>WLWE01000012.1_pt1 | contig 182473 bp, 212 predicted proteins | sample 6718301 | NCBI WGS metagenome assembly WLWE01 (sample SAMN12718691, study PRJNA515312) | sponge metagenome | isolation source: marine sponge | host: Mycale hentscheli | place: New Zealand: South Island, Marlborough, Capsize Point | collected 2003-05-01
CATTGGATTCCGGATTGAACCCAGCGGTTCGGCGCCAAAATCCAAACGTATCCGCCGTTCGTTGTTTCACGGGCTGTCCCCGTTCGAGCAACAAGGGGCGAAACCCCATCTGAGCCAGAAGAAGAGCCGCAAAGTAACCACAGGGGCCAGCGCCGACCACCACAGGCCGCTGCTCGGAGTGCTCGCCAATCCCTTCCGGGGCACGGGCGACATAGCGGTAATGAGTGTCTGGGGTTGGACGAAGTCTTCGATCGCCGTGCCTTCGGCGCATCAGCGCCGCCTCACCATCTAAGGCAACATCCACGGAGTAAATCAGCTGAATGCGATCGCGACGACGGGCATCAACACTCCGTTTCACCAACTGACAATCGAGAAGGCGCGCCCGTGGAATCTTGAGGTATCGCAGCACCGCTTGCTCCAGATCATCGGGGCCGTGATCCAGCGGAAGACGGAGCTCACTAAGACGCAACACCGGCTTTAAAGGCTCCCATCACGATCAGCGCCCGACTGCGGAGCGATCAATCGCGTGGTCGCCGTTCCCGATGGGATCTGTCCGGGTCTCAAGGCCAGATCACTGGCAGCCCCTGCTAAACGAACGGGCTGACCTTGCTGGCGCAGAGCGATCGCCTCACACAAGGGCTGAACCTCAGCATCCGGATCAAGCCAACCGATGGGGTCACGGAGACCTTCCTCTGATACGGGCGCGGGCGCAAGCATGGACAGAGCCACAAGACGGGCCGCATCAAAACCAGAGGCCGCTAAGAGGTCCGGAGCCTGCCCCCAACGCTGCTGATAAGACGTTGCGAAGGAAGACCAACCGGGACCATGGGCCGGTTGGTCAGGGGTCAATTGTGCCCAAGGTTTTGGAGGCACGGCATCAAGACGGATCACGGGCATCAGCCAAATCCTCCCCGGTGTGGCAGGCGAAGCTCCCCTCAGCCGACCGTCGGTCTGGGCTTGATCCAAGAGCATCGCCAACCGACTAGAGGGATCAGCGGCCAGAGCAATGGCAGCAGGACGTTTCCAAGACAGATCTTGGATCAATTGGTTCACCGCGGAGGCATCGTCAGCGTTGACCCGCTGAACGAGGGCCTTCTCATAGGTTTCCACCTTGCCTCCTAGTTGCTTGAAAGCCTCCGTATAGGCATCCGCCATCTCTGCAGCGCGATCAGCAGGATCGGCAACCACCATGATTCTTCGCCATCCCTGCTCCAGGGTGTCGGCAGCCAGTTGGTCGATTTCCGACTGCTGGGAAGGGCTTAAAGGATGCAGCAATCCCTGGGGATCAAGCGGCACCAATTGATTTAAAGACGCACCGCGTTGATAGGGAAGAATCACATTGATCTGATGATCCTGGGCAAGTCGAGAAAAACGAGGCAGTTCCGTCGCAAACGGCGCAATCACTAAAGAGCGGCTGGACCCTAGAAGGGGAGCCGGATCGTCATCGAGACCGACCGTGCGCCACTCCACAAGCGAGGAAGAAGATCCACAGGCTCGAACCTGCTCTTCCCCGAGAGCAAAACCTTGACGAAAAACCGCATGAGCAGGCTGATACCCGTCTGACATGAGCGCAAGCACGGGCGCTCTTTCCTGCGTGCTAGCCGCGAGAGCTTGGCATCCCAGCAGGCTTGCCGCCACGATCAAACCATGACCAATGGGGAGACGCCTGAAGAGGTTCCCCCATCCCGAATCAGAAACACGGTCACTCATGGGGACCTCAGCTGGAGGGGTCATGAGAGAAAGGGCCTTTGTCGAAATTTAGGGAGATGGATCCGTTTCGTCCTCTTTTGTCTCAGGATTTGTCGCTGGGATCAACAGGGCGAGCAAACCTGCCGCCAACAGCAGCCCTCCCAGTCCGAGAGCAAGGGATTGATTTTCTCCTGGCACATCACCCCAGACCGCCGTACTAAAAAAAGCAGCTGATAGAAGCAAGCAGGGCACCATCACGATGCCGGCCGCGAAGCGATTTTTTCCCATCTCAGCCTGCAGGGCAACTGGACGTCGCCAAACCGGTTGCTAGCAGGGACCCCCCAAGGTCCTGATCGGCATCGAGAGGGGTCACGCGGGCAATCAAAACACCATCTTCATTTCCCTCCGGACGCAGGTTCACCCGTTTGCGTCGCGGCACGGATTTTTTCAAAAGATCGACAGCAGCCGCTTCATTGACAGGATCGACTGCAATACAAGCCAAACGAACGCTGTAGTTGCGGTTGCTATCTCCAATCTGGAGAAGCGTGGACGAACGCACTTGCAACACTTCTGCGGCCATCGATGGCAAGGGTGAAGCCACCAACACGACCAACAAGATCAGAAGACTGGAGCAAAAATGGATCACAGACTCGCTGCGCAAGCGCTGCAGAAACAGTGGTCGCTGGCTGGGTAGGCGAAAACATCCGGACATGATCATCTGGAGTCCTGGGCCAACTCAGGATGGGAGGGAAGACCCACCATCTGCGCATTGCTGGCACCCGGGGGAACCATCGGATAGCAATTTTCGCCGCGCCTGACATGGACATCAATCAAGGTTGGACGAGGGGTCGCAAACGCTTCACTCAGCTTGCTGTGCAGATCATCTCGTTCGGTGATCTTGACGCCATCAACCCCAAAAGCCCTCGCTAGAGCACTGAAGTCAGGCATGCCATTGAGCATGTCGGATGCTGAATATCGCTCGTTGTAGAAGCTTTCCTGCCACTGCCGAACCATTCCCTGCCAGTGGTTATTCACAATCACAACTTTCACAGGGAGTGAATACTGCGCCAGGGTTCCAAGTTCCTGAATGTTCATCAGGATGCTTGCATCACCAGCAATGCAAACCACTTTCTGATCCGGGAACGCCACCTGCGCCCCGAGAGCCGCTGGCATTCCAAATCCCATCGTTCCCAGCCCAGCACTGCTGATCCAACAACGCGGTCCATTGCGCAGGTACTGCGCAGCCCACATCTGATGTTGGCCTACATCAGTCGTGATGATGGCGTCACTGGCCAGATCCCGGACAGCCAACAACACTTCTTGCGGAAAGATCGCTCCCTCCTTGGCCGGGATGGTGAGCGGGTAAAGCTCCTTCCAGGTGTTGATCTGTTCCAACCAAGACGCGGTCCTCTGCTCGGCGGAATGCTGGAGACTCTGATCGACAAGCTTCGCCAGACCTAAACCCACATCACCGAGAACGACCACATCGGGGCGCCTGTTTTTCCCCACCTCCGCAGGATCAATCTCAAAATGAATGACCTTGGCCTTGGGAGCAAATGTGTCGAGCTTGCCTGTCACCCGGTCATCAAAACGAGCCCCAACGGCGATCAATAGATCGCAGTCTGTGACTGCGAAATTGGCGTATGCCGTGCCATGCATCCCCAGCATGCCTAAGGCGAGAGGATGATTCTCGTCAAAAGCGCCCTTCCCCATCAACGTGGTGGTCACCGGGATCTGGAAGCGCTCAGCCAAGACTTGGAGGCTGTCATGGGCCCCTGCGCTGACCGCACCACCCCCGACATAAAAAAGGGGACGACTCGATGCACGAATCAACGCAAGCGCCTCGTTCACCGCCTGAACCGAAGGCTGGGCTGGCTGCCTGAACCCAGGCGGATGGATCGATCCGGGTGGAACTGGGACGTAATCGAATTCTTCTTGACCGACATCTTTTGGGATATCAATCAGCACGGGGCCAGGGCGTCCTGACGAGGCGATCAGGAAAGCCTGTGCCACCACGGAAGCAAGATCAGCTGGGTCACGAACCACCCAGGAGTGCTTCACGATTGGCAAGGTGATGCCGAAGATATCTGTTTCCTGAAACGCATCCGTGCCGATCGCTGGCCGAGGCACTTGCCCTGTAATCACCACCATGGGAACAGAGTCCATTTGGGCCGTGGCAATGCCCGTCACCAGATTGGTGGCTCCAGGGCCAGACGTTCCAAAACAAACGCCAACGCGACCCGTAGCCCGGGCATAGGCATCGGCCGCATGGGTACCACCCTGCTCATGACGCACCAAAATGTGCTTCAGCCAGCCTTCGCTTTCGGCGATATGCAGAGCGTCATAGATCGGCAGAATCGCACCGCCCGGATAGCCAAAAATGGTGTCGACGCCATGAAGCCTGAGGGCATTCATCAAGGCGTGGGCGCCGGTGATACGGCGTTGACCGTTCCAATCCAACGCATCCGCGGCCGTGGGAACGGATGTCAGGGTCACGGCTGCCTCACAGGGATCTGACCCTAAAGATTAAGTGGCCGTCTAACCAATTGGCACTGTTTAAAGCAAACCAACAGCATGCAATGGGCCATGGCCACTGATCAGCTCGAGCAGGAAGGCGGAAAAACCAACCATGGCCAAGCGTCCATTCCAAACTTCCGAGCTGTTGTTCCAACCCCACTCCCACTTTTCCTGGGGATAGAGCTTCACGGTGGTGGGGAGTTCGGCCGCCTGGTCGAGATTCACCTCAGGCCCCTCAAGGCTGGCAACGACTAAATCAGCCAATCCAGCAATAAAAGGTGGATAGGTATCGAGGGCCCTCACCCGTCGGAAATTCACGACACCTGACTCGGTCGCGAGTTCGCGGTACTCAATATCAATTTCCTCGAGCGTTTCAATGTGCTCGCTCACAAAACTGATGGGAACCACCACGAGATCTTGCGTCTTCGCCCGGCCGAGCTCTTCCAGGGCTTCCTCGGTGTAAGGCTTCAGCCATTCCACCGGCCCAACACGACTTTGATAGGCCAGGGTGTGGGGATTGGAGTGACCAACAATGGCCTCCAATTCAGCCATGATCAAAGCGGTGCAGGCTTCAATTTCCTGCTGATAGGGATCACCGGCCTCTTCCACGTAGCTCTTCGGAACGCCATGGGCACTGAAAAAGATGTGCGCGTGTTCAACGTCGTCACTGGCGCGGACCTGCTCGGCGATGAGCTCAGCCATCGAGCGCACATAGCCCGGATGGTCGTACCAACTACGAATACAACGCAAAGGCAACGCCTCAAAGCGTTCGTCCATTTGGCGCAGGCGTTGCAGCTCGCGGAAGCTCGAGCCGCTGGTACTAATTGAAAAATGGGGATAGAGGGGAAGAACAACCACCTCATCAATCCCATCAGCCTTGATATCCGCAACAGCCGACTCGGTAAACGGGTGCCAGTAGCGCATGGCCACATAGCTGGTCGCGTCCACACCACGCTGACGCAACAGGCTCTGAAGTTCTCGCGCTTGCTGCTCTGTGATTCGGCGAAGAGGAGAGCCTCCACCAATGGAGCGGTAGGCCTCCTGGGATTTACTGCTGCGCAACGTGCTGATCAACCAAGCCAGCGGTTTTTGCAGAATCGGATTGGGCAGTCGAATTATCTCTGGATCTGCAAACAGGTTGTACAGAAAGGGGCCAACATCCTGAATCCGTTCTGGACCACCCAGATTGAGCAGAAGAATGCCAACCCGAGCCATGGAAGTTTCTTTGTTTTGAGGGGTTGAGCGTAACTCCCATCAACGTCATGGTGACGCTGTCTTTACAGGGTCATGAACTTCGACACCGCGATCGCGGCCGCCAATGCGGCCTTGGCCGAGCAGGGCTGTGGTCTTCGTGTGGAGCGACGCGGGCAAAAACTCAATCTGCGGGGACGGCTGCCATGCCGTCAGCAACCCAACCAATGGAAAACCCAGCGCCTGAGTCTGGGACTGGTGGCCGACCTGAATGGGTTGAAAGAGGCGGAACGCATCGTGCAGCTTGTAGAGCTGCAATTGCACCGACAGCTTTTTGAATGGGACCAGTGGTTACCGAAGCAAAAGGTTCAGCAGAACAACAACCCACAGGGCGCATCCACCCCATTGGCCCACCCCCTAGAACGCGATCTGGAGACCTTTAAACAAGCATTTTTCGCCGACCCCCGCCGGCGGCGTTCCCCAGCGGGTAGCCGCACCACTTGGAGCGGGGCCTACCAGCCCTACCTCCGACGCCTCAAGGCCTTGGCTCTGCAACAGCACGCATCCCTCACCCCTGACCTATTGCTGCTGACCTTGAACAGCTATCCCGATGGAAGCCGAAGTCGCCAACAGTGTTCCACAGCCCTAGGAGCACTCGCCCGTCATCAAAACCTGCCGCTACCGGATGCCTGGCGTGCAGAAGCGGGGGGATACGGCCTGCACCGCGCTCGTTTTCGGCAGTTGCCCAGCGACCAGCAAATTCTGGAGGCCATGCTGCGCATTCCCAATCCGGGTTGGCGTCTTGTTTACGGACTGATGGCCACCTATGGACTGCGCAACCACGAAGTGTTTTTTACGGATGTCTCGGCTTTGGCGGAGGGAGGGGACAGGGTCATCCGCGTCCTTCCCACAACCAAAACCGGCGAGCATCAGGTTTGGCCCTTCCATCCAGAGTGGGTGGACCGCTTCAACTTGACGCATCTGGCCTCAAAGGCCGCGGCCCTGCCGCCGGTTTGCACCGATTTGCGCCACACCACGCTCCAACAAGTTGGGCGGCGTGTGGCAGAGCAGTTCAGGCGGTACGACGTTCCCCTGACGCCCTACGACCTTCGCCATGCCTGGGCTGTTCGCACCATCCACATCGGACTTCCCGATACCGTGGCCGCCAGGATGATGGGACATTCCGTGGCGATCCACACCCGCACCTATCACCACTGGATCACCAGACGAGATCAGCAACAGGCCGTCGATGCAGCGCTAGCGAGGAGAGAAGCCTGATGACATCCCCCCTTCGCCAACTGGCCTATCGCCATCGTTGGATTTATGACACCGTCACAGGGATCTCCGCGCTGAGTGTTGGAGGAGTCGACCAACTGCGCAGCCTTGGGCTCTCAGCGCTCGATCCCGTTCTGCCCAGGGGGGCAAAAGTGCTCGACTTCTGCTGTGGTTCAGGAGAGGCGGCAGCGCCATGGATCGAAGCCGGGTTTCAGGTCACGGGCCTCGATGTCTCACCCAAGGTCCTAGAGCTCGCCGCCACCCGTCAGCCGCTCCTCACCTGCATTGAGGGGCTGGCAGAAGATCCGCCCTGCGCACCAGCCAGCTTTGATGCCATTCAAATCAGCCTGGCGCTGCATGAATTCCCTCGCAAAGAACGCCAGCAGGTGTTGCTGTCCTGTTTGGAATTGCTGAGACCAGGAGGCTGGCTGGTGGTGGTGGACCTTCACCCGGCTGGTCCATTTTTGAAACTTCCCCAACAACTGTTCTGCGCATTGTTTGAGACGGAAACGGCCATTGCTTTGCTCGAGGACGACATCCCCAAGCAGTTGCGGGAGATCGGCTTTTGCAACGTTGAGCAGTCTGTGCTGGCCGGAGCGGCTCTCCAGCGCATCACAGCGCGCTGCCCTTCCAGCGGCATGCTGGAGACAACTGGGGAGATGTCATGAGCTCGGATCCAACGTCAGCAGCAAAGCCATCGCCTGTGGACCCATCGTCTGTGGACCCAGCAGCCTTGGACCAATCAGCCGAATCCCTGGGCATGGGCGGCGATTTGGCTCCAGAGAAAGACGCCGATGCTTACCGAAAGCGCATGGCACGCCGTCAAGACGTGCAGCGCCAACGGGTGTCTGAACGCAGTGTTGAAAAGGGATTGGTCTTGGTCTTCACCGGCCACGGCAAGGGCAAGACCACCGCGTCTCTTGGCTTGGCCTTACGGACCCTGGGGCACGGGCACCAGGTGGCTGTTGTCCAATTCATCAAAGGAGGCTGGGAGCCTGGAGAAGCCAAAGCACTGAAAGCCTTTGGAGATGCCTTGAGCTGGCATGCCCTGGGCGAGGGTTTCACCTGGGAAACCCAAGATCGAGAGCGTGATCGTCAGCTGGTGCAAGCGGCTTGGGAGACCTCGCTCTCTTACCTCAGAGACCCCAAACAAAAACTGGTGGTGCTGGACGAGGTGAATGTGGCCTTGAAGCTTGGCTACCTCGAACTCGATCAAGTCCTGCAAGGCCTCGATGAACGGCCTGAGCTCACCCACGTTGCCCTCACCGGCAGAGGCGCCCCCGAAGGACTGATTCAAAGAGCCGATTTGGTGACGGAGATGTCCCTCGTCAAGCACCCCTTCCGAGAACAGGGCGTCAAAGCTCAGCAAGGAATCGAGTTCTAAGGAATCGCTTTTGGAACGGGCCGTCCACAGTGATCTGGTTGCCCTACGCACCCATGCGCTAAGGCAACGTCAGAAGCGAATTAGCTTTCTCGACCCCCCAAGAACAGCCTTGCTACTGTCCTACAGATAAGGATGTTGAATGGCCTACGCGCGTGCCCTCCTGAAGCTCAGCGGTGAAGCGCTGATGGGCAATCAGGGCTACGGAATCGATCCAGCAATTGTTCAGGCCATCGCCACCGATGTTGCCAAGGTTGTTGCCACTGGCACTCAATTGGCGATTGTTGTTGGCGGGGGAAACATTTTCAGAGGTCTGAAAGGTTCTGCCGCAGGCATGGATCGCGCCACCGCTGACTACGTCGGCATGCTCGCCACCGTGATGAATGCCATCACCCTGCAGGACGGACTGGAACGAGCCGGCATTCCCACTCGCGTCCAGACCGCCATTGAAATGCAAGAGGTGGCAGAGCCCTACATCCGTAGGCGCGCGATGCGCCACCTAGAGAAAGGCAGGGTGGTCGTGTTTGGAGCAGGTTGTGGCAATCCCTTCTTCACCACCGACACCACGGCGGCTTTACGGGCGGCCGAAATCAGCGCTGATGTGGTGTTCAAAGCCACCAAGGTTGATGGTGTTTACGACAAAGATCCCCATCAATTCCCCGATGCCGTTCGTTACGACTCCTTGACCTTTCAACAGGTGCTCAGCGGAGAGCTCGCCGTGATGGACAGCACGGCCATCGCTCTTTGCAAAGACAACAATATTCCCATTGTTGTTTTCAATCTGTTTGAACCTGGCAACATCGGCAGAGCCGTGGCCGGGGAACCCATCGGTTCTCGTATCAGCAACTAGTCATCGTCATGTCGAACTCCGATCTCGAAGCCAACATGCGCAAGTCGGTGGAAGCCACCCAGCGCAACTTCAACACCATCCGTACCGGCCGAGCCAATCCTTCGTTATTGGATCGGATCAATGTCGAGTACTACGGCGCCGATACACCCCTGAAATCACTCGCGTCTCTCTCCACTCCCGATTCGCAAACGATTGCCGTTCAACCCTTCGACATGGGATCTCTGGCACTGATCGAAAAGGCAATCGCAACAAGTGACCTGGGCTTTACCCCAAACAATGACGGCAAGGTCATTCGCATCAACGTGCCACCACTCACAGAAGAACGACGCAAAGAGTTCTGCAAACTTGCCGCTAAATACTCAGAGGAGGGAAAAGTGGCCTTGCGCAGCGTGCGCCGAGATGCCATCGACAAAATCAAGAAACAAGAGAAAGAGGGAGAATTATCAGAAGATCAAAGCCGAGATGAGCAAGATAAAGTTCAAAAAACAACCGACCGGTTCATCGCAGAACTTGAAAAACACTTAGCTGATAAAGAGGTTGAAATCCTCAAGGTTTGAGCACCACTGACGTTGCTGTCATCGGAGCCGGTGCGGCCGGCTCCAGCGCGGCCTTCCATTTAGCCCGATTAGGGCATCGCGTCACCGTCCTGGAACGCGACCCATCAGAGCGAGTCAAGCCATGCGCTGGTGGGATGGCGGCCTCCGTTCAGCAGTGGTTCCCCTTCGACCTTCAACCAGCTGTTGATGACGTCATCAAACAGGTTGATTTCAGCTGGTGTCTCACCGATCCCGTGGTCGCTGAGCTTCCAGGCTCTGCACCCTTCTGGATCGTCAAGCGTGAACGGCTCGACGCACTCTTGCTGGAGCAAGCGATCGCTTTAGGGGCAGAGCTGAAGCGACCCTTCGAGGTCACAAACCTTCAGCCGTCTGACAACCATTGGCTTGTTCACAGCAAAGACAGGGAAGTGATCGAGGCCAAAGCCGTGGTTCTGGCTGATGGCTCAGGTTCTCCCTGGCCCACACGCTTGGGGATCGGCCCACGAGATCTGCACCTGGCCAAGACGCTCTCCGTTCGACTCGAAGGAATGGGGACCTTGCAACCAGGCACAGCGAGGTTTGAATTTGGGCTCGTCCACCATGGTTTCGCCTGGGCGTTCCCACTGGCGAACGGCATCAATGTGGGTGTGGGCACGTTTATTGGACGTCGGGCCAGTGACGCGGAAGCCGTGCTCGAACAACTCCTACCGGATCTGGGATTTGCCTCCACAGCCGGACTGCGACAGACCGCGGATTTAAGAGTTTGGAATGGCCACACACCTCTCCACGGCAAAGGGATCGTGGCGGTAGGTGATGCCGCATCGCTCTGCGACCCCTTCCTTGCCGAAGGCCTCAGGCCATCACTGATGAGCGGCTGCGAAGCAGCCGTGAGTCTCGATTCTTGGCTCAACGGAACTGAGCCTGACCTCTCCAACTACACAAAGCGCATGCGCGAACGCTGGGGTGATTCGATGGCTTGGGGGCGTCGCATTGCCCAAGTGTTTTATCGCTTTCCAAACGTGGGCTATCAACTGGGAATCAAGCGCCCCACTGCTCCGCGGCGCATTGCCCAAATTCTCTCTGGTGAGATGGGCTACGGCGACATTGCCCAGAGGGTGATCCGCCGCTTGCTGCTGCAGAGAGGTTAAAGATCAAGCGTGAGTTGTTGGGAATCATCAGGCGCAGGGTTTCGCCGTCGTCGACGGCGACCCGAACCCGTCGGCGATAAGCCTGAACGTCTCGACCCGTGGCGCTGCTGAATGCCATCGGCGATGGCAGAAAACCCAGAGCGCTCCCTGATCGCCCAAATCCTCTGCTTCGCTTCCCGAGCCGCAAGCGCAGGTTCCACCATGGGCAGGGGGTAATCCACTCCAAGCTCAAGCCCGGCCTGGCGTTGCGCTGCCATCGACAACTTCCACGGCTCATGCACGTAGACATCAGGAACCAGATGGAGTTCAGGAAGCCAAGTGCGAATGAAGGCACCCTTCAAGTCATGGTCTTGCCCCTGTTTGATCGGGTTGTAGACCCGCACCGTATTGATGGCCGTGCTGCCTGACTGCATCTGGCACTGGCTCCAGTGGATCCCCGGCTCATAGTCCACGAACTGTCGCGCCAGATGAAGGCCGCTATCTCGCCACGGCAACCAGAGGTGGTAGCTGGCAAACGACATCAACATCGCTCGCATCCTGAAGTTGATCCAACCGTGGGCCCGCAAAGCACGCATGCAGGCATCCACGAAAGGCACTCCAGTCCTTCCCTCCGCCCAGGCGGCAAGCCGCTGATCATCAGCGCGGCGCAACCCCCGCATGAACGGATGAAAATCTTCGAATTCAATCGCTGGCTGCGCTTCAAGCTTTTGGATGAAGTGGCAATGCCAATGCAGGCGTGACTCAAAGCTGCTGATCCCACGGCCGCTAAAGCCACGGCTTGTTTGGATCACCTCTCGCATCGAGAGACATCCCCAGGTGAGATAAGCCGAAAGACGCGAACAACCCGTGAAGGCCGTATTGGGGCTGGAGATGGAGCGTGCATACCCGGGCGCGCGATGTTCGAGGAAATCGTTCAGCTCCAGCAAGGCCATGGAACGTCCGCCGCTTTGACGATGCGGGCATGGATCGGCCGCCAACGCCGGATGGGGGCGCTCAGGAATGAGGCCAGCCTCGATGCCCTCAATGGATGGCAGTCCTAACGGGGAAGGCGTGATCGGCTCGGCCATCTGCGCTTCCCAGCGTTTGGCCCAACGATTGCGCGACCGCAGCCGGCGGATCACCCCAAATTGGGGGATCTCCTTCCAAGGGATCCCGTGCTGCCGGCACCAGCGGGCGACCCGTTGATCGCGCTGATACGTCCAACCATTTCCGGTTTCCTCATGGCTCCAGAGCCCATCAAGACCAAATTGACGATGGGCCCGCTCGAACACCTCCAACACATCACCAGTACGCACCAGCAACGGCTGGCCGAGCTGCGCAAGCGCGAGGCGCAAATCCAACAACGACTCTCGGCAAAACAACCACTGCCGCTCGGAGGCGTCTGGCTGCTGCCACAACTCGGGCTCAACGACGTAGAGCGGCAACACTGGCCCCCTGAGCAAAGCCTGCTGGAGGGGCTGGTGGTCCTTCACCCGCAGGTCTCGCTTGAACCAAACAAGCTGGAGCGCCATGGAAGCCACCCCCCGAAAGACCCGCTAAGGGACCCTAACGATTGCGTAGGAACGCAGCGAGCACTGTTGGCAGCCACTGTTGCAAGCTTTTATTGCAAGCCTCTGAAATGGCACGCCTCCACTCCAAAGAGCAAAGGCGTGCATGCGGTCTGAAGCCTTAAACCAGCTTGATCAAACAGCGGTTAAGGACAAGGCGCCACCGAAACCCAAACGCACATCATCGGGGGTCAAACGACCGTCATGATCTTGATCCAAGGCATCAAAGACCGCGTCACTTCCCAACCATTCATCGCGGGTGATGCAGCCATCGCCGTTGAAATCGTTCAACAGGAAAATCTCTTGAACGGCATGGCTGAACGCGGAGCCACCCTCGATCTGAGCCAAACGGTGAGCAAGCTGCTGCTCGAGAGTTTCGATGGCCTTGCTGAAACCTTTGATGCCTTCGCTGAGCTTGTCCGTGGCCATTCGATCGTCGGCCATCATCGAAATGAAACGCTGCTGGTCAACGTTCATTTGCGCAGCGACAGGGGGGAGATTGGCAGGATCGAGCTTGCGAACCAAGGAAGCATCACTGCTGCGCAATTGATCCAGCAATTTCGGAGAAATGGTCAAGAGATCACAACCTGCCAGCTCGGTGATCTCATCGAGATTGCGGAAGCTCGCTCCCATAATTTCGGTTTTGTAGCCGTAGGTCTTGAAGTAGTTGAAGATGCTGGTGACTGAAATCACACCAGGATCTTCAGGACCTGGATAGGAATCGCGGCCTGTGTCGGCCTTGAACCAATCCAGAATCCGACCAACAAATGGCGAGATCAAGGTCACGTTTGCTTCAGCGCAGGCCACAGCCTGAGAAAAGCCAAACAACAGGGTGAGGTTGCAGTGGATACCATCCTTTTCAAGAACCTCAGCCGCTTTGATCCCCTCCCACGTGGAGGCAATTTTGATCAAGACACGGTCGTTACTAATTCCTGAGTCGTTGTAAAGGCGGATGAGCTTCCGACCTTTTTCAATGGTGGCCTCGGTGTCGTAACTCAAGCGAGCATCAACCTCCGTTGAAACTCGGCCAGGCACAATTTTGAGAATTTCCTTTCCGAATATCACGCTGATTTCATCGAGTGCTTCATGCACCACTTGCTCCACCGGAGCACTCTCACCTAAAAGCCTGCGGGAGGAACGCAAGGCTTCATCAATGAGATTCTCATAGGCAGGAATCTGGGCTGCAGCAAGGATCAGGGAGGGATTGGTGGTCGCATCACGAGGAGTGAAACGCCTGATCGCCTCGAGATCACCCGTATCGGCCACCACCACTGTCATGGCGGAAAGCTGCTCAAGGAGGGTGGCCATGGCGCACTTAAAAATCTATGAATTCAACGTAGCGACGATTTTCAAACTGACAGCTCAGGGGGGAGATGTGTCCGTTTGTGCAGATTTAACCTGACCACTTGGTGGAATTTTTTCAATCACCAGCAGCCCATCAATGATGGATTTAGCCACAGGCAAAGCCACAGTTGAGCCATAGGCGTGGGCCCCTTGTGGTTCATCAACCACCACGAGCACCACATAGCGAGGGTCCTCAATCGGCAGCGTTGCGACAAAACTGCAGATCAAAGCCCCAGGGACATACACACCATTCACGGCCTTTTGCGCCGTTCCTGTTTTGCCGCCAATGCGATAACCAGGGGTGCGCACCCCCTTACCACTGCCTTTTTCCACCACAGATTCCATCCAATTCAGAACCGTGCGCGTGACCTCTGGGCGGAGCAAGGTCTGCCCCATGCGCTCTCCGCTCGGAGCCAAGGCATGACCGGCCCGCAAACCACGGGTGATGTGAGGGCTCACCAGCCTCCCGCCATTCGCGATCAGTGCATGGAGTTGAACAAGCTTGAGAGGTGTCAGCGAGAAGCCTTGACCGAAGGCCGCGGTCGCTGGCTCGATGGGCTGTGTGGTGAATTGTTCCTTGGTCTTCAACTGACCCGCCACCGCCCCTGGAAGGTCTGTATCCGGCTTCGCATCGAGCCCAAGCCGACTCAACCAGTCCCAGTAATTGGAGGGGCGCATTTTGCGCATCGCCTGGACCATGCCGACATTGCTTGACACCTGCAGCACGGTTGCAAAGTCCACCACCCCATTGCCCTTGCGGTCGTGGTTGCGAATCGGCCAGCCACCAATCGTGAGGGCGCCACTGTCGTAAACCGTCTCATTGGGTTGGATCACACCTTCCTGAAGCGCTAGGGCCAAATTGATCGGCTTAAAGGTCGATCCAGGTTCGTAGAGATCTTGAACAGACCATTCCCGAAAACGCTCTGGCTTGAAGTCCCAATAACGATTCGCGTCATAGGTGGGCGTTGAGGCCAGCGCCATTAATTCGCCATTGGTGACATCCATCACGATCGCCACCCCCTTTTTGGCTTTCCAGGTCTTGACCTGTGCCGTCAGCGCCTTTGCCGCCAGTTCTTGCAAGCGAGCATCCAAGGTGAGCTGCAATCTCAGGTCATCCCCAAAAAACACGCCCGGCGCCAGGTTGTCTGGCAATGGGGTTCCATCGGCTCCGCGACGGAGACTTCGGGCCTGCTCGTGACGCTGCAGGTCATCGTCACGACTTTGTTCCAGACCCGCCTGGGGCTGACGCTCTTGGTTGAGGAAGCCAACAACATTGGCAAAGAGAGATCCCTGCGGATAGACGCGGTAGGGATAGGGCTCCAGGTCGATGCCGCTGATTCCTAAGGCACGAACGGTTGTCGCCGTTTCAGGGTCGACACCCTCAGCCAACTTGATGCCCGACGAGCTGTCTCCCATCCTTTTGTTGAGCTCGTCCGTGGAGAGAGCCAACACCGGAGATAGGCGTGCAGCAACCTCTTTGCGGTCGCGAATGAGGGTCGGCTCGTCGCCAGGAAAGTTGAAGTACCGAGGATGAGCCCAAAGTCGATAGCGCTCCTCGTCTAGGGCCACAAGCCTGCCGTTGCGATCCACAATCGGCCGACGGCTGCCCAGGGGCTTGGTGCGTTGCGTTTGCACCACGCGGGCCCGCGCCTCCAACTCAGAGGCTTGAAAAATCTGTAGCCAAGCCATACGCCCGACCAATCCCACTAAGCCTGCACACAGCAGGACAAACACCACCTTCATGCGACCGGCGGGCACCGGCTCAAGACGAATCACCCTCCGTCGTTCCCGACGTGTTTTGGGGGTCGAGCCTTGCCGGTTGGCTGGCATCTGATCAATACCCGTGATGAATTGAACGATCCATCAAGGAGCCGATGAAAGCCAGATGATCGTGGGATCCAGCGGACGCCTCTTGATTGGGACGTTCGATGTACAACAATTTTTCAGCGGTCGTCGGCACCATCGCCGTTGGCGTCTGGGTGCGATCGAGGAGATAGCGCTCAAGCATGGCTGTGGACTCCGTCAGTCGATGACCCACCCCTCGCGTGTCCTCCAAGCGTTGAAAGGCGACCGTCCAGCGGTATTGCCAGTGAAGGGTGAGTCCACTGAGAGCCAAAACAGCGGTGAACACACCAATCAAACTGCCATCGGCGACACGATGAAGGCCAGCCAGCAGGGGCGAGCGGCGTGCAACACGCTTGGCAGACAGCGAACCCTGAATGAGCTCGAGGGCGCCAGTGGCTGAAACGTGTTCCTGTGGAGCAGGTTGAATTTGGGGAACCGCGACCACGTTGAACGAACAGGGCAATGCGCCAGTGAACCACCCGTATGGTCCGCCCGCAAGGCCGAGATGTCTTACAGCATCAGGGAAATCATCTCAACTGCCAAGCAGGACAAGATTCAGGAAGGTGACACCGTTCCAGAGAGCATGCATCACCACACAGGGGAGGAGACGACCACTGCTCAAACGCAGCAATGCCAACCCCAAACCAAGAACCAACAAGGGCAGCAATTCACCAATACTGAGGTGAGCAACCGCAAACACAAGGGCGCTACCGAACACGCTCCAACCCCGCCCTAACGAGCGACCTAAAACGGGCAACAACACCCCACGGAACACCGTTTCTTCAAACAGCGGGGCTAACACAACCGCGGTGATGGCCAACAGTGACAGGGCCAACGGATCCCTGCCGTTCAGCACCATTTCCAGCAATGGATTGCTGCCTCCCTGATCCCCGATCAGGCGAGTCATTAACCAACCGGTCAACACCACCGGTGGCATCACCATCAACCAGGCGCGACCACCCTGAAACAGAGCTGTCCACCATGGGCTCACCCGCCACTGCAGCCAACCACCTGCAGGCACCAGCCGTTGATCCAATCCATCCAGCTGGCTCTTGAGGATGAGCAACGGAGGCGTCGCCAAAGCGCAATAACCAATCAACACAGCCACCGACTGGTTGAGAGGGGCCGCCATGCTGCGAGCCACCAAGGCTGAGAGAGGGGTCACAAGCAGTGGAACCAACACCTCGCCCAGCACCACAAAACCACCGGCGATCAGCAGCACCATGTCAACCAAGCCGAGGGGCGGGGCTTGCAGCTCAGGCCAGGCGGATTGCTTTCGGCGCACAAGCAACCAAAGCTGGCGAACCAGCAGAAGAGAACCCAACAACAAGGCCGCGAGCGGCATCAGTTCACTGAGAACAAGACGTCGAGCCGCAGCCGTGGCTGAAGAGCTTTCAACACAATCCGCCTCTGCCCCTCCCAGGGCCTGACACACCAGACGCCGCGTTAAGGGATCAGGGCTGTTGTCCGACAACAGGTCTTGATCCTGAGAGGAGAGGTCACGGGGGAGAGGCTCGGTGGCCAGGCTCTCCTGAAGAGTCCGAAGCTTTGGGGTCTGAAGTGGAGTCTCCAGCAGGGTTTTGCGACGCTCCGGATCATTTTCGAGCGAAGCAAATAAGAGGGTTTGGCGATCGCTGAGACTGTCGAGAGGGGTGTCTCTCAACGTTTCAAGCAAGCTCTTGGCCGGATCTTGGCCCACAAGCAGCGGTTTAAGCGCTGGCGTCAACACGGGATCGGCCAACAACGCCAGCTCTTGCTGCTCCAAGGACAAAGCAGGAGCCACAGAAGGTCGCCCGAGGCTGTCCATCAAGCCGAGGAACCAAACGCTGCAAGCCAGCACCATCGAAACGACAGCCAAAAGGACTTTCCACTTGGGCACTGCGTTTGAACGTCCGTTCAGCGGGCTGGTCAACAGACGATGGGCAACTGCAAACGATTCTCTCCGGCGATGGGCTACCAATGGCTGATTTTGACCATTTCGGCGTCTGAACGGACCGTGCGCCCATACGATGACCGCGCCTTTCCCTCTTGTTGCGGTGTCACTGCGTCTCCTCCTGGTCCGCCACGGCCTGAGCAGCTTCAACGTTGAGCGCCGCATCCAAGGGCGTAATGATCTATCAACACTCACCGCGATCGGCGAAGACCAAGCGCGGCGCATGGGCATCGCCTTGGCCGACGTGCCGATTGATGCGGCCTACAGCTCACCGCTTCAACGGGCTGCCTCCACCACAGCCGGCGTGCTGAGCGTGCGACAAGACGGGCTGACGCCCGTGCTGGATGACGGACTCCTGGAAATCGATCTTGAGCCCTGGAGCGGACTCAGCGCCGATGAACGGGCCATCAAGGATCCAAAGGGCTACGCCACCTGGCGCCAACAACCGGAAGCCCTCGAACTCACCCGCGCTGATGGCACGCGTTACCAACCCCTGCCCGAGTTGATGGTTCAGGCGCGTGCCTTTTTAAAAGGCCTGTTGGATCGGCATCCGGTCACGGGCAACGACACCGTTCTGGTCGTGGGGCACAACGCGATTCTGCGCTGCTTGATTCTGGTGTTGCTGGGCGAACCCCAAGGAGGCTTCAGACGGCTCCGCCTCGACAATGCATCCTTGTCTGTGTTCAACCTCTCCCCAGGGCCTAACGGTTACCAAGTGCAGATCGAATGCTTGAACAGCATTGCCCACTTAGAACCAGCGCTGCCAGCCAAGGGCAGCCAGGCGCGTCTGATCCTGGTCCGCCACGGTGAAACGGATTGGAACCGGCAGGGGCGTTTCCAGGGACAAATTGATATTCCTCTCAATAGCAACGGCCATGCCCAAGCAGAGGCGGCTCGCTCCTTCCTCGAGGGGGTGACGCTGGATCGGGCCTACAGCAGCTCGATGTCTCGCCCCAAAGAAACCGCTGAGGGGATTTTGAAATCGCACACCGGCGTACCGCTCACCGTGACTGATGGCCTGATGGAAATCGGTCACGGACTGTGGGAAGGGAAACTGGAATCCGAAATTCGAGAGGGCTGGGAGGCGTTGCTCCAAGCCTGGAAGGATGCTCCCGAAACCGTGCAAATGCCCGAAGGGGAAACCATTCAAGACGTCTGGGAACGCTCTGTGGCCTGTTGGAACACGATCGCGGATGGGCTCGATCCGTCGGAGACAGCCCTAGTTGTGGCGCATGATGCAGTGAACAAAACAATCCTGTGTCACCTCTTAGGCCTTGCCCCCAAAGACATTTGGGCCGTGAAACAAGGCAACGGTGGCGTCACAGTGATCGACATGCCCGAAAATCCCAGCCAACCTGCAGTGGTGAGTTGCCTGAATCTCACGTCCCACCTCGGTGGGGTTCTGGATCGAACAGCAGCGGGAGCCCTGTGAACCCATGACTGAGACGATGCTGCTCGACCCGGTGCAAGTTCTCGTCGCCAGCGATCAGCCGCTCCAAGTAGGGAGTGCTGCTCTCTTTGAAGACGATCGTCTCATCGCTCTTGGAGACGAGGCAAGGGCGCGAGCCAAGGAGCGAGGTGTTTCGGGCCATGACCGGAGCCAGCAACTCCTGGCCCCCTGTCTTGTCGACCCACACTCGAGCCTTCCCCATCCCTTTACAGGCAGCGGAGAAACGCTCGAAACCCTCATCAACGCAGCAGGCAGAGCCGGTTATGGGCAGCTAGCCCTGCTTCCAAATGGGGAATCGGAACGGGACAGCCCAGAGCGCTTAAAGGGATTCCAGCCGAAAGATTGCGATCTCAAAGTGCATTTATGGGGAAGCTTCAGCCACCGCGGAGAAGGAGAACGCCTCAGCAGCCACGCCGATCTTCTTCAGGCAGGGGCTATCGGTCTCAGCGCTGGCGAGCAGATGCCGTCTGCCAACCTCATCGACCGCGCCCTGATGCTCGGAGAGATGGCTGGAGCCCCTGTGCTGATTGCACCCCACGACTCCAGCCTGCGTGGAGACGGAATGATCAGGGAAGGCGTGGAAACACTCCGAGCCGGGTGGCCTGCCGATCCCACCATCAGCGAAACACTGCCCATGGGGCAGCTCCTGGAATTGCAGCGCCGCCACGGCAATCGCAAGCTTGTGCTCATGAATCTCTCCACCGCTGATGGCGTGGAGATGCTGAGCCACACGCCGTCACCCGCTCTGGCCACGGTGAGCTGGTGGCATCTCGTGCAGGATCGTTCCAAGCAAACAGCTGAAACAACCCAATGGTTTGTCACTCCATCCATTGGTGGAGAAGCCGATCGCAACGCCTTGATTGATGGCCTACGGGACGGAACCATCAACGCCGTTGCTGTCCATGGCATGCCGCTCGACGATGAGGAGTGTCTTTTGCCTCCGGATCAACGTCCGAAAGGGCTATCCGGTCACCACCTCGTGCTGCCAACGCTCTGGAAGCTTCTCGTGATCGATTTGGGATGGAGTGTGAACCAACTGTGGCAAGCGCTCAGTTTTGGCCCGGCACGGTTGCTTGGACAGGACGAAGAACGACTCAGCATCGGAAGCAACCGCTGGTTGCTCTTCGATCCTGAGCAAACATGGGATCACACCCGTGACGCCCCCTACGCCCCAAAAGCTGCCAACCAGCCTTGGATCGGCGTCCCCATCCGAGGGCAAGTGGTGAGTTGTGGACTCAAGATCCCAACGAACCAAGCCGATTGAATGGCCAGAAGCGCCAGACAGCACGACCAATAATCTGATCTTCAGGAAGGAAGGCCCCACCCGGCCAATAACGCCCATCCCAGCTGTTGCTGCGGTTGTCACCAAGAACGAGGACCCGTCCCTCCGGGACCGTGGCGTTCAGGGTGCGGCAAAGGCTCATCCCCCGCTTGTCTAGAGCGCAGTAATTGGTCACATAGGGCTCATCGAGAGCAACACCGTTGACTTGCACCTCTCCTCGGGGGTTCACCACCACCTGATCGCCCGCCACAGCCACAACCCGTTTGATGTAGGCATCACAAGCCGAATGACTGACTCCAGGAATCAGGCCAATCAAAGGGATATTGGCGAGAACGCATTGAAAAGGTGGGGGTGACGTCGTTGCACGCAAGGCAGGATCAAAGGCATAGGGGGAATTGAACACAACGATTTCTCCCCGCCGAGGTTTGCGGCCGCGGTAGGTGAGCTTCTCGACCAACAGACGATCTTGGATCTGCAAGCCAGGCAGCATCGAGCCTGAGGGAATAAAGCGTGCCTCGGCCAAATAGTGGCGGATCCCGAAATAAAGAGCCACGGTGAAAAACAGCGGGCCCCAAAAATCCCAGAGCGGATGTCCAGAACCCCGTTCCTTTTTCAGATCCTGGTTGCGCTCCTGAAGAGGCTCGCTGCTGTTGGGTTGGTCGTCTTCAGACCGACTGTTGTGTTGCTTGTCTGCCAACAGGCACCTTGCTTCAATCCTGAAATCACGATAGGCGCGATCAGCCTGTGCTTCTAGCCTGAAACCAGGCACGGTGATCCATGGTCCGACCCCGCTGGCAGGGCGTGAAACCCCGCACCATCCAATTGCTCTGGAATCGCTGGGATCAGGCCTTAGCCCTGATCGCAGCGCTCAACTTGATCTGGGTGATTTTCGATGTCACCTACATTCCGCTGCGAAATTTCTGGCTGCAGAGAACGCTGTATCCCCTCCCTTCGATCAACTTGGCCTTGCCACTGCCGTGGCTGCCAAACATCACCCCCCTTTACGACCCGCTGAAGGGCATCGCTGTTCACCCCGACACGATGTCGTATGTCGAACATTTCCGCAGACTCGAGACAACCGCTTCAAAGCAGGGCATTAACAGTCCAGCCGCACGACAATTGCGGCTGGAATTGGTTGTTAAAAACAGCCAATTAGTGGATGAAAACCCGTTCATCAGCTCCGGGAATGTAGGCGCATTCGAAAAGCTCAAGAACCGTCTAAGAGCCCGAGCTGAGATGGATTCAGCCAAACAAGCGGCGGCCCATCTGCTCAGCGACCGTTACTTGAGCAACCACGACTGGGGCCAAGAACAGCAGTTTTGGAACACCAAAATTCTCCCGCTGGCGGAGACCAATTACTCACGCGGGATTGATGAAAACGGAATGCCAATCGACCTCTCCTGGCGGATCGACATACCGTTTCAAATCCTGTTCCTCTTGGACATCCTGGTTCGCACCATTCGACTGAAACGCCGATTTCCCGCGATTGCCTGGAGAGACGCCTTACTCAGACGTTGGATTGACCTACCTCTCCTGATCCCCTTTTGGCGTCTGTTGCGCGTCGTTCCAGTCACAGAGCGTCTGTCCCGCGCTCAGCTTCTGAATCTTGAGCCCCTTCGAGCAGCTGTCAGTCGCGGCGTTGTCGCCGTCCTAGCGCTTGAACTGTTTGAAGTGATCACACTTCGTGTGCTGGATGCCATGCAAGGCATCGTGCGCTCGCCAAATCTGCCCGACAGGATTCTCCGGCTTTGTAGTCATCAATCTGTAGACAGCAGTGAAGAGCGAGAACTGGCAGAGCTGCTGCGACTCTGGCTGCCTCTGATCCTCACGCAAGTGGGGCCAGGGATGCGGCCACAACTCGTGGCCCTCTTTGGCCACGCCCTGCAGAGGAATCTGGATGGCCTGGTCTTGCCGGCACCGCTCAGGGAGCTCCCTGGCGTGCAAAAGGCGGAATCCGAGTTGAGTCGTCAGCTCGCCATGGGGATGGTGGATTCACTATTGGGGCTTTCAAAGAGCGCAGGCGACCAACTTGGCCAGAAAGACCAAGTGCTCGAGGATCTAGGGATTCAAACGCTCGACCGTTTCTGGGAGGAGCTTGCACGCACCCTCGAACAAGGAGTTGTACTGGAAAGAAGCCAGGAACTCTTGGTGGCGTTCCTCGAAGAATTCAAACGCACCAGCATGTTCCAACTTCACACCCAAGGTGGCGTGGACGAACTGATTACAGAGCTGGATGGACTCAACTTCAACCCAAAAGGGCCTGATTCCAATCCTCGAGCTTGAATCCCACCAAAAAATCTCCGCTCGGCAATGCCACAAAAGGGCGTTTAATCAAACGCCCATCCGCCGCCAAAGCCGCCAGTGCAGCATCGTCACTCATCGCTTTAACGACCTCTGCCCCAAGAGCCCGATAGCTCTGACCACTGGTGTTGAAGAGACGTTGACGACGTCCCAACCGATCAAAGGCAAGCGCGAGCTCCTCTTTTGAGGGAGGAGCTGTTGTGATGTCAACGACCTCGTAGGCCAGGTTGTTGGCATCAAGCCATGCCAAGGCCTTACGGCAGGTGGAGCAGCGGGAGTAGCTGTAAACCTTGATGGTTGGAGCCAAGCTCAACGTCCAAACAAGTTCTTCAAAGCGCCAAGCAGGCTGTTTGAACCCTTGCCAACGCCTTCGTCAGGCCGAGTCCGAATGGTCACATCCCCATTCACACTGGTGCGGCAGCTCAAGCGATAGTTCGCAGGGCGATCAGAGAGATACACCTCTTCCACATCACTTCGGGGGGAAAGGTTCTGGGCTCCTTCGAGAACCTCGATCACGCAGGTTCCGCACTGGCCAACCCCTCCACAGTTGTTGAGGTTATTCAGGCCTTTGTAGGGATTGATCCCGGAGGAAAGCGCTGCTTTCCGTAAATTCGCTCCTTCGATGCAACCGACCTGTTGGCCTTCCTGCTCAAAACGGATGGTGGGCACGGGTCGTTCACAATCTAGGCGCGAACCAACTTACAAGAAGTAAGGCCCTAATAGCGCTTCGATCACAGATCTTGCCGAGAAAAGCTGGATTCAGCACCCTGGGCCCTTAGCTACCGGCCGCTCGAATGCATGCCTCCAACAAGGGAGCGACGGCATCCGAATCACGCCAACCCCCAATTGAAATGACACGACCATCCATATTTTTGTAAGTACGGAAAAACTCGGCCACATCCTCAAGCTGGCTGGGTGCAATTTGCTGGATGCTCTGAATCCCTGCTTGCCGAGGGTCAGCGACGGGGACACAAAGAATCTTGCCGTCGTAATGGCCCGTGTCATCCATGTCGAGCACTCCGATCGGCCTGGCTTTGATCAAACAGCCCGCAAAAGTGGGTTCCGCCATGATGACCATGGCATCAAGAGGCGATCCATCCTCCGCAAGGGTGTTGGGAACAAATCCGTAATCAAAGGGGTAGCGAATCGATGGGTGAAGCACCCGATCCAGGGCCATCACGCCAACGTCTTCTGAAAACTCATATTTATTGCAACTACCCGCTGGAATCTCAACGATCAGATTGAGTAGCCCCGGAGAGGGTGAAGGAGGCAGGGACCTCAGATCCATGACGATCTTGCGCAGTGAGTGGTGTCAAAGAACCCATGGGAGGGCGATCGGTCAGCACAGCAGCCAACGGAATCCCAAGGCTGGAGAAAGCGAGGATGAACCCTAGAAAGGCAAGTGTTGGCGCAGCAACTTGAAACGACGGTTGCGGAGAAAATTCGCGGGCAGGCTCGGGGTCCATTCAGACAGGATTAAGGACATCCGGCAGGGGAGGGAAGTACTCCTGTGCAATCCATACCCAATGGCATGGAAAGCTCCGGAAAGGCGTTATGAAGAAACTAAAGAGATTGTCGCACCATCCCAGCGCTAAGCGGCTGGACGCTCTTGTCGATCACGGCGCGCCGCCAGGTCAGAGGGAGCTGCGGGAAGGTCTTCCAGATGTGTTCTGATTTGGCGCAACTCTTCGAGGATGGCTCCTAAAACTTGCTGAGTCGCTGTCGAAGGGGAGTTGAGAACTTCAACGGTGACCTCCTTGATCCTCAGGACATCCTTGGCAAAACGGGCAACCTCATTGGGATGAAAAAGGAGAGGATCCTTTTGATCGCTGCGGTATTCAGGATTTAACTTTTTAGGGTTAAAAGGAGGATTTAAATTACGAGCGTCAGTATTTGTATAACGATAAACAGAAGCCCTTGATCGATTTAAGGATTTTTGAACATCATCGATAGCAACTAAAGCATCTGATTGAGCCATCACCGCATCAACATCTTTTTCGGATATCAAGGAATCTTCGGCAGCAGAAACAGGATCATTGATCGACCTAGGAAACATGAGACTGATTTAGGACGCGCTGGATTGGGCAGACAGTAGCAGCTGAGACTCAGGATGCCAGCGACGTTCCAAGCGATCGGGACACTTCCTGAATCGACCTCTTTTTGCAGCGGTGGTAGCTTCCAATCTCGTTGATCATTGATCGCTATGCGCGTCTCCCGCCTGATGCTGGTGACGCTGCGGGATGTTCCCGCTGACGCCGAAATCGCCTCGCAACAATTGCTGATTCGTGGCGGATATATCCGACGCGTTGGCTCAGGAATCTATGCCTATCTCCCACTGATGTGGAGGGTCCTTCAAAGGGTGATGAGAATCGTCAGGGAGGAGATGAATGAAATAGGGGCTCTTGAAACGTTGCTACCGCAACTTCAACCGGCCGAGTTGTGGGAAAAAAGCGGCCGATGGCAGGGCTACACCGCAGGCGAGGGGATCATGTTCCACCTTGAAGATCGCCAGGAGCGCTCCCTTGGCCTAGGCCCCACCCATGAAGAAGTCATTACGGAATTAGCCAGCGACCTCTTGAAGTCGTATCGCCAGCTCCCCGTCACCCTCTATCAAATTCAAAGCAAATTCAGGGACGAGATTCGCCCACGCTTTGGCTTGATGCGAGGCCGTGAATTCATCATGAAGGATGCCTATTCCTTCCATGGCGACGAAGAAGATCTGGCGAGCATGTACGCGCAGATGGAAAAGGCCTACACCCGGGTCTTCCAACGTTGCGGACTGACGGCTGTCGGGGTGGATGCCGATAGTGGAGCCATCGGCGGCGCCGCATCCCAGGAATTCATGGTGACGGCAGATGCTGGCGAAGATTTGATCCTCATCAGCCCTGATGGTGATTACGCAGCCAATCAAGAAAAAGCCATCTCGATCGCACCCCCTGCTCTGCCTTTACCAAGCGGGGAATCGCAGGTCATGTCCACTCCAGGGCAAATCACGATTGATGCGCTCTGCTCCGCCCAGTCGCTTGACCCCAGCCAAGTCATCAAGGTGCTGCTTCTCCTCGCCAAGCTCGAATCTGGCGATGAACAGCCGGTTCTTGTTTGTCTCCGCGGAGACCAGGAACTCAACGAGGTGAAACTCGTGAATGCACTCACACAACAGCTCGACAGCCCCGTTCTCGATCTCAGCCCGATCAATGCCGATCAGCTGAAATCTCAAGGACTGCAGCCATGGCCGTTTGGATCCATCGGCCCTGACCTATCTGATCAGCACCTCACGGGCGCGCGCAGCTGGCGAACGAAGTTTTACAAACTCGCCGATACAACAGCTGCCGAGCTCGACCGTTTTGTCTGCGGAGCCAACACAAGCGACGAGCACCGTTGGGGCTGCACTTGGTCTGATCTCGGCACCATTCCAGCGCTGGATCTCCGCAATGCCAGAGCAGGAGATCACTGTGTCCACAGCCCAGAACAGAGCCTCGAAGAACGACGCGGGATCGAGGTGGGGCATATCTTTCAACTCGGTCGCAAGTACTCCCAATCCATGGGAGCTCAAATCACCACGAAAGAAGGCAAACAGCAGCACCTCTGGATGGGGTGTTACGGCATAGGAATCTCACGCCTTGCCCAGGCAGCCGTTGAGCAGCATCACGATGACGCTGGAGTGATCTGGCCGCTCAGCATTGCCCCTTTTCAGGTGATCGTGGTGGTGGCCAATGTTCAAGACGAGGTCCAAATGGGCCTTGGTGAAGAGATTTACAACGAGCTGCGGGCCGCGGGAATCGATGCCCTCCTGGACGATCGGGGAGAGCGGGCCGGCGTGAAATTCAAGGATGCCGATCTCATTGGAATCCCTTGGAGAGTTGTGGTTGGTCGCGCTGCCGCCGATGGGAAGGTGGAACTCGTGCAACGGTCGGAGAGGGACGCCAACGTTTTAAGTCGAGCCGAAGCCATCTCCTCCCTGCTTGAAGCGATCCCGACCGAGCTACGGGTCCAGCTCTGACCCCGCGTAAAGTCCAGCAAATTTCCTTCGTCATGATCGCCGTACTGAAACGCCTTACCAGCCGTCTTATCAATCTGAGCCTGGCCCTCTGTCTTGGGCTTTCCTTGCTCGTAACGGCCTGCGGAAACGAATCGTCCACGCTTAGCGGGGACTACGTCCAAGACACAGTCGCTGTTGCCCACACCATTCACGACACGTTGGCGCTGCCCCAGGACGCGGCGAATCGCCAAGAGGCTGAAGGAGAGGCCCGCGATTTGATCACCGACTACGTCTCTCGCTACAGAGCACGTCCCAAGGTGAACGGCTTGAGTTCTTTCACGACCATGCAGACGGCACTCAACTCCTTGGCTGGTCACTACAACAACTACACCAACCGTCCCGTTCCCGATGCTCTGCGAGCCAGGATCGATAAGGAGCTGGGCAAGGCCGAAAAAGCAGCCGTTCGCGGCACTTAATCACAAAATCGAACAGCACTTTGACCGCAGGCAGGACTGTCTGCGAAAGTGCTGGATTGTGCAGAAATGCGGCTTCGGGCCGCCGATTCTTTGGCCAACGTTGTCGTCATCGGTGCTCAATGGGGTGACGAGGGAAAAGGAAAGATCACGGATCTTCTGAGCCGCTCCGCCGATGTTGTGGTGCGTTATCAGGGAGGCGTTAACGCCGGCCACACCATCGTGGTGGACGGTCGCGTGCTCAAGCTTCACCTGATCCCTTCCGGAATCCTCTACCCAGACACCACCTGCCTGATCGGCTCCGGAACCGTGGTCGATCCCAAGGTGATGCTCGAAGAACTCGACATGCTGATCTCCAACGGGATCGACATTTCAGGGCTCCAGCTGGCATCGACGGCGCACGTCACGATGCCTTACCACCGCCTCTTGGATCTGGCGATGGAAAAGCAACGAGGTGAGCGCAGAATCGGCACAACCGGCCGCGGTATCGGCCCCACCTACGCAGATAAGTCTCAAAGAAGCGGCATTCGTGTTCTCGACCTGCTCGACGAAGATCGACTTCGTGATCGGCTTGAAGGGCCGTTGAGCGAGAAGAATCAACTGCTCGAAACCATCTATGGCGAAAAGCCGTTGGATGCTGAAGAAATCATCAGTGAATATCTGGCTTACGGAAAGCGCTTAGCGCCTCACGTGGTGGATTGCACCCGTGCCATTCATGAAGCCGCAAGCAACCGCAAAAACATTCTTTTTGAAGGAGCGCAAGGGACTCTCCTCGACCTCGATCACGGGACCTATCCCTACGTGACCTCCTCCAATCCTGTGTCAGGAGGGGCCTGCATCGGTGCAGGTGTCGGCCCGACCCTGATCGACCGAGTGATTGGAGTGGCCAAGGCTTACACCACTCGGGTTGGAGAAGGTCCCTTCCCCACAGAGCTCTCGGGAAGTTTGAACGACCAGCTCTGTGATCGAGGCGGGGAGTTTGGAACAACCACGGGCCGCCGTCGCCGCTGTGGCTGGTTTGATGGGGTGATTGGGCGCTACGCCGTTCAAGTCAACGGACTGGATTGCCTGGCGATCACCAAGCTCGATGTCCTGGACGAGATGGATGAAATCCAGGTGTCCGTCGCCTACGAGCTCGACGGCGAACGCATTGAGCACTTCCCCAGCAGCTCCGAAGATTTCGCTCGTTGCAAGCCCATCTTTGAAACCCTCCCTGGTTGGCAATGTTCCACGGCGGAATGCCGTCGCCTCGAAGACCTTCCTGCGCCGGCGATGGACTACCTGCGCTTCCTCGCCGACCTGATGGATGTGCCGATTGCCATCGTTTCCCTCGGCGCCAGCCGAGACCAAACGATCGTGGTGGAAGATCCGATCCATGGCCCCAAACGCGCACTCCTCAGCGCCTGAGCCCGCTCGCATCGCTGACGCAAAACAGCGATCCAGCGAACAGCCATACTCGCTGTACTACCGACAGCAGAGATGTCCTCCACTCCCCGGTTCAGCACCGCCAGTTCTCTCGACGTCGTGGGCATCGGTAACGCCATCGTCGACGTCTTGGTTCAAACCGAGGACCAATTTCTGAGCGATCACAACCTCAGCAAGGGCAGCATGGCCCTTGTTGACGAGGATCAAGCCAAAAGCCTCTACGAAGCAAGCGGTCCAGGTCTCGAAACCTCTGGAGGTTCAGCCGCCAACACCCTGGCCGGTCTCGCTCAACTCGGGAGCAAGTCCGGGTTCATTGGTCGTGTTCGTGACGACCAACTAGGAACCATCTTTATCCACGACATCCGCTCTGTGGGCACCCGTTTTGAGACACCGGCTGCCGTGAGCGGTGCGAGCACGGCCCGTTGCCTCATCCTGGTCACCTCGGATGCCGAGCGCACCATGTGCACCTACCTCGGTGCCTCAACCCAACTGGATCCTGATGATCTCGATCTCTCCATGGTTCGCGACACCAAGGTTCTCTATCTCGAGGGCTACCTCTGGGATAGCCCTGAGGCCAAAAAGGCTTTCATCACAGCGGCTGAAGCCTGCCGAGAAAGCGGCGGACAAGTCGCCCTCTCCCTCTCCGATGGTTTCTGCGTTGACCGTCACCGTGAGAGCTTTCTCGAGCTTGTCGATGGACATGTCGATGTGCTCTTTGCCAATGAGGATGAGATCAAATCGTTGTACGGAGCCACAGACTTCGAGAGCGCGCTTGAACAAGTGAAAGGTCGATGCAGCGTGGCCGTGCTGACCCGCAGTGTTCAAGGGTCTGTGGTGCTCTGCGGTGATCAACGCTGGGACATCCCCTCCTACAAGCTCGGCGATCTCGTCGACACCACAGGAGCGGGCGATCTCTATGCGGGTGGCTTCCTGCATGGCTACACCCATGACCTGCCGCTTGATGTCTGCGGCAAAATGGGGTCAATCTGTGCCGGACAGGTGGTGACCCAATTGGGGCCTCGCTCCAAGGTTTCCTTACCTGATCTGATCGCTAAGCATCTGGATTGACCGACGCCGCGGCCCAAGCGCCGTAGGCGTGCGATGGCTGAGCCTGCCAATGCAGGATCTCAGGGGTGTCGTAGCTGTGAAGGGCCTCGATGGCCCCGAGCAGCGCGTTCAAACCGGGTGCCGTGGTCTTGATCAGAAGCTGCACTTCATTGGCATGTTCAACCCGCCCTTCCCAGCGGTAGCAAGACTGAATGGCCTGGAAGCTCACGCAAGCTGCTAGCTCACGGCTGATCAGCTGCTCAGCGAGTGCAGAGGCTTTCTGAGCATCAGCCTCCGTGGTTAAAACCAACCACAAAGCCTCAGGACGTGGTGCCATTCAGATGCGTGAGAAGCTCGCCCACGCTATGCACAACTGCAACTTCAGCAATCGGTAGAGGTCGGCGCAGGAGCCACAACCCCAGCCCCATCTCGATCGAAAGGCTCGCCCAGAGAGCCTCCGTCGCCCCCCCCGACTGCCTGCAGACCACGTCTGTGATCGCCCAGCGCCTGCAAAGCGCCGCTTCCAGGGCCCCTGGCTCGGGACCCTGCAGGGGTCGCACCACGGCCAGATGATCCGATGGAACGCGCGCTGCTGCCGCCTGAATCAGCGACATGGGCGTAGGAAGGACGCGAGCAAACACGGTGGCTCCTGCTTCACGCGCGACCCTCGCTGCTTCAACCAATTGGCGGGCACCGAGGGCCAAAAGAAGGCGTCGCCCCGCTAGGGACTGATCGGCAAGGTCCGCCATGGAGCTGAGCACAAAAGCCTTCCCCGAGGCCTCCATCCGCCGTTCGAACCGCACCAACCTCTGGCCCCAGCCCTTGCAAGCCTGGTTCAACTGGTCGCTAATCCTCAGCGCAAACGGGTGAGTGGCATCCACAACCCAATCCACAGGAATCGTCTGCAGCCATTGAGAAATCCCCTCTGAACCTCCGAGCGCACCCACGTGGATCCCTTCCAGCGGCATGCCCTGATAGGGCTGCGCAGCCGAGTCACCGACGACGCTGACATGGACATGCCAGCCCTGCGAGATCAGAACCGCCGCCAACCGCGGGCCATCACCCGTCCCTGCCAGCAACCAGACAGTCCCCTGGCGATTCTCCGGTCGGTGCATCAGGATGGCGCTCACCGTCACAGCTGAGAATGAACCACTGCGTGCTCGAGGTGGATGTCCTTCAAGCTCCCACCCTGCGATACACCCAAGACAACCAAACGCCCATTGCTGAGATGGACGTTTCTTTTGATGCCCTCCGACCTGATGATCCCAAGGGGCAGTTGAAGGTGGTGGGATGGGGAAATCTTGCCCAGGACCTTCAAAATCGCGTGCAGGTAGGGCAGCGTCTCCTGATTGAGGGCCGACTGCGAATGAACACGGTTCCTCGTCAAGACGGCACCAAAGAGAAGAGAGCTGAGTTCACCCTCTCGCGACTCCATTCAGTGGGAGGGGCGGTCTCCAGCCAAGACCAGCCCCCAGTGGCTGCGCGCACGGCGCCAGCTCGCCCCGTACCAGCGCAAACGCCCCAGTCATCCCAAGCACCGAGCAAGCCAGCGGCGGCTGGGCAGGACTCAGCGGCTCAGTGGAACACCTCTCCCCTGGTTCCCGAGACCGACGACATTCCTTTTTAACGCCAACAAGCGCCTGAGTTTTCACTGGCTTTTGTCAGAAAATTGTTCTGAAGCGCGCAATAGCAGCTGCCCCAGCTCTCGCTCTAGGGCCGCTAGATCCAGTCTTAATTCGGGCCAGCGACCACGATCAATTTGTTCGAGCAGCCAAGCGCGATCCGTCTCCAGCTGAGCAATCAGCTCACGGGTTTCTACAGGCTGCTCGGACGGGGTGTTCATGATTCTTGGACTCCTGCACCCATCCTGCAGCCCTCTTGGTCACAATGGCTTCAATGCACGGGCCCCCATGAACGAGCTCATTTCGCCCGGAAGTCTGATCACCATCGCTGGCGGTGTCCTCACCGTGGTTGGTGCTTTGGCCTACGGAGCTGGCAATGCCAATCTCAGCCTGCCCACCATCTTTTACGGAATCCCCATCTTTCTCGGGGGGCTCGCGCTCAAATCCTCTGAGCTTCCCCCAGCACGCCGGGTGACACCCAAAGCACAATTTCGCGCAGAACGCGAGGCGGCCTCTCCGGAACTAGTCAAGCTGCTGAATGACGTCACGCGCTGGCGCTATGGGCAGAAAGCACACCTCGAGAGCTCGCTTGAAGCACTGAAACTGTGGGATGAGGACAAGCCTTCTCAGCTACTGGAAGTCGAGGAGATCTGCGGTGATGCTGGATATGGCTTAAGGATGCGCTTTGCTTGCGAAGCCGTGGGTCTCGAGCGTTGGCAAGAACGCCGCGAGCGCCTGGGACGCTTTTTTGCCAAAGGGCTTGAAGCGCAAATCATCCCGCTGGAAAATGATCAGCTGGATTTGACCCTTCTTCCCAAGAGTGAGGCCACGACAGGCGAGCATGGAGAGCCCTGAGCACCTGCAGCATGGATGATTCCCTCCGGGTCTCCGTCCTGAGCGAGGCCCTTCCCTACATCCAACGATTTGCTGGACGGAGAATCGTTGTCAAGTACGGCGGCGCGGCCATGGTCCACGCAGAGCTACGCGATGCGGTGTTTCGCGACATCGCCCTGCTGGCAAGTGTGGGAGTGCAACCCGTGGTGGTGCATGGCGGAGGCCCAGAGATCAACACCTGGCTCAAGCGGCTCGATATTCCCTCCGAGTTTCGCGACGGATTGCGGGTCACCGATGCCGACACGATGGACGTGGTGGAGATGGTGCTTGTCGGCCGTGTGAACAAACAGATCGTCAATGGACTCAACCGACTGGGAGCTAGCGCTGTAGGCCTCAGCGGTAGTGACGGCCGACTGGTGGAGGCACGTCCCTGGGGGGATGGAAATCATGGCTTGGTCGGCGATGTGGCACGGGTCAATCCCGATGTGTTGGAACCACTTCTGGCGCGGGGATACGTTCCGGTGATTTCAAGCGTGGCTGCCAACCTGGAAGGGGAATCTCACAACATCAATGCCGACACGGTTGCTGGTGAGCTTGCCGCTGCACTGGAAGCGGAGAAATTAATTTTGTTGACGGACACCCAAGGAATCCTTCGTGATCGCGACAATCCCGACTCCTTGATCCGACAACTGAGGTTGTCCGAGGCACGGCAATTGATTCACGAGGGCGTTGTGGCCGGTGGGATGACGCCCAAAACCGAATGTTGCATCCGTGCCCTAGCTCAGGGGGTAGCGGCAGCGCACATCGTGGATGGTCGTGTCCCCCATGCCCTTCTCCTTGAAGTCTTCACCGATGCCGGCATCGGAACGATGGTTCTCGGCCGCGGTTAATCGATGACCAATGCCCTGGCAGCCGCAGAAGCCGCTCTGGAGCGTGGCGATTACGGCCAATGCATCGCCCTGTTGGAGCCCCTCGCAGAAGCCAACCCGATCAGCGACAGTCGAGGAGCTGAGATCCGCATGCTGATGGTCACAGCTTGGATGGGAAAGGGGGATGAAAACAAGGCGCTGAGCACCTGCCGACTGCTCACCCGTTGCAAAGATCCAGATCTGCGCATCAGGGCGCGGCAATTGCTGGATGTGCTGGAAGCGCCAAGCCTGGCAAGACCTGCGAATTGGTCGATGCAATTGCCAACCTTGGAGATGGATCCGCGTGTTGGCAAACGATCCAAGTTGTTCAATCGCCGAAAACTGCCGCCGCCGCCGCCATCCCCTCCAACCGGTCCAACCCGTGCACCAGCAGGCTTTGCATTGCTGGTCATCGCCGTGCTGGTGGGGCTCACGCTCTTGTTGAGCGGCTGCGTACGCATCACTGCAGACCTCAGCCTCCCAGGACCAGACAGGGTGGAGATGGCTTGGACGATCGACAGCCGCAGTGGCCTCAACCTTCCATGGCAGGACGCGTTCAGTCGTGAGCTGAGGGTGATGAATCTGCCGTGGAAGATTCGCAACGCAGGCCACGGTCACCTGGAGGTGAAGGCACCGACTCAAACCAGTGAAGACGCCGCTGCACTCCTCAGCCAAACCGTGGAAGCAGCAGGACGCACGGCAGGCCTTTCATTGCCCGCACCCTCCCTCCAGCTGACAGAGCGCAACTGGCTGGTAGGGCTTAAGCAGGAGCTGCTTTTGGAACTCGATCTAAGCGCTCTTGAGAGCCTCAATGAGCTGCAAATCGCGGTACGCCTTGGGGAGCAAGCGAGCTTACGCAGCTTGCAAAGCAGCCCTGCCGTGGCGAGCAAAAACGCCAAGGGCGAGCTCATCTGGCCGCTCAGGATTGGCGTTCAGAATCGTTTGCAATGGAGTCAGTGGCGTTGGAGCCGGCTCGGATTAGGCAGTCTCGCGATCTTGGCGCTGCTTGTATTGACGGCCAGCCTGCAACGGCTTCGATTGCTGATGGGTTTCGGCTACCCGGAATTACCGTCTTGAGTTCAGAGCTGCAGCGGGTCTGGATCAACAGCCAATGCCACCCCACTGGGCAAGCCATCCCATAGGGAGCTGCCGGATGGCAAAGGCAAGGCCGAAGCTTGGGGCCCATGCAACAACAACTGCCAGCGGCTGCGACCAGCAACCCGTGCCACCGGAGCTGGAGCTGGACCGATGAGCTGCCAACCAGAGTCCGTGCAACCGGGTCGAAGCTGTTCCGCCAACACGGCAGCTGCCGTCGCCGTTGTGGATGCAGATGTCCCAGACAATCGCAACACGCAAGCCCTGGCAAAGGGCACCAATCCAGCATCGCGTCGCTCCGCGGCTTCCTCCTCCAGAAAACGCTCATAACGCCCATCCACTAAGTGCAAAATCACCGGATGATCGGGGCTGTAGGTCTGAACGAGCACTTGCCCTGGACGCTCACCACGACCAGCCCTGCCAGCCAGTTGCAACAACAACTGAAGCGCCTGCTCCCCAGCGCGAAGATCGGGACGATGCAACAGGCCATCAGCCGCCAACACGGCCGCAAGCGTGACGCGCGGCAGGTCCATCCCTTTTGCCAACATTTGAGTCCCCACCAAGACATCCGCTTCGCCAGCGGCAAATTGATCCAACAAGCGCCGATGGCCGTCGCGTCCCCCGGTGGTGTCCCGGTCAAAGCGCAGCAATCGCAGTCCTTCCAACTCAGACTCCAGCTGTTCCAAAACCCTTTGAGTCCCAGCGCCAAAGGGCTTAAAAGCCGTAGAACCACAGTGCCCGCAGCTCGTCGTCACCGGGGCTCGATGATCACACCAGTGGCAACGCAACCACTGTTGAGCGGTGCTTTTCCCATGAACGGTTAGCGCCACATCGCAGTGGGGACACTGCATCACCTCCCCACAGCTTCGGCAGCTCAAAAACGTGCTGTATCCACGACGCGGCACCAAGACAACCGCCTGTTCCCCTTGTTCAGGAAGTTTCGACAAGCGATCCATGAGCGCCCTGCTGATTAAGCGGCGATGGCCATCGGCCAGCTCATGGCGCATGTCAATGATCTGCACCGGCGGCAAAGGCTGATCAGAGATGCGCTGTTGAAGCCGCGCTAAAGCCAGCGGACCGTCTGGAGCGAGCTGAATCCAGGTCTCAAGAGAGGGGGTGGCGCTACCCAGCAACACACGCCCTCCCTCCCGTTGCACTCTCGCTATCGCCAGGTCACGGGCGTGATAGCAGGGCATCGGGGATTCCTGCTTGTAAGAGCTGTCATGCTCCTCGTCCAACACGATCAAACCCAAGGGGCTGAGCGGCAGAAAGATGGCTGAACGGGTGCCAACGATGACGAGCGGCCCCTCTGCTTCGAGGCTGTTGCGCCAGGTGCGTACCCGTTCCCGTTCCGTGCAACCGCTGTGATATTCGAGCACGCGTGACCCAAATCGACGTCGACAGCGATCGACCAGCTGGGGGATGAGACCAATTTCTGGGGTTAGCACCAACACATGCCGCCCTGCGGCCAACTCATCGGCAGCCAGCTGGAGATAGACCTCGGTCTTCCCTGAGCCGGTGATCCCCCAAAGCAGCACACCCCCACCTTCCGGCTGATTTTTAAGGGTTTCGATCGCAATCGTCTGCTCGTCGGTGAGGGTTCTCGGCACTTCCATCTCTGGAACCACTCCCAGCGACGGCGGACTTGGTTGGGCATCCGTAGCGAGACGCAACTCACGAACCAGCCGTTCTCGGCGCACCAGGGCTTGCACGATTCCTGATTGAAAGCCTGCCGCTACCAGGTCTCGCTGCCACGCTCCTCCCCCCAACTCCTGCAACTTGGCCAGCAAGCAGGCCTGTCGCGCTGGCAAATCAGCATCCAAACCAGCGTCCAAACCAGCGTTGCTATCAGGCAACGACACCCACCACAGCCTGCGTTCCTTCACGCTGGCGACAACGCGCTGACCAAGCCAGCCGGGAGGAAGCGCTGCTTTCAGCATTCGAAACGGGCTGGTGTGACAACGCTGCGCCATCTCCTCAAGCCACGATCTCCATGACTGTCCAACAGCAGCCTGTTGAAGGAGAGCCTCGACCGGCTGGAGCGCACGCTTTTCATCCACAGACGGCCTGCGGCAGGCCGTGACCAAACCCTGCATGCGACGACCACGAAGAGACACCTGAACCAGGTCCCCTAAACGGACATTCAGCTGCTTGCCATCGCTGTAGGTGAAGGTGCGACCATCCCGCCCAGCCTCAAGCCAAACATCAACCACCACTGAAACTGGCGGCGGACGGACGGGATTTTTTGAAAAATCGGTTATTGGGGTTGCGTTCATGACACGTTTTTTTTAAAATAAAACTGTTGGACAGCTCAATAGCTGTTGTTGGAACCAGCAGAGTTCCTTCCAAAGGGAAGATCCGAAGTTCGAGCCATGGGATTCCATGAAGCCGACCGGTCTGAGAATGCCCTTGACAGTTCTGCATCGGACCACTCCAGCTCTCTCAACTTTGCTTAACGCTCCGCGTTTTTCTTTGCGCACCGTTTCTATGACGGGAAGGTGACGCCACAAAAGCAACGGCCCTCATCAGGCTGGTTGCCCTGACTGTTGATGACATTCGCCTCCTGTCCCGCTCTCTCCCTCGTTACTGACCGCCATGAGTCCTGCCGCGACCAAATTGGCACAGGCCAAAGCAAAACAAGCGCCTTCGATCATGATGCTGGCCGATGAAAAAGGTCAGCCAAAGCTGGTAAAGGCCAAAGCGAAGCCTGCCTCGAAAGCCAAAACCGCCACAAAAGCAAGCACGAAAACAAAAGCAAGCAAAACCAGCACAAAAGCCAAAACCAGCAAGGCCAGCAGCAAAGCAAAAGCCACCGCTCCTGCCGCCAACCTGGACACATCAGCTGATCAATTGCTGGCTGCTGCAACAACCGCAACCGCGGTGAAAGCCACTGAAACGGCAGCGGCAAAGGCCAAAGATGCCAAAGCAGAAGCGAAAGCCAAGGTCTTGGCGAGCATCAAAGTTGGGCCTAAAGGCGTCTACACCGAAGACTCCATTCGGGTTTACCTGCAGGAAATCGGACGGATTCGCCTCCTGCGTCCGGACGAAGAGATTGAATTGGCTCGCAAAATTGCGGACCTGCTGCATCTCGAGGAACTAGCTGCGCAATTTGAAAGCGATAACGGCAAACTTCCTGACACCAAGGAATGGGCAGCACTGGTTGAGATGCCAGTGATCCGTTTCCGCAGACGGCTGATGCTCGGCCGACGCGCCAAAGAAAAAATGGTGCAATCGAACTTGCGCCTGGTGGTATCGATCGCCAAGAAATACATGAACCGAGGCCTGAGCTTTCAGGACCTCATTCAGGAAGGCAGCCTCGGTCTCATTCGTGCTGCAGAGAAATTCGATCATGAAAAGGGGTATAAGTTCTCGACCTATGCCACCTGGTGGATCCGTCAGGCGATTACCCGTGCGATTGCCGATCAGTCGCGAACCATCCGACTACCCGTTCACCTCTACGAAACCATTTCAAGGATCAAGAAAACCACCAAGGTTCTCAGCCAGGAATTTGGTCGCAAGCCAACAGAGGAAGAAATCGCTGAATCGATGGAAATGACCATCGAAAAATTGCGATTTATCGCCAAGAGTGCACAGCTCCCAATCTCCCTCGAAACACCCATCGGCAAAGAAGAGGATTCACGACTAGGCGACTTCATCGAAGCTGACATCGAGAATCCAGAGCAAGATGTTGCCAAAAATCTTCTGCGCGAAGACCTCGAAGGAGTTCTTGCAACGCTGAGCCCCCGTGAGCGCGATGTCCTACGTCTTCGCTATGGCCTTGACGATGGACGCATGAAAACATTGGAAGAGATTGGACAAATCTTTGATGTAACCCGCGAACGGATTCGTCAAATTGAAGCCAAAGCTCTGCGGAAATTACGCCATCCCAACAGGAATGGAGTTCTGAAGGAATACATCAAATAGCACGCCAAGCTTCAGCTGGCAGCTTGACCATCCCCTGTCTTTGACAGGGGTTTTTTAGTGCCCCACAGCAAAGCTCTCTCAACAGCCCACTGAAATCTATCCCAAATGCACATTCCCTTCAGTTAAACACTATGAGCTAATCACTATCAATCAATCATACTTCCATCAACTCAACCCACAAAACCAATAACAAACAAACAACGATCGATCAAACGAATGGACAGCAACATTAGAAACTCATCCAGTGATTTCCTGGCAGCTCTGGAGTCACTGAAGAAAGCAAGACTTGTGACCCATGCCTTCATGACGCATGACCACCAATTCAAGGGCCTAACGGAAGCCGAACAAAACAGCTTGCACAACAACATCACGCCATTCTTCAATGCAATCTTTGAGATCGAAGACAGAATTTTGGCCTGGTATCGCGAATTTCATCCAGATCTCACAGACGATGACGACTTAATCGAGTCAATCGAAAAGGAACTCGACTACGAAACGCTTCTTTCCGAAAAAGGGAAATTAGACCTAGAAAAACTTTTCAAAGAGAATTCCGATATTGGCACCCATAACTAAGAAAGCGACAAGCCATTCGAGCTTGAACACTTAAGCTTAAAATTCAAAATTAAAATTCCAAGGCTTGAGATTCAACGCTCGTCCATAAACGATTATGAATATCAGCTTATGCCTCATCCTCGATGCATTCGGTGAATTCTTGAAAAGCCCGTTTCAATCGTTCCACAGGAGTTTCTGAAGGCGGACACTCTTGAGATGTGTTGCGTGCATAGACCTGAAGAAGCCGAGGATCAGGATCAAGAATGGAGGCCACGGCGGCTTTATAAACCACAACATTTTTTTGTGACGTCAGGCCCTCTAGATAAGGCTGCAATTCCCACGGCTGATCAGAGCTGGTTTGAATCACACTGAGTGGACGTATCAATTGGTATGCCCGTTCACCATCTGGATCGGTTGTGTTCCTCAGCCGCGCCATCAAGACACCGCCGCTGCTTAACAGAATCAATTTGATCGTGCCCTCATTCAAAAGCGGCAAAAAAGGGAGGACCTCCTTGGCCGACGTTGCCTGATCCAGAGCAGGCAGACCGTCCTTACGAACTCCGTTAACCACAGGCCCTGGCATGGCAATCGCTCATCTGTGTTGAATCGTAAAGCTGAGCGCCCTGACAAGGCGACTGAGAGGCATGCCAATTTTCATAGACATGCACGTGACAGCGGGGGGCACGTCTGCGTAATCTTGCGGACTGAAGTCTCTCAAACATGGCCCTCGAGCATCTGCGCATCGCCTCACGCCGCAGCCAGCTGGCCATGGTTCAGACCAATTGGGTCAAAGCAGAACTTGAAAAGGCCCACCCCGGTCTCGCCATTTCTGTTGAGGCCATGGCAACCCAGGGAGACAAAATCCTCGACGTTGCCCTAGCGAAGATCGGAGATAAGGGCTTATTCACCAAAGAGCTGGAAGCTCAAATGCTGGTGGGCCGTGCCGAGATCGCTGTTCACTCCCTCAAAGACCTCCCGACAAATCTTCCTGAAGGGCTGATGCTGGGTTGCATCACCGAACGGGAAGACCCCGCCGATGCCTTAGTGGTGAACAGCAAAAATGCTGAGTACACACTGGAGACACTCCCAGAGGGTTCGGTTGTTGGAACGAGCTCGTTACGCCGCCTAGCCCAACTGCGCTACCACTACCCCCATCTTCAGTTCAAAGACGTTCGCGGGAACGTCATTACCCGTCTTGAGAAACTCGACTCAGGCAATTACGACTGTTTGATCTTGGCCGCCGCAGGACTCAGCCGACTCGGCTTCGGCGATCGAATTCACCAAAGCATCCCCGGAAACATCTCTCTCCATGCGGTGGGGCAAGGAGCTTTAGGGATTGAATGCGTCTGCGATCGTCCCGAAGTGATGGAGCTGATTCAAGTGCTAAACCATCCACCAACCGCAGCTCGCTGCTTAGCGGAACGAGCCTTCCTGAGGGTGCTTGAGGGCGGTTGCCAAGTGCCCATCGGCGTAAACACCCAAATTGAAGGTGACACCATCCAGCTCACGGGAATGGTGGCCAGCCTCGATGGCAAGCGGCTGATCCGTGACGAGCAGGCTGGCCCCATCGCCGATCCTGAAGCGGTGGGACGAGACCTCGCCCATAAGCTCAAAGATCAAGGAGCTGGCGAGATCCTTCAGGAGATCTTTGAACAGGAGCGGAGCCAGTGATCGCTGGTTTCAACGCTTAATTTCCACTGCCATTCCCACTTCCACGTGGTCATACAGCTGCTGAACATGCGCATTCAACATGCGCACACAGCCGTTGGATACGGCCGCTCTGGTTTTGACCCAATGGGGCCAGGGAGTGCCATGAATACCAAATTGATTGGGTCCACTGCGCAGGAAGCCAATCCAGCGATGGCCCAATGGGCTGTTAGGTCCACGTTTGGGATGCAGCTTCCCTGACTTGGTGCTCTGGTACTGAGGATTCATCATCATGTTTTCGACCTTGAACACCCCAGAGGGTGTTGGGGTCTTGGGATCACCGATCGCCACGGGCCATGGGCCATGGGTCTGCCCCTGACGCACAACACTGATTTGCCTGCGGCCCAGATCCAACACAACGCGCCCCTCCACTGGCGAGCGAACAGCCATTGACACTTGGGTGGGCTGGAATTGGTTGGGCTGGGATCGTGACAGCGCCGGAGCCGCCACGAGAAGAGAGGAGGCGAGCAACGCCACCGGGAGGCCAGGGATGCAAGCGGTGCATTTGAGACTCATGAGCAGACAACCAAGACTCACTGGTCTCAACGTATGCACTGTGCGAAAAAAAAACCGCACACTGCGAGCAGTGAAACCTTAAGGATTTAAGAAATGTGCTAGCCAGACCCCAGAGCCTCCAAGCCGAAATGAAGCACCAACTGTCCTGGCCTGAAGGAGACGCAAAGCTGTTCTTGCAAGCCATGCAGGAAGTGGGCTCCATGGGTGGCGTTGCAGATCTTGAGCCCATCACCCTGGAAATGATCGAATCCATTCAGAACTTTGTTCTGAAGTCGTCCATCGATCTGAACCACCTCGATGGCATTAAGCCAGCGGCTCTATCAGAGAAGATGGCCGATAAAAGCAAACGCGAACAACTCCTTCAGATCCTGATTCTTCTGCCTTATGTAGATATGAAGGTCGACCCACGGATGGTGGCGATTGTGGATGATTTTGCCGAACATCTAGAGATTCACCCCCAAACAATCAAAGACCTACATCGCGTTCGAGACAATCACTTAAAGCGACTTTTAATAGATTACGGACGCAGGAGCTTAGGCGAATTTCTGGGCCTCGACTCAGCACCGAAAGTGATCAAAGGTGTCATCACAATGTTTCACCAAGCCATCGGTGATCGGGCTGTTTCTGAACGGTATCAACAATTAGAGACTTATCCGGAAGGCAGCCTTGGGCACACAGTTTTCCATTGGTACCGGGACAGGAATTGGGCACTACCGGGGGAGAAAAAAAGCACATCTGAATTCCTCCTAAATCACGATTGCTGCCACATTCTTGGAGGATTCAATACAGATGTACAGGGAGAAATGAATGTGGCAGCCTTTCAGGCCGGGCTCTTTGACGATGGTTTTGGCTTTGAATCACTTCTAGAAGTCATTCTCGACTTTCATTTAGGAAAAGCCTTCAGTACGGTTGGAGATATCATTCCACCCTCCACAGGAGCCTTCCATCCAAACGATGCAATGGAAGGTTATGAGAAGGGACTGGCTTGCAACACAAATCTCATTAGAGATTTTGATTTCTGGTCAGAAGCCGATCAATCCGTTTCCAAACTACGAGAGAAATTCAATATTCCAGCCTCATCTGGCCCTCTTTTAATTCAACCTTGATCACCATTCACAATAAAAAAGCGGGGCATCGCCCCGCTTTGACCTAATCATGCAACAGGAGCGCTCTATTCAATAGAAGCGCGCTGATATCAATCCACGAGTTTTGGATCAATCTCAGCAACATACCGAGCTTCACAGCTCTTGATGATCTCTACGGCTTTTTCAGTGCCAAAGAATCCATTCACCGTGCAGGTGCCAGGCTTTTTCAGATCCTTGTAATGCTCCCAGTAGTAAGTGGTTTCCTTTTTCCATTGCTCACCAAGATCTTCGAAGCTCTTGATGTGATCAACACGCTTGTCATCTGCCAAAACGGCGATCACCTTGTCATCAACCTCACCACCATCATCAAAGGTCATGATGCCGATAATCCTTGCTTCCACGATCGAACCAGGAATTAAGGGTTCGGTCACGTTCACGATCTCAATATCGAGAGGATCTCCATCCTCATCCCAAGTGCGAGGAATACAGCCATAGGCAAAGGGATAAGCCAGAGAGGAGTACCCAACCCGATCCAGCTTGAGATGGCCTGTTTCCGTAATGAGCTCGTACTTGTTGATCGTGTTGGAGTTCAGCTCCACGATGGTGTTGAGGCGTAGCTCAGCCTCATCAGCAAAGGCCGGCAGCACATGAAGCAGGTTGGGCATGCTGCGGCTTGGAGCCTGGTCGAGATTGGCCATGGGAGAGGACGATCAGCGCCGGAATCCTACGGGGGCCCGACCCCCAACCTAAAGCACACATCCGTACCACGTACGTAACGCTTACGTGCCTCAACTTTGCTTCGTAGCCAAAAGTTGCGCAAGTTTTTCTTCCAGGTAGCGCAAGAAGGGTTCAGAGGTCAGCTCCCGACCACTCACGCTCTGCACCAATTGTTCCGCATTCATCGCCCGTCCGACGGGATGCACAGACTCCCTCAGCCAGGCCAGCAAGGGTGCAACGTCACCATTGCGAACATGCTCCTCAGGAGAACCAATGGCAGCGGCCATCGCCTCACTCAGCTGAGCACTGATCAGATGTCCGAGCAAATACGAGGGGAAGTATCCGAACAGTCCTTCGCTCCAATGCACATCCTGGAGGCAGCCCTCAGCATCGTTAGAGGGTGTCACGCCCAGAAGCTCCCCGTACTGCCGATTCCATTCAGCAGGGAGCTCCTCCACCGAAAGGCCTTGCTCGAGCAAAGCAATCTCTAGATCCGTTCGGATCAAAATATGCAAGCCGTAGCTGAGCTCATCGGCCTCGACCCGGTTCAAACCAGGGGCCAACGGGTTCATCGCCCTCCAAAGAGCGTCTGCTGATGCGAGCGGAGCCCCGGCAGCCTCAAAATTCTGCCACCACTGCTGCGCGAACGGCCGACTTCTGGCAACCCGGTTTTCCCAAAACAACGATTGACTTTCATGCACGGCCATGGATGTCGCTTGCCCCAGCGGCCAAGAGAACCATTGATGCGACTGATCAGGAAGGCCCTGCTCGTAGAGAGAGTGGCCCCATTCATGGGCTGTGGCCAAGAAACAGGAGAGCGGTTGCCCTGGAACAACTCTTGTCGTGATCCTGTAGTCGCTTGGACCAAGCGTGATCGAGAAGGGATGGGGGGATCGCGCCACACAAGTAATCGACGCATCCCGTCCCCAGGAGGTCAACAACCTGTCGCAGAGTTGTTGCTGTGCAGGTTCAGGAAGATCCCAACTGAGTTCTCGCTGACGTGGCTGCCCACCCGCTCGTTGCAACAATTCGGGCAAACGCTGCCGAAGTGGTGCAAACAAGGCCTGTAGACGCTTCAACGTGAGATCGGGCTCGAAGGGCTGAGCCAGGGTTTCCCAACAACTTCGCGGCTCTGCAAGCTGTCGTGCCTGTTCCTGGCGCAATCCAATCATGGTGCGCAAAGAGGGAGCAAACAAGCCGAAATCGGAGTCTGCCCTTGCTTGTTGCCAGTTGTTGTAACCCTCGGCTTTTGCCGTTGCCAACGCTGCCACCAACGCAGGATCTAAGGCCTGTTGCCTGGCCAGATCCTGTTCCAGCAAATCAAGATTTCGACCACAAGCGGCCTGCTCCGTCCTTGAAAGATCTGACTGGTTCCACTCGAAACGGGCTTCCTGAATCAGCTCGGCATACTCCCGAGAGCTCTGCCGGGAATGCAATTGAATCGCGAGGAGCGCCAACTGCTCTCCACGCCAGGAAGCCCCGCCAGAGGGCATGCGGGTGTTTTGATCCCAGTAGAGCGTGCTCGCAATGGAGCCAATGATTTTGGTCTGATGCAGGTAATCGCCTAACCGATCCCAGGCCGTGGTCCTGGATCCCATCTGGGCTCCAACGCTGATTGAACCCTATACAGCCCTGTGCTTTGAGGTGAAGACACCCACACATTTCAGCGATGCAAATTCACCAAACCCAGGGTGGTAATTGGGTTCAAGGCAGGGGTTGAATCTCCTCTTGCCTTCTATAGGCAGTGGGCACAAGCACCAGAAACAACATCCACCAAGCCAAAATCACCAGGGTTATGGGAAGCGTGATCCAAAGGCGATGAAGAAACAGCCAGCTGCCAATCGAGATGACACAGCCTGTGAGCACAATGCTCCAGGGCTGACACCACCACGGTTTTAAAGACCAAAAAGCAACCGGCTGTTGATTCACGTTCAGACCTACTTTTTCCGGCAATAACCAGCACCAACATTCATCCAACCGGAGGCGCAAGCTTCACCGTTTGTTGGCCTCATTTCATAGTAAATCGGTGATACGCAAGTGGTACCAAGAGTATTCACATAACCCAAGGGACACTGATTGTGACCCTTTGCTTTCGGGATCTTTTTCTGCGCTAAGGCGTCGGTGGGTGCGACCAAAGACAACAACACCCCAAGGGCAAACAAACGAACCATCAAAGTTGCAACAACTTTCGGCACCTTAGGGATGACATTGCTGGGAGGCAAAGCAACGACTCATTGTTTGCGGCAATAGCCACCTCCCACATCCACCCATCCGGATGGGCACGATCGGCCGTCGATGGCCTGGACCGTGTAGGTCATCATTCCAAGCGTGGTGCATTTGCCATTGAGCATGTCCACATAGCCCAAAGGACAACGGCTCTCGATCTTTTTGACAATTCGCTGCGCCGAGGCGGATGGCGCCTGACAGGCCCAGATCACAAGCGCTGCTGTGGGAAGGAGTGAGCTCACAACCCAGATCCGAACAGAGGACGAACGACCAAGCAAGGGGGCCATCGCCATGGGCAATCAAAACGCTCTAAAACATTAGGTCGGTTCTCCCAGTGGATGGGCTCTGAACCAAACTTCAGACACCCAAGATCCGGTTTCATCCATGTCAAAGCAAGCCGTTTTGCTCGATGACGCGGCACGGGAGAGCCTCTGCTCTGCTTGCCCTGCCTGGACCATTGCTGATGATGGGCTGGAAAGGGAGTGGCGCTTCCCCTCCTTCGTTGAAGCCTTTGGCTTTATGACTCAGGTTGCACTCCTGGCCGAACGCGCCAATCACCATCCTGAGTGGAGCAATGTCTACAACCGTGTCACCATTCGGCTAACGACCCATGATCTTGGTGGACTGTCCAGCCGTGATGCCGACTTAGCACAAGCGATCGACTCCCTCCCCGCAACTTTTTAAATCCGGCCATGTCAGCGACTGCTTCCAACCAGACCATTGAAACCAACGGCACACCTGTCACCATTCTCACTGGATTTTTAGGGGCCGGAAAGACCACCCTTCTCAATCACATTCTCAGCAATCAAGACGGACTCAAAACGGCTGTTCTCGTGAATGAGTTTGGCGAGATTGGTATTGACAATGATCTTGTGGTGAGCACCAGCGCAGACATGGTGGAACTCAGCAATGGCTGCATCTGCTGCACGATCAATGGTGAGTTATTGGAAGCCGTTGAAAAGATTCTGAAGCACCCAGATCCCTTGGATTATTTGGTTGTGGAGACCACAGGCCTTGCCGATCCACTTCCTGTCGCAATGACATTTCTGGGCAGTGAATTAAGAGATCAGACGAGACTGGATTCGATCATCACCCTGATTGATGCTGAAAATTGCAATGACCGCGTTTTTGAAAGTGAAGTTGGGCGCTCCCAAATCATTTACGGAGACATCCTTCTCCTGAACAAAACTGATTTGGTGCCTAAAGAACGCGTTGAAGCGTTGGAAGAAAGCCTGCGCAGTATCAAGAAAGATGCCCGAATCCTCCATTCCGTCAAAGGAGAGGTTCCCTTGCCCCTGCTGATGAGTGTCGGATTGTTTGAAAGCGATCGCATCGCAAACTCAGCCGATCACGACCACGGGCATGACCATCACGACCATGACCACGGTCATGACCATCACGGCCATGGGCACGCGCATCACGGTCACGACCATGACCATGACCATGAAAGCCATGCTGACCATCTCGACATCGAGGGCTATACCTCGCTGTCATTCAGTAGCGACGGACCCTTCTCCCTGCGCAAATTTCAAAACTTCCTCGACAACCAACTACCCGAGAGCGTTTTTCGTGCCAAAGGCATCCTTTGGTTCAACGAAAGCGAAAAGCGCCATGTTTTTCACTTGGCTGGCAAACGCTTCTCTATCGATGACAGCGAGTGGGATGGCGAGCGCAAAAACCAGTTGGTGTTGATCGGTCAAGAGATGGACCACAGCACCCTGAGGAGGCAACTTCAAGCCTGCGTTGCCAAAGACGCCGGCAAGGGTTTTTCCTAAACCAATCCCCTTCACACGTTTCGTTCAACCTGGATGTCGAAACCCAATCAAACTGATTAGAGTTTCACCAGCTTTGAGTTGGCGATGTTGGAACTCACCCTTCTCGGGACTGGTTTCATTTTGATTGGCATCGTTCTTTGGTACTCAGCCAACTCTGACGATGACGACAACAGTGGCGGTGGCTTGATGGAGCCCGCACTCGTACCGATCCCTGTTCGGAATCACCGCCGCTGACGGCATCATTTGAGCCCCCTTCCCATCTCTCAGCCCAGGGTTTTCAGCGATGGGAGGCCTCAACCCACCAAGCCACTCTTGAGTACTGTTCTCAACAGGCTCGTGGTGCGAATGCAGGTCAATAGGAATCCATTCCGTCAACGGGGACATGACTGCATTCCCTTCTTGTGAAGGTCCGAGCCGTTGTCCTCGCTCCATTGGAATGGCTCCATTGCGATGGCTCCATTGCCATCGCTCGCTTGGTTGATCGCAATGGCTGAGCGCTACCACTCATGACAAGCAAGAGCTTGCAAAGCCAGTGGCAGCAGGGAAGGACCCTGTTGGCAACCTTGGCCTGCCTCCTCGCCGCGCTCGCGCTCTTTCCCCTGGGCGGATTAATTGGAGAGGGGGTCAGGGGCCTCCTTCTTGGCACGGCCAGCCTGGGAGCCGATGGTCTGATCCAAATCCGGGGAACAACGCTCCTGCTGCTGGGAACCGCGAGTCTCGGGGCCATTCTTGGCTCAGCCAACGGCTGGCTTCTCGCCAATTGCCGCTTCCCCGGCCGACGCCTTCTTCGGATTGCCCAGCTGCTCCCACTCGCCAGCCCTTCGTATCTCTTAGCGGCAACGCTGGTTGATCTGGGCAGCATCCATGGGATCCGAATTCATGGCCTGAGCTGGGGGGTGCTGATCATGGCCTTAAGCACCTATCCCTATGTTTTCCTTCTCAGCACTGAAAGCTTCAGCATCTGCGGTCGCCGGCAGCTTGAAGCCTGTCGATGCCTAGGCGTGGGGCCATGGGAAAGCTTTCGACGCATCGCTCTGCCGATGGCTCTCCCTGCCATCGGAGCCGGAATCGCTCTGATGGGAATGGAGGTGGTCAACGAACTTGGGGCCGTCCAACTCCTGGGCATCCCCAGCCTTTCCGCTGGCATTCTCCAAGCCTGGCAACTCGAAGGGAACCCAGCAGGAGCGGTCGGACTCGCCCTCGTCACGCTGATCATCGTGACGGGACTGTTGATCGGCGAACGCAAACTGCGGCGTCGAAGCCGTCGATGGTCCGAAGGCCTCACAGGTGGAGAGTCCCCGAATTGGACGCTCACCGGAACGAGAGCCTTGGCCGCTCAAGCCTTGGGGTTCATTCCACCGTTTCTCAGTCTTGGTACACCCTTGATCTGGGCCTGCTTAAACCTTGATCAACTTCAAACCGGCTTACAACCAGAGCTGTTGCTGTTGACCTTGCGCAGTCTTGGGCTCGCCCTCGCCGCGGCAGGTTTGGCCTTAGCAGCGGCCTTGCTCCTGGCGATCACAAAGCGCTGGACCACGGCCCCTTGGCTGCACAGCCTGACCTTTCTCGCGGGGCTCGGGTATGCGATCCCAGGGGCCGTCCTCGCTCTGGCCCTCCTCCTCATCGGTGGGCCCTGGCAGCTCTCACCCATCCTGCTGTTGCTTTGGGGCTACAGCGATCGCTTCCTTGCCGTTGCCAAAGGGGGACTTGATGCCGGCTTGGAACGCATGTCACCCAGCCTGGACGAGGCAGCCACTGGCCTGGGCTGTCGCTGGCCGGATGTGCTCCGTCGCATTCACATTCCCCTGCTGCGGGGCCCGCTCGCGGTCGGTGCCCTGCTTGTCTTTGTGGACACGGTGAAGGAACTTCCGCTGACCTTCGCGCTTCGCCCCTTTGATTTCGACACCCTTTCCGTGCGCGTTTTTCAATATGCGAGCGACGAGCGGCTTGCAGCAGCGCTTTGGCCTGCCTTGATGATCCTTGGACTCGGCCTCATTGCTGCAGCGGCCCTGGTGCCAGGCCTCGACCACACAACTGAGACTTAAGTCTTCGGCACAGCAGGGCAACCAGAGCTCCGGCGAGGAGCCAACAGTCCCACCAAATTTCGCTGAATCAGACTGAAATTATCGTCACTGACGATCACGAGAGTGCGACGCCCATCGGCAAGCTTTGGCCCCCAAGCCAGACCCTCCCAATTTTCGCGAGGCAGATCCTCACCCCTGAAATCCCAACCCGTGATGGGCTGCAAAGCCAGCGGAGACTTGCGTTTAGGCCAAGAGAACAATTGGAGCCTGGAGGTCCATTGAAGGGGGCGATGACGACGAATCAGTGCCAACAGGCCAGGGGGGCCTTCCAAGGCAAGAAATTCGGACAGTCCAACGGTTTCTTCTGAATCGGTTTCTTCTGGATCTGAGTCGCTGGAATCGAGAGGCAAGCGACCACGCTCTTCCATGACACCTTCCCGGTCCAAATGCGCTAACCGAACGCCATCCCTATCGCCGGCAGCGAGATCCTGAAGCAACGGAGACTCCGCTGCGATCAAGAGTCCACCATCGATGGAGCGCGTCAAAGACTCTGGCCCTTGATTCACCGCGAGTCCCTGACCAGGAAGAGCCATCCATGCAGGTGGCAGAGCCTTGGTCTCCAACAACCAGCCATTGCGAAGCGAAAAACGCTGAAGACGCGCCTGATGCCCTGCTTGACGACGCCCCTCGCTCACAATCCAAGCCCCGTGATCGCCCGTCAGCACCAAACCCTCTGCATCTAACGAGGCAGGGAGGGGGGTTCCACTTTGATCACGCAAAACCAAGCGGGGACCAACCTGCAGTTGACCTCCTGTTCGTAAGGCTTTTGCAAGCGGGCCCACCGGGAGCAAATATCCCCGTGACGCATCACTCAGCAACCAAAGTCGATCATCCGATGCTTGGTAAGCCGCAGCGGAAAACCCTCCAAGGGACAGCCCGTTATCGGCCCGTTTTGGCAGTTCCCAAAGACGGATCAAAGCCCAACCAGCATCAAGCGGACAGGGCAACGCCTCCCAGCGAATCGGCAATTCAGGGAGAGGCCACACCATCAGAACAGCCGATCAAACGCGAACCTTTGCCGTGATCCAGGCATCACCCTTCACAGCAGCAGCAGCGATCAGATCCGCCAAGGTGACGAGCAACCGGTAACTAAGGGCCACGGCAAGCAGGGGAGCCTCCGGCACCATCGTGCCCATACGAAATAACAGAACCACCTCAAACACCCCCAACCCACCTGGAGCAGCAGGAACGACCAGACCTGCCGTCCAGGCAAGGGCAAAGGCCGCAAGCCAAAGGCCTAGGGGCTGCCCAGACACGAGTCCGAACGTTTGCAAGCAGCACCAAAACCCAGCAAATCGACAGAGAACAAACAGCAGTTCGGAGACGAGGGGCCACCAGGGGTACGACGCTCGACCGCTGCCCAGATCCTCTTCCTCAATGGAGGTCATCCCCCCCGGATCCACGCGATTGAGCTGACGCAACTTGCTGGTCTCCAACCGACGCAACAAAGGCTCCCGCCAACGTGGCAGCAGCAGCAGAGAAGGAAGAACGCAGAGCAACGCCAAACCGTTTTGAAACCCACCGAACGGCACCCAAAGCAACGCAGCAACGGCCATCACCATGGGCTCCATCAACACTGAAACCAAAGCCTTGCCGCCACCAAGATCAGGCCGGAGAGCACGAAAACGATCGAGGAAATGCCAGATGCCACCAGGCAAATATTTGAGCAAGTTGCTTCGGAGATAGAGCGGCACCAAGGCCAAGCGCTCCGGCTGATGTCCGAGCCAAATCACCAAGACCTTCCAAGCCAGGGCATTGACGACCAAGCTGAGCCAACTCAAACCAAGCCCGAACAACAACCACCACCATCCCTGTCGGCTGATGGTGAGGGCACGCAATCCTGTGGCATGGCTCGCCAACGCCACGCCCACAAAGGCGAGGGTCAGCAGGGTGATCCAAAGGCGTAAACCACCTGGCAAAGACAGCCGTTTCAACACTGCCAGTCCTCCTCGGGCACAAAAGCAAGCGTCTCGCGAGACAGGCGCTCCCGAAGCTCCATCACGGTGAGACCAGCCTCAGCAGAGACGCGCTGGAGCTCATCTTGCTCCCACTTCAAGGTGAAGGTCCCATCTGGACGGCGCGTCTGCTTAGCGCGAATCATCCCCCAAGGGGTGGTGCTTGTCCCACAACGACGGGGCAACACCCAGCGCCCCTGTTCTCGCTCCCTTAAGCCGATGGTTGGACTATGGCGCCACCACACCTGCCGCAAGGCCGCAGCCTGATTTGGTGTTGTGAGGGCCATCACAGCAGTACCCGGCCTTTGCTTTTTCATCAACACGGCTCCTTGAACCACGTCCAATGCACCAGCCAAACGCAAGTGCTGAGCCAGGCTTGCCAACTCTTCGGCCGTGGCATCGTCAATCCAGGCCTCCTGCACCACAAGCTCCTGCCAACCAGGCTCTGTTCTGGTCGCATCACGAATGCGCATCATGCGCAGCAGGTTGGGACGGTCCAAAGACCGATGGCCGAGGCCAATGCCAACGGCTTCAACCTCCATCCTGGAGGGACGATGAAAGTGATCTGCCAACACCGCCATCAAGGCCAGACCGGTGGGCGTGGTGAGCTCAGCCGCAGGGAAATTTTCCCCGGTGAGGAGCGGCAGCTGATGGCGCTTTGCCAATTCGAGAACCGCTGGCACTGGAACAGGCAACACCCCGTGGGCCGTCGTCACGCGTCCATGGCCTGCTGGGGGTGCTGTGCAATAAATCAAACCCGGGGAAAGGTGCTCAATTCCAGCGCAGACGCCGATCACATCCACCAAGCTGTCGATGGCCCCGATCTCATGGAAATGAACCTGATCAGGAGCACAGCCGTGCACCGTGGCTTCCGCATCAGCCAGGGCCTGAAACACCTGCAAAACCTTGGCCTTTAGGGAAGGTGACAGCGAAGCGTCCGAGATCAACTGGCGTAAATCTGACCAGCGACGATGGGGTGGATTGGATTCCTCGCTCCTCACCGTGAGCCGAAGACCACGCAAGCCACCACTCTTCGATTCCTCCACGTTGAGTGCATAGGCCTTGGCGAGGCCAAGCGCCTGCAAGGGCTGATGCACAACCGACTCCGGCACTCCTAAATCCAGGAGTGCCGACAACAACATGTCCCCGGCAAGCCCCGTTGGACAATCAATGACCAGCGCACTCATGCTGGCTCTGGTGGCATGCCGTCCAGCAACCTGTCGGCGATTGATTCAATCTCAGTGCGCCGCGAACGCAGAAGCTGCTCCACCTCCCGACGTGCCCGTCGTTGCTCGCGCTGAGCCGTGTCGACATCTTGTCCTGACACGCCCCAGATGCGTCCCAATAAAGCCCTGTCATCTTCACCACCTTGAGGGGGTCCCTCGAGCAATGTCTCTGCAGCCATCCCGGCCTGAAGGACGCGGCTCCAGCGACGCAAGTCTTCCAGAGACAACCGGGCCCGGTCGGGCAGTGCAAATTCAGTGACACCGTTGCAGCGCAACCCCGCCTTCAGGCAGCCACGGGTTCCGACAAGAACCCTCTTGACCTCAAGATTTTCCTCTTGAGCCACCAACCAGTGACCTGCCTCGTGAAACGCGACTCTGCGCAATCTGTTGCGTCCGCCGGGCAGGGATTCCGCCAACAGGTGACCTCCCATCCCATTCAACTGAGCGGCATCCACGGTGAGGCCCAAGAGGGCCCCTCCCAAGCCGAGAGCAATCCAAGCCGGCGACAGTCCGATCAACGGTCCGAACACAGCCAACCCGGTGGCACTGGCCACCGCGACACCGGCCGTGGTGTTGAAGGTGGGGGAAGAGGGCATCAGGTCTTGGCAGGTCGGGAACGAGCACCTCCCTTACGGGAACCCTCCCGCCCTTTTCCGCCTCGCGTCGGCATCGGTGCAATCACTTCCACAGCCTCTACGGCGAGGAGCTGTCCTTGACGTCGCACATCCAAACTGACGAAATGTCTTAAGTGCTCGAGGGGCAGCTCTCCAGTGAGCTGAACTTTGAACGGCAACGGGCGGAATCCGTCAGCGCGAGGCAGCTGCCGCACCTTCACCACCAGCTCATTGGCTTCTGGCTTGGTGAAAATCAATTCGCCGCGAATCGAGAAAAAATCGTCGCCTTCGGGCAGTTGATCCGACGCGTCCTGGGCCTCGGAGGCCTCGGCATCCGAGGTTTCAGCTGTCGCCAGCGTGCTCGGCTCCCAAATTCCTGCAATTTGAAGATGCAGCTGCTCAGACTCACGGCAGCGGGGGTACACCACCCAAAGGTGGGGCGTTGTCATGTCGAGATGACGACGCATGAGGGTCAGCATCCTGCCAAGAACGACAGTCTCTAATTCATTGCCATCGGAATCAATCAAGACTCCCCGGGTCAACTGATCCTCGGATTCCGGTCGGTAGATACCCCTAACAACACCGATCGCCCGGTACTGGAGGGGTTCTGTAACCGGGGAAATCGGATGGTCGCGCATTGCTGTCAGTGGCTTCCATTTGCCTGCGATGACTCTAGCCAGCTCGAGGGATTCGATTCAGAGTGGTCCCAGCACTCCCCATGCAGATTGGCCGGCGCTAACCGACAACAGGCGGTTCGAAATCGATGGTTGATGGGGTTGGGACTTCCTTTGGCCCTGATCACAGGCTGGTTTGTCGCCCAGTCACTCAATCAAAATCCAACGGGGAACCAGCAGACGAAAGCACCAAAAGCCAAGTCGCCGCAAGCCCTGAAGCCAGAGCAAAGGCTGGAGCGACTCGCCCTCTCCCATCCACGCGATTGGCGTTGGCGCTTGCTCCTGGCCCAAAGGAAGCTCCAAGGAGGGGATCGCGATGGCGCAAGGCGCGAGCTCATCACCCTTCAAGCCCTGTGGCCCAATCGGCCAGAGGTCCAAAACCTCCAACTGCTGTTGGATGTGGGAACAAAGCGTCAGGCCGCCGCTTTGAAACAGACAAGCGATCGTTTCCAGCAAACCCCCAAAGGTCAAAGACTTTTGCTTGGATTGCGCCTGGCTGATCTGCAACGTCTCTCCGGACAAGACGAGGCAGCCATGGCCACCTATCGCCTGATCGCCACAGAGTCTCCCAAGAGCATGCAGCCTTTGCTTGCCCTCGCCCTTCTCCATCGAGACAAGGGACAGAATCAGCAATCGCAACAGGTCCTGCTCAGTGCCCGAAACAGACTGTCTGGCAGCGAACAGGACAAGCAAACCCTCGATCAGTTAGCCGTGCGCTGGCAACTTGATTCCTTCCGAAACAGTGAGGACAGCACTGCAAAACGTCGTGCAAGCCTGCTGCTCCCTCCCACCCCTCCGACTAAGGCGCTGGCTGGGACGACTCCAGAGCCCTAAGGGCCGCATCAATGGCATCGGCAGGCGGTGTGGCGTCATTCATGGCATTCGCCCTGCGCAACCGATTCATCAATTCCATGGGGTTGGTGGCATCAAGCACCGACTCCTGGTTTTTCTGGCCGGGCACGGTCTGGAACACGTCACGCTGCTGGGGAGACTGATAGCCACTACTCATCGGGCTTTCCTGAGCCAAACCATCCACGCAAGTGACCAGCGAAATAGCACTGATGAGCCCAAGCAGATGGGGTCGGAACGGGGTCAGCGATGGCACGTTCTCAGCTCCCAGATAACCGCCCGATGCTAAGGGTCACCTTTAGAAGCCGCATCATCCGTGCAAATCGCCAGCTGGAATGTCAATTCCGTGCGAACCCGACTGGATCATGTTCTGAATTGGCTTGAGCGCTCGGAAGCAGACCTGCTGGCATTGCAGGAAACCAAGGTGGATGATCCTCAATTCCCGCTAGAGCCTTTTCTCGAGAGGGGATATCAAGTTCAGATTCATGGACAGAAGGCCTACAACGGCGTTGCGCTGATTAGTCGCACCCCTCTGGACGATGTGCGCATGGGCTTCAGCGCAGAACTTGTGGACGACAGCGAAGCCGAGGAACTTGGTGCTCAAAAACGCGTGATCAGCGCTCTGATCGATGGCATTCGCGTGGTGAATTTGTACGTCCCCAATGGATCGAGTCTCAAATCGGACAAATACAGCTACAAACTCACCTGGCTGTCCTGTCTGGAGCGCTACCTAAAGGCCATCCAAACCAGAGATGAACCGCTCTGCGTGGTGGGAGATTTCAACATCGGTCTTGAAGCGCGAGACCTCCCTGATCCCGATCGCTTATCCGGGGGGATCATGGCCTCCGATCGCGAACGCAACGCGTTGCGAGCAGCCTTAGGCCCCGATCTCCAGGACGCCTTTCGTCTGTTTGAGCCGAACAGCGGCCATTGGAGCTGGTGGGATTACCGCAGTGGTGCTTGGGACCGAGACCGTGGCTGGCGAATCGATCACGTCTATCTCGATGAAACCCTTCGGGACGTCGCACGAAGCTGTTCGATCGATAAGCAAGAACGCGGACGGCTCCAACCCAGCGACCATGCACCTGTGATTGTTGACCTGGCCTGGGACTTGGAGGACGACGAAGAGGTTGAGGACTGATTTCAGTAGACAATGGCTTCTTCAGGAAGCGATCGTCCTTCTGCCTGCAATTGCACGGACCGTCGCATCGACTCGCCACAGGTCTGCGGAGTCGGAAAAATTTTTCCGGGATTGGCACGGCCAAGCGGATCAAAAGCCAGCCGAACCCATTGCATGCTGTCCAGGTCTTCAGCGCTGAACATTTGGTCGAGAAAGCAGCGTTTATCGCTGCCAACGCCGTGCTCACCACTGATGCTGCCGCCGACCTCCAGGCAAAGGTTCATGATCGCGCCTCCGAGGGCTTTCACCCGTTCATTCACACCCTGCTCTGAAGCCCGATACAAGATCAGCGGATGCAGGTTGCCATCACCGGCATGAAACACATTCGCCACCACCAATCCGTGCTCCGCACTGAGCTGATCAATGGCCTTGAGAACCCTTGGCAGAGCCGTGCGCGGGACCACACCGTCCTGGAGGTAATAGCTAGGGCATTGCCTGCCAAGCGCTGAAATGGCACTTTTACGCCCTTTCCATAGACGGGCCCGATCCTCTTCACTCCAGGCTTCCCGGATAGCGCCGGCCCCAGCCTCTCGACAAAGGGCGGTGGTGACCGTGACAGCTTGCTTGACCTCTGGTTCCTGGCCATCCAGCTCAATCAATAAAACCGCTCCAGCCTCCGGCGGATACTCCTCTTCTCCAAACGCTTCGTTCACCGCCTTGATGCAGGTCTGGTCCATGATTTCCAACCCAGCTGGCAACACCCCAGCGCGCGTGATCAAGCGCACAGCCTCTCCAGCCGCCTGCATGGAAGAGAAGTCGGCGAGCAACACCGCTACAGCATCCGGGGCATGCAGCAAGCGAAGCGTGATCGCCGTAGCAATTCCAAGCGTGCCCTCACTTCCAATAAACACGCCCCGCAGATCCAGTTCAGCCGCATCGCACAACGCGCTGCCAAGGCGTGTGGGTGTGCCATCCGGCAGCACAACATCCAAGGCGAGCACATGGTTGCTGGTGACGCCGTACTTCAAGCAGTGCACGCCACCAGAATTTTCAGCCACATTGCCGCCGATGCTGCACACCACCTGACTGGAGGGATCTGGCGCGTAATAAAAGCCATCACCAACAACCGCACGGCTCACCCAACTGTTGATCACACCGGGCTCCACCGTGATCGTCTGATTGGCGAGATCAATGTCAAGAATGCGACGCATGCGGCTGGTCACAACCAACAGCGCGTCTTGCTCCACCAACGCACCACCGGAAAGCCCGGTACCACTCCCTCGAGCCACAAAGGGAATGCCCTGACGATGGCAACAGGCCAGGATTTGGGCCACCTGCTCAGCCGTTTCTGGCAACACCGCAAGCTTCGGCATGTGCCGGTCCATGGTGAGACCATCACAGTCGTAAGACAACAATTCCTGGCGCCTTGCGACGACTGATTTCGACGGAAGGAACCCTCTCAATTCCCGCTCAAGCGCTGGCCAGTCGTAATTCACGGATGACGTGCCGAACTTCAGCAACCTAGGCAGTTTTGTCAGCAATTCTTAGGCTTCAACTACATAAAAAACACATCGGGCCGTTCTTGGGTCAAGATGTTGCACGGTTTGCAATTGCCCATTGGCTCCCGTCCCCGTGACTGCTTCCACTCTGAACACCAGCCACTCCCAGGCCATTTTCAGTGCTGCCAAGGCTCTGATGCCTGGTGGCGTGAGCTCTCCGGTGCGCGCCTTCAAGTCGGTCGGCGGGCAGCCCATCGTGTTCGATCGGGTCAAAGGCCCTTACGCCTGGGATGTCGATGGCAATAAATATGTGGATTACATCGGCAGCTGGGGGCCAGCCATCTGCGGTCATGCCCATCCAGAGGTCATCAGTGCTCTTCAAGAGGCCATTGAGAAAGGCACCAGTTTTGGTGCTCCCTGCGCCTTAGAAAACACCCTGGCGGAGATGGTGATTGAAGCCGTCCCCAGCGTGGAAATGGTGCGCTTTGTGAACAGCGGCACCGAGGCCTGCATGTCGATGCTGCGCTTGATTCGCGCATTCACTGGGCGCGACAAGATCATCAAGTTCGAGGGCTGTTACCACGGCCATGCGGACATGTTCCTCGTCAAGGCTGGTTCCGGTGTGGCAACGCTCGGCCTACCGGATTCCCCCGGAGTACCTCGGAGCACCACAGCCAACACGCTGACCGCTCCCTACAACGATTTGGAATCGGTCAAACAGCTCTTCGCTGAAAACCCTGACGCCATTGCCGGCGTGATTCTTGAGCCAATTGTTGGCAATGCGGGGTTCATCCAACCTGAGCCAGGATTTTTGGAGGGGTTGCGAGAACTCACCAAAGAAAACGGCGCACTTCTGGTCTTCGATGAAGTGATGACTGGTTTCCGTATCAGCTACGGAGGAGCTCAAGCTCATTTTGGAGTGACTCCAGATCTCACAACGATGGGGAAAGTGATTGGTGGAGGTTTGCCCGTTGGGGCCTATGGCGGTCGCAAAGACATCATGGAGATGGTGGCTCCAGCTGGTCCTATGTATCAAGCAGGGACGCTGAGCGGCAATCCATTAGCGATGACGGCTGGAATCAAAACACTCGAGTTGCTCAAGCAGCCAGGAAGTTACGAGAAACTGACTGCCACAACGGAACGCTTGATTCAAGGAATCCTCGATGCGGGCCGTGAGGCAGGGCTTCCGATCACCGGGGGCAGCGTTGGCGCCATGTTTGGTTTCTTCCTCTGTGAAGGTCCAGTTCGCAATTTCGAAGAAGCGAAAACAACCGATTCCGTTCGGTTTGGACAGCTGCATCGAGCGATGCTGGAACGCGGTGTTTACCTTGCACCGTCGGCGTTTGAAGCGGGCTTCACGTCGCTTGCCCACTCCGATGAAGACATCGACGCGACCATCAAGGCATTCCGAGAAAGCTTCGCTGCAATCGCCTGAATCAAGTGAAGATCACGGCTCTAAGTATCGCGAATGCGATGCTGAGCTTTGGTCTTTTGATGACTGAAGCACACGCAAACGAAACGGAAACATCTCAACCACCACCTGCTTGGGTTGATTTAACTCTGGATTTCACGGCCCAACCGGTGGTGGGAATTGCGGGAGGACTGGAACCTTCAGCCAGCAGTTGGATGCAAGAAGTTACAGCAGGACTCACCCTCGGCACTGGCTTGAACAAAAGTCGAAGCAGCTGGACAGGCTTCGATCACTGGCAAATCCAGCTGGAACTGAATCAGTTCACAGGCAATCCAAAACTCAATGAACAGCTAGGGACGGATTATCCCCTTCAAAGCCTGGTGGTTCCCACTGGCACCTGGATCACACAAGCATCCTTGGAACGAATAGAGGGCGAAAACAAAATCGACTGGAGCATGAATGCTGGAGTGATTTCGATCGAAAACAATGTAATGGAGATACCAGCTCTTGATTACTACACAAATTACACCTTAAACACACCTTACAACGTATCGATCATTGGCCTTCCAATCACTCCACTTGTCGCCCTAGGAGCACAAATAGGATGGCATCATGAACAGCTTGGGAGCTTCGATTACGCGTACTACAACTTAAACAAGACACATCAAATTGCTGCTTCACTAGGCGTTAAGCCGTTAACGCCGAAGCTCCAAGGTGATCTTCAAATCTTCCAATGGTCGATGAATCCATGGATCGATTCTCAACAGACAAACACGGAAGAATCAGAACAAAACCTGCCAGACCCACTCATTCAACTAGGCGGTTATTCAGCAACCACCGACCTAGACATAACGCAAAGCACAAACTTAGGCGATGGCAGCAATCATGGCATTTACGGAACGATCACATGGCCATTATCCCTACCCATTGGAAACGACAACCGAATCTGGATCTCCAGCAGTCTCAGCTTGAACCCAAACAACAACCCCTTAATCAGCTATGTAGCCGGGGGACTGCTCAGCCAAGGGATCCTCCCTGGCAGGCCCTTGGATGTGCTGGCCCTAGGCGTGAACAGAAACGGATTCAGCCAAAGCATTACTCCCAACCAAAGTTATGAAGGAGTGATTGAACTCAACTACAAGATTCAAATCTCTGATCGCCTGCAAATACAGCCACTCATGCAGTGGATCATCAACCCTTCTGGGATAGGATCTCTGCCAACGATATGGGCAACAGGAGCTCAAATCAACTTCTCTATTTAAGATCGCATGAAAATACAAACAACAAGTCTTCTCCCCATATTAAAACGATCAGCGTGGCTCCTCATAGCCTTCAATGCAACAGCGCTGCTGCTGCTTGATAGCAGCACACGCAATGTCTTTGCAGAAACAATCACGCTAACCCTTAGCAATGGCGACAAAATTCAAGGGACATTAGTGAAGAGTGAGAGCACTGATACCGTGACTGTGATTGACCACCCAAGTTTAGGCAAGCTTAAAATTAAATCGACAGCTTTGAAAGCCAAACCGAAAAAAAAGCACTGGACAGGAAGTCTTTCAGCTGGAATGACAGGCACAAATACAGATCGTGATTACGACCTCGACAGCACATTTCAACTGATCACACAATATAAGGACGAAAGGAATCTTCTCTCCTTCAAAGCCAATACAGAGTACGGAATTACAAGAAGCGCTAATCAAAAGGAGGGCTCAACAGACACCAACCAAGGGCAGGTGGACTTGCGTTATTCATATACTTTTTCAGGGAAACTGAGTGCTTATGCATCCAATACCTATGAGTACGACATGCTGAATCAGGTCGGCCAGAATAATCTCATTAATTCAATTGGACTCGGGTATGACCTGATCAAAACTGACACCACAACTCTCAATGTATCGGCAGGACCTTCGGCCCAGAGCCTTTGGGGAGGAAGATTCTGCACAGCTGACAAATACTGCGGAAAAACTTACCCTGCAAGCAGTGCTCGAATCAGTTTCGACTGGCTTCCTAACAACTACTTCAACCTCTCTCTCAGCAATCAATTCACGAATGCCTACGTCGATGGGTTTTCTCCGAGTAACAATTTCTCAGGAACCATCAAAATCTACCCCTTGGGGGACAAAAAGCTATTTACATCTCTAAATGGACAACTTATCTATAATTCTCTCACGTCACCAAAAGTTGACAATAGCTTTTCATTGCAACTTGGAACCCAACTCTTCTAATGCTACTGAGTGACGAACAGTCCCTTAAGACCTGCCAGCATCAATCACTAGTCATAAGACCTTCAATGGAAAGATAACGACTAGGAACTTTCCATTTAGCGGTAATTCTCAAATTGAAGCGGAACATCTAATTCTTCTTCCTTGCTTTTTACGAGTTGGATGGCTGCTTGAAGATCGTCCTTGCTCTTGCCAGTAATACGAAGACTTTCCCCTTGAATGGCAACCGTAACCTTCTTCAATTCATCGCGAACCATTTTGCTCAGCTTTTTCGCCAACTCTTGACTCAGCCCTTTTCGCAATTGAATGACCTGCTTGACGCGATTCCCACCCACTGCTTCAGGAGTTTGGAAGTCAAAAATCTTTAAAGAAAGATCGCGTTTCGTCGCTTTAGTTCTCAAGATATCCTCCACAGCCTGCAATGTCATATCACTGGCTGTTGTGATAACCACTTCCGTTTCGGCTAGATCAATCTCAGTACCCGAGTCCTTAAGGTCATAGCGATTTCCAACATCCCGGCGGACTTGATCCAGAGTATTGACCAGCTCCTGGCGGTCAAAATCAGAAACCACATCAAATGAATATGACGCCATAGTGCTGTGCTGCTGTTCCGAACAGGTCTTTGCTCAACTTACTCACGGTGAGCGATCGTGGCAGTCTGAACAAACAAACTCACAGCATCTCGGGTGCTTTTGGCGCTCAAAAGCAGAGTTGCGGGCCCAAATGCCTAAAAACAGTCGGCAGGTCCAGGATCTACGGCGCACTAGCCCGTGGGCGATTCACCAATGAGCCTCAAAACATTGAGTCAATATTATTTTCAGCGAAGAATTAACAAAGAATTCATATCAAAGCCCAAGCGAGTCTAATTTATAATCAAAAAACTTACTCACGCAGCCTTTCAGACTCTCCATGACAACACCACTTGATCAAGCGCTCTTCATCGCCAATGAGATGGAAAAACTTGCTGATCAACTGAAGCCTGCGGTGATTCGAGCCGCTCGTTCTGATGATGAGGGACGAAAAAATCTCGACCGTATTGAATATGCCCTTGGGACGATTGGGAAAGCTCTGATCCTTACTGACTACAGCGTGGATGAACAAAAAGATCTCGATAAACTCGAAGAGTTCAGAGAACTTCATGGAAAGCAGTGAGGCAGTTAAGCAGTGGAGCCCTAAAGCTCCCTGCTCAAGCAGGGATCAAAATTAGGAAATGGGCTCATCGGATGCAGCTTGTTCTAAGTCTTTCCAGGTCAAGTCAATGAGGGGGAGCGCCTCATCAATTTCTCTTTTCACGCCAGAGGCTTCATCACTTAGCCCCTGCTCGATCAGCTGCTGGTATTTCTTGTATTGATTGACCCAGATCAGGATCGTGGGGGTGCTGTTCGTCATGCTTCTAGGGTGGAGCGACATTCCAGGACATCCCATAGGCAGAGGATGTAGGGGAAGGGCCTTTTGGCATCAGATCAACCCCAAAGGTAATCGATTCATAGGCGAGGAAGGCCTGAATGCTCGAGAGCTCACATACCCAATAGCGAATAAAGCTGCCATCGAGGGGTTGCGATGGCCATTTACGTAAAAAAAAGCGATGCCTCAGAGAAGCGAACTGGCCAAAAGTGTTCTCAAAGAGTCAACTCTGAACCCAAGCTTGCATCGAGACAACATATTTGAAGACGTTTAAAAAGCCTCATCCATCACATCTACGAATCAAAAGATGAAAAGCCTAAAGAAGTGAGCTAGAAGTCATGTTTTTCACCTTCAACCACCATCGCCACCAATAAGGGCCAGTAGCGATAGCTCGCCCGAATCAAAAGGGCCCAAATCAACCAGAGAAGCCAAAAATTGACGCTCTCATCAATGGCCTCACGACAGTTCTGTTGCAAACGCGTTGCCTCAAGGCCTGAAACTTGCTCTTGCAACGAGCGATTCATGGCTGCACACACCCTTCCAGCTGGAAGGCGGAACAATTCTGCAGAAAGCCAGGCCGGAGCTAAAGCCACGGGAATAGCAACCAACCATCTGCCGACAAATCGCTCTAACGAACGACTCGGCACGATGCGTCTCGGCTTGGGAGAAGGCATCAAACGCCAATCCAGACGCTCACTGTCCTGAAATTAGAAACGGCTGGTCAACAAGACCAGCGCATTGACATCAAGCGAAAGCTTTTCTGTTGGACAATGATTGACCAACCACGCGGTACACCGTTTACGAACTCAGCATCACACAGCTCGATTCAAGGAAGTCTGGATGATTGCGCCGGTAGGTTGAGGCATCCTCTGCCCAAAACTCACTCCAACCGGCAGTTCCAACGTAATTGGTGTACAGCCAAACGCCGTTGCGGCCAAAGTTCATCCAAGGACTCTCAGGCGTTTGACGGGTCGGGCTAAAAAATGTCATCGATCCACCACTCAGGGTGCCTGGCCAACGTTGATTCCCATAAACAACGACCGCCTCTGTTGGATTTTCCGTGGAACGATCAACACTCACCTCACCAAGCGGTCCGCAGCGATACCTCACCGACTCCAAGGCGAGAGCAGGCCCTGGGAGAGCGCCTACAACCACAAGCAATGAACACCCGGCAATGTTGTGCCATGACGTCATGGGGAATCGACCTGAAAGGGCCATTATCCCATTAACAAACGCGAGCAGATTGCCAGCCAGCAAGCGAATAAACAATCAAAAAATAGTCTAAAAACAGTTCAATGCTCATCCATCGGGGGCTCAAAAAGCGATTGAAATCAACGATTTAGTCCGATATTCTAAACAAATTGAACGAGGTTTAGGCGACGCACTACCACACTCAAGCGCAAACATAAGCTCAATCAGATCATGGATGATTGAGCCGAATCAGATGCGACTGATAATCATGTTTGACGCTTAAATGTATAACAACCACCGTGGTAACCCGTGAATGGCTGCGCATAGGTAATCAATTCCCACCCCTGCTGTCCAAGCTCATTCATCAGTCCCACCAAAGTGACATCATGCTGTGGGTTCCTTCGGGAAATCAGCTGCTTTTCATCAAGCCAAAGCTCTTCAATTTCTCCAGTCCACGACTTTCCTTTCGGAACAAAACGCAATTGCGTGTATTCCCAAGTCATGGAGGTCAGTCGTCATCATGATGACTGTAAAGCAAGGATCGAGCTGACTAACCCTAGAAAGCACAATCTCAATGCACTTCAACGATGACAGCGCAACTCAAGCGTGAGCAGCCACAGGCCGATGCCGCAAGGCTGCACAGGCAGGGGGAGCGAGCAGGCCTCTGCCCTCAGCCAACGACAAACACAGCCGTTATGAACACGGCAGAAATAGCCGCTAAAAAACTGCCGATACCAGCAGCTTGAATCAAGTTTGGGCTCATCAGAAATCCTCGATGCCCTTGGTATGGCTCAAGCCAAGCTCTGACATCAAGATTTGTCGTGAAACGGAAACGAAAAAGCAATCAGCAGCGGAGAGGCCGCCCCTCCCGGATGGAAGAGACGGCCTAGCTCGCTCGTTTATGCATATCGCTAACCAATATCCAGTGAACCTGTATCGGAGAAGTGTGAACCTCGAAACGACAACAGTGAACTGAAAGAGGAGTGCGAAGCGTCTGGCGTTCGGCGCCTGGGGCCTGGTTCCTAAGTGGTGAGTGTTTGAACTCCTTAGGGCACCTGGTTCGGTGCAGATGGAGTGTCGATCGACGTGGCGCTCAAGAGATTGCCTACCGAAGGACGGAACTCGCCGTTGGGTGAAAAAACTGTTGGAGCAGGGGCCAAGTGGTCAGGCTGCTTCTGTGATCTGCTCAGGTGGAGTGTCGGCCGTCATGGCTCCTCCGATTTCGATACACAAAGTGTGGCTTAGACGGGTGGATAGCGCATCGGTGCAATCGCGCATTGCCATCAGAAACAAAACCGACGAGATTGGAAGTGGCGTGTCTGCAGTGAAGATTTCAGCCATCATCAGGTTTTGATGGCTGCATGCCTCCAAGACTTGTCATCCACGATCCACTCACTCAAGCGCGAAGCAACTGGACAAAAGCTCATAAAGCCAGGTTCACTCTGCGTGTACGTAGAAAAGACTTCTGCTGTTGCTAAGCAACACTTGGGACCACAGGCAGACGATCCATAACGAGGACAAATCATGGCTTCTCTCCGTTTTTTTTATCATCTCGCTCTTTGATGGTGCCAACTGAGCAAAGGATGAAATATCCACTAGAAAGCCATGAATCATGCCCATGGCCAATCACCTACTCGACCAAATCCAAGGCTTGAAGCACTTTCAAGCGAATTCCTCCGAGTTTGGCCCAAGCACGCAAGGCATCAGCCTTCGAGGCATAGGGCCTCCAATCATCTTCAAGAATGCGACGCTGCATATGAATTGCTACGCGTTGAACAACAGCTCGATCACTAGGACGATCGAGATAGATCGTTGTCCCGTTGAGCTCAAAATTCATATCAGTCCGAGTCTCTTCGCAAGGTGCGGATGTTGATGTCGCTGCTAACGACCCTAAGCCACCCTCTCAACGTCGAAATCCACTTTGATGGTGAAAAGGCCGAAGCAGCGTTGAAACAGGGAGGAGTGAAACCTTCAAACCGTACCTCTAACCGAACAACCGTTAAGGAACAAAACCCAATAGATTTTTCAAAGACTAATCGAGCCAATGACCAATCATCGCTTGTCGATTGAACAAAAGTTCCAGCTCGAAGCGGCTTTTAGAGAGATTGATGCTTGCAACGACATCGGCAAACTTCGTGAAATCACCAAAGCCATCATCACAGCCCAAGAAAATGAAAAGGCCTTCGCAAGAGAAGCTATTTCGCGAATGCGTCAAGAGATAGAAACCCAGACAAGCTCTCATTTTGGCTTTAATCGAGCGGCTGGGTAACCAGCACTAAATGCCACTTCAATTCTTAAATCAATCTCTCTTTACCAATTAGCATCGCTACAACAATTTCTCCCATCTCGTCTTGGTGTAGCGAAGTAAATCACCTGGGATCAATTATTTTCCTTTTCCTGATCACCATCCACTGGCTCCTTTTGGCTTGACGCTCTTAACATAAATTCCTATCCTTAAACATCTTATTTGCTAGATTCACAACATAATTGATTTGCATTTCATTTAATGCATTGACCCGATCTGATCTTGCCTAGCACCAGCGCTGAGCATCAATAACGTTCACGCCGGTTCGCACAAAAAACATGACACCAAGCAAAGATTGGGGCATAAAGGGAAGACACAGCAGATGCAGACATGCCATTACCCAAATGGGAAACGATGACTGACGAAAGCCAAGCGATGGTTAAGAAGACCGGTCTCGGGATCGGTGCCGGGCTCTTGCTGGTTTGGGTGGCTTTGGGATTCATCAAAGCCATCCTTCCCATCATTTTCCTTGGCGGTGCCGGCTACTTAGGTTGGAAGGTCCTCAACACAAAGTAGGGCTGGTTGGCGATATAGCCATCGAGCTCCAACGTTGGCTGAGAGGGAGCGATCGCTACGATCTTCAAGAATCAATGCCTCTCCATCTGAAGTGATATCAAAGGACTTCGACTATTCGGCCTCGATTTCATTGATGGACGTGAGGGAAAACTTACCTTTCATCGATCCCGAAAATCTCTCATCCCAAGATGTGCTGGAGGTGCTACTGCATCTCTTTCGGCAAAAGCCAGGGTTTGTTGACCGGGGCCATGAAATCAACAACAAAGAAACGGCCTGGGTGAATGCGTTCCTCTTTCGACTCAATCCTGGCATCGATCACGACGGCATGGAAGCATTCGTTGTTGAGATCATCGGCTCTAGCGTCGACCGGATGGCAAAGCTACGTTGATCGTGCTCAATCCAGAATCATTGCATTTAGCAAGCCGTATTGAGGCGAATCAGAAACAGCCCCATCCTGCAAAATCAGCCAAACAGGCTTCAATCCCAAAGCCCTTCAGGGCATCCATCAATCTCTGATGTTCTGGCCATGCTTTCGAGCAAATTAGAGCTTCAGCTGGTGATCCAAACACACCTAGCGATCCAGCATTCATTAATTCGAGGGCTCGGTATCTGGGAAGCACACGAATGCGAGCCAAGGGGCTTCAGGCATGGGAAATCAGATCTCAGCTTGTTTTCCCTGTTCCATTCCCGAATGCTCTTCCCTCTCCAGTCAAAGTAGTGAACCAACAGGGAGTTTCGGCAGCATGTTTCTCGCTCATACCTCCATCGCACAAGCCGAAGAACTTGCAGCCGCTGTTGTCGGTGCCATGCGACTCCCCAGTGGTTGGTGTTCCGCCTTCCAGCCCCACTTCCTGTCTTTGATCTTCCGTGAGCTTCTGGACGTGGAGATCAACTTCGAACAAATCCACGGCCTGAGCGTGGCAGAGGCCGGAGTGATTTTTCCAGACCCTCTACAGCGGCAAGAGCTGATCGAGCTGCTCGTCCTGACAGAAATGATGGTCAATCCCATCCCAGCCGAACTGGAGCGGTCGTTGGAACACTGGGCAGAGCAACTCAACGTCCACGATCGATCCCTTGTCTTGGCCCGAGATGTGGCCACCCAAGCCAGAGCTCAAGCCCAGAGTGATTTTTATCGGCTGTTCTGGATGGGAGAAGAGGACCTGCAAAAAGCCGAATTTGAAGGACTACTCGAGAAGCATGGGTCGCAAGCATGGACCTTCACGGTGAAGGAAGATCCCGAGCTGGCGGCTCAATGGCGCTCCCTTGCCCAGCTACCGGCAGGCACGTTAGGAGCTGCTGTTTGGCAGCACTATCAGAGCCATGGCTTCACCACCCCTGGGGAGCTCGGCGGTGCCAATGCCGCCCTTGCGCATCACGATTGGCTCCACGTCCTGGGTGGATACAACGTGGATGTCATCGGCGAGGTAGAGAACGCCGCATTTGGAGCTGCCAGCAGCAGCGTCCCAGGCTCAACGCTCTGGTTTTTAGGCGTGATGGCGATGTACGAGGGAGGACTCTTTGACAGTGTCGTCGCCGGCAGCCATCCGCACCAAATCTCTAGCGCGGGCACGCCGGAGCGAGTCGCCCACGCCCTGCGGCGCGGACGGGAATGCAAGCAGGACCTACTCGCCATCGACTATTTCAGCGTTGCCAATCAACAGCTGGTGGACCTGCAAGAAGCCTGGGGCCTCAAGGACTGACCCTGACAGCATGAAAAAGAAGGGGATTCATCTCAACCTTGAGAGAAAAAGCAATGAAATTCCAAGAAAAAAGGCCTAAAAAGAAAACTCTTCATACCTTTGATTAGCGCCTCATTTACTCATCTCCACAACGAATAACACCACTCAATTTGTCATCCGCTATTGCCAATAAAATCTCAAACCAGAGTGAAGCCTCTTGCTTAAGAAAGGCATCCGCAAGGCCCTTACCATCAAAAACTCGTGATTTATGCCATCAGCTGCAGACCATCCAGTGATCGGACAATGTGCGTGACCTCATCACCGTTCACCCAATGAATCACGCCATCATCAACATCTGAAACTTGAAACATTGTGTTCACCATCGGATCCCTAGCTCCCCCCTCACAGAACACCACCTGTCCCATCCACCAATGGTCATCGACCTTTCGAGCCACCCGCCTCTCCGCCTGCACGATGACAAAGTCACCAGAACTAACGCTCAAAAATGCGGGAATATCCTGGCTCGCAAACGGACTCTTGCCCTGGAGAGGGTGATCAACACTCACTAGTACACCTGAACCACTGCTCGCGTTCTAGGGCATCTGAATCGGTTGGTCAAGCCCTTCCCAAGCCCTGCCAGACCTTGGGTTTCTGCTGAGCAACGGGATCGTTACTTCAAAGAGGAATGGTGATTGACCACTTGTTGCGCCTAAAACCCCAACGCTTCCCTGAATCCTCGGCTTTAGGGACACTGTCAAAAAGAAAACCTTTGGGGTCATCAGGGCGTTGACCAATCTCCTTGGCTCCATCCAGAGGGATCTCAGATCCAACGTAGTGATCACCCTCCTTACGGCACAAGCGCACTGGAGACTGCGCGTAACTGGTCCAAATCCCTGTTCTCTTCACGGTGTATTGGCCGGCACTCTCCGCCCATTGATTGCAAGCCCTAAGCGCAGCCTCAGGCGACTCATAGCGGTTGAGAGCCTGAATGAAACTGATGCAATTGGGCACTTGCGTAATAACCAGAGCCGCCAAAAGGAGCTGTGTGATTCGGCTAGAAGTCATAAAAGCTCTTGGTTAGGCCACGCCTAAACCATATTGAATCTTTTTAGAGACAAGGGCAGACTCCCTAAAATTCCCAGCCAGCCCCATAGCAATCCAACCGCTAGCAGATTTTGCAAAGGAAGCAGCACTCCAACAAAGAGATCAACTCCAATTACGATTAGAAGCGAATGTTTGATCTATAAATGTCCAAACGCAGGACTGGGCCAAGCGTTTGCGAGGGCGGTAGGGAAGGAGATTCGGGATAAAAACTTGCCGACCACTCGTAAACTCCTTGCCTAGGATTAATACTTGGGATCACAACACTAACAATCTGACCAGGCTTAATGGAAGGGCTGAAGATGATCTCAGTGATTCCACTCTCATCATTGGACTGGAGACTTGCAAGACCCTTTTCTCCACGCTTACGCATATCATAAAAGCCAGAATAAACAGAGAGATCCTTACCCCGCCATTTCCACTTCTCAGTGCCATTAATTTGCGACAAGGCAATTCTTTTGAGATTCGCCCCAGCATCTGCGGGTAGCTCTAATGAGATAACGGGATAGGACCTCTGATAGGCATTGGAATATGAATTGTGGATCGAAATATTTCTGGGAGGACTTTGAAAAAACTCCTGACCGTATAACTCTGTCGCATGCGCGCTCAGCGGCTGAGCAAAAAGAAAAAGAAGGGGGAGCGCGGCAGCTTTGTTCACGGATCCTTTTCTTTTGATTCTAGTCGGCAACATCTTTCAGGAAGAAAAATGCAGCCGCCATACAGTCGATCGCAAGCGAGCCAGCTCCGCCATTTAGCTAGTTCTTACAGACGCTATTGAACGAATCGAATAAGGGGGTCTCGACAAAAAGAGAGCCCAGTCAACGCGTGAAGCCATGAAGCGATTGGGGCTGCGGGGTGGTTTTAGTAACCACCGAAACGCAGCGCAAGCTCTAAGGCCCCATAACCAAAAAGGAACGTGCTTCCAAGCAGTGCCAACTCTTTTTTCGAACTTGCCATAGAAAGGAGGGAGGAACCCACCAGCAACGCTCCAAAGAATCTAAAGGGAATCTGAAGCTCCAATATTTAGAAAACTATCAATCTGGTCATTATGAGCGACCTATTTACTCAATTTCATGAAAAACGCTTAACAGTGAACACTATTAGGCCCCAGCGCAATCTTTCTATTTATCTCTAGCGAAATAAAAATGGCTCAGCCTCCGTCGCCGCCCCGCAGGCTTCACGCCCCTCCACAGCGAGGTTTTTGCGGCTGAGAGAGCCTTGCTTTCTGGATTTCGCTTGGCAGACTGGGCCACCTAGCCGATTGTCCTCTTGTCAGTCGATCGCCATTTGAGAGCCGTCGCGGCCACCTCCCCAGCAGATGCAGAGCGTCTGCAACAGGAGGAGCGTCTCCGCACACCTGGCGTCATGAAAACCCTGGTGACACCGAGAGTCAATCTGGTGGAAGGGCTAAGGCAGGGCAGCCGCTGAATGAGAGAAAGCCTGGACAAAATTCATTGCGATCTTCATGGGCCTGGGGAATCGCCCATTCTGAATGGAGAAGAAAAACTCGAAGACAGGACTTCCCAGAGGCCTGGACGTTTAGCGAGCTCATTTTTGGCCTCCACAATCAGCTCGTTCTGGGTGTCTTGATCAAGGGCAAGAGTGTCACAAAGACGGGCAAAAGCCTTTTCCTCATCGGAGTTAACAGTGAATTGGTAGGCATCCCGAGAGGAGGCAATCACCATGTAGGACAATTTTGCCGTGAGAGCTCTACATTCTTCAGGGATCTCCTCCGCCAAAACCTCCAAATCATTGGGATGGCTGAAAGCTGCGGCCCAAGACGGAATGGCGGCTTCTTTGAGATAACGCTTACTAAGAGATTCCAAGAGCTCCTGCTCCTCAGGTGCCATATTCCCGTCCGACACAGCCATCAATTTAAGGATCTGGATAACAACTCCTGCCGTACGGAGATCCATGAATGAGAAGCATTTCACAAATCATAGCGCGATGCCTTCGCAATACTCAAACCATTGCTGCTATCTCTCAGAACGCATTTCTCCATTACTGATTGAGACTCAGCAACTGACTATTGACCAGAAATTCCAGCAGAAATCTATCTTTAAATTAGTTCGGTGATGGGTGCCATGATTAATTCTATTGGGACAACTTCAGTCCATCAGGCGGCATAAGAAAACTCTTGATTACAAGGAGAGGTCATCAGCATTGATGGCAGTTCACACACTGGGCTGACGCCATAAGACCCCAAGTCTTGGTGCAGAGAGCTATTGATTAAAACCAGAAGCATGGGCTTCTATTCCAAACCAGTAGAGACTTTGATGACTGGCAGATAACAATCAAAAAAGGGACTCCTAAATACCATCGCCCCCTACCGACATATCCACCTATCTAAGAGCCCCTAAATTTCTTCATAGATATCCCCAAAAGGCTAATATGACAAGACGTACAAGACATTTATGCTTTCATGTTCGCGAAACTGCCGACACAAACGTGCTAAGCATCGCGAAAGCGAGCAGCAAAGACTGTTAAGAAAAAGAGATTTCTTGCCTACCAAGATCCTTTTTCAATGGACTGCTCAAAAAATGTTTTTCACGAACCTATTGCCAAGCCAGCCATGAGAAGGAAACACGTTTCATTAAAGAAAAAAGCCTTGACCTCATTGGCGGTTGTCGCACTTCCAATCAGTGCTCTATTTCTGATTGGCCATCCAAGCCTATCTCAGCAGCAAGAAACTAATCAGTCACAAAAAAATGCATCAATTACCGTTGGCACTGTAGACAACAACCTCCCCTGCTCAGATAAAATTGATGAGCATTTTGAAGGCTATTCAATTGATATATGGAGGCGTATTAGCGAAAGACTCAATATAGAATATCAAATAGTGACATCTAAAAGTTATGACGAAGCTGTGATGATGGCAGCCAATGGGAAAGTCGATATCGTGACTTCTTGTCATGACATTACCCCAGAGCGTCTTCAGATCGTTGAATACTCAATTCCGTACACGTCTGGCGGAATTGTAATTATTAGCAGACGAGCTCAACGCCCAGTAATGGCGCTTGCTTTAAAGCTGATCAACAATCAAATCATACTTCGCTGTGGCATCTTACTAATCCTGATAACAGGGCTTACCGCCTTTGCGTTAAAAGTCCGCAAGCGGCAATCCAAAAGAAAAAAAGATTATAAACAGAGAAAGTATTTCAGACTATGGACAATTCTTATTCTCAATGATGGAGTAGATACGCTGCTCGGCTCAAGAACACGAGAGAACTTACTAGTCCTTACCTCCAGCCTTCTCCATGTACTTCTTATGTCTGCGATTATAGGAACGATAGCCTCTATTGTTTTCGAGGAAAACATTGCCTTCAACACCTCAAAGCTAGGTAGCAATGAGTTGATTAAACTACTCAAAGAAGGACTTGTCGTTCAAGAAGGGACGTCATACATGCAATGGGTTGAAAGTCGCATGAAAAGAGCTGGCATTGGAGACAACTATTCAGTTCCGCCTCGGCTTGTTTCTACTAAAAAAGAAATGCTAGAGGAAATTGGGAGCACGAAGCCAGACAAACCTAGTCACTTCGTGAGTAATATCACAACATATAAGTACAACCTAAGGCAGGTTGGCAATTCAGATGAATTTGAAATCTCCTATCAACAGCCAAACAAAACACCACAAGCTTTTATCTTTGGATCAGGAATGAATTCTAAACTGAAGCAACGCATCAACATTGAAATATCAAAAATGAATCGAAGCGGTTTGACCGATCAAATCGAATCAGACTGGAAGGATTAAGTATCTTGATGACTAACGAACAAGGCAGCCCTAGAGGCAAGCTGCACGCGCCAACTCTGTCTTGAAACAGCCCTGAGAATGATTGCTACATAGAGAAAGCTGTTGCTGCTCGTTGATGGGAACCAAGACTGCGATCTTGGCAGCTGTGCTTTCTGCCATCGCTCCAATGCGAGTGGTGATGGCCAACGAGCCAGGGCTAAGTGCACAGGATGTTGTGCGCCGCTACAGCAAGACAGTGGCTTGCCAAATTCATGAGGGGAGCCCCAGCCAGTACGCCAAGGTCCAGTTGGAGCCTGGCATTCAAGATGGTTTTGGAGCTATCTGGCTGGTGGGTTGGACTGGCGACCTGGGTTGTATGGGAGGTAATGGCACCCAACGTGTGCAGATGACCCTGGTGATGCAGAACGGCTTTACAAGCCGTTCTGTCAGCCCAGTGGTCATTGATGCGGAACCGCTGCCGAAGCTTCTGATGGGAACGCTGTTGGAGCTGGATTTTCAAGACGACGTGCTGACGATCCGCGGCACCACTGGTCGCCAGAAATGGGGCACTCTCAAACAGGTCACAGAGCGCTATCTCTGGCTTGGTCCATGGGGTAACGGCCCACGTTTCAAGCGCCTGTCTTGAGACATAACCTTGACCATGCTCTGTGGAACCACAGTGGTGAAACACTGCAAGTCGTGATCAGCACAAACCCCATCTTCACGGCCCGAGCCAAACTGACGAAATGAAACGTCTCCTACGGCTTCTTAAGCGACTGACAGGCAAAACGCAGAAGCCTCCGCTTCATACGCCTGAGGAGTTGGAGTGCTTTAAACGGGATGCCATTGAGAACCGGGGCAAGCACTACTAATGCAGGGCGCAATTGCACTGGGGCTGGTGGCTGTCCTGTTTCTTGGCCTTCAGGTTTGGTGGCTCAGCAAGGTCTTTTTAAATCGTCCACGGCAGCCAAGACCCATGGGCGCTTCGAAATCAAGGGGAGCCAATTCACTCCAAAACGAACGTCATGCTCTGGAGAAGATCTTTGGGAAATCCTGAGAACCAATACAGCGCTTTCAAAGCACCCAGCCCCCACGCAGCCCCCAACTGATTCAGCGCAGATCTGCTTAGAAGTAGAGAAGACTGGATCGGCACAGATGCAGCGCCTTACGCGCTGAATCAACCGATGCCGTATTGGGTGTGGTCAATCCTTTTGGAACCACGAGTGCGTCATTGAGATCCAGACGAACCCGGGCAGAGAACCACGATCCACCACCAGGCAACGATGCACGGCAAACATGATTTTGTTCACGATCCACCTTGCGCTCAATCAACCAACCATCAACGCGATCAATCGTTTGAAAATTCTGAGCAAGGGCTGATGTTCCCATCAGCGAAACAAGCAGCAAGAGGCATTTCATACAACAGAAGACACTCGCATCGACATTGACATGGGTGAAAGGATGAAAAGCAACGTGAGCAACATCACAGCAGAGCTTGATACCTGTCATCACAAAAGCCATGGATTCGAGAGATGGTGAATCCATCGAACCCATCTCGCTTCCATGAACTTCACTCTCCCTGGCTTCGAGTCCTGGAACTTCCAAATCGTGTTTTATGGAAGCGTCCTGATTCTTGAAGCAATCCGTGATAGCGAAACGCTAAGCACCGTGCTTCAGCCCATGGACGACACATGCAAGGCCGCTCATGGATTGATCAACACGCCAAGCTGCACCCTGATTGGACATTAAGGCGGAAGCCAAGCATCCTCTATGTGATGCCAAACTCGTGCTTTTTGAGTGCATTTGTTGAAGCAAAGATAGCTTGATGAATGGAAGCGTCTAAACGTCACTTCCATTCAGCTTTGCAGCCAAGACCAGATCGGCTTGCGTTTGGCCATCAACCTTATGGGTGTCAATCAGCGCTTCCGCATGTGCCCAGCCCAGGGAAAACTCAACATGGAGTCCCCTCCTTCCGTAGCCTCAAGATCAAGAGACGTTGACGCATGGACGAAGACAGCAGAAAGGCCAGACGAACGACTTTTGCCTGGGTCATCGGAGCCAACGTCGCAGCATGGGGTCTCTACTTCGTTTTAACGAAAGTTGTGGGGATCGATTTTGAGATGATTCGCCAGGCCAACTACGGCTGACTCAGGAAGAAGCGCTTGGCCTAAGGGCAGACCAGACCGATGGCCAATACAGCAATTAAAAGTATGTGGTTTTAGAGGGAGAATTAAACCTCATTTAGTGAAAACCCGTACGGTTCATGCCCCAACGCCTAATCGCGATTTCTGTCGTTAGGTCATGATCGGCCAACCTGGCGGGGATGACATGAACAAGGTCGTCGAGATTGTGACCAAGGAAGGCGTCAAGATCGCATCGCCCAAAACCAGCCAGAGGGAAATGCTTCACACCGCGCTTCGCAATAAAAAAGGGACTCATCGTTTGCTGAATCCCCTCAAGCCATAACGCCCCCTGCTGGATTCGAACCAGCGACCGACTGCTTAGAAGGCAGTTGCTCTATCCAGCTGAGCTAAGGGAGCATCAAGCCATTTTGACAGTTGGCGTCCACCACCCCGCTTAAGCTTGAAAACTGTGCGGTACAGACGATGGCCCCCAGCCGGCTTAACGACAGCCACAAGCAGGAAATTGTGGAGCGGTACCGCGCTGGAGAAACAAGCGCTCATATCGCGGCAGCCTTCGGATGCAGCGCAAACACGGTGAGTCGCACCGTTCGGTCTTTGTTGAGCGCTGATGAATACGCCGAGCTGAAAATCCAGCGTGCTGCCAAAGGGACGGCTTTAGAGAGCTCTGCTTCAGAAAGCAGCCCGCCTGACTCAGCACCAAGCACCAACGCGGAGGGCAGCAAAGAGAGCGTGGGGAATGAAGCTGATGGCGATGCTGTTGAAGATGAAGATGGCAATGGAGATGGTGATAGCCAAATCCTCGCGCTCGATGATGCCGAAGATTTCGGTGGCGCCGATCTCGACGACAACGAGACCTTCAACACGGACGATGAAAATGTTTTCCATGAGATAGCCGTGCTCCCCGTGGACCTTCCCCAGGTCACCACCCAAGAAGTGATTTGCCGGCCCTTTGCCTCTGAACTTTTGCCAGACAGCGTCTACATGCTTGTGGACAAAACGGTGGAGCTTGATCCTCGGCCACTCAGTGAGTTCCCTGAATTGGGCCTCAGTGACCCCTTAGAGCAGCAACGCCAGGCTTTATGCCTCTATGCAAGTCCACGTGCTGCCAAACGCCAATGCGGCCGCAGTCAGCGGGTGATCAAAGTGCCAGACACCCAAGTCTTTGAGCAAACATCGTCCTACCTGCTTGCCCGTGGCATCACGCATTTAGTGGTTGAGGGATCCCTCTTTTCACTCAAGTCCTGATTCAGCGGTCTGGGTCTGAATCAGGCGCTGGCGCCAACACCGCAGCCACACTGCCACCGCTGATGATTCCGAGCACCAAGCTGACGCCAACAATGAAGCCGGAGGGAAGGGGGGCAGACCGACCAACGCCAAGGTTGAGGCGATAGCGATCATTCAGATTTTGTGCACCAAGGCAGAGCACTAACAGCAGCGTTAGCCCACTCCCCAAACTCAACAGCAGCAGTCGTAGCCGGATCAGCATCGCAATCGCTTTTGACTTGATCAGTCTGACGGTTCGCTCACAGCGTGAAGTAACGCATAAAGCTCCCGTTTCGAACGTCCTATCCGACTGGACAACAGCTTGGCCGCATCCTTGGCACTCATCCCCTCGGCGGTGAGTGCCAACAACTGCTCACAGCACTGCGTGTCGCTTAAGGCTTCGATCTCGAAGGGTGGGGCTCCTCCCAACACCACAGTGCATTCCCCCTGGGGGGGGTGCTCTTGAAAATGCATCCGCGCCGCTCCAACGGTTGGCCCCACCTGTTGCTCATGCCGCTTCGTGAGTTCTCGAGCCACTTGTAACGGTCGCTCCTCACCGCAAAGCTCAAACAACTCCTCCAGCAGTTGGCACAAACGATGAGGTGCCTCATAAATCACGCTGGTGCGCTGCTCCGTTGCGATGAGGGCCAGTCGGTCCCGGCGTTCTCTGCCTTTGGACGGAAGAAACCCCTCGAAACAAAACCGGTCGGTAGGAAGCCCGCTGCTCACCAGCGCCGTCGTCGCCGCGCAAGGGCCAGGGATAGAAATCACCTCACAGCCAGACGCACGCGCAGCAGCGACCAAGTCCTGCCCAGGATCACTAATCCCTGGCAAACCGGCATCACTGATCACCGCCACGCTGCGGCCCTCTTCCAATTCCAGCAACAACTGGGGAATCCGCGTGCGGGTGTTGTGCTGATGGAAGGAACACCGTCGAGCCTCTGAACCGATACGGCTCAGCAGCTGTCCGCTGTGCCGCGTGTCCTCGCAAGCAATGGTGTCCACAGCGATCAACAGATCACGCGCACGAGGCGACAGGTCACCGAGATGGCCAATCGGAGTCCCTACGACATAAAGCACGCCAGCCTCAGGTTCAGCGCGTTGCTTCACAATGGCTCCGCCCAGATCAAACCATGATGCCGAGCTCGCCGACCCTTCTTGCCGGTATCAACCTGGAAGATGTTTTAAAGGTTCTTCGCCCCCTCAGCTGGGGGGCTGCCGACATCCTGCGCGCCTATGCCCGTGGAGAACAACCACCCCACGGTTTTTCGAAAGCCCTGAGCGTTGACAACGGCGGAGAAGGTCCCGTGTCCGCCGCTGATCTTGCCGTCAATCAATGGCTCCTGGATGGCTTAAAACAATCCTTCCCCAGCGCCGCTTGGACCCTTCTCAGTGAGGAAACAGCCAAAGAACAACTGACGGAGGGGCAACCCTTGGCGGCGGATTGGCTATGGATTTTGGACCCACTCGATGGGACCAAGGATTTCCTCCAAGGCACAGGCGAATACGCCGTGCATCTGGCCTTGGTGCATCAGCAGAGGCCAGTCCTTGGGGTGGTGCTGCTCCCAGAGGCGGAAGAGCTTTGGATTGGTGTCGTGGGTGAGGGGACATGGTGCGAAAACCGCTCCGGAGAACGAGCGCCAGTTCGTTTCAGTGAGCGAAAGGTCACCCATGAGCTGATCTTGGTGGCAAGCCGCAGTCACAGAGATCAGCGACTTGAGCAGTTGATTACCGCCCTGGAACTTGGCGACTCCAAGGCCGTGGGCAGTGTTGGCTGCAAAGTGGCCACCATCCTTCGCGGCGAAACCGATTTATACATTTCCCTCTCTGGGAAAAGCGCTCCGAAAGATTGGGATATGGCCGCTCCAGAAGCCGTGCTACTTGCAGCTGGAGGTGCCTTCACCCATGCAGACGGCAGAGAGCTCACCTACAACACCGGCGATGTTCGCCAGGCAGGCTGTTTGATCGCTAGCCATGGAAAAGCCCATGCCACTTTGTGTAAGAAAGGGGCACAGGCCATGGAAGTGATTGATCCCGGTTTTCAGGTCTGAGCCTGGGCGGGCGCCTCTCAGGAGAGGGGCGCTACGGGTGTTGGAGCGGGTTGTGAGTCAGGAGACTCGCCGTTCTGAGGAACGCCACGCAGGGTGAGGTTGATACGGCCGCGATTGTCAATTTCACGCACGCGCACCGTGACTTCATCTCCCACCTTCACCACATCTTCAACTTTTTCGACCCGTGCCTCAGAAAGCTGTGAGATGTGAATCATGCCTTCTTTGCCGGGAAGAATTTCCACAAAGGCTCCGATCGGAATGATGCGGGTAATGGAGCCCGTGAACACTTCGCCCTCATTCACCTTGCGGGTGAGGCCTTCAATGATCTTCTGAGCTTCCTCTGCCGCAGCACCGTCATGGGAGGCAATGGTGACAATGCCACTGTCCTCAATGTCGATCTTGGTGTTGGTTCGCTCCGTGATGTTCTTGATGGTGCGACCACCAGGGCCGATCACAGTTCCGATCAACTCAGGATCAATGCGGAAACTCAGCAAACGAGGGGCGTGAGGAGAGAGACCCTCCCGTGGGCTTTCAATCGCCTCCATCATCTTTTCGAGGATGTGAAGACGCGCAGGGCGAGCCTGATTCACCGCATCAGCCACGGTGCTCACAGGGAGACCCGTGATCTTCATATCCATCTGCAGAGCAGTAATCCCCTTATCAGTACCCGCCACTTTGAAGTCCATGTCGCCAAGGAAGTCTTCAATGCCTTGGATATCAGTGAGGATTTTGACCTCATCACCCTCCTTAATCAGGCCCATGGCCGCACCACTCACAGGAGCCTTCAGAGGAACGCCGGCATCCATCAGAGCCAATGTGCTTCCACAGACGGAACCCATCGACGTGGAGCCATTGGAGCTCAACACTTCGCTGACCACACGCACCACGTAGGGGAAGGTGTCTTTCGCAGGAAGAACGGGCACGATGGCGCGCTCGGCCAAGGCACCGTGACCAATCTCGCGGCGTCCAGGAGAGCGCATGGGACGGGTCTCACCGACGGAGTAAGCCGGGAAGTTGTAGTGGTGAAGGTAGGTTTTTTCGTTGCTTGGATTGAGGTCATCCATCTCCTGGGCATCACTTGGGGTGCCGAGGGTTGCGGTCGACAGCACCTGGGTGAGACCGCGTTGAAATAAACCTGAGCCATGCACGCGCTTCGGAAGCACTCCCGCAGCGGCGCTGATCGGACGCACCTGATCAAGGTTGCGACCATCCACCCGTTTGCCGTCCTTAAGGATCTGCTGGCGCATCAAGGTTTTGGTGAGCGCTTTGAAACTGTTCGGTAGGGCCTTGCCGTTGGCACTCACCGCGACGCGGACGGGATCAGAGTCCTTGAGACCCTGAATCGTTTCCGCCGTCGTGCTGCGAATGGCATCCAGCTTTTCGTCACGCTCAGCCTTGGTCTGCTCGAACTGGCCGAGCACCTCACCAATCGCCTTGCTGCAAGCTTTCTCTAAATAAACCGGCAGCGTTTTGTCTTGCTCAGGAGCCTCTGGAATCACTTGCTCGATCCCAGCCTCTTTCAGGATGGATTGCTGAGCTTTGATCAACTCAGAGACGGCTTCATAACCAAAGTCGATCGCTTCAATCACATCTCCCTCAGGGAGCTGATTCGCGCCGGCTTCCACCATCACCACACCTTGAGGAGTGCCAGCGACAACGAGGTCTAGATCGCCACGCTCAATCTCCCGATAGCTGGGATTAAGAACAAAATCATCACCGAGCAGACCGACGCGAACAGCGGCCATCGGCCCATAGAAGGGAATCTTTGCCAGCAGGGTGGCCATGGAGGCACCCGTCACCGCGAGGACATCAGCTGGAACCCGCTCATCCAGAGACATGCAGGTTGCAACGATCTGCAAATCGTCCCGCAGCCAACTTGGAAACAACGGACGCATCGGCCGATCGATGAGTCGGCAAATCAGCGTGGCTCGCTCAGGGGGGCGACTCTCACGCCGCATAAAACTTCCAGGAATCCTGCCTGCTGCGTAGAGACGCTCTTCGTAATCACAGATCAGCGGAAGAAAATCAATTCCGTCTCGACCTGTGGAGCGTGTAGCCGTGACCAATACGGAGGTATCCCCGCACTCAATCATCACCGAGCCACCGGCTTGAGGGGCATACCGCCCAGTGGTCAGCCGTATCTCCCGACCGTCAAAGGAGATCGACTGCGTCTGACCTTGCACGTTGGTTTATGTCTTTCTGTCAATTCTGATTCTTACATTTGAGCGGAACCCACTGCTGGGGTTACCCGGTTAGATCCACAAAATCCAACAGATCCGTCGCCATAAAAAAGGTCAAAAAAAAAGAGGTGATGACTCACCTCTTCGTCGAATCGATTGGGAGAGAGTGAACTCCAATCACCAGCTGGACTTCACAACACCGGGAAGTTCACCCTTGTGTGCACGCTCACGGAGCTGGTTACGGCACAGGCCAAAATCGCGATACACGCCACGGGGCTTGCCAGTGGCCCAGCAGCGATTGCGCACACGGTTGGGGGCGCTGTTACGAGGTAACCCTTGGATCTTGCGGTGGATCTCAAGACGCTCCATAGGATCCTTAGCCGCATGAAACGCAGCCATCAGGGCTGCGCGCCTTTCCGAAAAGCGCTCAACTATCTTTTTCCGCTTCACATCGCGGGCAATCATCGACTTCTTGGCCATGCAGCGAGTTCAGATCGGACGTCTTGATCTCTCACTCTATCTGTTCATTGACCAAGCAAGCGCTGAACAACCGTGAGTTGACTGGTATCGCGCACGATCAAAAGCACACTGAGGCCAACCACGAGCAAAAAGCTGGATTGCATCACGATCAGCTGAAAGCGCTCTGGGATAGGCCGTCCGCGCACTCCCTCCAAAAGGATGAACACCAACTGCCCTCCATCAAGAAGGGGCAATGGGAGGGCATTGAGCACCGCGAGGTTGATCGAAATCAACGCCATGAACAGGGCGAGACCACTTCCGCCCTGACTGGAGAGTTGGGCGCCCATCTCCACGATCTTGACCGGCCCACTCACCTGCTGAGCTGTCGTTCCAAAATCAGTGAACAAGGCTCCATATCCGGACACCGTGCGTTGCAACAGTCCAGAGAACTGCTCTGATCCACTTGCGATCGCTTCACCCACGCCATGGACAGCGCGCGTGGATCCACTGAAGTTGGCCTGAAGCTGGGCACCGATGCGTCCTTGGCCTTGATGGTCCTCCGGAGTGAGCGCAATCACTCGAAGCGATCCATTTCGCTGCACCTCAAGGGAAAGGGCTCGAGAGGGGTTGTCGCGAACGGGCGTCACGGCGTCTTTCACGGCCTTCTCGCCACGACCCAGGGACAATCCCTCGATGCTCAAAATTTGATCACCGGGTTGCAAGCCTGCTTTCTCAGCGGGTTCACCCGGCTGAACAGCCATCACCATCACCCCAGGGTCAGGATCACCGGGCACTCCTGCCAGAGCGGTATGGCCGACGAGAACCAGCCAAGCGAGCAACAAATTGGCCAGCACCCCTGCACTAATGACCAGGGCTCTCTGGGGGATCGGGCGGTTGCGAAGAAGGTCAGGGTCATCCGCAGGGATGGGACTGTCTTCCTCGTCGTCGGGGAAGGACACGAAGCCACCAAGAGGAAGGGCGCGCAAGGCATAGGTCACACCTCCACGCTCGAGTTTCCATAGGGCAGGTCCAAATCCAATCGAAAATCCATTCACGCGGATGCCCTGAAATCTGGCCGCAAGAAAGTGACCAGCCTCATGGATCACGATCAGCAGCCCCAGAACCAACAGTGCTGCCAGAACGTTCATATCGGATCCATTAATCGATTCATTCTGGCTGGAGACGATCGCAACCGAAGTACGGAACCAAAGCCTGGGGAAGCTTCACGCTCCCGTCTGGCTGTTGCCCGTTCTCAAGCAGAGCCGCCATGGTGCGGCCAATCGCAAGGCCACTGCCATTGAGCGTGTGAACCAACCGTGTGGTCTTGCCGTCTTTCGTGCGGATAGAGGAGCGACGAGCCTGGAAATCGGAACAGACACTGCAGCTGGAGATTTCCCGAAACGCACCTGCACCTGCCAACCAAACTTCGAGGTCATAGGTGCGGGCGGCGGAGAAACCCAGATCCCCCGTACAGAGCTCAAGCACGCGATAGGGCAGCTCCAGGGCCTGAAGCACGGCTTCGGCGTCGGCGGTGATTTGGGCGTGCGCTTCTTCAGAGCGCTCGGGATGGACGAACCAATACAGCTCAACTTTGTTGAACTGATGCAAGCGAATCAGCCCCCGCGTGTCCCGTCCATAGCTACCGGCTTCCCTGCGAAAGCAGGGGCTATAGGCCACGTAGCGCAGGGGCAATTGATCCGAAGGAATAATTTCGTCGCGATGCAGCGAGGTGAGCGGAACCTCTGCGGTGGGTGTCAACCAGAGGTCATCCTCCGCGCAACGGAAGCTTTCTTCAGCAAATTTGGGCAGTTGACCTGATCCCATCAGGCTGGCGCTGTTGACCAAAACCGGAGGAAGCACTTCGCGGTAGCCCTTCCCCGTGTGCAGGTCCAGCATGAAGTTGATGAGCGCTCGCTCCAGCCGAGCGCCTTGCCCAAACAAGGTCACAAAGCGACTTTGGGCAATTCGGACGGACCGCTCCGTATCGAGCAAAGACAGCTGCTCGGCGATTTGCCAATGCTCAATCAGTCCGTCTTCAACCCGGGGATCACCCCAGCGACGAACCTCTTTGTTGTCGTCCTCGCTGCGACCGTCTGGACAAGCCTCTGACGGCAGATTCGGGTAGCTAAGGAGTTCCTCACGCAACCGTGCCGTGAGTTGCTTCTCCTCATCCTCGATCACGGCAACCTTCTGCTTGATTTGGTTGCCTTGCAGGCGAAGTTCAGCAACTTCAGTCCCTTTTGGATCGGCCCCGGCTTGAATGCGCTGACCAACCTGTTTGCCAATGCGGTTGCCCTCGGCTTGAAGGCTGCTGCGACGCTCCTCGAGATCGCGTTGCTGCTGTGCAATCAGCTGAAGACCTGTGAGATCAACATCCATCCCCCTCCGTCCCAACTCACGGGAAATCAGTTCGGGGTTGTCACGCACCAGGCGCTGGTCAAGCACGGAAGTTCTGAAGAGGGCAGGCTGAAAAGCCTACGTCTCGGTTCAGATCAAATGATCAACGTTCCTAGAGAACCTGTCCAACCATCACCGCGGCAACAGCCGAGAACAAGGTGATGCCGAGGGCTGTAATCGGATTCTGCCCCTGAGCGACCGCAACGGTTGTAATCACACCGGCACCAAGACAGGCAGCAGCGAGTTGGGTGGTGAGATCCGAAAAACGATTCACGGACAAAGGGGCGCTATTGACGAAACATACGGAGGTCGCCAAACCTTGTCTGGGCCCATGCCCCTGGTTCGTTACGCCCTGTCAGGGTTCGTTACCAGTCGCAATGAAGCTGGACGCGCCCGGCCGCTACTCGCCCATTGCTTCAGGCCTTCCAATTGTTCTTTGGCGGTACGCGACAGAGGAACCAATTGAGCCGCAGCTTGAATCAAATCGGACTCCGCCAATTCACGGCCTTCCGCAAAGGCCAGGTGCATGGCTTCAATCACCGTTTGCTCGAGCTCTGCTCCGGAGTACCCCTCCGTCCGGTCGACGACGGTTTCAACGGGAAGGCGCAGCCCTGGCCGTCTGCGACCGATGTGCAATTCCATGATGCTCTGACGTTCAGAGCGAGCGGGCATATCGAGGAGAAAAATCTCATCGAAGCGGCCCTTTCTGAGCAGTTCAGCGGGCAGCCGATCCACTCCATTGGCGGTGGCCACCACAAACACTGGAGATGTTTTCTCCGCCATCCAGGTCAGAACGGTGGCCAAGACCCGCTGACTGGTTCCGCCATCGCTGCGGCCGTCACTGCCAAATCCTTTGTCGATTTCATCAATCCAAAGCACACAGGGAGCCATCGCTTCAGCCCTTTGAATCATTTCGCGCGTGCGTGCTTCGCTCGCGCCAACGAGTCCGGCAAAAAGCCGACCCACATCCAAACGCAGGAGGGGCATGGACCAGCTGTGGGCGATCACTCGCGCCGTAAGCGACTTACCCGTTCCCTGCGGCCCTACCAAGAGCACACCCCGAGGGAGGGGCAAGCCAAAGCGCCTGGCCTCATCACTGAAGGCACGGTGGCGCTGCTCGAGCCACTGCTTGAGAGCTTCCAGCCCACCAATATCGGCGGGGGTGGCGTCGGTAGGACAGAACTCCAGCACTTCGCTACGCGCCAGGGCGAGGCGCTTCTCCTCCAGCACATCAGCAAGGTCCTGGCGGCCGAGCTCGCCGCGCTGAGCCAACGCCTTCGCCGCCACGTGACGCACCCGTGATTCACTCAATCCACAGCAGGCATGGGTGAGCTCCTCAAGCACCTCGCTATTGAGGGGCGATCCTGTTGCCTTCGAAATATTGCCAAGCAGGGTCATCAACTCCTGTTCTTGGGGAAGGGGCAGGTCGAGCAGGGTGAGGGCTTCTTCTAAATCTGGGGGCGGCGTCCAGCTGCCACAACCGAGCACAAGGGTATGAGGGCGTCCACGCAACAAACTCGTGAGATTGCGCAGCATGCGGGCGATCCCCGGGTCATCGCAAAAGCGATGCACATCCTTGAGCAGAAACAGCGTGGGACTGTTGCCATCGAGATCCTGCAACCACTGCAGAACAACCATCGGCTGACGAGCTCCGAGTCCCTCGCTGCCAAGGACACCTGAAAGGCCACTCACAAAGTCCCATGACGCCAGTCGCCGGCCTGGCAAGCGTTCGGCCGCTTGACTCAAAAGAGATTCAACGCGCTCCTCCTCGTGGCTGCGAATCCAGATCAGAGGAGTGCCAGCGCGAATGAGCAGATCGAGTTCTTGGGCCCACTGTTCAGTCACGGGATACCTCCGACTCCTCGCCGACGTCAGCGCGCAGGTTCAACAGTGCCTGCCAACGCGGATCGGCCGCGGCCGACAGCGAAGCAGGGGGCTCTTGGTTGGCCGCTTGAGGCATGCCTGAACAGTCATCACCGCAAAAATTGACGGCTGGAATTTGAAGACTCAATTGCTCGAACACCCATCGCTCTGGTTCAAAGCTGCCCCTTGGATCAAGACTTTCCACAAGTCCATCCACTGAAGACGCATCGAGGCCCTGCTCAGCCATCGCCTCTGCAGCTTCAGGATCGCCAAGCCAGATCAGCTCATTCACCTGCGTGGACAACTTGCGGTTGAACTGCTTCAGACAGCGATCGCAGCAAAGGCAAACGATGGTCTGAGCTGAGCCGGAAACCTCGAGAATGTTGCCGCGGTGCTCGGCCTGGAGATTGCCGCGAACGGGGGTAAGGGAGGGAAGCTCATCCAGTTGGCCCTCGAATTCCCAATCACGAACAGACCCAAGAGCTTGCAGCTCGCGAAGGGGAACGGGCTCGAGCCCAGGAATCATTTGTTTCCGCCTTTGGGCTCGAAGGGCATCCGACCTGAGCTGGATCCACCACCCGCAGAGGCCGCTGCAGGCTGGGAATTCTTCAGCCTTTGATCGTCAAGGATCGACTGAAGGTTGTCAGGCAGAGCCTCACGCGTAAGCAGGAACGTTTGCAGGGCTTGGAAAATATTGGCGATCACCATGTAGAGCAAAACACCAGCAGGGAGTGGGAAGAACAGGAACATCCCCGTGATCATCACTGGGGTGATCTTGTTAGCCGTGGACTGCTGGGGGTTGGCGGGCATCCCCATGCCAGAGAGAAGCTGAGACGCGAACAGGCTGAGACCGAAGGCACCAATCAGGATGGCAATGTCCCAATTGATCGCCCCCTCGGTGTAAAAACCAACCTGACCGAGGGCCTTGATGAACAAGAAGCCGCTGCGAGCTGCCAAACCGGTGATTTTTCCTTCAACCGTTGCATCGCCGGTCGTGAGAGCCGTAATCGTTCCCGTCTCACTCACGCTGACAACGCCCTCTCCCTTGGTCACCGTCCAATTGGGAAGGAATCTTTGGCCGTTATCAACACCCGAAATCACATCGCGGAAACTCTCTCCACTGCGCGTCTCGAGCTGAATCGTGGCGGAGTCTCCAGCCCCGATCTTGGTGCCGCCGGGAAGGCTCGCGATGATGGGGACGTGATTCGTTTCCGTAATGAAGATCGAATGGCTGGCGCTGGTGAAAGGCTTGGGCTCAACAGCGGCAATCTGATCAGCGGGAAGCACCTTGAGATTGAGGGTGTATGGCACATCCGCGAAGGGTGATCCCCGCAACGTCGCAAACAGCGCAAACAAAATGGGCATCTGAACGAGCAGTGGCAAGCAGCCCGCCAGAGGACTGCCGAACTCCTTCATCAACTTTCCGAGTTCGGCTTGTTGCTTTTGGGGATCGCTTGCGTAGCGGGCCTTGATCTCAGCCTGACGCTTCTGCATCACAGGCTGGGCGATGCGCATGCGCCGGGCGCTACGAATCGAGCCTGCGCTGAGAGGAAACAAAGCCAGGCGAATCACCACCGTGAGGGCCACGATCGCCAAGCCATAGCTTGGAACCAATCCGTAGAAAAAATCCAGGATTGGCAGCAACAGATTGTCGGAGATGTACCCGATCACAATGGCGTTCCGAGTGATTGATGAATGTTGTTGCCAGTGTGCAACAGCACAAGGGCTTCTGTGGAAATTCGCTTGAGGCGAACACCTAACTCAGGCCGCGAAGCCCTTGTTGTCTTCCTCCTTCGCACTCGCATTTTCACGTCGGGCACGGATGCGCTCTTCGATGAAAGCCTCGAGCTCCCGGAACCGTGGGACGGAGCGCAGCTCCAGACGTGATCCGTCTGTCAAGACAAGAACCATGTCTCCCCAGGCGCCAAAGCCGCGGGAGACGCTGCGGACTTCACGCACCTGACTGAAGACCACCTGACTGCGATCCCGTCCCATCCAGCCGCCAGTGACCGAAATTCGACGGGTGGTGATGTTGAAACGCAACCAAACCGCGCGAACAATCGCTCCAACCGCAAAGGGCAGACCGATCAGTGTCAGCCCAAGCAACAGATTAAAAATCAAGTCGCCGCGAGCTGGACCCCCTTCGTAGAAGGTCTCTTCTTGGATGGACGTTGGCATGGCTAATACCCCGCTTGTTGGAGCAATCTGTCGCATTCTTCCAGGACAGGGGCATCTTTGGCCTCTGCGCCGGGTTTAAGACTGATCAAAACCCAGGTGTTGGCGTGCTGAAACGACTGCTCAAAATGTTCACGCAAGTGGTCATGCAGCAGGCGTCTGAGCCGATTGCGGACGACGGCCCGTTTGCTGACCTTGCTACTGACGACCACAGCGCATCGACACACCGTTGCTCCCTTCTCCTCGACAGGGCGACAATCCCTACGTAGAAGCCTCGGCATCGCCGAGGCTTTACGCAGGGTCATCAACGTGCCGTGGAAGCGCTGACCCCTGCGATGCAGATGATCGAAACAGCGGTGACCGCGCAATCGCATGGACGTCGGAAGCACCATCGAATTCGTTCAAACGTCACCCCTCAAGGGGTTAAGCGTTGCTGATCAAGCTCAAGCAGCCAAGCGTGAACGTCCACGCTTGCGACGGGTCCGAATCACGCGACGGCCAGTGTGAGAGCGCATGCGAACACGGAAACCGGAAACGCGTTTCCGCTTACGGCTGGTGCCACCAAAAGTTCGTTTGGTCATGGATTCACTCTGGCGCCCAGCCTTTCATCAGTAGAAGAGCTTATCAGCCAATGCTTAGTCGATACTGAAGTTCCAGCTCCCCAAATAGCCGGCCACGGGGACATCCCCAGGCGCCTGGGCCAGAGCATTGAGCTGAAACATTCCAGCTTTATTGGGATTAAAGATCGTCATGGACACGGCGTAGGTGTCTTCGGTTGGGATGGGAGTTTCGGGGAAAACCTCAATGGCAGTTTGGTTCTCACTGACCTCGAAAACGGCTGGAATGATCTCTTCGCAACGGCTTCTGCTGAGCATGCCGCCCTTCTTCATCTTGCAGAGCTTCAACTTGTTGGGGCGGATCTTTGCGTTGAAGTAATCAGGAATGGTGATGGTGAGCTTCAGGATCGCGGTTTTGCGATCTTTCGGCCGAAGCATCAGGTAGTAATCCGAGCGCTCGCGCGTGCGGGTGCTGGTTTGGACGTAGTACAACTTGCGATAGTTGTTATCGCTTTCCCAGCGAAACTCCATCAAAGAAGGAGTGTTCTGAGCTTGAACAGCAACGGGTTGGAGCATCTCGACCACAGAAGCGGAAGCAACAACTCCGCAACCGATCACCCCCGCAATCACAGCGAGGCGGCGGGTCTGGGTCGTGGGCAGAAGGTCCATTCGTTCACCTGGTGAAAACAACCACCGCAATGGTTAGATCCCATGATTGTCCTAAGGACAGGCAGCGGCAAGGGGTTCGAAGGGCCGGCGCGGCATCTGTCAGTTGTGACTGGATCTATCTGGCCTGAGGCGGCTGGCTTCCCCTAGGTAGGCGTGGCGAAGCTCCTGATCTTCTGGCATCCAGGTGTGGGCCAAAAGACGAATGCACCTGGCCAGGTCCCCCTCAACAGCCATCTGTTGACAGTCGATCAGTGCCACCCCATCCCAACCTTCACGGCGGCGTGCGATGGCCGCTGGGAAACAGGCATCCAGATCGGTTGTCACCGAAAAGGTGATCGAAACGATGCATTCCGGCTTCAGAGCGTTGTGTTCCACCAGGGCATCCATCAGCTCAGAGACCGCCTGCTCGATCGCAACAACTGTGTTGGCACTGCAGGTGGTCGCACCTCGCAGACCGCGCAATGCCAAGCCGCTCCCCAAGGTCATGGCCGAAACAACCACAAAGGTTGACCGCTGAGCTCCATTTCAACCGTAACGAGCTCCTGTATGCGTACAAGCAAATGAGACCCTGACAACCCTTGCAGCAAGGGCTTGCGGGGTTTTCCAAGGGTCACCACGCGGCAGCGCTCCTCATCCAGATCAGCCAACTGTGCCGCAAGCACTCTTGCGCGCTCTTCGTCCCCCAATTCATCCACAAGCCCAAGATCTTTGGCCTGCGCACCGCTGAACACCCGACCGTCAGCAAACTCGCGGACACGGCTTGGATCCAGCTTCCGTCCTTCGGCGACGGCCGCCACAAATTGCTCGTAGCTGCTGTCAATCAAGGCTTGCAGCAGCTCACGTTCTTCTGCGCCAAGGGCACGATCCGGAGAAAGGATGTCTTTGAAAGCACCGCTCTTCACCGTTTCAAATTTGACACCAACACGATCCAGCAATTTGGACAGGTTGTTGCCGCGAAGAATCACACCGATGGAACCGGTGATCGTGCCTGGATTGGACACGATCGTTTCTGCAGCAACACCCACATAAACCCCACCAGAAGCAGAGATATTCCCGAAGCTGGCAACAACGTGACAGCCTTTTTCCCGCAGCCTGAGCAAGGCAGCATGGATCTCCTGACTGTCGCCAACAGTCCCTCCAGGACTATCAATCCGCAGCAAGAGTGCAGGGAATTCCCGCTCCTGAACCTCCTTCAGGGCTTTAAGAACGCGACGGCGCGTGGAGCCAGTGATCGCCCCCTCAATGGCGATCCTCGCCATCGTTCGCCGGGACTTGCGGCGCCAGGGCCAGATCATGACGATCAATCAAACACGTTTAGATCTTAAAAAGGAGCCTGTTCGCAGCACCCCATGGGATCTCTCCGCCGAGGGCTGCTGATGGTCCTTCCGTTCGCCCTCTGGGGAACGGCCATGACAGCCATGGCTCCTCTGGTCAGCACGGGAGGGCCGATTCTGGTCTCCTGCTTGAGGCTGCTGCCGGCTGGAATCGTTGTGATCGCCTTTGTTCCGCTCCTCGGGCGTTCCCTAGCGATTGATCCTGGGGATCGGGGTTGGTTTCTCCTGTTCACCCTGGTTGATGCCCTGCTCTTTCAGATTTGTCTTGCCCGCGGACTCGAAGGCACGGGCGCTGGCCTCGGTTCCGTGCTGATTGATTCTCAGCCCTTGATGGTTGCCCTGCTTGCCCGCTGGCTTTTTGCCGAAACGATCAATCCCATCGGTTGGATGGGCTTGGTTCTCGGCCTGATGGGAATTGTCTGTCTGGGGGTCCCCCAACCGCTACTGCGGCACTGGTGGCTCTTGGGTGAGGGGGTGTCCTTTCAATCCGGTTGGCAGGCTGGAACTGGTTGGATGTTGGCGGCTGCCATTGCGATGGCTGTCGGCACCGTTCTGAGTCGATTCGCCTGCCGAAACAGTGATCCTGTAGCCGTCACGGGATGGCACATGCTGCTGGGGGGACTCCCCTTGCTGGTTTGGCATGGCCTCGACCGAGCGTTCCCCTTGATTCCTCCTTGGTCCGCGTTGGCTTGGACGCAGATGGCCTATGCATCGCTGATGGGGAGTGCCGTGGCCTACGCACTCTTTTTCTGGTTTGCCAATCGTGAGGACCTCACAGGGTTCACCACACTGGGATTTCTTACACCCGTGTTTGCGCTGGCGTCTGGGGGCCTGCTGTTGCAAGAACGACTCAACACCCTGCAATGGTTAGCGGTGGTTTTGGTCCTGATTTCCGTCGTGCTGGTGAGCCAACGCAAACGACTCTGGGAGCCGGTTGCTCTCGTGAATAACCCCCAGCAAAGCGATCTCGGCGCATGAGCACCCCTCCCCTTGATTTAGTTCTTGTCAGCACACCCATCGGTCACTTGGGCAGTGGACGCGGTGGCGGTGTGGAACTGACGCTCACCTCGTTGTTGCGCGGTCTTGCCGCAAGGGGGCATCGGATCACCCTGGTCGCCCCGGAGGGGTCGGTTGCCCCTGACGACTGCCCTGGACTCCTCCTGCACACCGCAGGGGGCAACGACCAACCCAGCTGGCAACATGCCGAAAGAGCTGCTTCCGTTGAAATTCCATGCGATGGCGTGCTTCCCCATCTATGGGACCTGGCGTTGTCCTTAGGCGAAGACGCCGATGCGGTCATCAACTTCAGCTACGACTGGTTACCGCTCTGGCTCACTCCCCATGCGAAGTCCTCGTTATTTCATCTCGTGAGCATGGGTTCTGTCTCGCGGGCGATGGATGAGGTCATCTCGCAACTCGCCCGCTGGGACCAGAGGCGAATGTCCTTCCATACCCAGCGGCAGGCGGGTGATTTTTCCCTGACCAGTCCACCCTCCATCGTGGGCAATGGCTTTGACCTCACCCAATACCAGTTGCAGTTGAACCTCGATGGCCCACTGGGTTGGGCCGGTCGCATCGCACCTGAAAAAGGTCTCGAAGATGCCGCAGCTGTTGCCGCAGCTCTTGGAGAAACGCTTCTGGTGTGGGGCTTGGTCGAAGATGCTGGCTATGCCCAATCGGTCGAAGCAGCCGTGCCTCCCGGAACCCTTGATTGGCGTGGTTTTCAGCCAACACACCGCCTTCAGCAGGAGCTTGGGTGTTGCCGCGCCCTCCTGAATACGCCCAAGTGGAATGAGGCCTACGGCAACGTGGTGGTTGAGGCCATGGCCTGCGGAGTCCCTGTTGTGGCCTATGACCGCGGCGGTCCTGGCGAGCTGATTCAAGACGGCGTCACGGGATGGCTGGTGCCACCGGATGATCTCGAGGCCCTCACAATGGCCAGCCGCAAGGTCGATCAAATCGATCGACAAGCTTGTCGCCGTTGGGTGGAGCAAAACGCCAGCCACACAGTGTTTGCGCAACGCGTAGAGGCTTGGATCAGGCAGGGCCTCTCTGCAGGAAATGGCACGATCGCCCCATGTCGATAATCAACGCCACTACCGACGCTCGGATCTCGCCACGACAGCGCAGCCGAGGGCTGCTGCTGATCTTGGCGCTTGGCCTTGCCTTGGGCTGTTGGCAACTGGGGGCCACCGGTCTTGTCGATGAGACCCCGCCGCTGTTTGCAGCCGCGGGTCGTGCCATGGCACGCACGGGGGACTGGTTAACGCCTCGGGTCAATGGATTACCCCGATTCGACAAACCGCCCCTGGTGTATTGGCTCATGGGTCTGGGGTACTCGCTCCCCGCCAATGAGCTCTGGGATCCACTCGGCACCTGGGCCGGCAGGCTTCCCTCTGCCCTCGCGAGTGTGGCCACCATGCTGATGCTTGGGGACACCTTGATGGTGCACCCAAGCGCAGAGGACAGCCATCCACGCCGCACTGCGGTTGCAGCAGCACTGGCCTTTGCGCTCTCTCCCTTGGTGCAGCTGTGGAGTCGTACCGCCGTCAGTGATGCCCTACTCAGCGGCACCCTCGCCCTCAGCCTGCTTTGCCAGTGGCGTTGTTATGCCAGTGGCCACTCGCGGCGATGGTGGCTTGCCTGGGTTCTGCTCGCCACAGCCGTTCTCACAAAAGGGCCTGTCGCCGTCGTCCTCAGTGGCATGACCCTGGCCCTTTTTGCGTTGATGCGCCGAGACCTCAAGGGCCTATGGCGCTGCATCAAACCGATCCGCGGCCTCGCGATCACCGCGTTGATCAGCCTCCCTTGGTACGTCGCAGAACTGCTGGTCGAAGGCCAACCTTTTTGGGACAGTTTTTTTGGCTATCACAACCTGCAACGCTTCACGTCAGTCGTGAATAGCCACCTTCAACCCTGGTGGTTCTTTGGGGTGATTTTGGTTGTGGCATCCCTGCCCTTCACCCCCCTGTTGCTGCTTGGGCTGGCGCAAACCCTGCATCCTTCCAATCTCAAGCGGGCGTTTTCATCCAGCCAACCCACCGCAACCCTGTCTCTCCAGAGTTTTGCCAGCTGCTGGCTTCTCTCCATCCTTCTGCTGTTCACCACAGCGGCAACCAAGCTTCCGAGCTACTGGTTACCGGCTACACCGGCTGCTGCCATTCTCATCGCCCTCGCAGCAAGGTCCTGGGGACAACAAATCCGCCGCCCTTTGGATTGGGCCTGGGGCGCCACCATCTTGCTCACGTTTGTTTTGGCGGTGGGGTTCTGGAGTTCCTCGATCTGGGTGCCCCTCATCGATGATCCCGAGATGCCCACGCTGCCTGCCGAACTGCTCGCAAGCCGCTTGGTGCTCAGGGCAGCGGTGTGCTTCTCGGTCGCTGTCGTTTTGGGGCTCTGGATGATCAGGCGGAAGGCCTCCGGTCGCCTCCTTGCCGTTCAGGGACCGCTGGTGGTGTTCCAGCTCATTGCCCTCATCCCCATGATTGGCTTAGGCGATCGCGTGCGGCAGCTTCCCGTCCGTCAGGCAGCAGCCACGATGCTGCGCGTCCAAAAACCCTCCGAACCCCTGGCGATGGTGGGAGCTATGAAGCCTTCTCTGCACTTTTATACCCAGCAGGTGGTGGTGTACGAGGGACGCTCAGATTCCGCCCTGGTCAATCTTTCGGATCGCTTGAGCCATGAACAGCGCCGTGGCTGGGTGGGACATCCGATCGATGCCAAGGAAGGGTCTCCGACCGTTCTAATCGTGATTGATTCGGGAACCTTGGAACGTCCTTATTGGAAAGGGCTCGATCCCCAAGTGCTTGGAGAATTCGGGATCTACAGAGTCGTGCGCATCGACAGGGCCAAGTTGAATCGTCGAGCTGACGAGCTTCAAGACGATGGCGTCGAGCTGACCTGGAAGACACCCCGGCCCGAGCGGTATTGAACAATTCCTTGGTCTTGAATTAGGGCGAACTCTGCAGCTCTGACAGCTTCAATCGTCGACAAAACCCGCAGTGACCCCAGAGCGCCATCTCTCCTGCAGGGGCTGGGCTTTGGCAGCAAGGGCATGAATCCATTCCATGCACATCAATCCGACTTGGATGGCGAGCCCAAACACTCTCCTCGCTCTCTAAATCTGCCGCAGGAGAGGGGTGGTGTTGCTGGATCCTCAGATCACGCACGGCATGGCCAGCACTGCGCACGGCCGCCAAAAGTTGAGGCTTGCTGTACTGCAGAGCCTGCCGCCATTGCGGGTGGCGAGCTCCCACCGTGAGAACCCCATGGCTCAAATTCAAAGGCCTGCAGTGATCGGCCAGGGGACGCCCCGCCAGTTGGGGCCAGTCCTGCCAAAGCGCCGCCAGCGAACCCTCCCGTCTCCAGGTGCTGCGTAGGGAGTCGAGGCACTCCACAAGGGGCTGAACCGGCGGCGGTGGCGGCGGCACCAACACCTCTCCCCGACCAAATCGGCGCCGTTGGGATCGAGGTGCTCGTCCCATCACGTCATCCCAAGAAATTGGACCTTAGTGGGGGAAGGTGCTCCAGCTCGCTAATCTCTGGCACTGCTCGCACCGATTCATGGGTTTCTTCGACCGGCTTAGCCGTCTGCTGCGCGCCAACCTCAATGATCTCGTTAGCAAAGCGGAGGATCCCGTCAAGATCCTCGATCAAGCCGTCTCCGACATGCAAGACGACCTGGTCAAGCTCCGACAGGCTGTTGCCATGGCGATCGCCAGTCAAAAGCGGCTCAAGAACCAAGCAGAGCAGGCCGAGTCTCAAGCCCGTACCTGGTACGAGCGCGCCGAACTTGCCCTCAAGAAAAACGAGGATGACCTGGCACGCGAAGCCCTGACGCGTCGCAAAACCTTCCAAGAAACGGCCACATCTCTTGGCAGCCAAGTTCAGGCCCAAGGGGCTCAAGTGGAAACCCTCAAAAAAAGCCTGGTCGCTCTAGAGGGAAAGATTGCCGAGGCTCGAACCAAGAAAGACATGCTCAAAGCCCGGGCTCAAGCCGCCCAGGCCCAACAGCAGCTCCAGAGCGCTGTTGGCAGCATGGGAACGAATTCAGCCATGGCGGCCTTCGAGCGCATGGAAGACAAGGTTCAATCTCTGGAAGCCAGCAGCCAAGCGGCCGCTGAACTCGCCGGCGCGGACCTTGATAGCCAGTTCGCGGCGCTGGAAGGTGGCGACGATGTGGACGACGAACTTGCCGCTCTGAGAAAGCAGGTGGAGGGAGGCGCAGAGGCTGCTGCTCTGCCCGCCGCCGACTCCGAGGTGAAACCCGTGAAGGTGGAAGAGGTGGATGCCGATCTGGAGGAGCTGCGGCGATCTATCGACAAACTGTGATGAATCAACGCCTTCAGCGGCCGAGTCCATAGGATTCATTCAGTTCCAAAATCGCCCGTGTCTTCAGCTGTTTCCGACTTCACAGATGCAGCGTTCGAGCAGGAGGTGTTGGCTGCATCCACGACCGTTTTGGTTGACTTCTGGGCCCCATGGTGTGGCCCCTGCCGGTTGATGGCACCGTTGATGGACTGGGCTGCTGAGACCTACGCCGAACGCCTTTTGGTTGGAAAACTAGAAGTGGATGGCAATCCGATCACCCGCGATGGCTTCAAGGTTCAAGGCATTCCAACCCTGATCCTGTTCCGCAACGGCCAGGAAATCGCGCGACACGAAGGGGCCATTGCCCGTCCTCAGCTGCAAGCCTTCCTGGATGCTCACCTCTAAGCGTCTGGCCCGGCTCGGCAGCGGCGTGTTTGATCGCAACGATCAGCGCAAGCGCTTGTACCAGCTCGGGGACGCCCAACAACAGCAACCGCTGATCGACCTTTCCCTGGGATGCACCGATCTGCTTCCCCCTCCGGCCGCCGTCCAGGCCATGGGGGACCTTCTCCAGGAGCCCAGAAGCGCGGCGTACTGTTTGCACGCGGCAACGGCCTCGTTTCGAGAGGCCGCCGCGGCCTGGTGTGAGCAGCGTCTGGGTGTGGCGGTGGATCCTGAGCGAGAGGTTCTTCTCCTGGTTGGATCTCAAGAGGGAACCGCCCATTTACCCCTGACGGTGTTGGATCCAGGGGATCAAGCCCTGATTCTTGATCCGTCTTACCCCTCCCATCGCGGAGGCCTTGAATTAGCCGATGCCTCGATCCAGACCCTGCCCCTCACGCCGGAGCGAGGTTGGGCACCGGACTTCAAAGCGATTACAGAGAGTCAGTGGGATCAACTGCGTTTATTGATTCTGGGTTTTCCCCATAACCCCACAGCCTGCGTTGGCGAACAATCCTGGCTTGATGAAGCGATGCATCAGGGCCAACACCATGATCTAGTCATCGCCCACGACAATCCCTATCTAGACCTAGCGCTTGAGGGAGAAGCACCGTCCCTTTTGCGTTGTCCCCACTGGCGCGAACGCGGGATCGAATTCTTTTCGCTGTCCAAGGGATGGTGCTTGGGGGGGTTTCGTCTGGCATTCGCCATCGGAGCCGAACCCCTGATTACGGCCTTGAGGCAGGCCAAAAGCGTGATCGATTTCAATCAATGTCAGGCGCTGCAGCAGGGAGCTGTTGTGGCCCTCTCGGAGCACGCTGATTGGCCAGCCAATCTCCTGCCCATCTATCGAGAACGACGCGATCGCACGCGCGCTGCACTGGCTGATCTGGGATGGTCGATCCCATTGCCAACCATGGCCCTTTATCTCTGGATGCCCCTCCCGGCCTGGGCCCGCTCAAAAGGATGGGGAGACGAGCAGATGGCCACTCAACTTCTGGAACATTGCGGGGTTGTGGTCACACCTGGCTCCGGGTTTGGAGAAGCCGGGCGTGATTGGCTACGCCTTGCCTTGGTCCGTCCAGCTGACGAACTTGAAGCGGCCGTTGCACGACTCGCTCCTTGGTGGCAGCAGCAGTGCTGAACCATCAGCTGCGTGCCGGAGGGTTACTCCATCGCCTTCGCAGACATCAAGCTGCGGCTTGGAGGCTCCAATGCAAACCAGTTTGTGCCAGCACCGAACTGGAGTTGAACCACTGGCTTCAAGCGGTGCCCTGGCGCGGAGAATGCCCTCGAGCTGTTCTGGCCGATCATCAAACCAGAGGGCAGGGGCAGCGCGGCCGGCGCTGGGAGGCAGCCCGTGGAGGGGTCTGGGTCAGTGCCGCCCTTCCCTGGGATGCAAGCGGCGGCCATGCCGACATGCTCGGGCTGATCGTGGCACTGGCCTTGGCTGAACGCCTGGAGCAAGAGGGGCTCCCCGTGCGAATCAAGTGGCCCAACGATCTCCTCATCGATTCGCGCAAACTGGCTGGAATGCTTCCTCGACTGGTGTTTCGTGGAGGCCGCTTGCGCATGGTGCGCATCGGCATCGGCTTGAATGTGGCCAATCCCAGTCCCATGGGGGCGGTTGCCCTGCGCGAGCTCCTGCCGCCTGGTCGTGCACGACGCGATTTTTGGGCGGTGGAGGTGTTAAGAGCCTTGGGCCGCGTTCAGACCCTGGCAAACCGTCCAGAGGTTGTGCGCCTTGGCATCGAAAACCGCCTTTGGGCTCATCAGGTTCAGGATCCTCAGAGCGGGGAGACCTGGGACATTCAAGGATTGGCCTCGAATGGAGCACTGCAACTTTGCCAAGGAACCCGGACCGCCAGCTGGACCCGCTGGCCTGATGGCACCCTTGACAATCTCTACAATCTCGCCAGATAAGACGTTTGAAACGAAGTGGTTCTGCGCTGGCTTACTGCTCCCTTGCTGCTGACCCTGCCCTCTGCCCCTCAGACCCCTCAAGCCCTTCCCGTACCACAAGCGCCCCTCCTTCCTCCCGCTGAACTTCGCGTCAAGCCACCCCAACGCTTTGATCGCTCGCTGGAGTCCCTCGAACGCAACCAAATCATTACGCCCCAGGAGCGGCGAACCCTGGAAAGAGGAACCGTCGCCAAGCCCATCGATGTGCCGCGCTTTCAACAAGCCTGTCGTAGTGGCGCTCTGTCCAAGCGTGAATGCGCCACTGGCGTTGCCTTTCGCGGGCGTTCCAATCGCGCAACCTTCAGCCAAACGAATCGTCGCCTCGCGCCCATCGCCGTGCCGGTTTCTGCGCTTCTTGCAGGAGCCGGACATGGCTTTCGCTTGGAATCCGTCTTCTCCGTTTCGCCCAGACCTCTTGCGATCGCTGGCAATGGTGATCAGCGCCTGCTCTTTCCCATCATCGGCTCTGCCATCACCACCAGTGAATTCGGAATGCGCCAGCATCCCGTGATCGGCCAGTGGTTGATGCATGCAGGAAAAGACCTGGCCGCCCCAGAAGGCACTCCTGTGATTGCGGCCCTCTCAGGCACGGTGATGAGTAGCGGACTCGCCGGGGGGTATGGCATTGCTGTGGAACTGGAGCACACGTCTCCCACACGGCGCACGCTCTACGGGCATCTTTCAGAGATCTACGTGAAATCCGGGCAAAAGGTCCAACAAGGTGAGGTGATTGGAAGGGTGGGAAGCACCGGCCTCAGCACAGGACCTCATCTTCATTTCGAACTGAGAGTGAAACAGGGAAATGGCTGGGTAGCCAAAGATCCAGGCGAACTCGATCTCAACCCAATCGCAGCGTCTGGCACTGATGCTGTTTCCTTGCTCGTGGGGCAACTGATGAACAGTCTCGAAAGGAATAAAGCCTGAGGTTTCTTAGGCGTCTGAGGAATGACTTTCGTCTCTTAAAATGAATCCAACACCGCGGACCGTGTGAATCAAAGCCGGAAGATCTTTGCTTTCTACTTTTTGCCTTAAGTAACGTATATAAACGTCGAGCAAGTTGTCATCTCCATAAAAATCATCTCCCCAAACACCCTTCATAATTTCAGATCTTTCCAACACCTTTCCACTGCCACGCATTAAAAAACAAAGCAACTCATATTCTTTCACCGAAAGCTGAATCCTTTGCCCAGAACGATGCACATCCCTTGTCTGGGTATTCAGCGTCAAACCTCCAACAGACAAGAATGTGGACTCGGCATCTCTGCCTTGTCCGGATCCTGAAAAGCCTTGCGCTCTCCGCTGCATCGCTCTCAAGCGAGCCATCAATTCTTCAATTGAAAAAGGTTTTACCAAATAGTCATCAACGCCAGCATCCAGGGCTTTAACGCGATCAGAAATATCATCGTGCCCCGTCAACATCAAGATTGGAGTCGTTACTCCACTGCTGCGAATTCGCTGGCAAATATCTACGCCTGAAAAATCTGGAAGGTTCCAATCCAGAACAATGAGATCAGGCTCGGGTTGACTTCTTGCTTTGATCAATCCGGTCGCGCCATCAGCTGCGACCTCAACCTCATATCCTTCAACGTCCAACTCCAATCGCAACAACTCCGTCAAGCGGACTTCGTCATCCACCAGCAGAATTCGAATCGTTTGATCAGAGGGTTCTGACAACTGGGCCATTATCAAGCTTTATCAATTTACTGAGGGGAAGGCGTTTGAAGGCCTCGGTTAACGCGGTTTTCTGCCACGCGCTCGACCTTACCGTCGCGAAAGTGAATCACGGTCTGAGCACGCGCTGCCACATCGTCTTCATGGGTGACGAGAACGATCGTGATGCCTTGAGCGTGCAACTCATCAAACAAGTTCAAAACGTCGTTCGTCGTGCGTGAATCCAAGGCCCCGGTGGGTTCATCAGCGAGGAGGAGCGCTGGCTTGTTGATGATTGCTCTGGCGATAGCCACCCGCTGCTGCTGACCACCCGACAGTTGGTTGGGGCGATTCTCCATCCTTTGCCCAAGGCCAACCTGTTGCAGGGCGGCCCTAGCCCTTTTCTCCCGCTCCGATGGAGGGAGGCCGGCATAGATCATTGGCAGCATCACATTCTCCAGTGCTGTCGCATGGGGGAGGAGGTGGAACTGCTGAAAGACAAAACCCAGTTCCTTATTGCGCAGATCGGCCAACGCATCATCATCAAGCCGCTCCACAGCACTCCCATTGAGGCAGTAAGAGCCACTGGTGGGTCGGTCAAGGCAGCCCAGAACATTCATCGCCGTGCTCTTGCCCGATCCACTCGCACCCATCACGGCCAAGTAATCACCCCGCAGCACATCTAGATCAAGGCCATTGAGGGCTTTGACCTCCGTTTCTCCAGATCCATAGACCTTGCTGACATCTCGAAGCTGAGCCACCGATGGACGGGCTTCATCCAAGAGATCAGCCAAGGGACGCTCCCGAGGAGTTAGCAATCGCCTGCTGCAACAAAGGGGTGCCAGCCACCGTGCTGCTAGCCCATTCGAACAGAGGATTGGACAAGATTCCGCCCACTGCTGTCACCACGACACAGAGCACGAGCGCCACCCTCAACGGTGGAAGTCCGATCGTGCTCCAGTTGATCGGTGGATAGGCCTTCACAACGTCTGAAGCCTCTTGAGGCTCCTTCACCACCATCATCTTGATGACGCCGATGTAGTAGTAGATCGAAATCACCGAAGTGACGAGGCCAACCACAACCAAGACGTACTGGTGGTCCGCCCAGCCCGCAAAAAACAAATAAATCTTCCCGAAGAAACCAAGCATTGGTGGAATGCCACCAAGGGAAAGGAGGCAGAGACTCAGGCCAAGCGTGATTAAGGGATCTTTCTGATACAGACCGGCATAGTCAGAAATTCGGTCGCTTCCCGTTCTGATCGAGAACAGGATGATGCAAGCGAATGCACCAAGGTTCATGAACAGATAGGTGGCCATGTAAAGCACCATGGCGGCGAAGCCGTCTTCCGTGCCGCACACCAGACCGATCATCACGAATCCGGCCTGCCCAATCGAGCTGTACGCCAGCATCCTCTTCATGGAGGTCTGGGCTAGGGCCACCACGTTGCCCAGCGTCATGCTGAGGATCGCCAAAACCGTGAAGAGGAGTTTCCATTGCGTATCGAAACTTCCAAAACAGCCAACGAGAAGTCGCAGGGCTAGGGCAAAACCTGCAGCCTTCGAGCCCACGGACAAGAAGGCCACAACCGGAGTGGGTGATCCCTCGTAAACATCAGGCGTCCACTGGTGGAAAGGAACAGCGGCAATCTTGAAAGCCACCGTGGCGAGAACAAACACCAGCGCGAGAGCGGCCAACGGGGTGGGGCTGGTCACCAGAGCCGTACCGATCACTTCCAAGCTGGTTGAGCCACTCAGGCCATAGAGCAGCGACGCTCCGTAAAGGAACACAGCCGCCGCCGCTGAACCCACCAGGAGATATTTGAGCGCCGCTTCAGAACTTCGCGCATCACGCTTCATGTACCCGGACAACAGGTAACTGGCCACGGACAGCGTCTCGAGAGACACGAAAACACTCACCAGATCTGTGGCACCGCAAAGGAACATTCCGCCCAAGGTGGCGGCCAGCAGGATGGCGGCATATTCCCCAACGGGCGTGCCACTTTGCTCGGCGTATCGCCAGCTGATCAGAAGCGACAGCAGGGTGGAGAGGGCAACAACAGCCCGAAACGCAATCGCGAGGTGGTCGGAAAGAAACGCCCCTAAAAACGAAGGTTCAAGGGGTTGATTCCACTGCAGGGCCAGCAGAACCAAAGCCGTCCCCAACCCGGCGTAGCAAATGGGTGGAACCCAGCGAACTGAAACTTTTTCCCCCGCTAGATCCACCAACAACGTGGCAATCATGGCCACCAAAACAGCGGCCTCAGGCCCCACCGTGCCGGCATGCAAAGCGAGATTGAGCAGCTCTCCAGGAGCTGCCACGGCCTGGGTGGAGAGAAGCAGAGCACCCAACTCGGGCATGGCGAGTCTGGTAAAACCAATTGGAGGGACTGTAGCTGCGCTCCTGCTCTTCCCTGAGTGAATTCGCTGATTTCGCTGCAGAAAGCTCGGCGGTGCGATAAAGAAGGGGACGGTTACCGACCCCCCGTGGCGAACACCCTGGTCATCGTTGAAAGCCCCACAAAGGCGCGCACCATCCGTGGATTCCTCCCCAAGGGCTATCGGGTGGAAGCTTCGATGGGCCATGTGCGGGATCTGCCGAACAACGCAAGTGAGATCCCCGCAGCTCAAAAAGGTCAGAAGTGGGCCAACCTCGGAGTCAACACAGAGGCGAACTTTGAACCTCTTTATGTGGTCCCGAAGGACAAGAAAAAAATTGTGCGCGAGCTCAAAGACGCCCTGAAGGGCGTTGATGAACTGCTGCTGGCAACGGACGAAGATCGCGAAGGTGAAAGCATCAGTTGGCACCTGCTCCAGCTGTTGTCCCCCAAGGTCCCCGTGAAACGAATGGTGTTTCACGAGATCACGAAAGAAGCGATTTCCAGGGCACTCGATGACACGCGTGAGCTCGATATGGAGCTGGTGCATGCCCAAGAAACCAGAAGAATTCTCGACCGATTGGTGGGGTACACCCTCTCGCCCCTGTTGTGGAAGAAAGTTGCTTGGGGGCTTTCGGCCGGACGTGTTCAATCCGTCGCTGTCCGACTGCTCGTGCAGCGAGAGCGAGCAAGACGCGCCTTTCGCAGTGGCAGCTACTGGGATCTGAAAGCTGCGCTCGAGCAGCAGAGCCTCCGCTTTGATGCCAAGCTCACCCACCTCGGCGGGACGAAAGTCGCCACCGGCACTGACTTTGATGAAAGCACCGGCGGCCTCAAACAGGGCAGCAAGGTGCGCCTCCTGAGCGAAGACGACGCTCGCTCCCTGTCGCTTGCCCTGAAATCGTCGGACTGGACCGTCTCCTCGGTCGAGGAAAAGCCCACGGTGCGCAGGCCCGTTCCGCCGTTCACAACCAGCACCCTGCAGCAGGAATCGAATCGCAAATTGCGTCTCTCCGCGAGAGAGACGATGCGCTGCGCTCAGGGCCTCTACGAACGCGGTTTCATCACCTACATGCGCACCGATTCGGTGCATCTCTCCGATCAAGCCATTACGGCGGCGCGCAGCTGTGTGGAATCGCGCTACGGCAAGGAGTATCTGAGCAAGGGGCCCAGGCAGTTCAGCACCAAGTCACGCAATGCCCAGGAAGCCCATGAGGCGATCCGACCTTCTGGTGAGAGCTTCCGCGCTCCGTCCGAAACAGGCCTCGAAGGGCGTGATCTGTCGTTGTATGAGCTGATTTGGAAGCGCACAGTCGCCAGCCAAATGGCCGAAGCCCGGCTCACCATGCTCGCGGTGGACCTCACCGTGGGAGAAGCCGTGTTCCGCTCCAGTGGAAAACGCATTGATTTCCCTGGCTTTTTCCGCGCCTACGTCGAGGGCAGCGACGATCCTGATGCGGCGTTGGAAGGCCAGGAAGTGTTGTTGCCGGCCCTGAAAATTGGGGACTCACCCAAGGTTCATGACGTCGAAGCGCTCGGACACCAAACCCAGCCGCCTGCTCGTTTCAGCGAGGCCTCCCTGGTGAAAATGCTGGAGAAAGAGGGGATCGGTCGTCCCTCCACCTACGCCAGCATCATCGGCACGATCGTGGATCGAGGCTATTCCTCGCTCAACAACAATTCGCTCACCCCAAGTTTCACAGCCTTTGCCGTAACCGCTCTGCTGGAAGAGCATTTTCCTGATCTGGTGGATACCGGGTTTACGGCCCGCATGGAAACCACGCTGGATGAAATCTCCACCGGGAAAGTGCAATGGCTGCCCTACTTGGATGGTTTTTTCAAAGGCGACGAAGGACTGGAGTCCTTGGTCCAAAAACGCGAGGGAGACATCGACCCGGGAGCATCACGCACGATCGACCTCGAAGGCTTGCCTTGCGTGGTCAGGATCGGGCGATACGGCGCTTATCTCGAATCCAAACGCGTTGGTGACGACGGAGAAGAGGAGCTGATCAAGGCGAACCTGCCTCAGGACGTGACCCCAGGAGAACTGGATCACGAACAAGCAGAGCTGATCCTGAAGCACAAAGCCGATGGTCCAGAAGCACTTGGCGAGGATCCAGAAACGGGCGATCTGGTTTACCTGCTCTTCGGCCAATACGGGCCTTACGTGCAGAAAGGTCAGGTCAGCGACGAGAATCCCAAGCCAAAACGGGCCTCCTTGCCGAAAGGGGTGAAGCCCGAAGATCTGAAGCTGGATGATGCGCTCGGACTCCTGCGCTTGCCCCGTCTCCTGGGCGAACATCCAGAGAGCGGCAAGGTTCAGGCTGGCTTGGGTCGCTTTGGCCCCTACGTGGTTTGGGACAAGGGGAAAGGCGAGAAGGACTATCGCTCCCTCAAGGGCGAAGACGACGTGCTCGCCGTTGGGCTGAGCCGAGCCCTGGAACTGCTCGCCATGCCAAAACGTGGACGCGGGGGGAGGACGGCGCTCAAGGATCTTGGAAAACCGGAGGGAAGCGAAGAGACCGTGCAGGTCTTTGATGGCCCCTACGGCCTTTACGTGAAGCAGGGAAAAGTGAATGCGTCATTGCCGGAAGGCAAGGGCGCCGACGACATCACCTTGAAAGAGGCCATCGAACTCCTCGACGCCAAAGCCGCTACCAAAAAAACGTCACGACGCAAAACCTCAACGGCCAAAACCACCACCAAGGCCAAAAGCACCGCCAAAGCCAAGACCGCCAAACCTGCTGCCCGTAAAGCGCCGGCGACGACCAAAACCGGGCGTCTTCGCGCGAGTGCCGTGCGCGTCATCCGTCCTGGTGACGCTTAATGCGCGCGCGGTGGTTGCTGATGCCGCTGCTGCTTGCCTTGCAGGCCTGCTCAGGTACCACCTTTGGGGAGAGGCTTGCCGATAGCTTCGATTCACCAGGCGCACCCGCCGCGGCCGAGGAGACAGCAAGTTCCAAGGTGGAGCAGGAAGCAAACTCCGCAGTAAAGGAACCGGAGAGAGCTGAAGACCAGCCCGTCAAGAACAAGGCGACAGCTGCGAAAACGTCTGAAGAGCAAACATCCGAAGCGAAAACATCGGAGCAGGAAGACGAGAAGACAGATCCTTCGGAAGCGAAGGATCCGCAGGAAAAGACCAACGTCCAACCCAACCCGATACCCGCCGAGCCTCGGCCCTATCGCATCACGATTCGATTGGCTGCCGCTGATCCTGCAGCACCAGCGGAAAGTGTCACGGATGCCTTACGCCGCGCCGGAATTGGCTTCGAAGTCGAAACGATTGAGAAAATCCCTTCGCTTCAAACCTCAAAAAAAGCCGCTAGCGACAGCCCAGGACAGCCTTAAACGTGATGGAACCGCAACTCAGCCGTCGACAGGCTCTACGCATGATGGAGGCCTCTTACCTCGCGGCGGCGGCAGCCTTGATTTGGCTGGCTCTGTATTACCTGCCGATCGGTGGAGCCCTGTTCCGTCTTGCCCTCCCTCTGCCCCTGGCGCTGCTGCTCGTGCGTCGGGGCAGTCGGGCTGGGCTTGAGGGCGTCGTTGTAGCGATTCTGCTGCTGGTGGTGCTGATGGGTCCTCTGCGTGGGCCGCTGATGCTGTTTCCCTACGGAATGCTGTCGCTCTGGCTCGGGTGGTGCTGGCAGAAAAAGGTGAGCTGGTGGATCAGCTGGGGGCTTGGTGTCGTCATTGGAGCTGCTGGATTTCTCGTGAGGGTGGTCGCGCTCTCCCTGATGGTGGGCGAGAACCTTTGGGTGGTGATCACCAGAGCCGGAGCCGGACTGCTCGATCGTGTCCTCGAGTTGCTGCAGCTGCCCCTCGCCCCTGATCTGCTGTTGGTGCAAGCCATGGCCATCACGCTCGTTGTGGTGCAGCAGCTGGTTTATGTGCTGGCTCTCCACGCTTTGGCCTACTGGATCTTTCCCCGTCTCCAAGCTCCGATTCCTGAACCTCCTCCCCTGCTCCATGGCCTGGTCGCCCTCGACCCTCTTTGAGCACCCGGCGGGATGCACCCGCCTTTCCGGTCCAGCATCCGAGTTTTGGTCGGGTGCTATCCAACGCTTTTGGTCTGATCCCGAACCCGCTCCCGATCTTTTACTCCTGCTGTCCTCCACGTTGACCGCAGAGGTGGAGGGCATCTCTGCCGCGGGTGCCACCTCGGAATCACGCCGCTACACCGCGATTGCTGACGCTGAGTTGCTGCTTTATGGGCCCTCACATCAGCCTCGCTGGCCATTGCCTCCCCTTCCCGCCGGCGTCTCACCAGCGTTGATCAGTTGGGTGGCTGCGGAGGCGGTCAAGATTCAGCCCTGGGTGGGTTCGATCGGACTGTCCAAGATGCCTCCCTTCGCGCATCTGCGCTTTGAGAGTCCTGAGCTTGGTCCAGCCGCATGCATCAGCAGCGGGCACGCCATGACACCTCAGAGAGTCCTGCAGCTGCTCAAGCAAGGCCAACGGTTCGGTGAACGTTTGCGCCACCCGCTCGTGCTTGCTGAATGTGTCCCCGGAGGGACCACCACAGCGTTAGCTGTGCTTTGCGGTCTTGGCGTTCCCGCCCATGACCTGATCAGCGGGAGTGCCATCCATCCACCAATGGCCTTAAAACGAGACCTGGTGCGTCAGGGGCTGCAATCAGCACAGCTCAGTGCCACGCCTTCCGGTCAGGAGCTCTTAGCAGCCGTGGGAGATCCTTTTCAGGCCTTTGCGGCCGGGTTACTGATCGGATCGCTGAAGAGCCGTCAACCTCTCCTCTTGGCTGGGGGCAGTCAGATGGCGGCCGTGCTGGCACTCGCCTTCAGCATGGTGTCGACCAAACAGCGCCGCTTGCTTTCCAAGCAAGTGCTGATTGGCACAACGGCCTGGTTGGCTGGGGAAGTGCTCACGCCCAGCGGGAGCAAACGTGCATCCCTGGTCGAGCTGCTGGCATTAATGGAAAATCATTTCGATGTTTCCATCTATGCATTGGCGAGTGGCCTGCGCTTTCAGGGCAGTCGACACCTCGCGCTGCGTGATTACGAGCTCGGACACGTGAAAGAGGGCGTGGGTGCCGGAGGTCTCGCCTTGCTAGCGCAGCTGCGTGGACTGTCCTTGGAGCGCATCAGCCAGGCGTGCGACAACGCCATGGATCAATTGCTCGAATCCGAGCGCAAACGGCAGGAATCGCCAAGGGATCCCGCCCCGTAAGGTTTGAGAATGATCGGCCCATCTGCTCAGCCCGTTTCCTTTCGCCGGCGACAGCTGCTTCAGGCCGGCTTGATTGCCGGACTCTCCTGGCTCACAGGCTGTGCGCGGTCGAATGATTCGCCCCTCTTGCGGGCCCCGAGGAAGAGCCTGCCCGCCCTGTGGCAAAAGCAACTCAAGGCGCCCTGGCGCATTGCAGAGCTGGAAGCGATCAACAGCTCCGACCCCCCCTGGCTGTCGTCCACCGATCTGCTCACCATTGGGGATGGTTGGTTATCACGTCTGGATCCGGAATCGTTTCAAGCCATTGATGCCGCCCCTCTTCAAGCGCAATTAGGACCGGCATCAGAGCGGTTTCTCTCTGAATTACCGAGCGACTGGAAAGGCAAAATTTTTCCCGTGGGCGTCAGCCCCTGGGTGATGCTGTTTCGAGGAGAACCAGCCCTCAAAGGCCAAGCAGCCAACAGCTGGGATGTTCTGCTCCAGCCTGAACTGAAAGGCAACGTTCTGTTGCCATCGAGCCCGCGGCTGGTGATGTCGCTGGCAGAGCACATGCAGAGCCCTGATGCGCTGCGAAGCCTCCAACAGGCAGCGATCAGTTTTGATGATCGCCATGCCCTCAACTGGTTGCTGCAAGGCGATGCACAAGTGGCCGTGCTGCCTCTCCAACGCTGCATGGCAGCACTGCTTCGGGACCAAAGGCTGCATGCAGTGCTGCCTGCGCAGGGTGCGCCCCTGAACTGGACCGTGATGCTGCGCCCTCGTTCAAGCAAAGAGCCCCTCCCTCAGGACTGGGTCAAGAAAGCCTGGGAAGAACCACTGCTGAGTCGGATGCTCTCGGCAGGCTGGGTTCCGCCCCTGGCTCGTTCCCAACTCAGCACTGCCATGTCGCGGGTGCCAAAACGGCTTCGCCCCCTGGTTCTTCCCTCCGAGGAGATCTGGCAACGCTGCTGGAATCTTGCCCCTCTGGATCCGTCAGAGCAGGAGGCGTTGAAAGCCAAGTGGCAGGCCTTAACCCCATAGACGTCGTCGAGGGGCCGCGGCCAAGAGCTGATGGGTCTCCGCCAAGAGATCAGGAATCGCCAGTTGATGGGGACAACGGGGCAGGCAATCCCCGCAGGTCTCACAGCCTTCGGCGTTGACCTCCTCCCACCAGTGGCCAGCGCGCCCAATCAAGTTGTAACGCTCTTCTGTGAACTCCTGGAGGTCGTGAGCAAGTCGGAGGTTGCGCAGCCGCAACAACTCGGGAATGGGCACCTCCTTCGGACAGGGGAGACAGGCACGGCATTGATGGCAAAGCGTGTCTCCAAGCCGCTGCTGCCGCAACTGCTCGAGACGAATCACAGCCGTCTGCTCTGCAGGGGTGAGCGCCCCATCACTGCTGGCCATGGAGGCGGCCAGGTTGAGATCACTCGCGCGGCTGGCCCCAACCGTCAGGGTGCTAATCCCGGCAGCTAAGAGGTAGCGGTAAGCAAGAGTCAGGGGGTCCCAAGGCTGGCAATCGGCCTTCAGCCGTGAGCTTGGTGCCTGCAAACGGCCCCCCTTATCGGCGGGGGAGATCGCCATCACTCCCATCCCTGCATCCAGCGCTTCCAACGCCAAGGGAAGCCGGGCTGGATCCAAGAGATGGAGATGCAGGCTGCAAAACCGAAACCTCCCCGTTGAGATCGCACGAGCGATCAGTGCATTGGAGCCATGGCTGCTGAAGCCAACTTGACCCACAAGCCCTGATCTCAACGCCCAGTCCAAGAGCCTTGCTCCCTCTCCTTCAACCGCCCAATGCAGGTGTTCCTCTCGATTCAGGCCATGAACTGCCAAGCCATGCAGAAAGGGGCGTCCCAACCGTTCAAGGCACGCAGATAAGGCGCGTTTTCCTTGTTCCAAAGACAGGCCTGGAAGGAGTTTGCTGGTGATTAACCACCCCCCTTCAGGAACGATCCCTTCCTGAGCCAGCTGATCCAAAGCCTGCCCCAAAAAGGTTTCAGCAGGGCCATAGGCGGGTGCCGTCTCCAAGTGATTGATCCCAGCGGCATGGGCTGCCCGCAAGACGGCAAGCATTTGAGCGCGATCTTGCAAAGCACGCATCGTCCCCAGGGTGAACAAGCTCACCGCTGGACCCGTACCAAACGCACGACGAACCCCAGCACCATCCAAAGGCTCTGTGGTCATTCCAGAGGAGAGTCGTCGTTCGTTTCCTCGTCCTTGGGTTGTCTGGACTGAAGGTGGCGGACCATGGCGGCAGGACTGACCTGATCTAAAAATCGACGAAACTCGTTTCGATCCTCTGCATCCGCTTCCGCATCCACAGCGATCGAGGCTTCAGCAACGACTTCCTCCAACATCCAAATGCTGCTGCCAGTGCGGATGGCAAGCGCAATGGCATCACTGGGCCTGGCATCGATGTTCAGGAGATCGTCCCCTGTCTGCTGCTCCTCGATCGGCTCACAGTCTTCGGAATCTTCTCTGGAATCTTCGCTGGAGTCTTCCATCTCATCGACTGGTGCGTCGTGGCTGAGTTTCAACACAGCGCGAAAGGTGCTGTCTTCAATCGCATGGATGATGACCCGTTCGAGGTGCAGCTCACCCGCAGCCAACAAGCTCACCATCAAGTCATGGCTTAAGGGGCGAGGTGAGGGCTCTCCATTCAATCCAGCCATGATGTTGTGGGCCTGGGCTTGATCGATCCAGATCGGCACTTGGCGCCGTCGAGATGGATCGCGAAGCAGAACGATCGGACTTCGACTGGCGGCATCTAGCGCAATGCCGATCACGCTCATTTCCACCATCGACGGCTCTCCCCCCCTTCCTCGATTATGACCAGTGAACACACGCTGAAGGCGCAGCATGTTCACGGGTCTGGTGCAAGCTGTTGGTCGGATTGAGCGCCGCGGCAGTGGCCTCGTCGTGAGTGGCTGCACTCCATTCGCGCCCCTTCAGCTTGGGGACAGCGTGGCCGTTGATGGCGTCTGTCTCACGGTGGCGGCACTGGTGGGCGATGGGTTTCTTGCCAATGTCAGCGAGGAAACGCTGCAACGAAGCACACTCGGACGCAAGGCCTCAACAGGCGGGTCGGTCAATCTGGAACCAGCCCTACGCCTGTCCGATCGCCTTGGCGGGCATCTGGTGAGTGGTCATGTCGACAGCATCGGTGAGGTGCTGGCCATCGAAGCCCTCAGCCAATCCTGGAATCTCGAGTTGCGCTGGAGAGATGCCGCCTATGGCCGCTACATCTGTGAGAAAGCCAGTGTGGCCGTGAATGGCATCAGCCTCACGGTGGCAGGGTGTTCGGATGCAGGCGCACGATTTTGGATCGCCGTGATTCCTCACACCTGGATGGCCACAGCCTTGCGCGATCTCGCACCAGGGGATGAGGTGAATTTAGAAATCGATCTGCTTGCTCGCTACACGGAACGCCTGCTCGACCACTCGCGGGAAGGAGCTCCATCCGCCGGGGGCAATCACAGTTCTATGAGCTCTGAGTGGCTCGCCTCCCACGGTTGGAGCTGAGGGCTAAGGGTTGAAGCTGAGGGAACATCACAAAAACCGGTCAGATCCTCGGGGAATCAATACCTTTCGTGAGTGTCTCTTTTGCAAAGTTCATGACCGCTGACGATCGTCCCGATTCCCTCGGGACTTTTAAAGCTTTCGCCATCGCTGAAGGCATTCTGCTGATCATCTTGGGTGTCCTCGCCCTGGTCTTTCCAGTGCTTGCATCCGTATGGGTCACCGGAGTGATCGCCGTTGTCTTTCTCGTTGGAGGCGTCGTGGGGTGGATCAGCAATCTGGCCCGTTCCAAACGCATGGGCCGCTGGATTTGCTTCTGGCGTTTAGTTGTCTCCACCCTGTTCATCGTTGCGGGTGCATCGATGATCAGCAATTTCCGAAGTCCGGCAGACGCGGCGGAACAGGTGGCAACGCTGTCTCTCGCCATCGGCATCGTCTTTCTTGTCGAGGGTGTGGTGGCCTTTTTCAACGGCCTTTCTCACAGCAACCGTCCTGGAGCTGGCTGGGCCGTTGCCAACGGCGTGATCACCTTCATCCTTGGCCTGCTGATCGTGACCCTGAAGTTCTGGGGCTTGCTTTGGGTGCTGGGCGTCCTTGTGGGGATCAGCTTCCTGTTCAGCGGCATTGATCTGATTGCCTTGAGCTCCACCATTCACAACGATCAAGATCCACCAGCTGCTGCGTGATCACCACGCAGCCAGGCTCTTTAGGCCAGTGAGCGCAAGGGCCCGGGTTTCATCAACCTGGGTCTTTTTTTGCAGCTTGATCAGCACTCACCTCTGCAACCTTGAGCTCCTCGTTGTTCATTGGCAGAAGCCAGATGGAACGGGAGTCTTGACGCAATTCAATCCGAAACTCTTGGCCGGGTTCTAGGCCAAGGCGACGGGTGTAGGCATGACCGATCAGCAGATTTCCATTGCCATGAACCCGGGTCTTGAATTCGGCTTGGCGACCTCTCGTTCCACCCCCACCACCAGAACTGGAGGAGGGAAGCTTGTAGCCCTTCGCTTCCACCAGGGCTTTGTAAAAGCCCTTGCGCAGAACGCGACCACTGGGGCCGACATACCCGCATCCACGGGCAATTTCGTCTTCAGAGCGATTGCTGAGTGACCGGGCCCTGTTCAGCAATTCCTGGCCAGTGAGCATCTAACTCAAGAAATTTGATTTAATTCTGACCATAACGCTCATACCAAGCAACAAAAGTATCGAAATAACATGAGAGGCAAGAGCGACCAAGCTGGCTCAGATGAGATAGAGAATCACAAATAAGACCACCCAGATGCCGTCAACAAAGTGCCAATAGAGCTCTGCGGCTTCCAAGGGGAAGTGATTATCAGCGCTGACGCGTCCCTCAGGAGTCCGACATTGCCACCACACGATCAAAATCATCAGTGCGCCCAGGGTCACATGCAACCCATGGAAGCCAGTGAGAGCGTAGAAAGTGCTGGCATAGAGGTTGTCAGTCAAGCCAAATGGCAAGGTGAAATACTCCACCATCTGACTCACCAAAAAGGCCAAGCCCAGAGCTGCCGTCAGCAGTAACCAGCTTCTGCAACGTTGCATCTCACTTCGGCGCAGATTGACACCAGCGCGATGGAAGGTGGCGCTACTGACAAGCAGGAGAATGGTGTTCAGGGTTGGAAGCGGAAGTTCCAACTCATAGACAGCACCAGGCAGGAGAGGATTAACAGCCTTAAACGTGAGATAGGCAGCGAAAAAGCCTGCAAATGTCATCGCGTCAGCCACCAAGAAGGTGGCTAGGCCAAACATGCGGTGGTCGGGATGGCTTTCTTCGTGATGCTCCTGAATCTCAACAGCTTGGTCTTGGGGGGAAAGGGAAGTCATCGGCCGCTGCTCCATAAATCACTGCCACTGGCGTCTTTCAAGTCGATCTTGTCCGCTGGGATTCCATATCCATAGGGGTGAGTGACCAAAGGAGGCTCACCTTTCCAGTTCTCTACAGGAGGCGGAGAGCTGGTCAACCATTCAGGGGTCAAGGCTCGCCAAGGGTTGTCTCCAGCAATTTGGCCTGAGCGTGCACTCGCGAACACGTTCCAGAGGAAGGGCAAGGTGCTGAGGGCCATCAGCAGGGCGCCAACACTGCTGATCTGATTCACAAACGCAAATTGGGGGTCGTATTCAGCAACACGCCTGGGCATGCCGTTGAGACCAAGCCAATGCTGGGGAGCAAAGCAAAGATTGAATCCAATAAACGTCAACAAGAAATGAAAACGTCCGAGATTTTCATCCAGCATCCTCCCCGTGACTTTTGGAAACCAGTGATACACAGACGCGAAGATCACAAAAACCGAACCCCCATACACGATGTAGTGGAAGTGGGCGACCACGAAATAGGTGTCATGAACATGAACGTCAAAAGGCACTTGCGCAAGCGCTACGCCAGTAATCCCGCCTAACACAAAGTTGATAATAAAACCGCAAGAGAAAAGAACAGCGCTGTTAAGACTGATTTTTCCTCCCCACAAAGTGGCCAACCAGTTAAAGAATTTAATTCCGGTGGGAACGGCAATAAAGGCCGTGGCAATGGTGAAAAACAGGCGCATCCATGGAGGCGTGCCGCTGGTAAACATGTGATGGGCCCAAACAACAAGCCCAAGAACCACGATTGCCATAATCGAATACACCATCGTTGTGTACCCAAAAAGAGGCTTCCGGCAATGAATTGGAAGGATTTCACTCACCAAACCAAAGGCAGGCAACACCATGATGTAGACGGCTGGATGCGAGTAGAACCAGAAAAGGTGTTGATAAACAACAACGTTTCCACCCATGCCTGGATTAAAGAATCCCGTATGAGCAACGATATCGAAGCTCAGAAGAATCAAGGTACCTGCGAGAACGGGCGTGGATAAAACAACGAGAATGCTTGTTCCAAGCATTGCCCAGCAGTACATCGGCAATTGCATCAGCTTCAATCCAGGCCGACGCAATTTCAGAATGGTGGCAATGAAATTAATTCCGCCAAAGATGGAACTTCCACCAAGCAATAGAACGCTCAGGATCCAAATAATCTGGCCACTCGCAGGAGTCGTCAGACTGAGGGGTGGATAGGCTGTCCAGCCTGACTGTGCTGCACCGGTAATAAAGTAACTGGTGATCAGAAGTAGACCAGCAGGGGGAATCAACCAAAAAGCAACAGCATTCAGCCTTGGGAAAGCCATGTCCCTGGCCCCCACATAGAACGGAATCAGATAATTGCCAAATGCACCATTCACCACCGGGACGATCCAGAGAAAGATCATCACAGTGCCGTGCAGGGTAAGGACCTGGTTGTAAACATCCCGGGGCATAAAATCAGCTACCGGGCTTGTCAGCTCTGTGCGAATAGCGCCAGCCAGGGCACCACCGATCAGGTAAAAAGCAAAGCCACACACCAAATATTGAAGCCCGATCACTTTGTGATCGACGCTAAAACTGAGGTAGCGAAGCCACCCAGTTGGTTGCAAGGAGGGGGGTTTGCTTTGCTGGGGAAGAGTAAGTGTCATGCCTCAGATACAGGGAGCTTGCGATTGGCTTGGAACCAGGCGTCGTAGTCGTCGGCCGACTCAACCACCACTGTGGAGCGCATTCCACCGTGATAGGGGCCGCAAAGTTCTGCGCAAACCACTGGGTAACGCCCTGGACGGGTGGGAGTGAAATTGAGCAAGGTTGGCTGGCCTGGAATGATGTCCTGCTTGAGCCTGAATTCTGGAACCCAGAATGCATGGATCACATCTTTAGCCTCCATTTTCAATGAAATAGGTCGTCCTGATGGAACATGCAATTCTCCAGAAATAATGTCGCCTTCGGGATAGTGGAAGAGGAAGGCAAATTGCATCGCCGTGACCTCAACAGGAAGAGGCGCTCCCGCCATTTCAGAACCCGCTTGCATCGCCCCTGCTGTGCCAATTCCTCCCCAAACCCTTTCTTCTGCGGCTTGAGAGTCACCGTGGCCCCCATGACCAAGGGGAACCATTCCCCCCATTCGTTCATAGATGTCGTAGCTGAATAAACCCACGAACAGGACAACGATGGCTGGGACAGCCGTCCAAAAAATCTCCAGCGGCAAATTGCCTTCCAGTGCAATCCCGTCACCAATCTGTCCAGCTTTGCGGCGGAAACGAACAAGGCTGAATACCACCAGCCCAACGATTCCTACAAACAAAATCGTACCGATGCTGAACAGAACACGAAACAGTTCGTCGTAAATGGGTGCATTGACGCTGGCATCAACAGGAAGAAGGTTGATGTTTTGGCCAATCCACAATCCACCCAGCACAAGGATCATTCCCAGCACAAGAGTGAGAATCGCCGAGGGGATAGGCACGAAACTCCTGGTACATGTCCCTTAAGACTATGGAGATCCCGAGCCTTCTTCATGCCGTGATTGTTAAAGCAGCCTGTAGTTCCTGCTAACACAGCTGTTTCAGGGCGTTGTTGTCAGCAAAGGGAGATGTTGGCGCCTATAAAAATGTCGGAGACCTGTAAATAGCGTGCCGCTTCAGATCAGATCGCTAGTTTCCAAAAATAAACCGCGTGATTAGGAGGAACAGTCGTTGACTTCATCGGCAACAGTTCCGATTCGTTTGCGCCTGGCGCAACTCGCTGCTCACCTGGTCGTAGCTCTGATTGCCCTGGTGGTGATTGGAGGAGCAACCCGTGTCATGGAGGCCGGGCTGGCCTGTCCTGATTGGCCTCTCTGTTACGGGAGCCTTCTGCCTGGACGCCAGATGAACCTCAAGGTGTTCTTGGAGTGGTTCCACCGCCTAGATGCCTTCGTTGTAGGCGTCGCCCTGCTTGTCCAGCTCGGTGCCGCCTGGTTCTGGAGGAAGGAATTGCCGCGTTGGTTCCTGCCTCTGTCCTTCCTTTTGGTCCTGTTAGTGGTTCTTCAGGGAGGCCTCGGGGCCCTAACCGTGCTTCAACTGCTCCCCTCAGCGGTGGTGACAGCCCATCTCGTTCTGGCGTTGACCCTGGTCATCGTGATGAGCGGACTCACCCAAAGGCTGCTGCACACCGGATCCAAAGATGCTGCCGCCCCTCGCTGGTGGCCCTTTCTTGGCGGAATCAGCCTGGCAGCCGTTTCAGGCCAATGCCTGCTCGGAGGGCGGATGGCCAGCTCATGGGCGGCCCAACGTTGCTTGCAGGAAGGTCAGTCCTGCCAATGGCTTCATTGGCATCGCAGTGCCGCAACCCCAGCAGCGATTTGCGTCCTGCTGTTCGTTGCAACAGCTCTGATCGCCGGCGGCTGGGCTCGTCAGCAATGGCCCCTCCTGATCACAGCCACTCTGCTGGTCTCAACCCAAATCGGTTTGGGAGTTCTCACCTTGCGGCTTGGTCTGAGCCAGCCAGCGGTGACGGTGGGTCATCAACTCGTTGCCTGTCTGCTCGTGGCCGTCCTCGCGGCTCTCACCTGGAGACGCCCGTCAGCACCCGACTCCCCTCTCACGATCGCTCGCGATTCTTCAACCCTGGAGCCCTGTCATGGCTAGTTCAGCTTCCGTTGCTCCAATGCCCCCATCCCTCACCAGGGATGAGGTGGTGCCATCTCGCAAGAGAATCAAACTTCCCCCCTGGCTTGAGGTTGCCAAACCGAGGCTGATCCCACTCCTGCTCGCCACCACCTTGGGAGGAATGGCTCTCACCGAAGGCTGGCCCCTCTCATCACCACGGCTGGCCTGCACCCTTGGTGGTGGTGCATTGGCCGCTGCCGCCGCTGGCGTTCTCAACTGTTTGTGGGAGCAGGAGCTGGATGGACGCATGCTGCGCACGAGCGGCCGAGCCCTTCCCTCTGGGCGGTTGTCTCCATCCGCGGCCTTTGTTGGTGCGGTGTCCTGCACGCTTGCTGCAGCGGCGCTTCTCGTCAGTGGCGTGAACTGTCTTGCAGCTGGACTGTCTCTCCTAGGACTCTGCAGCTATGTCCTGCTCTACACCGCGCTTCTGAAGCCCCGCACCACGCAAAACATTGTGGTTGGCGGTGTTGCTGGTGCCATCCCACCCCTGGTCGGAGCGGCTGCAGCAACAGGCCACATAGGCCTGAGCGGATGGTGGCTATTCGCGCTTGTGATGGTGTGGACTCCAGCCCATTTCTGGGCACTTGCCCTGCTTTTGCATGACGACTATCGAGCCGTCGGCATTCCCATGCTCCCTGTCGTCAAGGGACCATTGGTCACCACGAGGGCGATTCGACGCTATGGATGGGCCACCATCTTGCTCAGCTTTTTGGGCATTTGGGCCCTACCGGAAGGTGGTGCCTTGTATGGGCTCTTGATCCTTCCCTTCAACGGTCGCCTTCTGCAGATGGTGGAGCGCCTGGCTGCGGAACCCAACAACAGAGATCGCGCCAAGGGATTGTTTCGTTGGTCAATCCTTTATCTGTTCGGAATCTGTTTGTTGCTTGTCATGAGCCGAATGTCTGGTGCCGCTCAGTTTGATCTGCAAGTCAGGACCGTCGTTGACATCCTCGCGGGCGGATTTCTTCCTGTCGCTTCCTAGATTCTTAACTCTCGCTTTTGGACGGTTCCATGTCCCTGATCGTGCTCGATCACCTGGAAAAGTCTTACGGGACGATTCCAGCGCTCAGGGACTTGAGCTTGCAAGTCCCTGAAGGATGTCTGTATGGGCTGCTCGGACCCAATGGTGCTGGCAAAACCACAACCCTGAGAATTCTTGCCACTCTTCTGGCTCCAGATCTTGGCGATGTCCGCATTGCTGGCCTCGATGGCTTGAAAGACCAACGCGAGATTCGACGGCTGATTGGATATGTCGCTCAAGAGGTGGCGATTGACAAAATCCTCACGGGGCGGGAGCTGCTTGCCCTTCAAGGCGACCTCTACCACTTACGCCCCAAACAGAGGAACCAACGAATCGACGAACTGATCGAGATGTTGGGCATGGATCCCTGGATCGACCGGCGATGCGGCACCTATTCAGGGGGCATGCGTCGTCGCCTGGATCTCGCGGCAGGTCTCTTGCATCGCCCCCAACTGCTCATTCTCGATGAACCCACGGTCGGACTTGACATCGAAAGTCGAGCTGTGATCTGGAACGTTCTCCGGGACCTAAGAGATCAGGGAACAACGGTCTTGCTGAGCACCCATTACCTCGAAGAAGTGGAAGCACTCGCCGATCGAATGGCCATCATTGATGCCGGAACGGTGATCGCTGAAGGCACACCAAACGATCTCAAGAAACGTCTGGGAGGGGATCGCGTCACCTTGCGGGTGCGTGAGTTCAGCAACGAGCAGGAAGCAGAGACGATTTGTGACCTCCTTGAACCCCTTGATGGCGTCCAGAACATTGTGATTAATCGCTCGCAGGGCCACTCCCTCAACCTTGTGGTGGATGGGGAACAGGTCCTTCCTCGCCTTCGCCTCTGTTTGGAAGAAGCAGGGCTTCCCGTCTTTGCCCTTGCCCAAAGCAGACCCAGTCTTGACGACGTTTACCTTCAGGCCACAGGACGCACCCTGATGGACGCCGAGCTGGCCATTGCTGGGCAGCGTGATCCCAAGCAAGAACGCAAGCAAGCCATGCGCTAACCGCCTGCTTCCACCTCCAGATTTCCATCAGTGCTCCCCATGACCACTCCCCATCTGCAGATTGATGCCAATCAAGCGTCCTCCCGAGGAGCTTTGACAGAGCTGATCCAGGAAACGACGGCTTTGACGCGTCGCCTGTTCGTGCAGCTCAAACGGCGTCCCTCCACGCTGATTGCCGGTGTTCTGCAGCCACTGATCTGGTTGATTTTATTTGGGGCTTTGTTCTCTAAGGCTCCCGAGGGGCTGCTACCCGGCGGCATGAGCTACGGGCGTTTTCTCGGTGCTGGAGTGATTGTGTTCACAGCGTTTAGCGGTGCACTCAATGCCGGACTTCCGGTCATGTTTGACCGCGAATTTGGATTTCTCAACCGACTTCTGGTGGCGCCATTAAGAAGTCGAAGTTCCATTGTTTTCGCTTCGGTGATTTACATCACCACATTGAGCCTCGTGCAGAGTTTGGCGATCATGCTCACAGCGGCCTTACTCGGCTATGGATGGCCTGGAGCTGGTGGGCTCCTGCTTGTTCTGTTCACCCTGCTGCTGTTGGTTTTTGCCGTCACGGCCTTAAGTCTCGGTTTGGCTTTTGCCTTGCCTGGTCACATTGAGTTGATTGCGGTGATTTTTGTCGCCAATCTGCCGCTGCTGTTTGCAAGCACCGCATTGGCACCTCTCAGCTTTATGCCTGTGTGGATGGGCTGGCTAGCGGCCCTAAATCCCCTTACCTTCGCGATAGAACCCATTCGAGCCGCCTATGCAGGCCCTCTCGATCTTTCGGTGGTTCTTTTGGACGCACCCTATGGACCCGTCACTGGACAGACCTGCCTCTTGGTCCTGACCGTGCTCACCGTGGGGCTGTTTCTTCTCATCCGACCACTGCTCAATCGCAAACTCTCTTGATTCCGTGTCTGTTTCTTCGTTTCAGCCCCTGAACCCCCGCCAACTAGACCTGCAACGTCGCTTGCTGGTCGCCAATGAATTAAGAGAAGCCTCCCTCATCGCGCAATTGGAACTGCAGTGGGTGCACCGCTATGGGGTGACCTCTCTTCCCAAACGGTCGGATGAAGCCTCCCTGGAGGCTCTCCCCTCAGCTCAGAGTCCAGAGGTGGAAGTAGAGGAGGAGCCAAAGGTGGAGCCAACGATCCAAGGCCTCTCTCTCGTGAGCGATCAAACGGTCGAAACAGAAACAGAAACAAAAACAGAAACACCATCTCTGCACGTCGCACCCCTTCCGAGTCCCTCACAAGCTGACGAGGCTGAGGGGATGGAGGACCTGGCTGATCGTTCTTCCAATCCGCCCCTTGCCATTGCACCTCCTCCGTTTGCCCGCGGTGCGCAGCGCTTTCGTCGCTGGATGGTGGCATCCTCAGCAGTCCAAGATCTGCAGGCATCCTGAGGACGATGTCCATCCCATCCCGCGCCCAACTTAAGGGTGGCCTGATCGTGTCCGTTCAGGCTCCGGAAGGATCACCCATGCGGCATCCCGATGTGATTGCGGCCATGGCTGAAGCCAGTCTTCGCAACGGAGCCACTGGTGTTCGCCTCGAGAGCCCAGAACACATCGGAGCTGTACGCAACCGCTGTCCTGACGCTTTGATCATTGGCTTATGGAAGCGAACGCTCCCGCAGAGCTCCGTCTACATCACGCCTCGTTGGCAGGACGTTCAAGCGGTCTGGGCAGCCGGTGCCGACGTCATCGCCCTTGATGCCACAGCGCGCCAAAGGCCAGAGCAGGAAGACCTCGCCGAGCTCATTCAACGATCGAAGAATGAATTAGGAGCTCCACTCATGGCCGATGTGGACTCCATCGAAAACGGATTGATCGCAGCATCCCTGGGATGCGAATGGGTGGGCACAACTTTGTATGGATACACGGAGCAAACAGCACAACAAACTCCTCCGGGTTTCGGCTTGATCTCTCCTCTAAGGGATCAGCTTCCCGAGCAGGTGACGTTGATTTGCGAGGGGGGCATTAAGTCGCCTGATTCAGCGCTCAAATCGCTTGAGCATGGAGCCGATCTTGTGGTCGTTGGCACGGCGATTACGGGCGTCGACCTTCAAGTGGCCGATTACCACAGGACCCTGAAAAGGCAGAATGGGTGAGTCTCACAAGACTCAGGCATGTTGCTGAAAGTTGCTTTTCCTGTCGTCCTCAGCGGAGCCTTCTTCGGTCTGCCCATCGCAGGGTTGCCGATGACCGAACTCCAAGCCCTCAATCGAGAGCTGGGGAGACTGTGCAGCCATCCACCCCGGGAAGCCTTATCCGTGTGTCGCATCCACGCAAGGCTGGTGGGATCCCTCTAAGGGGATCCCACTAAAGGGATTCCACGGTGGGAATTACATCATTCCCATGCCGCCCATGCCGCCCATGGGATCCATGCCACCCATGCCGCCCATGGGGTCGCCACCGCCGCCTGCAGGTGCAGGAGGCTCAGGCTTGTCTGCCACCACGACTTCAGTGGTCACCACCAGTGATGCAATCGAGACCGCGTCCTGAAGGGCAAGACGAACCACTTTGGATGCATCCAGAATCCCGGCACTCATCAGGTCTTCAAAGTTTCCGGTGAGAGCATTGAATCCCTGTCCGCTGTTGCGGACACGATCCACCACAACGTCACCATTAGAACCTGCATTTTCAGCGATCTGACGCAGGGGAGCGCTGAGGGCACGCTGAACGATTTCGACCCCGGTCTTTTGATCACCCTCCAAGCCTGAGGTCAGAGCATCGAGTTCTGCAGAGATGTGCAGAAGGGTTGATCCACCTCCAGCAACAATCCCTTCCTCGACCGCTGCACGGGTGGCATTCAAAGCATCCTCAATGCGTAGCTTGCGGTTCTTGAGCTCCGTTTCTGTCGGGGCACCGACCTTAATAACGGCGACTCCTCCAGCGAGCTTGGCGATGCGCTCGTTGAGTTTCTCCTGGTCGTATTCCGAATCCGTGTTGTCGAGCTCACGCTTGATGGAGGCAACACGGGCGCTGACGGCATCTTTGCTGTCATCGCTCGCCACGATCGTGGTGCTGTCCTTGCTGATCGTGATCCGGCGTGCCCGGCCCAGGTCGTCCATCGTCACCTTGTCGAGGGTCATCGCCCTGTCTTCGCTGATCACTTGACCGCCGGTCAGCACAGCGATGTCAGCAAGCGCAGCCTTCCGGCGCTCGCCAAAGGATGGAGCACGCACTGCCGCCACCTGCAGCACCCCTCTGTTCTTGTTCACCACCAAGGTGGCAAGAGCTTCCCCATCCACTTCTTCGGCCAAGATCACCAGCGGTGAGCCCGATTTCTGAACCGTTTCCAACACGGGAACCAAATCGGTCACCGAGCTGATCTTGCGATCGGTGAGGAGCAGTAACGCATTCTCAAATTCACAGATCTGGCGGTCACCATCGGTGACGAAATAGGGAGAGCTGTAGCCACGATCGAAGGCCATGCCCTCTGTGACTTCGAGCTCAGTGGCCAAAGACTTGGATTCCTCCACGGTGATCACACCGTCAAAGCTCACCCTGTCCATGGCCTCAGCAACCATGCGCCCCACCTCCTCATCACCGCCTGAGCTAACCGTGGCAACCTGGCGAATCGCATCGCCGCTCACGGACTGACTGCGCTGATTCAGGCTGGCGACCACCGCCGCCACAGCTTTTTCCATGCCTCGGCGAAGTTCGATCGGGCTGGCACCTGCGGCGGTGTTGCGAAGCCCCTCCTCAACCATCGCCTGGGCGAGCACGGTGGCAGTTGTGGTGCCATCGCCAGCTTTGTCCTTGGTCTTGGACGCCACCTGCTGGATCAGCTTGGCTCCGATGTTTTCGAACGGATCAGCAAGTTCGATTTCTTTGGCAATCGTGTCACCGTCATTGACGATGTCAGGTGCGCCGTAGGACTTCTCGAGCACCACGTTGCGGCCACGAGGTCCGATGGTGACCCGAACGGCATCGGCAAGGGCATTCATGCCTCTCTCGAGGGACTCACGTGATTCGTTCGAGAAGCTGAGAAGTTTGGCCATAGTGTCAGGAACCCGAGGGTCAATCCCTTCCAGCGTCTACGACCAACCGCTCCTCTCGGAAGTGGGGAAAGCCGAATCCACCGACCAACGGCGCAAAAGGTCTGGTTAAGGTTTGGGCATGAAGGATTCCGGAGCGCTGTTCTTCGTTTTCATGGCTGCCATGGCGGCAACCATGACGTTGGTCTACGTGCCGCTTCGGATTTATCTCACAGCGACGGACCGCAGTCGAAGATTGAAGTTGCTTCAGCGCATTCGTCGCTTGAGAGAGGAGCTTGGGCAGCCCCTCCAGAGCTGATCCTCAACTCATAACCATCCCGCCATCCACCTGCAGCACCTGCCCGGTGATGTAAGCGGCCGCAGGATCGGCAGCTAAGAATCTCACGGTTCCAGCCACCTGATCAGGGGTCCCAAACCGGCCCAAAGGAATGGCAGCAAGGATGGCCTCGGCCTCAAGATCTTTCGTCATATCCGTGGCAATGAAGCCAGGTGCCACCGCATTCACCGTGATTCCACGGCTTGCCATCTCCTTGGCGCTACTTCGCGTTAGTCCCACCACGCCGGCTTTGGCTGCTGCGTAATTCGCTTGACCGGCATTGCCCATCAGCCCAACCACCGAGGTGATGTTGATGATGCGACCACTCCGCTGCTTCAACATGGGGCGTGTCACAGCCCGCGTGCACAGAAAGACTCCGGTGAGATTGAGATTGATCACCGCCTGCCAATCCTCGGTTTTCATCCTCATCAACAGGCCGTCGCGCGTAATCCCCGCGTTATTCACCAGGACGTCGATGCGTTCACTGCGCTTCAACACCGTTTTAATCAAGTCGTCCACCGAAGCCTCGTCGGCCACGTCGGCCTGGAGGGCATAGGCGGAGCCGCCCTTGGCCTGAATTTCAGCAACCACCGCCTCCGCCGCATCGGGTGAACTGGCGTAATTCACCACCACTTCTGCGCCCTCAGCGGCCAAAGCCAAGGCCACTGCGCGACCGATGCCACGACTTGCACCGGTAACAAGGGCGGTTTGACCGTCAAGAGAAGCGGATGAATCCATGAACGCTTTTTTTTACGATCGTGTGATCGTAGGGATCGTTAGCCCTTTCAGTCATCAAAGCCAGCTAGACGCCCCGCATGGTCTCAATCGTGTCGATGGCATCACCCAGCAGATTGCGGAATAACTCCAATTGCTTCTGGCTGCCCATCACCACAAGAAGTTGACCAGGGCCAAGCCGTTCTTCCCCGCTGGGATTTCCCTTTAATGAGCTCCCGTCACGGATGGCCAGCACCATGGCCCCACTGCGCCGACCGAGCTGGAGCTCCGACAAACTCTTGCTGGCTAAGTGACCCACAAGCAAGGGATCACGACTTAACCGAAATTCTTCAATTTCAAATTCCGATCCAGACAACATATCCATAAAGTCCACAGCCAAAGGCCTCAGCGCTGTTGCTGCCATCACCCTGCCCCCAGCGACATAGGGACTCACCACAACCGTGGCTCCAGCCAGTTCAAGCTTGGCTGCCGCTTCTTCGCTATCGGCCCGAGCAATGAGCCGGCATCCAGGCTCCAAACCTCGAGCGCTGAGCGTGACGTACAGATTGGCAGCATCGCTAGGCAAGGCCGCCACCAGGCTTCGACAACGATGAAGTCCAGCCTCTAGGAGCGTTTCATCGAGGGTGGCATCGGCCTGGAGCACAGGCAAACCACGCTCCTCTGCCGCCAGACGGCGAGCAGAATCCAACTCCACAACAAGCACAGGAACGGTTTCCAAGAGCAGCTGTTCAGCAATCTCCCGGCCAATGCGGCCATACCCGCAAAGAATCACATGGTTATGCATACGCCGTAGGTTTCGGCGAAACCTCAACTCCCGCAACTGACGGAAGTATCCGGATTCTGTCAGGCCGAGAATCTTTTGAATCGAGAGCTGCACCACCACGATGCCCCCAGCCACGATCAAAACGGTCACCAGCCGTCCGGCCTGGGAGAGGGGCTCCACTTCTCCATAACCGATGGTGCTGATCGTGATCAGAACCATCCACAAGCAATCACCCCAGTCCCACCCCTCCGTGATCCGATAACCAATCGCACCGCCCATGATCACGATGGCGAGGGCTAGGACGGGTAAAAGCCATGGCCTGGCCAGCTGGCGTAGCTGAGGCCGATAAAACTGAACGGAATAGGGCTGAAGCCGACGGCGTTGTTGCGACCTCCGTCGTGGCTTCTTCATCCGAAGCCCATCGCCTCCAACACATCCGCTTCTGAGAGTGAGCGGAGATCGTCATTGCCGAGATGCCGAATCACATCCCGCTCTGGCAGTTGATCGTCAGCCAGTCCGAGGGCCACCAACGGAACCCCGCAATATGTTGCCAACAGACTGGTCACAGGACAACTGGTCAACACCACGTCGGCACAGGCAATCTGCGCGGCTCTCTCGGAAAGCGAGCTCTCATCTCCGAGATGGATGGTTCGCAACCCAGGAAGCTTGGCTTTGATCGTGAGCGGTAATTGTTTCCAGCGTTCTGAGGGCCAGTCTCCCGCCATGGCCGTTGGTTGAAGCATTAAGAGAGGACCATCTCCCTGCGGCTGCCGTTCGCGAGCCTGGCTCATCAGCGCGGCAGGCAAACTGATCCGAAAGGCTGCGGCATCCAAGCTGAGACCAAGCGGAGCCAGATATCCAGAGAGGCGCTGCGCACTCCAGCCCTCAGCCTGGCTCGCTGTAGCAGTAGAGGCAAATCCAGCCTCTGCAACCCGCGTCGGGATATGGCTCATGGACAGCATCAGGTTGACCTGACGTCCGTCCGCAAAATTGAGGCATACCTGGAAATCAGGTTCTCGGACGGAGCCAAGGAGATTGGCCCAATCGGCCATGGTTTGAGCTGCAGAAAAATCAAAGGGAATGATTTTTTCAACCGACGGCAGCAACGTCCACAGCGATCGGTAAGCAGGGGAACAGGCCACCTGAATCGAAGCTCCAAGCGCGTTGGCACAGGCTGCTATGGCAGGCATACGCTCAAGCTGCTGTTGAGCTGTTCCTGGGCTTAAAACGAGAACGCGCATGAAACAACAGCACAAGGGGTGCGAGCTGATTGTATGGAGGCCGTTTCAGGTTGCTGGGAACAGGAGTCGCTTATGCATCTGTTGATCGCAGCCGCTGGTAGTGGGCGGCGGATGGGAGCGACCCGCAACAAGCTGCTGCTGCCGCTGTCTGGACAACCCGTGCTGGCATGGACGCTGCAGGCAGCCCTCGCAGCTGAGACGATCCATTGGATCGGAATCATTGGTCAGGAGATTGACCGGTCCGAGATTCTCGATCTCGTGGGAGACGCTCCCAAACCCGTCGTTTGGATTGCCGGCGGAGACAGTCGTCAAGAGTCAGTGGAACGGGGGCTGGCCGGCCTGCCAACCGCAGCCAAGCATGTGCTCATCCATGACGGGGCCCGCTGTCTGGCCACTCCCGACCTGTTTAACCGCTGTGCAGAAGCCGTTCGCGGCGGCCAGGCTGTGATTGCGGCGACCCCTGTCACCGACACGATCAAAAAGGTCGACGAATCCGGCTTGATCACAGCAACCCCAAATCGGGCAGAGCTGTGGGCGGCCCAGACTCCGCAAGCTTTTTCAGTGGATGAACTCCGCCAGGGTCATCGCGAAGCCCGAGCGAATGGCTGGACTGTTACCGATGACGCCTCCCTTTATGAGCGTTTGGGATGGCCAGTCAACGTGCTTGATGCTGGTCCCTCCAACATCAAAGTGACCACCCCTTTTGATCTCACTGTGGCTGCAGCCGTGCTGGCCGAACGCCAGGGTTAGCGCCCACGCGCAAGACTCCCTGATCTCCATCGAGGGTCGCGATCGCGCCCACCGGCAAGGCTGCATTTCCCCCCGGACCGTGCCCCACCAGCAGGTTCCCCACCACAGGAATCCCTAAATCATCGCTGCGCTCTCGCAACACCTCTTCCAAGCTGAAGCCAGCAGAGTCGGAGGCGTCATCGCAATCCAGAAATCGACCGAAGCCAAGACCGGCGAGCGATTGGAGCAGACCTGCTAATCGCCACTGCGTGAGCATGCGATCAAGGCGATAGGGAGCTTCGCCGATGTCTTCAATCACCAACACAACGCCACGCAGATCCGGAAGGAAAGGGCTCCCGATCAAATGGGACGCCACCGTTAAATTCAGGGTCAATAACGGGCCAACAGCCACGCCTCCCCGCCAGGGAACCCCTTGAAGATCCGGCAGGGCGTGGCCAAAGAGCAGATCATGCAAACGCTGCTGACTCCACTCGGGTTCATCGGCGAGGGTTGTGATTAAGGGCCCATGGACGCCCCCGCTCACACCGGCCGCCATACGAGCGCAGAGCAGTGCGGTCACATCCGAGAAGCCCAGCAACCATCCAGGCTGCCAAGCGAAAGGCTGCTCCAAAAGTCTGGCTGCGCCCCAGCCGCCGCGTGCACAGGCCAAGAGGGCGGCATTGGGAACCGCTTGAAAATCACGACGACGTTCCTCATCCCGTCCCGCCAGATAGCCCCAGCGCCGTTGGCTGATGACATCCGGACGGATTCGCAATCCCCAGCTCTCCAGAATCGAGATCCCCCGCCAAAGGTTGTCTGTGTTGTCAAGCGCAGAGCTGGCGGCCACCACGGCCACCTCATCTCCCCGTTGAAGAGGGGAAAGCAACACGTCAGAGCCGTCTGTGCTGTGCATCAGCCCAGCCGCCCGAGAACGAGACCCAACAACAGCAACGCGCCCAAGCGCACCTGCTGACTGAAATGAAAGCCATACACCGACATGGATTGTTGCTGGACACTTTTGAGGGCTCGCGTTGCACGTTGCATCCCAAAGGCCACCACCAGCCAGAACGGCCAGAAAATAACTCCGATTCCGGCAAAGGCGGCGGCAACAGCCAGGGCCAGCATCGAGAGGGCATAGGTGATCCCCACGACGCGCAAGACGGACGGACCGAGGCTCAGTGCGCTGCTGTTTAACGCCATCCGGGCGTCATCCGGACGATCCGCCATCGCATACACCGTGTCAAAGGAGAACGTCCACAGCAGGGTGGCAAGCCAACAACCTGCCAAGGGCCAACCGCCATTGAGATCGCCGGTTTGAGCGGCCCAAGGGATCAACACCGCGAAGCCCCAGCACAAGGCCAGGACTGCCTGGGGGTAGGCGAACCAACGCTTGGCAGAGGGGTAGATCAAGATCGGCGGCAGGGCGAAACACGCCAACACAAGGCAGAGGTTGCGCACGGAAGCCGGCAAGCTCAGCACCACGCTCAAACTGATGATCAACAGCACGATCAACACAACAACGGCCTGGACAACGCTCAAACTTCCTTGCGCAAGCGGACGCTGCTTCGTGCGTTCCACAAAGCGGTCGATGCGTCGATCCCATAAATCATTGGCGATGCAACCCGCTCCACTGACCGCCAGGCCGCCGAGCACGATCAAGAGCACAAGGGCTGGAGAGGGCGGGGCATTCGGCGTGAGCCAGAGACTCCAGCCGGCTGGGATCAGCAAAATCAGTCTTCCGCTGGGTTTGTTCCAACGCAACAGGGCCACCCATGGAGCCAGGGTTTGACGAAACAACATGCGCTTAGCGGAGCTGACTGACAAAAAGAACTCCGGCTTGGAAACCTTAAACAGAGCTTCTCGCTGTCTGCTTGAGGCAGAGTGGAAGGGCTTTCAGCGCGGTGCGTGAAGTGACAGCAGGGCCGAGCTTTCAAAACGGTCGAGCCTTGCGGAAGATTGCCGCAATCGATATCGGCACCAATTCCACCCACCTCTTGGTGGCCTCTGTCGATCCGGAGCTGCGAACCTTCAGCATCGAGTTAGCGGAGAAATCCACCACACGGTTGGGGGAACGAGACCCCGAAACCGGCAATCTCTCCGAGGCCGCCATTGAACGCGGGCTCGAAGCGCTTCGTCGCTTTCGCGAGCTCGCCCTGAGTCATCAGGTTGAACAGATCGTGACCGCAGCCACCAGCGCGGTGCGAGAGGCCCCGAATGGTCGGGACTTTTTGCAAGCGATTCAAGAGCAGCTCGAGCTCGAAGTTGATCTCGTGAGTGGCCCAGAAGAAGCCCGCTTGATCTACCTAGGGGTGCTCTCAGGCATGCCTTTTGGAGACTGTCCGCATCTTGTGCTGGACATCGGAGGCGGCTCCACAGAGTTGATTCTTGCGGATGGTCGTGATGCTCGAGCACTCACCAGTACAAGGGTTGGCGCGGTACGACTCCAGCGTGATTTCATCCAAGATGACCCGATGCCCCGGCAGCGTCGGACCTTCCTGGAAGCCTTCATCCAAGGGTCTCTAGAACCTGCCGTCAACAAAGTGCTGCGCAGGATCACCCCTGAAGAAACACCCGTGATGGTGGCCACCAGTGGCACCGCAATGGCCATCGGAGCCCTAGCCGCCAGTGAGGAGGATCGTCCACCGCTGAAGCTGCACGGTTATCGCGTCAGCAAACAACGGCTCGACCGGGTGGTTGATCGCTTGGTGGTGATGACACCGGAGCAACGCAAAGGGTTGTCACCCATCAATGATCGGCGCGCAGAAATCATCGTTCCAGGGGCCTTGATTCTTCAAACCAGCATGCAGATGTTGGGAGCGAAAGAGCTGGTTCTGAGTGAGCGAGCGCTTCGCGAAGGCCTGATCGTTGATTGGATGTTGCGTCACGGCCTTCTGGAAGACCGTTTCAGCTTTCAAAGCAGCATCCGACAGCGCACCGTGATCCACCAGGTGCAGCGTTTTGCCGTGAATCAAGCGCGAGCCGAGCGTGTGGCCTCCCATGCCCTCACTCTCTATGACAACACCAAAGACCATCTCCACCGTGATGATGGCTCAGGCCGAGACTTGCTTTGGGCCGCCGCGATGCTTCACGCCTGCGGGCAACACATCAATCTCAGCGCTTATCACAAGCACTCCTGGTATCTGATTCGCCATGGAGAACTGCTTGGCTACTCAGAAGCGGAACACTTAATGGTGGCTGCCATCGCGCGCTATCACCGCCGCAGCCTTCCCAAAAAGAGGCATGAATCCTGGCAAGCGCTGCAAAGCCGTGAAAATCGACGCACCGTCTCAGAGATGGCCTTACTGCTCAGGCTGGCGGTTGCCCTCGATCGACGTCCAGAGCCGGTGGTCAAAACCTTGCAGGTCCACGTCCAAAACAAAGATCTAGTCCTGGAGCTCGTCGGAGAACAGGCTGATCAGAATCTGAGTGTGGAGCAGTGGAGCTTGGAAAGCTGTGCCCCCATTTTGAAGGAGGTCACCGGATTGAACCTCAAGCTCAAGGTTCAGGGGTGAGGGGATACCAACGCAACTGATCGATGTTGCCCAAGGCCCTCGGTGAGCCATCCCCGTAGCGCAACCGAACCAAATCGGGTCGTCCCGCGAAGACTTCAAGCCCCTGATCGCCCTCAAACCGTTTGAGTTCGCTCAGAGTGCCCTCAAAGATCACCTCTCCACTCCCATTGCGGACGGAGACCCAGCTCGGTTGTGAACTATCAAGGGCGACGGATCCTGGAGTGTTGTTATCGACGTCCACCACCACGTCCACAGCTGAACTGTTGTCACTGGCTGCCATCGGCTGAGGCACAGGTTGCTCCGTTGCTGCCTCGCTGCTCACTGCTGCTGGTTGCTGACGGTTGCCGCGAAAGGCAATAGCGCTGATCGCTGTTACCCCAACGAGAAGCAAAGGAATGGCTGCATTCCTGATCCAGCGACCCATCTGTGCATCGTCCTGCTGGCCCTGGGGTGCATCGGCAGATCCGGAGCGTTCGTAACTGCCACGCTTTGCTGGCGCCCCCTTTGTCTCACGGAGCTGAGCTTGGAATTGTTGAACCAGAGGACCGGGATCCAATCCCAATTTCTGCGCGACTCGCCGCAGCATTCCGCAAATAAAAACGGGTTCTGGAAGATTGTCCCGATCCCCATTCTCTAAAGCTTCAAGCTGCTCTTTGCCCATGCGCAGCGAATCGGCAAAGGCTTGGCACGTTATCCCTTGCCTTTCCCGCTCTTCCTTTAAGACACGGCCCAGTGAGACAAGTTCGTCCTGACGGAAATCTGAATGATCGATATCTTCCCTAACCTCAGCCATTCCATGGATTCACCGTTTAAAAATTTTAGTTGCGTTTCGCCAAACTGTCAGCCAGATCAATTGTTCACCCAATCAATGAGTGAGGTAATTTTGAAATTAAAAGGTTGAAATGGGCGATACTGGATTCGAACCAGTGACCCCTTCCGTGTGAAGGAAGTGCGCTACCACTGTGCTAATCGCCCCGAATGCAAATCTTAAACCACAACGGGGAAGCCTGATACTTAATGAGTAGGGCGAAACAGGTGATCATGATCTGGCGAGTAAAGCTTGGAGCGCTGCCGTCCTGCCTTTAGCGCTGGACTCACGACATAAAGAGTGGTGCGGATCAGATTTTGCTCGCGAGAGATCGCTGCCATGCGATCCAATGGGACGACTTGCAACCATTCATCAGGCCAACTCACACGGTGACCAATAGCAACCGGTGTATCAGGCGAATAATGCTTCAACAATGTTGCTTGCACCTCTTCAACATGGCGAGCACTCAGATAGAGACAGAGCGATGCTTTGAGGCGGGCGAGATTCTCCAAACTCTCCGTTTCCGGAACCCCCGTGCGTCCACCGGCCCTCCCAAGAACAATGGTCTGGACAAGACCAGGGATCGTGAGTTCAGCCCCTAAGGCCGAAGCGGTCGCCTGATAAGCGCTGATGCCCGGAACCACATCGACAGCAATACCAGCGTCATTTAAACCACAAATTTGCTCTGAAAGAGCTCCATACAGGCAGGGATCACCATCATGAAGACGCACAACCTGGAGGCCCTTCTTCGCTCGATCAATCATCAGTGGAAGCACGTCTTCAAGCGTGAGGGTGCTACTCCGGATCTTTTCGCAATGATCAGGGGCTAAGGCCGCGATCTGAGGCGACACCAACGAATCTGTCCAGATCAAAACCTGAGCAGATTGCAAGCGATTCTCCGCACGGCGCGTGAGGAGATCAGGAGCTCCGGGCCCTGCACCGACAATCGACACTGTGGTCATGAAGTACCTGGTGTGCGTAAGCCTGGATCAGGCAATGACTTTCGTTTCCCGTATAGCCAAAACAAACCAAAGCCCGCAAGCAGCAGCAATGAGAGGCTCATCAACTGAGCAATCCTCAAGCCTCCATCACAAAATGGTGGAACGCCTCCCAAGCAGAGCGGATCAATGCGCAGGCCCTCGATCCACACACGGCCAAGGCTGTAGCAGAGCAGATACATGCAACTCAAAGCGCCTGATGGGAGTGGAATCCGACCGCTCTTCCCCCATTGAAATAGCGTCATCAGCAAAATAAAAATCGCCAGATTCCAAATCGATTCGTAAAGGAATGTGGGATGAAAAAATTCTGAATCGGCAAAAATTGGCGGACGGCTTGAATAAGGAATGAACAATTTCCAAGGCAATTGGGTTGGAACCCCAAAGGCTTCTGAATTGAAAAAATTTCCCCAGCGACCGATTGTTTGGCCAAGAATGACCGATGGAACCAAAACATCGAGCAGGTCCCAAAAGGAAACTTTCCGCCAACGACAGAACAAAATCACGGAGATCGTGCCTCCAATCAATGCTCCATGGATTGCAATACCCCCTTGCCAAATCGCAAACATGTCCCACCAAGAATTTTGATAGGAGCGCCATTCAAAGGCGACATAGTAAAAACGCGCGCCGATGATGGCCGCCAACACAAGGATCGGCAAAAGGTCGCTAATCAATCCCGATTCGAGATTTCTCTGCTTAGCCAACCAGCTCGATAAATTGAGGCCAATCAGTACCGCCAGGGCAATAAGCAGGCCGTACCAGCGCAAAGTAAGAGGCCCGAGCTGAAAAAGCACGGGCCCAGGTGATGTGAAGACAGCGGGAATGATCACCTTGATCAGACGCCTTCAGCAGCTTGAACTTTCTCAATCTGCCTCTTTTTAAGAACCAGCATGATCTGAGCCAAAGCAACCGCTGCGAAGAAGGCAAGCATCCCGTAGATACGAACAGGATTCTGAAGAACGACTTCGGTATCGAGCTGACCGAATCCACCAACATTGGGATCGTTCGTGATCGGGGCTCCAGCTTCAACCACATCTCCAACAGAGACCTGCAGGGTGGGACCCACTGGAATGGTCTCTGTGATTTCAGCGCCATCAGCGGACTTCACAGTGACCACGCTGGCCCCATTGTCGCCAGGCTCAATGGAAGTAACAGAGCCAGAAGCCGGCGCCGTATAGACGGTGTTGTTGCTCTTCTCACCTGTTGGGTACACCTGGCCGCGGCCACGGTTTCCACCAACGTGAATGGAGTACTTACCAAAACTGATGCTGCTGTCCGTCGCGGGGTCAGGAGCCAGCACAGGGAAGACAATCTCCTGGTGCTCATCACCAGGAATGGGACCCACCAAAATCACATTGGGTTGGTCATCGCTGTACTCGGTGAAATAAACACCCTCTGTTTCCTCCTTGATCTCATCGGTCCAGCGATCCTGAGGAGCGAGCGTGAAGCCATCAGGAAGCATCACAACAGCTCCCACCTGAAGGGGGACCTGACTGCCATCAGCACCAAGCTCTTGAACGCCGGTGTCGTAAGGGATCTTGACAACGGCCTTGAAGACGCTGTCAGGCAGAACGGACTGAGGCACTTCTGCCTGAGTGAGCTTTTGGGCCAAGTGGCAATTCGCACAAACGATCTTGCCGGTGGCCTCCCGGGGAGAATCGTAATTTTGTTGTGCCCAGAAGGGATAGGCCCAGCTTGCAGCGGGTGCGCTGAAGACAGCAAGACCGACGATCAGTGCGGCAAATGTGGAGGAGAGCAGGCGACGCATGGGAAAGCGAGGGAGGAAAGAGACAGCAAAGAGGAGGGGCTGATCAGGACCACCAGGGCTTTTCGCCCGTCCGGAAATCGGTTTCAGTCCACTGACTGACAAACACGTTGTCGTTGTCGACGCTGACATTGGCCAAGGCCAAGGACAGAGGCGCTGGGCCGCGAACCACCTTGCCTGTGGCGTCGTACTGACTGCCGTGGCAAGGGCACATGAATTTGTTAGCGCCGCTGTTCCAGGGGACAACACAACCCAGGTGGGTGCAAATGGCGTTGATGCCGTAGCTCCCGATCGCATCAGGGCCTTCCACGATCAAGTAGGTGGGATCACCTTTCAAGCCTTGGACAAGGCTGCGATCACCCTCTGCGTGGCCACTCAACCAGCCGCTCGCGGTGACTGCGTTTCCGAGCTCGTCTTTGGCGCTGGTTCCACCACCGCCCCCGGCAGCCCTGGGCGGGATGAAGTAGTTCGCCACCGGATAAAGCGCCCCCAGGGCCACGCCTGTGACGGATCCGAAGGTCAGCAGATTCATGAACTGCCGACGGCCCATACCGGGCACATCACTAGCTGGCATCTGAGTCATGGCTGACGCTCAAGCAACACTGAATGAGGTCCATTATGGAGGGTAAAGGTCCCGTCACGCTTTGCAACGACTGGGCTTTTAGATGATCCACTCAGCCGTTTCCGTGCTTGTAGACCCACCCTTGGAACAATCCATCCCTCCATTAACGGTCGACGAGGTGGTTGACCTGCTGCGGAAGCGCTGGCAAGCCAGCTACGACATGCAAGTCGTTGTAAGGCGAAAGCGGATGTACCTCCAAGTGATGTGGGCCTATCTGGAGCAGCAATCCTTCCCCTTAGACGAGGAGGAGTACCGCACCCATCTAGCCCAAGTTCTGGACGTGGTGAATCGCTTAGGCCAAGCAGGCGACGTGCGTTCGTGGTTAAACGACACACGGGACCGTCCCCGACTGGGCAAAGCCCTCAGCCTGCAGCTGCAGGGGGAGGGGCGTCTGGAGGAGTTTCTGGTTTGAACCGTTCCACGGCCGCCACGAGAGCGACGCCAATGAAAAACAGGCCTGAGATCGCACCGGCTAGCAGCGACATCGTGATCGGATCGGTGGATGGCGTCAAAACGGCGCCGGCCAGCGCTGCCAGCAACACGACCCAACGCCAGGCCGAGAGCATCCGCTTCCAACGGACCAAGCCAAACAAGCCAAGCAGTAGCTGCAGAACGGGCAACTGAAAAGCCAATCCAGTGGAGAGCATCAGCAGAAGCACAAAATCGAGGTAGCGCTCGATCGACCAAATCGGCTCCACCACATCAGCCCCGTAGCTCACCAAAAAGCCAAGGGCCGCTGGGATCAGCGCCCACCAGGAAAAAGCAATTCCTGCAAAAAACAGCACCGCTGAGCCCGCCACAGCGGGAGCGATGAGTCGACGCTCATTGCGTGTGAGACCGGGCAAAACGAAAGCCAAGCCTTGATACAAGACGTAAGGAATCGCCAAGGTGAGTCCTGCATAACCGGCAACCTTGAACGAAACGAACAGGAATTCTCCAGGCGCCAACTGAAGAAATCGGATCGATCCCGCGGGTTCCTCCAAGATCCTTACCAACGGTTTCACCGCAACAAGGCAAGCCAAAGCACCCATCACAATCGCAATCAGGCTGCGAAAAACGCGCTGACGGAGCTCCTCCAGGTGATCGACCAGGGACATCTCCACATCGTTGGGTGGAAGCTGGTCAGGCCGAGGGGTCACCCGGATCGGCTCGGGAGCGGGAAGCACTGTTTTTTCGTTCGGCTCGGGAGGGATCAGTCCGACTGCACGTGGGTGAACTCAGGCTAAGAGCTTGCCGGCGATCAGTTGCTGTCTGGCTCGATCTGGCTCAGCCCAGACAACCTCACCATCTTTGTGTTGCACCGTTCCAAGCGCTGCACCAGCAATCCGTTGGAGATGCTCGACAGGGGCTTTCACCACAGCCACCCGGCGATTTCCCCGCGCGCGGCTAAACCATGCCGCCAGGTCAGCCGCAAGGGTGACGTCGTCGTCGTCCGCAAAACCAGCCGAAGCCTTCAACACGACGTGACTACCCGGACATTCCTGGGCATGAAACCAAAGGTCACCAGGTCGTGCCCTCCGGAGGCTGATCCAGTCGTTTTGACGATGGTTTCGGCCCACTTGAATCAGCAAGCCCGCGGGGCTACGGATCTCGAGGGGCTGGGGGTCCACGCGACGCGATCCCTGACGGCGCCGGCGGCGAAGCCGTTTTGGAGCCAACAGATCATCCAACTCTTCTCGCAGATCAAGAAGGCTTTTCGTGCGCGCCTCTAACCCATCCCAATCCGCACCAATGAGCTCTTCGAGAAAGCTTTCACTGCCCTCGAGCAAGACCAAGCGGCTTTGGTGATGCTGCAGCCGTTCTTCCAGCGCTGGCACCGCCCGTCTCAGTTTTCGCGCTCTGCCATACAACTTCTGCGCGCGATCGATGGTCTCCCGATTCGGACTCACCTGGCACAACAACGCATCTCCCTGCTGTTGCAAGTCATCGGCACCGCCCGTCTCCTCTAAACCAGCTCTCTGGTCGGCCAAAAGAGCCTCCTCACGGGTCCTTAACTGCTTGAGCTGCTTTTGCAAATCCTGCGTGGCGCGATTCAAGTCCTGACGCTGGAGAACGGTGGCGTAGTACTGACCCAAACGAAGGCTGAGGGGCTCCCCACCCGTTGAACACTCCTCTAACGATGTCCCTTCAGATAACGATGCAGAGCCAGGATTCCAAACGCGATAGGAATTGGGCCCATCAAACTGCAGCTCAAACGCGCCGGTCTCCAGCGCCTTCAACCAGCACTGCCAACGCTGGTGCAACAGCTGCCACTCCTGCTCGCTCAGCGCATGAACGCTTGTCGCCAATCGCGCTTTGGCTGCATCGTCGTGCTGGTCAGCCAGATGCTTCGCCAGCACAGGACTAATGCCCTGGTAAGCACTGCGCATCGCCTTTTCCAGGCTTAGCGGCAACAGCTCCAAGCGCTCTCTCCAGCGCTGCTGAGGCTCATCCAGCCGGGGAGCCATGCCTTGAAGGGCCGGAGGAGGGCTATAGACATCCCCCGTACCAATCGGCCTAATTCTCGACTGATGCGAGCGGACCTGACGCGCAATCGCCGTGATGCGTTGCCGCTCATCGAGCAACAACAAATTGCTATGGCGCCCCATCAGTTCGAGCACCAAGGTGCGCTGGGGAGGCTGTCCAGGTCGAGGCGCCAACTGAAATTGCACGACCCGTTCAAACCCTTCCTGACAGAGCTCCGTCAGGGCCAGTTGGCGGAGCCCATGTTGGATCTGTTGCGCCAGCGTGCTTCCTGCACCCTGCTTCGGTGGCGGCGCGATTTCAACCAACCGGGGAACCTCTGCTTTCCAGCTCAGTTCCAACCAAATCATTCCTCGCAGGGTGCGAAATCCGAGCTGGAGCGTCTGAGGATCAGGCTGTTGCGCCTTCTCAAATCGGCTCGGTAGCAACCGGGCACGTAAATCCGCCAGCACAGCCCTCAGGCTGGTGAGATCCATCACTTGCGGACTTTGGCTGGCCATGGATTGCCTGAAAAACAGGCTGAACAGGAAGCCTTCCTACCCTGCGATGCAGTCTCAAGCAACGTATGGCTCCTGCTGGATCAATCGCCAGGCCCACGGTGCTCACCGGCCCCAGCGGCGTAGGGAAGGGCACCTTGGTCGCCCGCCTGAGAGAACGTCATCCAGAACTATGGCTCTCCGTGTCCGCCACCACGCGCGCTCCTCGCACGGGGGAACGCGAGGGAATTCACTATTTTTTCCACTCCAAAGAACGGTTCAACGAACTCGTTCAAAGCGGTGGATTGCTGGAGTGGGCTGAATTCGCTGGAAACTGCTACGGCACACCTCGGCAACCCGTCAGCGAGCGCGTCGCGAAGGGAATTCCCGTGCTTCTTGAAATTGAATTGGAGGGGGCCAGGCAGGTTCGAAATAGCTTGCCGGAAGCCATGCAAATCTTCCTCGCACCCCCAAGTATTGAAGAGCTTGAGAATCGGATTCGCGGTCGCGGAACGGAAGCAGAAGAGGCGATCCAGCGACGTCTCAAGCGAGCGAAAGAAGAGTTAGCAGCTCAAACAGAATTCGATGCAGTGATCGTCAACGACGATCTTGAAACAGCTTTAGCCGCGTTAGAGAAACAGATGAACTTGACCGTCTCCCAATAAAAAAGGGGCCCCAAGGGCCCCTTTTTTGATGATCTTGTGGACGAAAGAATCGGCCAAAAGCATCGGCCGAAAAGATCGGAACGATCAGCCCATGGGGTGGAAGAGGAGATCAGGGAAAAAGCGATTCCACTCGATCAGAATTCCGGCAGTGAGCGTGAACCAAATCGCGGCAACGACTGGTGCAGTAGTAAGAAATTTCTTCATCGTGAGAAAGAGAAGGACTTCGGGGTGCGAGTTCAGCGAGGAGAGATGGTCACCTTGTCGTCGCTTTCAAGCAATTTGCCACTTGTGAATTCACCGAAAGCAGCGATCGGCCATGTAGCTGAGGCCAGCAAGGACTTGATGGCAAGAGAGACATCAATCTGAATCTCTTTCATGTACTGCTCCTTGGTGCCGCGAGTGCCTTTGAGGTACTCACGACCCGCCCAGCCAATACAACCAGTGATGTAGAGGAACATCAGGCCTGGGAAGACGAAGTCACCGGCATGGCTCCAACGGCCATCCACGATCAAGTGAGGCAGCCCATCTTCACCACAAACGGCCTCGCTATACATCTCGAAGCGAGCCTTAGCTTGAGGCGTGGCGGCAGCGCTTGCACGCTGCTGAAAACGGGCACTTTCGGCGCAAGGGGTCAGACCCGCTACATCAGCCTTGGCGACGGGGGCAAAGCCGAACACCAGCAGGGCCGAGAGCGCAAAGGCGAAGAGACGACGCATCGGAACGGTTCCTGTTGAGCCTGCCCCAAAGCGGCAGGATGTCACAAACGGACAGTAGGGGAGCCCCCTCCAACTTCATGCCCATAGTGCTTGCCCTCGAAACAAGTTGTGACGAGTCAGCCGCGGCGGTGCTTCGTCAGGAGGGCGACCAGCTCACGGTGTTGTCCCAGGGCATCGCCTCCCAGGTGGAGGAGCACGCGCAATGGGGTGGGGTTGTTCCTGAGATTGCCTCGCGCCGGCATGTGGAAGCGCTCCCTGTCCTCGTGGAACAGGCCTTAAAAGACGCGGATCTGGTTGCTGCCGACCTCGACGCCATCGCGGCGACCGTCGCACCTGGCCTTGTAGGAGCCCTGATGGTGGGCTCGATCACCGGGAGGACACTGGCGGCCCTGCATCAGAAGCCGTTCCTGGCCGTTCACCATCTCGAAGCACACCTGGCTTCGGTGTTCTTGGCAGAACACCCACCACAGGCTCCTTATCTGGTGCTTCTCGTAAGTGGCGGGCACACGGAACTGATTCGCGTGGATCTCGATGGAGACATGAAACGCCTGGGACGCAGCCATGACGATGCGGCCGGCGAAGCCTTCGACAAAGTGGCTCGACTGATGGGACTGGGCTACCCCGGCGGTCCCGCGATTCAGGCCATCGCCCTGGAGGGAGATCCCAAACGATTTCGGCTACCAAAAGGGCGCGTCTCCAAGCCAGGAGGAGGCTTCTACCCCTACGACTTTTCATTCAGCGGTTTGAAAACTGCCGTGCTTCGGCATGTGGAAGCGTTGAAGCGAGAGTCTGAGGATCTTCCTCTTGCTGATCTGGCCGCCAGCTTTGAACAGATCGTGGCCGATGTGTTGGTGGAGAGAAGCCTGCGCTGCTGCCTCGAGCAGGGGATTGATCATTTGGTCATGGTTGGCGGCGTTGCCGCCAACCAGCGGCTGCGTTCTCAAATGCAAAGCGCCGGGCAGAGCAAGGGGGTGTCCGTGCACATCGCGCCTTTGGCCTATTGCACGGACAACGCAGCGATGGTTGCCGTCGCGGCATTGCGTCGACTCTCAAAAGGCGTGGAACCCAGCTCTCTGGAGCTCGGTGTCTCAGCGCGATGGCCATTAGAGAAAGCATTAAGCCTGTATGGCTCATCACCCCCTTTTTAAAATTATTCTCTTAAGGTGGCGTCCCACGAGATCCTCCTGATGGCTCCTAACACTGATCTCCAACAGAAAGTTGTGGCAGAGCCAATCGATCCGGTCGAATTGAATGCTTGGAAGCGAGGATTTACCCCTCAGGCTGAAATCTGGAATGGACGTCTTGCCATGCTCGGGCTTTCGATCGGCATGGCAACACTGTTGATCGTTCGGATGTTTAACAACGCAGCCTGAACAACCTCAACTCCGACCTCTTAACGCCTGCGTGAGTTCATTCGGACGAGGACTGACAGCAACCGCCTGCTCAGCTTCCACTTGGCCAGACTCCACAAGTCTCTGCAAAGACTGATTCGCTGTCATCATTCCATCGAAATCACTTCTGCGCATGATGTCTTCAACATCATCGAGGGCACCTTTTTTAATATAATCCTTACAGGCATCCGTATTAATCATTAGATCGTGATAGGCGGCACGCTTACCACCAGCACTCTTAATTAATCCCTGAGAAATAATTCCCAATAATGATTCTGCAAAAGACTGCCTGACACTTTCTTGTTCTTCAGGTTGGTACATGCCAAGGACACGTTCAACCGTTTTAACCGCCGAGTTCGTGTGCAAGGTCCCAAACACAAGATGCCCAGTCTGAGCTGCTTCCATCGCCGTACTTAGCGTTTCTTTGTCACGAATTTCCCCAATCAAAATCACATCTGGATCTTCTCGTAGCGCCGCTCTCAACGCATGGTGAAACTGGAGCGTATGACGCCCTACTTCTCGCTGTCGGATTAACGACTTCTGGCTTTCATGCACAAATTCAATGGGATCTTCAATCGTGAGGATATGCCTGCTTTGATTGCGATTAATCCAATCAATCATGGCTGCCAGCGTGGTGCTTTTACCTGAGCCGGTAGGGCCAGTAACAAGCAACAATCCTTTCGGACGAGCGCAAAGCTCTTGCAGAACGGGCGGCAGCTTGAGGTCGTCCAGAGAAAGGATTGTCTGAGGGATGAGGCGCAACACCATCGCCGCGCCCCGCAGTGCATCAAACAAATTGATGCGCACCCTCACAAAAGAAAAAGCATGCGCCCCGTCGAACTCTTTGCCCTGTCTGAAGTGGTCGATCTGCTGTGGAGTGAGCAATTCTCTGAGCCAGTCCTGAAACTCACTGGGTTGGGTGGGAGGCCAATCAGAGCGAATGATCTCGCCGCGGGCTCGAAACCGTGGACTCTCCCCAATCCCAAGGTGAACATCGGAATGCCCCTGTTCATGAGCGATGCGAACGATCTGCTCCAAGGACGGGGATGGCGACGCGGATGACGGCGGAGCTGGTGCAGGAGGTGGAAGAGGGGGTGGGGGTGGAGATGTGGAGGACGTGGTGGATGTGGTGGATGTGGGCCGCGCTGGGATGCCAGGAGGAAAAACGGGCTGACTCATGCTGATGGTGTGCGCTGTATGCAGCTTCGCGATGGTTCGTCATCTGGCAAGTTGATGCCAAGACTTCCCGGGCAGATCGCCCGTAGGATTAATCCACAATCTGGATGGTTATGGCTCGCCTGCCACGCGTGACAATCGTCTTGGGCACGAGGCCTGAAGCCATCAAATTGGCGCCTGTGATCCAAGAATTCCGGGCCTGTGAGGCCTTGGAAACCCGAGTTGTGCTGACAGGTCAGCACCGGGAGATGGTGTCTCAAGTGATGGATTTGTTTGGCCTGAGTGCCGATCTGGATCTCAATCTGATGGCACCACGACAAACGCTTACGCACGTGACTTGTGCAGCGCTGCAGGGCTTGCGAGATGAATTCCAAGCATTTCCTCCACAGCTTGTTCTGGTTCAAGGAGACACCACCACGGCCTTCGCGGCAGCCCTCTCCGCTTTCTACGAGCAAATTCCTGTTGGTCACGTCGAAGCCGGACTGCGTACGGACAATCTTCTCGATCCTTTTCCAGAAGAAGCCAACCGTCGTTTGATTTCTCAAATTTCGCATCTTCACTTTGCTCCCACACAGCAATCAGAAGCCAACCTCCAAGCGTCTGGGGTTGTTGGTCGCGTGTTGCTTACAGGCAACACGGTGATTGATGCCCTGCTGCGAATGTCAGAACGCGCCCCTGCGTTGAGCGACTTCGCCATCGATTGGGACGCGCAAAGGGTGATTTTGGCGACCGTGCACCGTCGCGAAAATTGGGGTGACCGCCTCAAGAACATCGCGGATGGAATGCTGCGTGTGCTCGACAGTCATCCCGACACCGTGTTGCTGTTGCCTTTGCATCGCAACCCAACCGTGCGTGAACCTCTGCAGGCCCTGCTTGGGGAGCATCCGCGCGTGGTGCTGACAGAGCCCCTGGATTACGACCGCTTGGTGGCAGCCATGAAGGGCTGCACGCTTCTACTCACAGACTCCGGTGGGTTGCAGGAAGAAGCACCCGCTCTCGGGAAACCGGTTCTGGTGCTGCGTGAAACCACCGAACGACCCGAAGCCGTTGAGGCCGGAACAGCCCGATTGGTGGGGACGGATCCAACCACGATTCACCGGGAAGCCTCCCTGTTGTTGGAGAACAGCGAGGCCTACAACGCCATGGCGAAAGCCGTGAATCCCTTTGGCGATGGCCACGCGAGTGAAAGGATTCTTGGGGCGGCCCTTGAACTCTTGGCAAGCTGACGCAGCCCTTAGTTCTTGCGGTGCTTACCGCTGGTTGCTGCATCGGCCCATTCAATCCAGGCATCACAGCTCGGAACAGAGGCGGGTGCTGCTGTTCGTTGGACTGAATCCGTCGCGAGCCGATGGACAGCGAGACGACCCAACCCTGCGACGGCTTCAAGGCTTTTCCCAGCACTGGGGGTATCACCATCTTGTGGTCCTCAATTTGTTTGCCCGCATCTCCCCCTCCCCCTCACAGCTCTGCCGTTGCACCGAGCCAATCGGCGCTGAAAATGATCTGATTTTGCGCAGCTGGTTCCAGCGGTGGGCCCAACAGCCCGCATGGGATCTTTGGCTGGGATGGGGGGTCGGCGGAGGACTGCAGCAACGGGATAAGGCGATCTTGAAAATGTTGAGCGACGTCAGCGATCAACGAGGAGAGCTTCCACCCCCTTTTGTGGCTGGCTTGACCAAAGCGGGCTATCCCCGCCACCCCCTCTACCTTCCCCGTGATGTACAGAGAGTTGCCTGGGCAGTACGGTTCCTAGATGAACCGCACTCCGCGCCGGTATCGGATCTCCCTTCACCTGTCTGGCGGACAGACCGAAGTGGTGCATTTCACGTCACTTGATCAATTCCAGGATTGGTATCAAGGCCTGGTTAACGCCAGTGCTGAAGGGGCTTTTGTGAATGTTCCCCTCAGTGAACTAGACGGTGAGTTTCTGGTCGTGCGTCCAGATGCCGTCATCGGAATGCGGGTTGAACCGCAATACGCCTTGATCGATGACGCCTGAGCGTTTAGGGCTGCTTTGGGGCATCACGGTCTTTGCGGGTGCAGGGGCGAGGCTGCTAGCGGCTTTATCCAATATCAATGGCGTGGTTTTGCTGTTGCTTTCAGGGCTGCTGATCGGGCGCTCTGGCCTGGGGCTCGTTGAGCCTCTCGATCTCGGGCAAGGGCTACAAACCATCGTTGGACTGTTGGTGAGCTTGGTGTTGTTTGACGGAGGTCTCAACCTTCGTCTACCCGGGGACACGATTAAAGCCACCGTGCTTCGCATCTCAGTCCTGAGAATCTTCATTTCTCTTGGTGCGGGAATGCTTGCTGCGCACTGGCTCGCCGGCCTTGGATGGTCCTTGGCTGCAGTCTTTAGCGCCATCGTGCTGGCCACCGGGCCCACCGTGGTCACCCCGATCGTGAAACAAATCCGCTTAGCCCATCCCCTGGGAGATGTGCTGGAAGCGGAAGGACTGGTGCTCGAGCCCATTGGAGCGGTGTTGGCCCTGCTGCTCCTGGAACTCGCTCTAGGCGACTTGCACGGCTGGCGTGAATTGGCCCAGGGCTTGCTGGCACGCCTCGGAGGGGGAGTGCTCATTGGGGTCACGGTTGGTTGGCTTTTATCTGAGGGGCTACGACGCCTGAATTCTTCGCAACCCGTCGGATTGCGCCTACAGCTCACGCTGGGGGCGTTGTTCCTGATGTTTGGGATTGCCGAATGGCTCCTGCCTGAATCAGGGCTACCGGCATCCGTGGCCGCAGGCGTCGTGGTCGGTCGTCGATCAACCGAAGAAGCCGGTCAGCTCGATGAGCTGATCCGAGAATTGGCTGCACTCGCCATCACCATGCTGTTTCCGCTATTGGCAGCAGACGTGTCTTGGGCTGAGCTCAGTCCGCTTGGATGGGGCGGTGTGAGCTGTGTCTTGCTGCTCATGTTTGTGGTGCGACCAGTCGCCGTGAGTGTGGCCACAGTCGGTTTGCCCTTGGTGTGGCGACAAAAATTGTTTATGGCCTGGCTGGCTCCAAGAGGAATCGTCACAGCAGCTGTGGCCTCATTGTTTGCGATCCGCCTTGAGCAGGCTGGGATTTTGGGTGCAGGTCGGCTGCAAGGGTTGGTCTTCCTCACAATTTTGATGACCGTTGGCATCCAAGGCTTAACAGCGCAACCGTTGGCGCGCGTTCTTGGCTTGATTGCTGAGGGGCCAGAAGACTCTGACCCCACGGCGTCTGCCTCGTCAGAGGCAGCGACGCAAGCGCTGCCGATCGTTCCCGAGTCTGGCCAGTAATGCCCAAGTGGTGATGAGGTCTGGCCCCTGCAGGCGACCGAGCAACGCGGCCCTAAGACTCTTCATCAAGACGCCCTTCTTGACATCAGCGGTGGCAGCCGCCTCTTTGAGCAAGGTTTGGGCGCGCTCAACATCGAGACCATCCCATGGATTCAGCTCAAGAGCGGAGAGAAGTGCCTGAAGGGCAGGACGCGCTCCTGCTTGCTCCAGTTGCTTCAGTCCATCCTCTTCTAGAGGGGGCTCTTCAAAAAAGGGCTGGGCTTGGGTCACTCCGTCTTCAATCAAGGTGAGCGACGGTCCAAGCAAAACAGCTAGGTCGTTGGCCCAAACAGGATCGCTAGCAACCCAGCCTTGTTGCCGCCAGCGGGGTTCAAGGACTTCGAGAAGCTCGTCAGGCGAGCAACCATGCAAAACCTGGGCATTGAGCCAGTTGAGCTTGTCCCAATCGAATTTGGCTCCTGCTTTGTTCACCCGATCAAAACTGAAAACGTCGGCTGCTTCTCGAAGCGTGAACCGTTCCTCCATTCCTTCCGGTACAGACCAACCGAGCAGGGTCATGTAATTGGCTAAGGCCTCTGCGGTGTAACCCATGGCCTGAAAATCGCCAATGGAGGTCACCCCATCACGCTTCGACAGCTTTCTCCCCTCTGGGTTGAGGATTAAGGGCGTATGGGCAAACGTTGGACAGGTCAACCCAAGCGCCTGATACAGCAAAAGTTGCTTGGCCGTATTGGCAATGTGATCCTCACCTCGAATCACGTGGCTGATGGCCATAGCGGCATCATCAACCACGACCACGAGGTTGTAGAGGGGGTCACCAACCGTGTTGGCAGGAGCGCGTCTGGCGATCACCATGTCACCGCCAAGATCCGCTCCTCGCCATTGCATCGGACCGCGCACCATATCGGTCCAAGCAATGGTGGCTTCGTCATCAATGCGAAACCGGATCACCGCCTCTCGCCCTTCAGCCCGATAGGCCTCCTCCTGTTCAGCACTGAGATGGCGATGACGGTTGTCGTACCGAGGTGGCTTCCCTGAAGCCCTCTGCGCTTCACGCATGGCATCCAATTCTTGCTCGCTGGCATAACAGCGATAGGCAAGACCTTGATCGAGCAATTGACTGATCGCCTGTCGATGGGATTCAATCCGCTCGCTTTGGATGACCGGTTCCTCATCCCAGTCCAGGCCAAGCCAGTGCAAGCCATCAAGAATATTTTGTGTGAACTCTGGCTTGGATCGCTCTTTATCGGTGTCCTCAATTCTCAGCAAAAATTGGCCGTTTTGGTGTCGGGCAAACAGCCAATTAAAAACAGCTGTGCGAGCTGTTCCGATATGAAGCGTGCCGGTGGGGCTTGGGGCCAGACGAACGCGAACCGTCACTAAGCCGGAAGAATGAAAACGGGACCGACGGGATTCGAACCCGCAACTTCCGCCGTGACAGGGCGGTGCTCTAACCGATTGAACTACGGTCCCAGGTTGAACTCAATGGAAGGAGCTTTGCCCACAAAGAGTGACCTTTGCCGCTCACGCGACTTGGCCAGTATCAACTGCCGCCCTGCCCTCCGTCAACACACTCGTAGGGACACCAACGTTTTCTGAGCTTCCCCCTGTGATCTGCCATTGGAGGGTCTGGGAGAGACAGCCTCTTCAAAGGCCAAAGCCAACACCAAACGCTTCGAGAATGAGGCACGGAACAGGCCAAGCCATGGATGGACACACTCCACCCTGGAGGGGAGATCAAACCCATCCCAAGAAAGGCGCAGAAGCAAACAAAAAAAATCCTCCCTCTGCGGGGAGGATGAAGGATGAGCCGGAGCCAAAATGCGGCTCAGGGACGGAATCCAGCTGGTTCGATCAAACGCACTTGATTCCCTCGAGCCGTGAATTCACGGCCTTGGTCGCTTTGAACGACGACTCGTCCACCGGACTTAACGCGAATCACTCGTGCACGAACCCAGCCGAGAGCGGCTGATTCGAGCACTTTGACCACATCACCAGGTTGAAGATCCAACTCCATGCTCGAAATCAGGAAAACTGCAAGTAAGGGGTCATCGGACGCGCCGTGGAGGACTTGAACCCCCGACATCAGGTTTTGGAGACCTGCGTTCTACCAACTGAACTAACGGCGCAAGGCGATGAACCCCTCAGCCATCGAAAAACGATGGCATTAATTCGTTGAAGCGAAAGCCTCAGCGATCGAAGCGCTGCTTCACGCGAGTGGCCTTGCCCACCCGGTCCCGCAGATAAAAGAGCTTCGCACGCCTTACTTTACCGCGACGCTCAATCTTCACTGAGGCCACTTGTGGGCTGTGGAGCATAAAAACACGCTCAACACCGATGCCCTGGAAGATGCGTCGCACCGTGATCGTCTGATTAAGACTTCCATGGCGCTTAGCGATCACAACGCCCTCATAGGGCTGGACACGCTCCTTATTGCCCTCGCTGATGCGAACACCAACACGCACGGTGTCGCCGACGTAAATCTCAGGAAGATCGCTCTTCAACTGAGCGTCCTCGAATTCCTTAATCAGTGCTGAAGCACTCATCTTCTTCGAATCTTTCGCCGTTGATTTTTCAGCAACAGCAGTTGCACCGCTGGTCGCCTCAGTGGCGACGTCCACAGACGTCTCTATCGGGTCCACTGCCATCCCAGCTCCTGGTAACACGCCAAACAACCACCTTAACCCCCAGCCTCCTTCCGAGACGCAATCCACTGCCTTCGAACGTTTTGCAGAAGAAGCCAGGACCCCGTCGCCAGCATCCACAACAGGCCAACCGCGTTAAGCAGGACGACGACTGGTTCGAGGGCAGGCCCCAGCCACTCGCCCTCATGGATCGTCATCAACCAATGGACTTGGTCACGGCTCAACCCCCCCCAGTCCTTCGCCAACCGATAGGTCACTCCGGTACTAACGGTGACCAGCAAAGGGAGCACAACGAGAGGAGCCACCCAGCGATGCAATTGGCGTACGCGAACCAACAAGCGGGCCACCGTCGATCCCTCCATTGCAATTGATAGCGTGACAGGAAGACTGTCTGTGGAGCGTCCGCTGTTGCGGCCTGCTTTAACGGCCTGAAACAAGAAACGCTGAAACTCGATGAATTTGTTCGCTGACCTCCTCGCCTCCACAAAAGCTTCCACCGTTACGGCCACAGGGCCGCGCATCCAGCAGAGACGCGGCGTGGAAATCAAGTCAGCTCGCGAGCTGAAAATCATGGCGAAAGCCAGTTCGATCGTCGCCACCGTTTTGCGCGAGATCATGGAGCTGGTTGAACCTGGCCAGACCACTGGCGATCTCGACGCCCATGCCGAGCGCCGCATCAGGGAAATGGGTGCAACCCCGAGTTTCATGGGTTACCACGGCTTCCCTGCAAGCATCTGCGCCAGCATCAACAACGAGGTGGTGCATGGCATCCCCAGCAACAAACGGGTCATCCATGCTGGCGATCTCCTCAAAGTGGATACGGGGGCCTATTTCGACGGCTACCACGGGGATAGCTGCATCACCGTTTGCGTCGGCGACGTCTCGGAAGAAGCACGAAAGCTCAGTCGTGTCGCTCAGGAATCACTGATGGCTGGACTCTCCCAGATCCGTGCCGGGAATACGCTTCTCGACATCGCTGGAGCCGTTGAAGACCACGTCAAAGCCAATCACTTCAGCGTGGTGGAGGATTACACCGGCCATGGAGTTGGACGGAATCTCCATGAGGAGCCATCGGTGTTCAACTTCCGAACAGACGCTCTCCCCAATGTGAAATTGCGCCCAGGAATGACGCTCGCCGTTGAGCCCATTCTCAACGCAGGAAGCAATGCTTGCCGCACCCTCAAAGACCGCTGGACCGTCGTCACCAAGGATGGAAGTCTTTCCGCTCAGTGGGAGCACACCATCGTGGTGACCTCTGATGGTTGCGAGATCCTCACCGATCGGGGGGATTGATCTTCAAAGCGCGGCAATAAACCCTCCGAATCAGTTCGATGGAGGGCATTAGAAGGTAGGTAAGAGGGTTGGGGGTGACGATGATCAAGTTCACCCCAAGGCTTGCTTGCCAGAGCACCTGCTTAGCGACAAAACCAGACGTCATCACTCCAATCGGGTTGAGATTGGAGCGAAACGGTCCGAGGATCAGTTTGCGAAGCCGTAATGCCTCACGCTGCTCCGCGTCACGGTTGTTCCAACGCGAGCTGACCAGCTCACCGATCAGTCGCTTGCTCAACTCATAGCCAGGGCTCAAGGCCGGTTGGATCTCGGCCTCTGACGTGTTGACCCAGAGCTCCCTCGGCTGTTCGCGGTTGAGATCTTGATCGGCGATGGTCTCGAACTGCTGCATCAAACGCCAATGGCTGAATGCATTCACCTCAAGGGCTTTGGAGAGAGTGTCTGGGCACTGGTCACCACCAGGGTTGATGCCGTGGTTCAAAACCAGCACATCAACACCTTTGAGAATGGGCTCCAGCTGACGCTCATCTCCGCAAGACCAACGAACCCACTCTTGAGCTTCATCAGGCGACGCTTGGGCTTGGGGGCGCGGACGATGACTGAAAGCAATCACCCAGGCGCCCTCTGCGATCAAAGCCTGGGTTAAGGCACGGCCCAGCGCACCACTCGCTCCAGTGATTCCCACTGTTCGCCCAGACCAACGCCCGGACAGGGGAGCAGCGGAGGAGGGAGATGCCTGTTTGGCCATGAAAGGGGATTTGGATCAGGGGGGGGAAGCAACTTGGACGAAACCATTCACACCTTCACCGGCCCAACGATGACAGCACAACGGGGCTTGACCTCTAAATTGCTGAACACGCCGGGATCTCCTGCATGGGCAACACACTGCTGATCGGATCCTGTGAGCCGTTCAGCGGCAAATCCGCTCTCGTACTCGGATTAGCCCGCCATCTCCTGTCTGAAGGCCGGACTGTGCGCTTTGGCAAACCACTCGCCACAAGTCTTGAGTGGACGGCCAAAGGGTCTCCTTTGCCCGATCCATTGATTGATGACGATGTGCGTTTCGTTGGCACAACCCTTGGGCTCGACGAGACCCGCTTGATTCCATCCCTCCATCTGCTCTCTCCAGAGACCGCAGACACCCGTCTGAGACAGGGCAATTTGGAGGCGGGAACCGGGCTCGAGATGTTGTTGAAAGATCTACAAAACGATCAAGACAGCTTCACCATGCTCGAAGCGGCAGGAAGTCTGCACGAGGGTCTGATGTATGGCCTCAGCCTCGTACAACTCGCTGAAGGACTGTCTGCTCCAGTGATTCTGGTGCATCTGTGGCAAGACAGCCGCAGCGTGGATGCCCTCCTCGCAGCCCAGCATCAGCTCGGCGATCGACTAGCCGGTGTTGTTTTGAATGCGGTGACACCTGATGAAGTCGAGGAATTGAATCAACACGTGGTGCCGGCTCTTCAGGCACTGGGATTAAAGGTCTTCGGGGTGATGCCCAGATCTCCCCTTCTACGCAGCGTCACCGTTGGAGAGCTGGTGAGACGTCTTGATGCGCGAGTGATTTGTTGCAAAGAACGCCTCGAACTCCTGGTTGAGACCCTGAGTATCGGAGCCATGAATGTGAATTCAGCAATGGAATTCTTCAGGCGTCGGCGCAACATGGCTGTTGTGACAGGCGCTGATCGCACCGATATTCAGCTGGCAGCACTCGAGGCCTCAACGCAGTGCCTGATCCTCACCGGCGCTGGAGAGCCTCTCCCCCAACTGGTCAATCGTGCCGATGAATTGGAGGTGCCCCTTCTGAAGGTTGAGCACGACACGCTGGCCACGGTTGAAGTGATTGAACAGGCCTTCGGACATGTGCGTCTCCACGAAACAGTGAAGGCCACCTATGCCTTCCGACTCGTTGAAGAGCACTGCCAGCTGAGCGAATTGTTTCGTGCCGTTAGCTGAGCGTTTGCGGAGCGATCACCTAGGCACACCTCTCTCGAGGGGCGCTGCTAGCGTTTGAAACTGCCAGTGGGATGTCATTGAGCCGCTCTCTTGATCTTCCTGCACTCGACAGGGTCGACACACTTGCCCAAGAACTTGCCCTCCTACAGGACAAGGGGAAGCGGAGAATTGCCATTCTTGGCAGCCGCCACGTGCCGGTCGTCGCGATTCATCTCGTAGAACTGATCTCTCGGTCCTTGGCACAAGAGGGGCATACGTTGCTGACCTCGGGGTCTCAGGGTGTCAATGCAGCCGTGATTCGGGGGGTCTTAGCCGTTGATCGCGAGCGACTCACCGTGCTGCTCCCCCAGAGTCTCGATCGACAAGTCCCGGAAATTCGCGACCAGCTAGATCAGGTTCTCCATCTGATCGAAAAACCTGAGCATGACGATCTGCCGTTGCCCATCGCCAGCAGTCTCTGCAATCAAGAGATCATCAACCGTTGTGATCAATTGATCTGTCTCGCGTTTCATGACAGCGAAACACTTCTTGCTAGCTGCAGAAGTGCAGAAGACATGGGGAAAGTGGTGAGTCTTCTGTTTTTCGATTAATCGGTTTCGATCCGTTCAGGGCTGCTCGCTGAGGCGGTCATGCCGATTGAAGAAGAGCTTTCAGGCCTTCCACGTACAAAATGCCTGTGCAGAAGAGCGCCGACGCCCAGCACAAGCCTCTTAAAGGCGCAATGTTGCTGACGTAAGCACCGATATAGACAAGTCGAAGGATGGGCTGAATGAGGGCCACAACGGCCGCAATACCTGGCAAAGGTCCTGTTTGAAGAGCGGCGATTAAAGCCAACAAAGCAGCAGGAGCATGAAGACCAAACGCTTCAAAACTGTTCTGATGAGCCCAACTGGCCCGCTTCCCCCACGCGGGCAGGCGATCAAACATCGCCCTTGGCGCATTCATGTCAGCCATGGTGAAGTCAGCCTGGGAGCGCGCCGCACCTAGAGGAACAATGCTGACAATCACAACCGCGCCAGCCAGCACAAGAGACCAGGCATAGGGAGCTGCTGGAACAGCCGTCAACAAAGCAATGAGATCCATGGGCCAGCCAAATACAAATCCTTTCTAAACAGCAATCTTCTGGATTGTGATGTCGTTCCACTACCCAAGACGTCTTATCCCTGCCCTAACAACGCAGGGGCATGCCGCCACACCAGCCCTTCTTCCATCCATTGTTTTCAACTTTTCAGCAAGAAAAGCTTAAAAATGCGCCATCAAGTGGCGGGTTACATCGTTATGGGGCATCCGAATCGCTGACATCCGAACCAGAACCAACCTCATCATTGAGACTTTGACCTGGACGCCAACCGCTGGCCCAGATCTCTTTGCACTGACGATTAAGTGTGTCGCGAGTGAAGCCCCAAGCAGCGACAACTTTCTGCAAGTCTGTCTTGATGTCATCAGCCCCAGGGAAGTCTCCATAACGCGTCGCAAGTCTTGCTGCGGACGTCAGCTGGTCGGGGCCAGGAACTCCTTCAAAACCAAGCAAAGAGTCCAAAATATCCCGATCCGATGCATAAAGCGGATGAGTTTGCTGAATGTCTTCTGCCATAAAGGGTTGGGTCTGCAAGCGACGAAGCACAAAGGATCAGACGTCCTTGGTGATACTCAAGCGCATTGAGATCTACACCGTGAAGCGGTTAACCAAGGTCAACCAAGGGAACCCCAGTGGTGACTGAACCAGGTCATCGCCTGAGGTGGCACCTGTTAAGCAACATCAAAGGGCTGGATATGCACTCATGACACCCCAGCCAATCAAGGCAGCGATGCTGCCCCAAACCAAAAGAGATGCGCCAAGCAAACGAAATCTGTTTTCATTCTTTGGAATTACGAGCTGACGATCCATTCAATTTTGTTCTCAACCCCTTTGATGACAACGCCCGACAATGGTCGCAAGCAATTCACAGGGTTAGCTGACAAAGATGTCAAGCGGAAACAACGTGTCTACGTTGCACGAAACGCGAGATCGACATGGGCTTCGACAAAGGAGATAAATTCATCGATGACGCGAAGCAACGCGCCCACGATGCAATTGGAGAATCCAATCCAAAACTCACATCTCTAGAAAAAGGCTTTTTGCACGCCATGAAGCGACGTCAGGCCCGCGAAAAGCATGCCAGGAAAGGAAGCTGAGACGCTCCAAATAGGGACAAAGCACCAACGGTCATATTTTTCTAACCACAACAGAAGAGGCGCAGATATTCGCGGGCTTATCAATGAGCCCTGCTGTAAATCCATCTCCACTATCTTCTGACGAACAACCGGCTATCTATTTACGTACGGACTTTCTTACTCCATAGGATGTTATTTAATTGTTTCGCATGCGTCATCAAGCCTGCAACTGATCGCTTTGCACCCAGGCGCTAGCGCGACCTCTCTGATCAGATTCTCCATCCCATCGGCTATTTCCAGAGGCAATCTGAAGAGCGAAAAGACTGCGGCAACTGGCTTTGAATGCTTTTGGATTTGATAGGGCATGCCAAGAATGTTTTAAATCCACAAAATCCCATTACGATGTCAAGCCGTCTAGGAATGAGATGCTCAGATCGATTGCTTCGCTGTTGTTTGCGGCTGTGATGTGGGTTCAGGTCCCCCAGTGGTCCAACGATTGGTCGAAATGTGCCGTAGACGTCCCTGATACGGCTTGTCATTGGTATGTCGTAGCTCCAGACAACACCTTTGGGGAAGGATTCAGCTGGGCCAATGCTCCTTGGTTTAGCGCTGAAGGTCTGCTCGACATTGGTGATCTCACTGACACCATGAGCAACATCCACCTCGGCGCGGTTGAGAACGCTTAAAAGCGCCTCACCAGAGGTCTCACTGCCAGTGGCTTCTGCCCTAGAAACCACTGGCTTCAGAATGGCGTAACGGCCCTATCGATTTCCGAAGTCTTCACAGAAGCGAAATCGATGCGTGGCGATTGATGACACCAGGATGAAGGTGGCGATCATCCATCTTCAGATTCAACACGACACATTGCTTGAAACCCCAAAGCTGTCAGCAGCAATGCTCTGGGGCTAAGTAGACGAAACTGGTCGATCTATTTCTTTTTCAAGTAAGGCAAATCACTTGGCTGAGCAAGGGTGAAGACAACAGCGGCTGTAATGAGTGCACCCACAGCCAACATTGCATAAATCCAAACAGAGTAATCAGTCATCAGTTAATTCCTAAAACGCCAAACGTGATTTGGCTCAGAATGCCATGACCTGTCAAGGCCTCCGTGAGCACGCCGATCACAATGCCGAGCATGGCTAAGCGTCCATTGAGGAGCTCTGCAGCAACAAATCGCCCAGACTTGCTTTGCTCTGAAGAGCCGTTCTGGAACCAATCTTCTTGGGACTGGGAGACGGAATTCATCAGCTTCAAATAAGTACACGCACTTTACCCGCTTTGCAACGTTTTGCGAAGCGTCGCCATGCGACCCATCCAAGCCACTGACATCCCTTTGCTACGCGAAATTTTCGTGGATGCCATTCATAGCCAAGCCGCTCAGGTTTACAGCCCAGAACAAATACACGCTTGGGCAAGCCTCGCTTGGCTACCAGGACTATTGGATCGCACCTTGGAAGAAGGCCAAGGCTGGATCAGTGGAGTCGATGATGGGTTCGCGATTCGCCATCCCTCCAACCGACTGTCAATGCTGTATTGCCGAGGTCGATCGTCTCGACAGGGACATGGCTCAGCGCTGCTTAAGGCCATTGAATGCGATGCCCTACGCATGGGAATCAAACGGTTGCAAACAGAAGCCAGCCTCCTCAGTCGGCCCATGCTGGAGCGACGGGGTTGGATGGTGATCGCTCCTGAGCCATTCACGATCGCCGGCGTGCCGTTCTTGCATTTCAAAATGGACAAACGCTTGGGCTGAGTCCGCTCCCTCAGGCGAATCGCTAAAGCCTTACAAATCGCCTACAGCGATGGCGAAAAGATGGCGAAATGATGGAAAAATCATCGAGATTTTCAAGACTGGGCGAAGAATAAAAACACTGATGCTTGCTGATTCGCCAAATTCCTCTCTCAGCATCTGTTTTTCCACACGAATTTCAAACCAAAACAGATTTTTGCTCACGTCATGGCGTTGGTCAGGCTCATCAAAGCCAACCGAGCAGGTTCAGTCATGAGTTGAAGCAACTTTTAGATGACAACAATGTGAGCTCGCTTACACGCAACAAACCCTTTCTATGACAGCAGTACAAACAACATGAAATTGAGTCCATCAGCATCGAACAACGAAATAAAGCAATCTGAAAACAGAAGAAGAACGTTCGATCCCGGGCTACAGCGCTGCTCTGACTCCAAACAATCCGGATTCAGCGGCTGTGGAAAAGTTGTGGAAAAGCATGGAAATCATCAAAATCGCCCCCTCACCGCCCAGTTCATAGGGTGATCCTGCCCGACCCTGCATCCCCTAATCCATCCTGGGAGGCCTAACGACCTTGCAGGAACTCTCCAAGAACGTTCAGCTGGCGATCCACGGCGTCACTGACGAAGATTGCCTCAAGTCTGGTTGCCACCGAGCATGTCTTCATACCCTTCGTAGGGGTCATATTCGGCCCATCCAGGGCTGGCTTGATCCATAAGCCCATATTGACCATCAATCATCTGAGTTCTTGTGTTCCCGTAAGGCACCGTGTTGCAGGTCACGCCTCCACCGGCCACCGGTTGGCAGTCATTGAAACGAACCTGGCTTTTCACGGAGACGCCAACCAGGGAAACACAGCCGATAAGAAGGGAAACCACTGCGCTTAAACGCCCATCAAAAGGTCGCTGGATCGGCATGAGCTGCTGAACAACTGAAACCAGTTTGACCGCATCCAGCCTCAAAAGCCCTGACACTGAACATTCACAGCCGTCAAAAAATTGACAGCGTCTTTTCCACGTCCAGCACGGAGCTGCACCATCACGAGGTCGGACTGCAGACCCAAAAGCATGGTTTGACAGGGATAACGGTCGCGTGCTGATGCACTGCGCTGCAGCTGTTCAGCACGGTTCAAAGCTTCCTGACAGCTGTCGATTCGCTCGAATCGAAAACAATCCAACGCAACAGGATTGACGCTCCGAAGCGAAGCAGCAGAAGCGGAACCGATCAAAGCACCACCAAGGACCAACAGAATCGCCCCAGAAATCGCGATCTCCTGAGAGGATGCGACAGCTATTTCTCGGATCGGATGTACACCGACTGGACTGCTGTCGCCCTTCTGCTGTTCACCACTGTGCCTTTGTTGGCTGTCGTGGTGACCGCCGCCTTCTTTATTTGGCAACAGAGGAAGAAACAACTGCGTTAACCGGCTCAGGAAGGGCCGTGGAGTGCTGAATTCCAAGGGCTGGCAGTGACATGCCTAACTCTTGATTTTGACTCTTCGTGGGCTCGCCTTGCCCCAAACAATCCAGACAAGTACGAAAACGCTTGTCATTGATTCGCTGAATGCCACTGCCGCCGCAGCTTCTGCAGGTCATGGTTGCTGTTGCCGTTTCAAGACGTTTAGTTTGAGGCCTTTTTTTAATTGCGATCCCGAACTTTTCCTGAAGAATCAGCCCCCACAATCAATGACGTGAGCTTGTCCTGACGCTCTCTCAGCTCCTCCAGCAATTCTTCAGCCGAAATCGCATGCTCGGGAGGCACGAGCCCAAGAGATGAAGCCAATTGGCCAATCAATTGCGCTGCCGTATCTCCACGATCACGCAGCGACCTCACGCCTGTCGCATGCTCGCGTTTTGACAGTTTTTGGCCGGACGGATCACAGAGCAACGGCACATGCCCATAGCGCGGGGAGGCCATTCCCAGGCTGGACATAACAGCGATCTGAGCGGCACAGACCGACACCAGATCTTGCCCTCGGACCACCTCACTGATGCCCATCGCCAACTCATCGATGGACGTCGCCAGGTGATAAGCGATGACTCCATCGGCGCGACGAAGAACGACATCTCCTACCTGAGCGGAGAAGGGCTCAGCAACGCGCAATCTCCAGGCCGGTAATCGCGCATTCCTCAAGCCCCAGTCCTGTGGGAGCCGCCTGCACGTTCCTGGATAGATGCTTGCACCGTCAAGCTGACGGCGACTACAGCGACAGGGATAGAGATAACCCTGCTTCCGCAAGCTTGAAAGGAATGAGCCATAGAGGCCCCGGCGTCTGCTCTGCAGCACAAGGGGGCCATCCCAGTGGAGGCCTAGCCAGCGGAGGTCCTGCAGCACCGACTCAATGGCGCCAGAACGAATCCTTGGCGTATCGAGGTCATCGACCCGCAACAACCATTGCCCGTTGTTGACTCGGGCATGCAGCCAGGACAGAAGAGCCGTCCTCACATTGCCGAGGTGAAGTGGACCGGAGGGCGTGGGAGCAAAGCGACCCCGGTAGCCCTGTTGGCGCAGTCTCTGGCCATTCTGCAGGACTCGACTCAGGTGATCGGGAAGCTCGATAGCCATCGATAGTGCTGATCGCTCATCTCAACAAAAAAGGGTGGTCAAAAGACCACCCCGTGATCAGCAGAGACTCTTTGATCTAGCCCTGGACGCGATCTTTGAACATTTTGCCAGCGGTAAAGGCGGGAACACGCTTGGCAGGAATTTTGATCTTTTCACCGGTTTTGGGGTTCAGGCCCTGACGAGCAGAACGCTCGCGTGGTTCAAACGAACCAAAACCAAGGATGGAAACTTTTTTCCCTTCGACAACGGAATCAATGATGGTGTCGATAGCGGCGTCCACAACGAGGGAGACGTCGGTTTTGGTGAGTTCGGTGCGAGCAGCAACGAGGTTGACGAGATCAGCTTTGTTCATGGAAGGAGTGATATGGAGCGAGAGCGCGATGGTTGACGTTGCGGAGGTCAACATCCGCACGGCTTCCTTGAGCGTGCCAATCGTATGGAGGTCAGCGCCTTGAGGCAACCGAAAAACCCTGTGCCGCAACGCATTCACCCAATCAGTCTTGAGGAAGCAGATCTGATTGGGCAGGACTCCAACTGTCAAAAGGAGCTAAGCGCCCACCTCGCAGCGCCCCAAGGCCTGCTCCAGAAGCCAGTGCTGGACTTGATTCTGGAGGAATCCAATCGCGCAGACGCTGAAGGCTGAGCTGCTGCCTCGGCCAATGAAACGTGCGTCGATGACGAAGAGGAGCCATTTCACCTTCTTGAACTGGAATTAACAATCGTCCGCAAAACAGCACATCCAGAGGGGCTGGAGCGTGCACAACACAGCTTCCTGGCGTGGGTCCAGGCGTCCAAAGCAGCCTTAAACCGGAGGCTGTGATGTGGGAATCAACAAAAGTCTCAAGGGGTTGAACCCCTGGTAAGAGGTAAGCCTCTTGCTCTTGAACCAACACAGGCCATCCCAATCGTTCTTGCAAGCGACGAAGGCGTCCATGCCCCTCTCGACTCGTCAGCAGAATCCGAGCTGAACGATCAGATGCCAGGTCATGCAGGGCTTGAAGGCTGGCCTCGGTCAGCGGTGGGCAATCAATCAGGACGGGTTCTGGGTCCAAATCGAGCCACCAAGACGACCCACCACGACAATCTCGATTGGGTGGAAATAGCCAAAGGTTGTCCAAGATTTGCTGAGGTGGTCGGCCTGACTCCAAAGCCGAGGTCATCGTCATTTCGGTGGAGTTCCATCACACCCTCTACTTTGAGGGAAGTACGTCCTGCGATCTGCGGGCGGATCTTTGAGCACGATCCATCGCGGCAGTCCCTGGCCCCTAGGCAGCACGATCACACCACGCGGTGTGAATTTTTCCGTTGCGGCGCCAGCGGCCAATCGGCTCGAATTGCTGATTTTTTCCGATGCTGAGGCAAAGGCACCCGAACAGGTGATTGAGCTGTCGGAGCAGCATCGCTCCGCCAATTATTGGCATGTCGAGGTCGAAGGTCTTGGTGCTGGATGTTGCTACTGCTATCGGGTGTTTGGCCCCATTGAGCCAGGTGGCCATGGATTTCGGCCCGCCAAGGTGCTTGTTGACCCCTGCGCCCGCGCCATTGATGGCTGGAATGTTTATCAGCGTGTAGCGGCGACCGGCGCATCACCCAACTCCGACAGGTGCTTGAAATCGGTGGTTTCCGAGCGAGATCCATTCGATTTCCAAGCCCATCCCCGGCCTCGCCATAGCTGGCAAGACACCGTGATCTACGAGCTCCACATCGGAGGGTTCACCAAACGCCCCGACAGCGGTATCAGCCCCGATCGACGCGGAACCTATTTAGGAGTGATCGACAAGATCCCCTACCTAAAGGAGATCGGGGTCACCACGATCGAACTGCTACCGATCCAAGCCTTCGATCCCAACGATGCCCCCGCTGGTCGTGACAACGTTTGGGGTTACAGCCCTCTGAGTTGGTTCGCACCACATCACGAATACGCGGTCGGCGCGGACCCCCACTCCGCTCGAGACCAGGTGCGTGAACTGGTGGCGGCCTGCCATGACGCAGGGATTGAGGTGCTTGTGGATGTGGTTTACAACCACACCACGGAGGGCAACCGCAACGGACCCACCCTGAGCTGGAGGGGGTTTGCCGATCGCAACTACTACCACCAGAGCGATGCGGGTGAGTACATGGATGTGAGCGGTTGTGGCAACAGCATTGCGGCCAACGATCCACTCTCCAGACAACTCATCCTCGAATCACTGCGCTGCTGGGCCATTGAACTGGGCATTGACGGCTTCCGCTTCGATTTAGGGATTGCTCTCAGCCGCGGAGAGAAGCTGAAACCGCTGGAACACCCTCCCCTGTTTGAAGCGATGGAGGCTGATCCGCAGCTGAGTGAACTCAAGTTGGTGAGCGAACCCTGGGATTGTGGTGGGCTTTACCGGCTGAGTGATTTTCCGGCCAAAAGGATTGGCACCTGGAACGGACACTTCCGTGATGCTTTACGCAGTTTCTGGAAAGGAGATGAGGGCAGCACCTGGGCTCTTGGACAACGCTTTCGTGGCAGCCCCGATTTGTACGACGGGAAAGCAGCCAGTCTTGGCAGCTCAGTGAACCTGATTACGGCGCACGACGGCTTCAGCCTCTTGGACCTTGTGAGCTTCAACAACAAACACAATCTGGCCAATGGTGAAAACAACCGAGACGGTGAGAACCACAACAACAGCTGGAATCATGGCGTCGAAGGGCCGAGCAGCAATCGCGCCATCCAGGCACTCCGTCAGCGCCAACAACGCAATCTGCTCAGCACCTTGCTGCTGAGTCGTGGTGTCCCGATGCTGCTGATGGGCGATGAAGTCGGGCGCAGTCAGGGAGGGAATAACAACACGTGGTGCCAGGACAGCCCTCTCAGCTGGATGATCTGGGGAGACGATCACTGCGATCACGAGTTACAGACCTTCGTGCGGCGCTTACTCGATGTGCGCCAACAACTTGCGAGCTTGTTCAATCCGATCCAGCCTCACAACGAAAAGAAACCACTCCGATCAGGAGATTCAGACAAGTTGTGGCGCCAGTGGCACGGAGTAGAGCTCAGCAAACCGGACTGGGCGAATTGGTCCCACTGCTTAGCGCTGAGCTTGCAGCAAGGACACCAAGGTGCCGTGTTGTGGATGGGCTTCAACGCCTACTTCAAGTCGATGCACTTCGACCTGCCGGAAGCGGCCTCGCCATGGTGTCGCTTGATCGACACAGCATTGCCTGCTGGAGAGGATCTACCAACACAAATCGAACGTTGGACGCCCTCTGGGGTTCCGTTGGAGGCGCGCAGCCTGGTGGTGATGGTGGCTCAGGAGTACGCAGACCGCCTGAGTCTTTGAATCAAGCGGGCGGCGGGAATCGAACCCGCATCATCAGCTTGGAAGGCTGAGGTTTTACCACTAAACTACGCCCGCACTAGTACGTCCGAACTGCTTGCCAGAGGAAGGCAGCTGTTAGGTCGCGTGCCCAAGCATTATGACGGTCCGCGTGCCCCCCTGTTCAGGATTGACTTCAACAGCTCGCCCCGAGGGCTCCCGTCGCCGTCTCATGCTCGCTTACGGGCTTGGGGATGCAGGTACCGGACTGGCCGCCACAACACTGGGGTTTTATCTGTTCCCGTTTTTTACCTGTGCCGCAGGGTTGCCAGCTTTCATTGCCGGCTCCTTGCTCACCGTGATCAAAATCTGGGATGCGATCAATGATCCCCTGATCGGCTGGATGAGCGATCACACCCAGAGTCGATGGGGCCCAAGACTTCCTTGGATGTTTGCAGCCGCGTTGCCTTTAGGGATCAGCCTGGCAGCGATGTGGTGGGTCCCAGAGGGGAGCACCCTGCAGCGCACGGCGTATTACGTGTTGATGGCCATCCTGCTGATGACGGCTTATACGAGCGTGAACCTGCCCTATGCAGCGCTCTCCACGGAACTCACCCCGGATACGGCGATTCGCACCCGCCTGAATGCGGCCCGCTTCACCGGATCGATCACCGCGGGAACCATGGGGTTACTCGTTGCCTATCTCGTCTTGAGAGAAGGCGGCGGTGGCTACTTGTTGATGGGTCAAATCACGGGAACGATCGCAGCGGTCGCAACCCTGCTCTGCTGCTGGGGCCTCGCCCCTTACGCCAAAAAAGCACAACGTCCAAGCGGCAACGAAGAGCCCACGCTTCAGCAATTAAGACGCATCCGCTCCAACCCGCGTTTCCTTCTCGTTCTGGGGCTCTATTTGCTGCTGTGGTTCGGACTTCAACTGATGCAAGTCGTTGCCCTTATTTGGCTTGTCCAAGTCATCCACGTTCCCGCTGGAATGGCCACCCTGCTGCTCCTTGCCTTCAATATTGCGGCGTTGATCGGCCTCCAGCTGTGGAGCATGTTGTCCAACCGCCATGGACGCATCACGGCTCTTGGCTGGGGTTCGAGCATCTGGATTGCTGCTTGCCTGCTCTCCATGCTTCTCACCCCGATCCCTGAGAACAGCGGAATGGTTGCCTTGATCCCCGTGATCGGCCTGATCATGCTGGTGGGATTGGGGGCTTCAACGGCTTACCTCATCCCCTGGTCTCTGCTCCCTGATGCGATCGACGCGGATCCCACCCACCCAGCGGGCCTCTACACCGCCTGGATGGTATTTGGACAAAAATTCATCATTGGACTGAGCATGAGCGTCTTTGGGGCTTTGCTTTCGCTCACTGGATACATCTCTACAAAGAGCTGCGATGGCGCCTTAAGTTTCGTTCAACAACCCGAATCAGCCCTGATTGCCATTCGCCTTTGCATGGGCCTAATTCCAGCGGTGTTGGTGGTGATGGGGCTTGTAATGATGCGACGCTGGCCTGATCGCGGCGCTCATCTCCACAGCGCTTAAGTCTTTTCTCTAATCTCCCCCCAATGAAGTCCCCTCGCTGGCTGAACCGACTTGGCAGCAGCCTGCTGATCGGCGGACAAGCTGTCTCGGCCACAACGAAAGGCCGGATCAACACCATTGATCTGTTTGATCAGCTCCAAGAAGCGGGGCCTGGAAGCTTTTTGATCGTGATCATCACGGCCTTAGCGGCCGGCACGGTGTTCAACATTCAAATCACGGCGGAGCTCAACAGCATGGGCGCCGGATCCACCGTGGGGGGTGTTCTCGCCATTGGCCTCGCCAGGGAGATTGCTCCCCTGCTCACCGCCACGCTGCTCACTGGAAAGGTGGCCACGGCCTATGCCGCCCAATTGGGAACGATGAAGGTCACCGAGCAGATCGATGCGATCACGATGCTCCGCACCGATCCCGTGGAGTACTTGGTGGTGCCGCGCCTCATCGCCATGGTGGTGATGGCACCCGTGCAATGCCTGTTGTTTTTTGGGGTTGCGATCTGGAGCGCTCAAATCAGCAGCACCAGCCTTTACAGCATTCCTCCGGCCGTGTTTTGGACCGCTGTGAGGACATGGTTAGATCCTGATGATCTGCCCTTCATGCTGGTCAAAGCGCTGGTCTTTGGGCTTCAAATTGGCGTCATTGCCTGTGGATGGGGCATGACCACCAAAGGTGGTGCCAAAGAGGTTGGAACCAGCACCACTGGAGCTGTGGTCATGATCCTTGTCACCGTGGCCCTGATGGACGTCCTGCTCACCTCGATTTTATTCGGCTGATTACGCAACCCCATGACACCCTCTCCAACAACCAGCAACGTGATCATCAGCCCAAGCCCCAGGCTGGCATTGGTGATTCTTCTGCTGAGTGCAGCCCTTTGGCCCTTACCCCTCAGTCCCTGGCCAACCCTCGTGGTGGGGTTGTTCGGTGTGTTTCTTCTGGTGCAGACCTACATCCTGAAGCTTGAATTCAGCGAGGACGATCTGGTGGTGTGGCGAGGGCAAGAGGAGTTACGCCGTTTCCCTTTTCGCGAGTGGATGTCTTGGCGCCTTTTCGCACCTTGGCTACCCGGACTGTTTTATTTCCGTGAAACCAAAAGCATTCATTTCCTTCCCATCCTGTTCAATCCAGCGGAACTTCAAGAGCAACTGGAACAACGGGTGGGGCCCTTACAACAAGCCAAGCCCTGAGCCAGAGTGAGTGAAGTCTTTCTTCAGGCGCTGGCGTAACGAAAACGAAATGCTTTCCACACGTTTGGACAGAAGGTTCGACTTGCGTCGCGCGATCAGCTGAAATAGTTCAAGGACGAGCAGACCATGCCTGACGACACCGATCTGACGCCCCAGGAGCGTTCCGACGAGACAGCCGAAACATCGTCACCTGAGCCAGAAGCACTACAGAGCGACGGCTCTGCTGAGGAGACCTCTACTGACGACACCTCTGCAGAAACGACCTCTGCTGAGAACACCTCGGCAGAAACGACGTCAGGCTCCGCAGGAGAAGCCTTGATCAGCCTCGCCCTGACCGAGCTACAGCAACGCCGCGATGCCTTACAGCAAGACATCAACAGCCTCAACCAACGCAAGCTGCAGCTTGAGCAGGAGATTGCCGGGAGCTTTGTCGGTCAGTCCGATGCCATTGCGCGGCGCGTCAAGGGATTCCAGGAGTATCTAAGCGGCGCGCTTCAGGGCATGGCTCAATCGGTTGAGCAGCTCGAACTGGTGTCTCAGCCGGTGGTCGTGAAGCCTTCGCCTCTGGATCAACAGACGGTTAGCACCCAGGAAGGGGCCCAGATTGCAGAGCCAACCCCAGCGGTCGCCGACACCTTCCGGCCCGATGAAGCCCTGATTCGCGCCAACCTCGAGCGGTTTGCCGAGCAACCTGATTTTTATGCCGATCCTTGGAAGCTGCGCCGCAGCCTCGACCAAAGCGATATCGCCCTCCTTGAGGACTGGTTCTTCAATCAGGGCGGACGGGGAGCCCAGTCCAGTCGCGGGAATCGCCCGCGCAACGTTTTGGTAGGGAGTGCCCTGATCGCCATCCTTAGCGATCTTTATGGCGATCAATTCCAGACCCTTGTTTTGGCCGGGCAACCAGAGCGACTCGGCGAATGGCGGCGCGGATTGCAAGATGCCCTTGGCCTAGGCCGGGAAGACTTTGGTCCAAACAGCGGCATCGTGCTGTTTGAACGGGGTGATGCCTTAGTTGAGCGCGCCGACCGCCTGGAAGAACGCGGTGAAGTTCCTTTGATTGTGATCGATGCCGCTGAGCGCGTCGTCGACATCCCCGTGCTTCAGTTTCCGCTGTGGATGGCCTTTGCGGCTGGCCCCGGTGAGATCTACGACGACGACAACGAGCTGCTCTGATGGGTTTCTTTTCTCTTCTCCTCGGCTACCTACTTGGATCCATCCCCAGTGGCTGGCTTGCAGGTCGCTGGCTCAAAGGCATTGACCTGCGCGACCTCGGTTCGGGCTCCACGGGAGCCACCAATGTGCTCCGGCAAGTGGGCAAGGGTCCCGCGTTGGTTGTCTTTTTGATCGATGTGGGGAAGGGAGCCGCCGCTGTCTTGCTGGCCCGCGCGCTTGGCCTCGGTGATTGGATTCAGGTCTTAGCAGGTCTGACCGCCCTAGCTGGTCATATTTGGCCTGTTTGGCTGGGCTTTAAGGGCGGCAAAGCCGTCGCGACCGGATTAGGGATGTTTCTCGGCTTGGCATGGCCCGTGGGGCTGGCCAGTTTTGGCGTCTTCATGGCGGTGTTCAGCCTGAGTCGGCTCGTGTCACTGGCGAGCGTGTTAGCGGCGATCAGCCTGCCGCTGCTGATGGCGGCAGGCTCTGGCAGCACGGCCAATCTGGTGGTAGCCCTGGTGGCGATGCTGCTGGTGCTTTGGCGTCACCGCAGCAACATCCAAAGACTGCTCAATGGCACCGAGCCGAAGCTGGGCCAGAAGTCTTGAGTGCAGCGGCCGGCCTGGGCCTCCTCACTCTGATCGCCCAGGTGGAGATCGCCGGCCAAACGCGGGTGCTGCTGCTGGATGACTGCCCTGCTGGCTTGGATGGGTTCTACGCCCCGGCGCACAACCGGATCGGCCTTTGCCGCAACAACCACAGCAATGATGCTGCGCTCAAAAGCACGCTGCTGCATGAGGCGATGCACCGTCTACAACACTGCCGCCAACCGGAACTCGCCGATCAGCTCGATGCTGCACACCGCGTAGACGCCCTGGAGGAAGAAGCGAGGGACCTCCAGCGCTGGAGCGAGCAAAAGCCCGGCGCTGCCGCCGACTGGTTGCGGCGACAGCTGAAGGACCAATGCAACGATCAGCCGATGAAGTCGGGCAAGGCGTAGCTCGTAAAGAAGTCGTAAATCCAACCACCACCGCTGTTGTTAAAGGTACGAAGCCCAAAGAGGTCGCTGTAGATCGCTGGGAAATTGGCATCGCTGCCATCACCCATACCCAGCACCGACACCTGCAAAGGATTGGAGGAGTCGGCTTGCTGCGCTGCGATCGCGTCGAGGGTTGCATTCAGGCGGTTCTGCATCTCAATCCACTGCAACTCTCCCTCGTTGTTGTTCAAGAAGTTGGCCTCACCAGCGTTGTCGTAAACCAGGCCGGAGGTGGTGATCAGGTCACCGCCAAGGCTTCCGGGGAGCGGCACCGACTGGCCCGTGAGTGAATCGGAACCAGCACCGGTGCGCGTGTCCCACCAGGCACGACGCTCCGGACGGCCATCGGTGGTCATGTTGATGTACGTGGTGATGGGATCGGTATCGGCACGGTCCAGCTGGGCCGCCAACAAATTCTCCAACCCCTCCAAAGCACCGAGCATTTCTGTTCCTGAATAGAGGTTGGAGGCGGGGCGCCCCTCTCCCCAGAACGTGTCATTACTGGTCGGGTTGGGCAGCCCACGCTCGGTCCACAACGCGTTGCCGTCGATCGAATTGCCATAGATCTGATCGGGAGTCTGCAAGCCGATAATCGCCTCGGCGGCTCGCTTGCCTGCACTGGGATCGTCTGCAGTAATCGTTACTGAGCCGTAATCCACGGCATAGCCGTAGCTGATCAAGTGCAGCGTGAGATCCTGCGCCTCTCCTGAGTTGTTGGGATCAACGATCACTTCAAAGTCGTCAAGCACTTTGGCCAAATCAGCGGAGGAGTTGTTGATCACGGCATCCTTGAACTCAGCCTCGGAAAGCACCCCACTTTCGCCCTTGCGGCTAAAGCCATAACCCGCTTTCTCCAAGGCCTGCTGATAGGCAAAGAGGGAGACGCGATCCTGGCTTTCCAAACGATTGGACTGTCCCGCCGAAGCCGTTGACGGATCGGATTGCAACATCGAGGTGGAGTTATCCATGAGCAGATACAACGCCACATCTGTTTTGCCAAGATCATCAGAGGCCGGTGGACAGTCGAGCTCCGCCAGGCTTGCGGTGGCAGACACCACTTCATCCACATCAGTCAAACTGAGAGCGAGAGTCTCATCCCCGCTCAAAACATCATCGGCTGTGGCCGTGATGGTGATCGAGAAGGAGTCGACACCGCCATCCAACGCCAGCACACCATCAGTGCCACCATCTTTCAAATTCACGCCATCAGAGAGCTGAACATTGATGGCGTAATCCTCATCAGAAAGTCCACTGGGGGTAAGTGAATAAAGCAACTCCTTGGGTGAAGCAGAAGCCGGATCAAGAGTGACATCAAAAACAAATTCAGCCGTGCTATTGCTCAACACCCCATCCTTCACACAGGCAGCAACAGCTTTCAGGAAGATGTCTTGTGGTTGCTCAGGCTGAATAGGATCGCAGTCCAGATTTTCATCAGCGAGACTGGCTTTATCCGTATCAGTTTTACTATCCTCGACACGGGTTAGGGTTAGCGCCACCTCTTCATCACCACCCAGCTGTTCCCCTTCATTGGCAGTTTCAACATCAAAAACGACACGAAAAAAGCCTATATCCTTATTCACACTGAGCGTTCCCCGTCCATCACCATCAGGGGCGACAATCACAGCCTTATCATCAATCCTCTTTCCATTCACATCCTCGATGCGATAACTGTAATTAGCAAATTCAGCACTTGCCTGCTGGCCGGCAGCATCGATCACATACTCATACGTGCCTCTCAAGCTTTCATCACCTCGATTCACCGGATCAATATTGTCTGCAATCACATCAAAAGTGAAACTCGCATCCGTAAACAGCTGATCATCCGTGCTTGCTGCAGAGGGATCATCGTCTTCTTTTAAGCACGCAGCTGACGCTACGACCCTGAATGATGAAATGACCTCACTGTTAACCGGGCCACAGGCCAGGTCCTTATCATCCAACGCTGCCTCATCTGTAGCGCTGAAGTTGGTGTCCGCTCGCGTTAGCTCCAGCCGCAACTCTTCATCACCCACCAACTGATCACCAAACGCCACTGCCCCCACATCAAAGACGACACGAAATTCAGTGATGTCGGTATTAACAACAAGGGTTCCTTCCCCACCTCCACTGGGATCCACAACAACTTGGTTCTCATCCAGCGGTTGTCCATTTGCGTCTTCAATTCGGTAGCGATATCCCGCATAGGAACTCCCCACCCTCTCACCATTAGCGGTGAGTACATAGGTGTACGTTCCCTTCAAGCTGTCCGGCTCACGACTGCCAGGCTCAACCGCACCCTTCACGGAGAAGGTAAAACTGGCATCGGTTAACAACTCCGTATCTTCATTTTCACAAGCTGCTACTGCTTTGATCGTGAATGCCGAAGCTTGTTCGCTATTAACTGAGTCACAACCCAGGGCTGGGTCCTTAAGGCTGGCTGTTGCGTCATCGACTTTTTCTGTTTCTTGATGGGTGAGCTTCAGCGTCACCGATTCATCGCCAACCAGCTGATCCCCCAGCGCTAAGGAACCCACATCAAAGACGACGCGAAATTCAGTGATGTCGGCATTAACAGCAAGGGTTCCCTTTCCCTCCCCACCTACTCCACTGGGATCCACAACAACTTGGTTCCCATCCAGCTGATTTCCATTCGCGGCTTCAATTCGGTAGCTATATCCCGCATATTTACTGCCAACACGCTCACCATTAGCGGTGAGTTCATAGGTGTACGTTCCCTTCAGACTGTCCGGCGGCGATCCTTCTTTACCGCCGGTGACGTTAAACGTGAAGCTGGCATCTGTTAATGGCTCCGTCTCCACATTTTCACAAGCTGCTGTTGCTGTGATGTAGAAATCGAAGCAATCCGTCCCTCCATCACTCAAAGTTGCTGTCGCACCTTTGATGACCTCTTCTCCATCCAAGCCCCGCGGACTGAGAGACAAACTCATGCTCTCATTCCCTGTCAGATTGCCATCCGACTTGACCCAATTCGCTCCTAAACCAATTCTGGCAACACCAGCATCAACCAGGATCGCTCCAACCAAAGTGTTGCCATTTTGAATGGATTCCTCATCGAGAAGCTCAACACCTCCATCAAGCTGATTTCCATCCTTGCCATAAGCGATAAAGCTGGACTGCTGCAGCGAAAATGTTCCGCCATCGCCATCGCCGCTCAGCCCGAAATCAAAGACACCTTCTCTCTCCAGCCCATCACCTTTATTGAATTCCACATCAAAACCAAACTCGGCGATCTGGCCACCGGTGACCTCTTCTTTGATACAACTTCCACTTCCCACAACTTCAAAGTTCACCTCTGGTAGCAACTCCGATGGCGGACAATCATCCAGCCCGCCATCGTTCACCGTTGCGGTTGCTCCTTTCTCATTATTACCTCCATACAATCCACGTGGACTGAGAGACAAACTCATGCTCTCATTCCCTGTCAGATCACCATCTGACTTAACCCAACTCGCTCCTAAACCAATTCTGGCAACATCGGCATCAACCTGGATCGCTCCAACCAAAGTGTTGCCATTTTGAATGGATTCCTCATCGAGAAGCTCAACACCTCCATCAAGCTGATTTCCGTTCTTGTCATATGCAATAAAGCTGGACTGCTGCAGCGAAAACGTTCCGCCATCGCCATCGCCGCTCAGCCCGAAATCAAAGACACCTTCATTCTCAAGCCCCCCACCTTCATTGAATTCCACATCAAAACCAAACTCGGCAACTTGCTTACCAGTAGTGTCTTCATTGATGCAACTGCAGCTGCCACTTACCGCAATTGTGGGAGCGGCGTCAATTGTGATGCAGTCAATATCTTTGATAGTTATCGGGTCAGAAGATCCGCCACCGATCAGACCACCATTTTTGCTATTGCCAGACGTGATACCTGTACCATTAAAAGTTCTTTGACCAACAGCGAAATCCTCTTTAGCCCAATAAAAACTATTGGATCCTTGAATCTCTCCCGTGCCTGGCTTATATGTTCCGTTCCCACTTGGGTCAACAAAAAGGCTGATTATGGTATTCCCATCACCATCCGCATTCTCATTCTCATTAAGGTCAGGACTATACTCGATATCATTGGAAAGATTAAGCTCTCCAATTTCTCCATTGTCAACGACAATACCGTCCTCTTTGTTATACACCTCGGAGAGGTAGAAATACTCGTAGTACCTAGTCCCCTTAATCTTGTTTTGCGCATCAAGGAATCCCCGCAAAACATAGGGAGACCATTCGCCATTGTCATATTGAATCTCCAATTCCACTCTGATGTTATTTCCAGTACCGGGATTATTCCACCCATCAGGCTTTCCTTCGTAATACCTGGCCAGAATGCTTTTAATACCCATCTCGTCCTGACTGTCATTGCCGAACAACAACCAATCTCTGGACCAGAAGCGATTTTTATTTGTATTGAAATCGACGTAACCGAAATAACCATCTTCGTATTGACCAACACAGATCTCCTCAAGAGTGAACAACTCTGGCCAATATTGTTCTGCGACAATGCTTGTAAGTTTCCAGCCACCAATAGAAGTCTGAGCTGCATTTCCACGTCGTCCCAGCCAAGAGCCTGTTGAAAGCACCTGCGCACCGGTGAGCTCCTCAAGCAACGCCACAAAATCGGCATCGGCGCCCACATGGCAACTCCACAGCGCAATCGTCTCCACCCCCCAATGCGCAAGATCGGCGGCATGGGCCTTCAACGCCTCAGCATCAATCCACTGTTCGCCAATCCGAAATGCGCCCGGCCTGCCGTGGGCGATCAGGTGCAGGGTGCTGGTGGGGTACCCGGCCTCGCGCTGCTGGCGTAGCCCCGCACTGATCTCTGCAAGAGCGCTGGTCTGAGATCCCAGAGCCAAAACCGGTGTTTTGGAACCTCGCAACAGATCTTGAATCTGACCGCACTGGGCATCACCGACCAGAAAAGCCGCTGTGCATGCAGGGGCAGCGATGAGATTCATCTTGACTTCAATTCAGCATCAATCGGGGTCTAGCAGTGACGGCTAGCTGCATCCATCACCCATTGGGAGTTGACATTCCCATCAGCCAAGCAGAGGCCTTCGGCTCAATCCTCATTAGTCAAGAACCAGCTTCTGAACTGGGGTTAGGCGCTCAAAAGAATTTTGGTTCCAATTGTGCAATGTTGGATTCAAGCAACCTGATCGAGCATTCAGCTTGAGCTTCAAGCAATTCAGCCACCAATCACCCTGCTGTAGGGGTCCTTGCGAATCAGACGGTGACAAAACACGGCGTTGATCGACTCATTCTTTGCGACAGATGGCGAGCATTGACACAACAAACTCGCCATCCTGCGAGCAGATTTTCTGCGCTCATCGTGACTTCGAAGCACCGCCAATTCCCTTCGCTGGTTCAATCATCCGCCGGTGTCACCGCCCTGGTGTTGGCGTTGCTGAGCGCTCCACTCACCCAACCAGTCCAAGCCCAAAACTGCACTCCAGATCCCTTTGGAGGTGAAACCTGCCTGCCGGATCCCGACCCTGGCAACCCGAACGACCCTGGCAACCCGATCGATCCTCCCAACCCGAACGAACCAAACGAACCTGGCAAACCGAACGAACCCGGCAAACCGAACGATCCGAACGAACCGAACGAACCCGGCAAACCGAACGATCCGGACAGTCCCGACGATCCTGAAAGCTCCAACGGCTCCAACGGCTCCGACAACTCCGATCGACCCCGCATTCCCGTCTGGGCCGGCATTCCCGGCGTGCCCGCCGGCGTGATCTTTGATCGCCGCAAACCCTACAGGGTGTTCGAGCCCCAGGAACCAGCACCCGAACCCGCACAGGAACCGGCCCCAGCACCTCAACCCACCGCAGAACCGCAGCCCGCACCCAAGCCAATTCGGGCGCTTTGGCATAAAGACGGCGTCCTACCGGAACCCGTAGCCCTCGACTACGTGCACACCCACCTACGCCAGCAGATGCTCGCGCAGGTGCAGGAATCAACGGTCTCCACCGCAGTCACCGGTGAAGTCCTGCGCTTCGGGGACACCGACTACCTGGAGATCCTCGAGCCCAGCACCCTGCTCTATTCCCATCCCTACATGGAGCCAGGCCTCAGCGCCTGGGTCAATGGCTACGGCGCGGGCGACCGGCTGCAGCTGAACAACCGCAGCATCGATCTCAACAATGGTGGGGTGGTGTTCGGCTTGGATATGGATCTAAGCGATACCTTCAGCGTCGGCCTCTACGGCAACTACAGCAGCGCTTACACCAGCAGCAGCAACGGATCCTGGAACCCCAACGGCTGGGGCGGCGGCGTCACCGCCGACTGGTGGACCGACAACTTCTACGTGCAGGGCCTCTTTGGCGGCACCAGCTTCTCCGGCCGCCAGGAGCGCAAGCTCAACGGCGACAACGCCAGCGGTGATCGCAGCGGCAATTCCTGGAATGCCGCAGTGCGTCTCGGCGCTCCCATCGATGCCGGCAGCATCTATCTCGAGCCCCAGGCCCAGTTCAGCTGGACGGGCGCCACGTTTAATTCCTTTAGTGAATCCGGCGTGTCACGCGATCAGCGGCTGCGCTTCAGCGGCAGCAATGCCGACCTGCTCGGCACCGAGCTGGCCATCAAGATCGGTGTGCCCCTGCGCAGCGATGAACGCTCTCTGTTCTTCCCCTCCCTTCGCTTGGGCTGGATTGCCAACTGGGGGCAAGACAACGGCAACCAAACCGTGCGCTACATCGAAAGCGGCAACAGCTACTCCTATGGCATGAGCACCGAAAACGCCAATGGCCTGCTGGTGGAGGCCGGCATCGACTACACCACCTTCAATTTCAGCGACACCTCCGTCGGCGTGTTCCTGCGTGGGGGCCCGGTGTTCTGGGGCAGCGATCTCGGCACCAGCTGGCGCGCCTGGGGCGGACTCAGCCTCACCTTTTAAAGCAAGGATCAGCAGCTAAACCCACTGAAGCAGGCGGCAAACGCAGCGCTGGGGTTTTCAGCCTTGGTGATCGGCCGGCCGATCACCAGTTTGCTGGCGCCAGCAGCCATCGCCTCAGCCGGCCCCATCACCCGGGCCTGATCGCCCACGGCCGCTCCCTTAGGGCGAATCCCCGGGGTGACAAGCGCAAACGGCTCAGGATGCTGAGCCCGTAGCGCGGCGACTTCCAAAGGCGAACACACGCATCCACCAATGCCGGCAGTTGCCGACAGCTGCGCCAAGGCCGATACCCGCTCGGCGATGTCTTGGCTGATGGCGAGTTCCCGTTGTAGACGCTGCTGCTCCCAGCTGGTGAGCACCGTCACCGCCAAAAGAGTTGGCAGCGGCTGCCCGCTGCTTTGCGCCCCCTCCACCGCCGCGGCCTGAGCCGCCTGCAGCGCTTCGCTGCCAGCGCAGGCATGGACGGTGATCAGCTCCGCTCCGAGTGCCGCCGCCCGCCGGCAAGCCCCGGCCATGGTCGCCGGAATGTCGTGAAATTTGAGATCCAGAAACACCCGCAAACCCTTGTCCCGCAACTGGGCCACCACCTCCGGCCCCGCTTGCACGAACAGCTCCAGGCCCACCTTCACCCAGCGCAACCCTTCCACCCCGGCCGCAAACTCCAGGGCCTGCTCCGGCGCCATGCCATCGAGGGCCACGATGATCCGTTCCGCTGATTCAGCCGAGAAAGAGGAAGCCACGCACCGTCTCCGCACGACCCTCATCGTGATGGGTCATGAGCACCCCCTCAGGTCAAGCCGCCACTTGAAAAGGATCGGCAGGCAAACCTTTCACACCCACATCCGCCTGAAACAGGCCACCAGCCAAGGGCTCAGCCGCAATGGCAGCAGCATCCATCTCCCTTCTTGCGGTCGTAATAAACAACTGATCCAAGTGGGGACCGCCAAAACAACAGGAGGTGACCTGACGACAAGGCACCGCCAATCGGTCGAGCAATTGACCGCTGATGGGATCCCAGCGCGTGACCGCCCCACCACCAAAGAGGGCAATCCAAAGCATTCCCTCCGCATCGATGCACATGCCATCCGGAACGGCATCCCAATCCTCTGGAATCTGCACACAGATGCTGGGTTCTGCGGCGATCTCACCTGAGCTGGTGAGCGGGAAGGCCATCACCTTCAGCGTTGGCGAATCAATGAAATAGAGCGTCCCACGGTCTTGGCTCCAAGCCAATCCATTGGAAATGGTGAGCTGGCTGCGTTGGCGCGTGATCCTTCCATCACCATCCAGCCGCCATAGAGATCCAGCCAATGGCTCGAAGTCATAGGCCATCGTGCCGGCCCAAAAGCGGCCCCATGGATCACATTTCCCGTCGTTGAAGCGATTGCCAGGCCGGTCGACCTCTGGATCCAACAACAGGGTCACAACCCCGGTGCTCGGATCCATCCTCATCAACCCCGCCGCTGTTGCCAAGAGCAAATCGCCGACGGATGTGGGAACAACAGCACCCACGTGGGCAGGAAGATGAAAAAAATCATTGTTGCCTGTTGCAGGATCAAACAGGCCAATTCTGGAAGCCTCAATATCCACCCAAAGAAGAATGTTCCGCTCAGACCACCAGCAGGGACCTTCTGCCAACCCTGCGGCAATCGGCAACACACAACGACAGGTCATCAATACAAAACAGGCCTATCTACACGCTTCCTTCCCAGAATCACGCGCTTGACCACACCTTCTTTCTTGGTGTAGTTAACTAATTTATCGCCCTCAATGGTATTTAAACTCATCACTCCGGCCTGGCGATAGTCACGATCAAAGGGCAAGGTCCATGATTTACCGCTGCGCATCACATACACAACAAATCGACGATCCTCACTGATACAAAATCGGACTTTAACCTCATCAAAGACACCAACATCGCTTCCATATTCAGCCTTGCTGTAGTCACACGCCTGAGCTCGCTCATATTCATCCTTAATCCCAGCATGGGCCGGTGCTGTCATTCCCAGACTCGCCAAACAGGCAAGGACCACTCCGAAGACAGAACGCGAAGAGTTCATATCAAGCATGCTTCTCCTGGTTTTGATCTGGAGCAGTCATAGCAGCACATCAAGGAACCAATCGCCTAAATGTCTTTTTGCCTAGCTGAAGAACCTTCCCTTCCAATTCGGATACTGAAGCAAATTCTTGATTGGGGTCGGTGATTTTCTCTCCCTCAAGGCGTGCCGCTCCCCCTTTGATTTGCCGGCGCGCCTCACTACTGCTGGCACAGATCCCCACCGCACTGAGCAGATAGAACGCCTTGGCCGGAAAATTCACTGCAGAAAGTGATGCCTCTGGCACATCCGCCGCTGCTGCACCCGATCCAGCCACCAACGTGGCAGCATCCGCCTGAGCTTTTTGGGCCACCTCCATGCCATAGCGGCTTGCCGTCACCGCCAAAGCCATGGCTTTTTGCTTTTCACGGGGATTCTCCGGCAAGGCTTCATCGGCCAGATCGGTTAGCAACATCAGATAGTCGTGAATGGCCGCATCACCAACTTTCTCGAGCTTGGAGTACATCGACAGCGGATCATCTTCCAAGCCCACCGTGTTGCCAAGGCTCTTACTCATCTTCTGAACGCCATCAAGACCAACAAGGATGGGTAAGAGCAAGCCGAACTGCGTTCGTTGGCCGAAGTGACGCTGCAAGTCACGCCCCATCGCCACATTGAATTTCTGATCCGTCCCCCCCAGCTCCACATCAGCATCCACAGCCACAGAGTCATACCCCTGAAGCAAGGGATAGAGGAACTCATGCAAAGCGATTGGGGTACCGCTCCCATACCGCTTGGCAAAATCATCCTTGGCCAACATTTGACCCACGGTGGCCGTTCCCAGCAAGCCAATCACCTGAGGCAAGTCCAGGCCCTCAAGCCATTCGCTGTTGCGTCGCACCTCCAGGCGTCCTGGAGTTTCAAAATCAAGCAGGGCCCGTTCCTTGGGTTGTCCTTGCCCTAGCTGGCGCAGATAGGTCGTCGCATTGGCCTCGACCTGCTCCGTTGTGAGCTGCACGCGTGTAGCACTTTTGCCCGTTGGATCACCGATCCGAGCGGTGAAATCACCAATAATCAAGACGGCTGTATGCCCCGCATCCTGAAAAGCGCGCAGCTTGCGAAACAAAATGCTGTGGCCGAGGTGAATATCGCTTCCTGTTGGGTCAATGCCCAACTTCACCCGAAGTGGACGGCCATCCTTGGCAGCCGCGGCCAAGCGCGCAGCTAACGCCTGATCCCCATCATCAGGATTCCCGTCCGGAAATAAATCGGCCATCCCCCGCGCCAACCAGTTCGGAAGTGAATTGCGGTTGACGGTCATCGAAGGAGGACTTTGCTGTGCGACGGATCGTACGGCTCACTGACCTTCCGATTGCTCGAGCTGACTCTTCATCCGCTCCAAGGTTTGATTCATCTGTTCGAACATTTGCTCAGGCGTGATCCCAAACTGCCCAAGCTGCGTTCGCAACTGTTCGACCGTGAGCTTGGCTTGAAAGTCTTCTGAGAGCTCAAAGCGTTTCATAAAAACGCGGTAACGCTCCATCAGGTCTTCCATCGTGTCGATGAACTTCTTCTTCCCTTCTCGGTCGAATTTTCCATAATCCGACCCGAGCTGCATCAACTGTTGGTAATCGCCAAAAAGATGCTTGGCCTCCTCCTGCACGATTTCGGAATCGAAGAAGGCCATGGTCCTGAGAAAGAGTCGCTCACATTTTGAACAATTCACGCAATCCCTCACAGTGCGGATCCACGCCCCCTCACCAAAGCCAACATGTGGAGAGTTTCAAAACGGCTTGGATCTCACCTCCCAGATCCCCAGACTTCAGACACGCAGCAAGCAGGGTCACAGTCTTCTGCGCGGCAGTCGCACAGCGATTGCCAGTGCTGATCAGGTGTTAATGGCCAGCTGGATGGGCTGGTTTCAGGACTTTGGGCAGCTCGTTGCTGCCGCCACGACTGAAGAAGAATGTCTTCAGAGGTTGCAAACAACGGATGCCAACCTCTTGATCTGCACGGACCAGCTTGAGGGTGGCAATGGCCCGAGCCTCGTTCGGCGCGCCAAGCAGAACAATCCCAGCTTGAAAGCGTTGCTGCTCGTTCAGCGTCCAATTCTGCGCACCATCCTCCAGGCGATCGACGCCCCCTGTGATGGATTGTGCTCCCATCAAAATGTCGGGATGGGAGGCGTCACAGCTGCGCTGACCGCCATGGAATCCGATGGCATGTATCACGATGCCGTGATCGCCGACGTTCTCCGGCACGGTCGACTGGGACGCACCGCCTCCGGCGCCATTCCTCCCGAACTGAGCCTGAAGGAAGAGGACGTGCTGCGTGGACTTTGCAAAGGAATGAGCAATCAGGACATCGCAGACAGCCTTGTCGTCTCCATCGACACCGTGAAATCCCACATCGGCAGCCTGCTGCGCAAACTGCAGGCCAACAATCGCACCCACGCCGTGGTGGTGGCTTTTCAACAGGGACTGATCGAAATCCCAACCCTGCCTCCACGCTGGAACCCCTAACACCTGAGGCTTGGGCTCGGTATCGTCCTGGCCAAGAAGCAAGTTCCCGAATCAATGGCGCGCCAGCACTGGCTTGACCCCCTGGCTCGCAAGCTCTTGCAGGCCACCGGCGATCTACCTCCAGATCCTGTCAAAGCAAAACAAACAGCAAAACAAACAGCAAAACAAAAGCTGAGCGCTCCCCCTGCCCCAGCAGCAACTTGGAGCCTGGATGTCAACAGGGCAACCCCTGAGCAATGGCAAAAACTGCCTGGTTGCAGTGAGGCGATGGTCGACGTCTTAATGCGACTCCAACGGGGTGGGGTGCAATTCACCCAGCTGGATGATCTCGTTCTTCTGCTGAACCTTCCTCATGATCTGGTGGAGCGCTGGACACCCCACCTGGTGTTCCGCTGGCATGGGGATGCTCCCGTGCTGCCTGAACAGCCCCCCCTCGATCTCAATGCCGCTGCCCCCACCTTGTTGGAGCAGACGCTCAACTGGCCAAAACCCCGCCTCCAACGTCTGATCCAGGAGAGGCGGCTTAAGCCGTTTGAACATCTCGCCGATCTCCAGGAACGCGTGTGTTTACCCCCTGATGCTGTGGAACAGCTGATTGGTCGCGTGAGTTTTGGGGCGCGGCCATCCGGCCCCAGCCTTCCTCCAAGGGGCTAAACCCATGGGCACTCCACCTGGGCAGGGCAACCTTTTCGAGCAGCCATTAGCAGAATCCAGTGGACTGATCGATCCTTCCCTGCCCCTGAGTGCGGAGCTGTTGCGGAGTTGGCAAGAGCGCATCCATCAGTTCCAGGCACCGCTGTTCGCGCCTCCATTGGAGTCTCAGGCCGGGCATCGAGATGAACCAACAGGACAACAGCACCTGTTTGCCAGCGACAACACCAATCCGCTGAGCAATTTCCAGCCTCTTCAGCTCAGGCCCTTAGCGTTGAGCTTCTGGCGTTGGCCCAACAGTCCCCATCAAGGGGCGGCCATCTATCTCGTGATGGATCGCCCGAAAGAACTCGACCATCCCATCCTTCTCTACATCGGAGAAACCAAGGCGGCTGATCGTCGCTGGAAAGGCGAGCACGACTGCAAGGCCTACTTGGCGAGTTACCAAGAGGCCTGCATGAGCACGGGCTTGTGCTGCAGCACAAGCATTCGTTTCTGGGCCGATGTTCCGCAGGACACCCGTTCACGACGACGCCTGGAACAAACCTTGATTCGCCTCTGGCAACCGCCCTTTAACAAGGAAACCCGTGCGCGTTGGTCCACACCGTTCCATGCCGATTAAGGGTGCCCCGTAGCATCAACTCACGCGCCCAATCTCCATGCAGATCTCCCTCTCTTCGGCCCAGCCACAGGCCTGGTCGGGAACCGTCTTGGCCCTAGGCATTGCAGAGGGGGATCCCAATGGCTGGATCCCAGCGATGGAGGAACGCTTTTCCATCTCCCTGGGCGACTGGTTGGAACAACGCAAGTTCCAAGGAAAAAGCGGAGAGCACGCGAGCCTTCAACTCCTCAACCCCAACTGCTCATCCCTCGTGCTGATCGGCATGGGCCCTCTTGAAGCACTGGATGTCAATAGCTTTCGGAAGGCTGGAGCTGCTGCGGCACGGGCGAGCAAGGAGCAAGCAGGCAGCCTCGGATTGCTCTTGCCATGGAACGCCGTGAATCCTGCAGACGCAGTCACCGTTGCAGCGCAAGCGGTCAGGCTTGCTCTTTACAGCGATCAACGCTTCCGCAGCAAACCCGAGCCCAGCATCCACCCCGAGCGGCTGGAACTGCTTGGCCCTCTCCCCAACACGCTCAGCAGCGCCCTCGAAGCGGTGCATCCCATTTGCGCGGGGGTCGAGCTCGCACGAGAACTGGTTGCGGCGCCTCCGAACAGCGTCACCCCATCCGCCCTTGCGGACAGCGCCGCTCAGCTCGCGCATGAGCATGGCTTGGACTTGAAGGTGCTCGAGCGCAGCGACTGTGAAGCCAGGGGAATGGGGTCATTCCTTTCCGTCTGTCAAGGCTCAGATATGGATCCCAAGTTCATCCATCTCACCTACCGCCCCTCAGGTCCGGCCACAAGACGGGTGGTCTTGGTGGGCAAGGGACTCACGTTTGATTCCGGCGGTTACAACCTGAAAGTGGGTGCTGCTCAGATCGACATGATGAAATTCGATATGGGAGGCAGTGCAGCCGTTCTTGGCGCGATGCGCTCGATCGCTGAGCTCCGCCCCGAGGGGGTGGAAGTGCACATGCTGGTGGCGTCATGCGAAAACATGATCAACGGATCTGCCGTGCACCCCGGTGACATCGTCACCGCGTCCAATGGCACCACGATTGAAATCAACAACACGGATGCGGAAGGCCGGCTCACCCTCGCGGATGCCTTGGTTTATGCATCCGAGCTCGAACCCGATGCCATCGTTGACCTGGCCACATTGACCGGAGCCTGCGTGATTGCCCTTGGCGACGAGATTGCCGGGCTTTGGACTGGAGACGATGCGCTTGCCCACGCCTTAGAGGGAGCAGCAAAGGATGCAGGGGAAGGGATCTGGCGCATGCCGATGCACCAGGAGTATCGAAAAGGTCTGAAATCACTGCTTGCTGATCTGAAAAACACAGGTCCTCGCCCAGGAGGCTCGATCACAGCCGCTTTGTTCCTCAAGGAATTTGTCCAAAGCTCCATCCCATGGGCCCACATCGACATCGCCGGCACGGTGTGGAGCGACAAAGGAAGAGGAATGGATCCTGCTGGAGCCACAGGCTATGGAGTCCGCACCTTGGTGAATTGGGTGTGTGCTCAAACCCAGCAAGCCGAGGCTTAAGTTTTTCCAAGACTGTGAACCCACAAAAACAAATGGCTTCCAGACCCTTGCGCTGGTACGTGCGAGCTCAACTTGGAGTTCTGCTTTTACCTGCAGGTCTCTGCCTGTTCGGGGAAGCGATCAGTCGAAGGATTATTCAGCTACTCGGGCAGGACCGTGGCCCTTGGTTTTGGTATGGAACGCTGAGCCTGATCTGCATCAATGCAGGAATCGGCTTAATGATTGAAAGCGGTCTTCTCAGCGGTTATCCAGGCCGACGAGCCGATTAGGACGCAACCGCAGTCATCGCACGTGGGCACTCGAGGGCATGAATTTGCCAACGCGCCCGCTCAGAACACGTCGCAAGCACACGATCCAAATCATCCGAAGCCTGCTTCGTCGACGGATAAGGACCAACGTGACGCGTCACTAGACCATCCTTGATCGTCAGCAGATACATACAGCCCCTCCACAAATCTTGGGCCAATGGTAAGGACAAAGTCTTAAGGCGTCGAGAGGGGATAACCCGCATCTTCACTGAGAAATGCCTGAATGGAACCAAGGCCCGAATTACAGATTTTCTTCGGTTTTTGAAAAGTGGTTATTGGGGGCTGGGGCTCGCCCATGCTGCTCCCGTCCTTGCACGTTCGCCCCATACGGCATCAAGACGGCGATCTCGCCCACAACTGAAACGGTAATACCGATAACGAAGCTCGTTATTATTGGCATAATTCTGATGATAGTCCTCAGCAGGCCAGAACTGAACTGCATCACGAATCTGCACTTTAATCTTAGATTTAGACACCCCTAATTCACTGGCAGCAGAAGCAGCACTCGCTTGCGCAACATCAGCCTGATTCTCTCCAGCGGTGAAAATAACTGGCCGATAAGAGTCTCCTCGATCACAAAACTGACCTTGTCCATCAAGCGGGTCAACATTGCGCCAGTAATGCTGCAAAAGGGTGGCATAACTGATTTTATCGGAATCAAATCGCACCCGCACAACCTCTTGGTGTCCACTTTTTTCACCACTCACTTGTTGATACGTGGGGTTATCCACATGGCCGCCGCTATAACCACTTTCAGCAGAAATCACACCTTCCACATCCTCTAAATCATGCTCAAGGCACCAAAAACAGCCGCCAGCTAGAACCGCATCCTGGACAGCTGCCAGGGCTGACATTGGGTTCAACAACAGGATGCTGGCCAAAACCAGCGGGATCAACGCACGCATAAATTCAGGATGGTTATTGGATCTGGTCAAGAATGGCTTCAGCAGCACGGTCGGTCACACCCGGTTCACCAAGGGTGTCACGCAAGCGCTGATACCCATCCAAAATCCGTTGGCGCTCCTCCTGGTGATCCAACAGCGGAATCGCCAAGGCCACAAGCTGATCGGCGTTGAAATCCTCCTGTAACAGCTCCGGAACCAAACGCTCCTTCAGCAGAAGGTTGACCGGCGAAATGTGATCCACATGAAAACGCAGAATTCTCCGTGCCACCCAGGCCGTCACACGACTGACGCGATAGCCCACCACTTGCGGCACACCCTGAAGGGCTAATTCCAGATTCACCGTGCCCGATTTACCCAGTGCCAAGTCCGCAGCGGCAAACAGGTGGGGCTTCATGGCATCCGCCTGATCGGCGGGAATGACGGTCCCGCGAACTCCCGCTTGGTCTAGGGCCTGCTGCAAAGGCTCCTCAAAGCGCTCCAATCCCGCTGGGACCATCACATTCAACGATGGGTCACGGGCCTGAAGGGTGGCGGCAGCCTGCACCAATTCAGGCATGAGGTAACGCAATTCCTGAGGCCGTGATGCAGGCATCAAGAGCAAGAGGGCTCCTTCCGAGGGCAAACCCAGCGCACGACGGGCAGCCTGGCGATCAGGCGAAACCGGAACCATGTCGAGAAGGGGGTGCCCCACCCAGGTCACCTCAGCGCCTCGACCGGCATAAAACTCCGCTTCTTCAGGGAAAATCGCCAGGATGCGATCGGTAAATTGCAGAAGTCGAGTGGTGCCTCCATCGCCGATCCGCCAGGCCCATTCCTGAGGAGCGATGTAATAGGTAATCGGTACATCCGGCAGACGACTCCGAAGGCTGTGCCCCAAGCGCACATTGGCGCCCATGTAGTCGATCAACACCACGCCATCGGGTGGGCGTTCTTGCAACACCCGATCCACCCTCGCTTGCAATCGAATCGTTGGCACGACCAAAGGCAGGGCTTCCCATAAACCGATCGCTCCCATCGGAGAGGTATCGGCCAGCAACTCAGCTCCGGCTGCCTGCATCCGTTCACCGCCCAGCGCGAGAACTTCTAAATCGAGTCCACGACGTTCAGCGACGCGCCAAAGGGCCTGAATCAGCAAGCTTCCCTGCAAATCTCCTGACACCTCGCCGGTGCTGATGAGCAGACGCACCATCAGCGACTCGATGGAGGAGGCATGGGGCCCCGTCGACCTGTCGACAAGGAACCCTCCAAAAACGTACAGAGATGATTTGCAGCAGGGAGCAAAGCCTGCTGCCTCGCAAGGTTCAAGCCGTCAGCAATGACGTGATCGGAGCGGTAGAGCAACGACCAGATCTCCTGAAGCTGTTTAAATTCCTGCCCTCCCTCGAGGCGATGCAGGCCTTGACGTCTCAAGCCCACACGATTGAGCCCTCTCACCCTGCCTGGATGCCCTTCCACAAGACAGTAAGGAGGAACATCACGGTCCACACGGGTCATGCCACCAACCATGGCCATGCCGCCGATGTGCACAAATTGATGAATCCCTAAACAACCACCGATCACAGCCCGATCTTCAATCAGCACATGGCCGGCTACCTGGATGCCATTCGACATCACAATATTGTTTCCAAGCAAACAATTATGCCCAAGGTGGCAATAAGCCATGAGCAAATTGTTGTCCCCAATTCGAGTCTGCTCCCCTTCATCGGTGGCCCGGTTAATCGTGACGCATTCACGAATGGTGTTGTGATTACCAATGACAACCTCCGTTGGAGCGCCTTTGTATTTCAAATCCTGAGGTTCTTGCCCTAAACAGGCACCCGGATAAATGCGATTGTGAGCGCCAATGCGCAGAAGACCATCGAGCACCACGTTGGGACCAATCCAGGTATTCGCTCCGATGCTCACCTCAGGACCAATCACAGCTCCAGGACCGATCACCACACCATTGGCGAGTTGCGCTCGGGAATCCACCACCGCCATCGGATGGACCTGAGCGGGGCGATCGTCCGTGATCACTGATGTGGAGAGCTCCTCACTCATCACGATCAATCCACCAGAGAAAACATCAGCTCACCGGAGCAGACAAGCTGTCCATCCACCGTGGCCTCCGCCTTTACTTTGCCAAAACGCTTTCGTTTAAGGCTGAGCAACTCGCAGGTAATCCTCAATTGATCTCCAGGAACCACCGGCCGACGAAAACGAACACCGTCAATTCCGGCGAATACGAACAAGCCCTGGGGGAGATCCGGCATCTGAGTCACGATCAATCCACCCACCTGAGCCATCGCTTCAACAATCAAAACCCCAGGCATCAAGGGACGACCAGGGAAATGCCCCTGGAAATGGGGCTCATTGATGGTGACGTTCTTGATCGCGACAGCGCGCTCACCTGGAACGTGCTCAAGCACCCGATCCACTAAGGCGAAGGGATAACGATGCGGCAGCAGACCCATGATCTGCTCAGCATTGAGCACGGCAGAAGGCGAGTCGGTAGAGGCAAGAACGGTCAAGTGGCTCAGCGTTGGGGAACGAGTTGATCGGCAAGTGCCGCGGCCAGATCAGTATGAAGGCCGTGGGATCCGCGATAGGCAAGCACCTGGGCTTGAGGGAAACCCACGAGAGCGAGATCTCCGATTAGATCCAAGATCTTATGGCGCACTGGTTCATCTTGAAAACGCAGCGGCGGATTCACCCAGGAATCTCCGTCACAAACGAGGGCATTATCTAAAGCGCCTCCACGAATGAGACCCGAGGCGCGAAGTTGCTCCACTTGCTCGCGAAAACCAAAGGTCCGAGCAGGCGCGATCTCTTCCACAAAGGTCTGAGGAGTGAGCTCGAGGGCCAATTGCTGGCGACCAATCGCTTGTTGAGGGAAATCAATCACGCCAACCAGCGTGAAGCGATCAGCAGGCGTTGCCACGATGGCGCTGTTTCCGCGATTAAAGGCCAGCGGTGCCGACAGAACCAACGGGGAGCGGCGGGGTGTCGACGCTGTGGTCAATCCAGCTTCAGCGATCGCTTCCACCCAGCCCAAAGCAGAACCATCGAGAAGCGGAATTTCCGTTCCTGATACCTGCAGCTCAACATGGGAAACTCCACAGCCAGCCAGAGCTGCGAGCAGATGTTCCACGGTGGAAAGCTGTCTGTCTCCAAAATCGAGGGTGGTGCACAGCTGGCTGTCGCGCACCTGTGAGGGATCTAAACGAACGGATTCTGAGGTTTGATCAAGCCAGCGCACATAGAAGCCTTCCTGCTCAGAAGGAACCAGGGTGACGTCACATTGCTGGCCACTGTGCAACCCAATCCCGGAGCGCGACACCCTTGATGCCAACGTCCAAGGCCCGTTGTAATCCGCAGGCCAAGACACCATTAGAACTTCCAGCCCACACCTAAATTGAATCTCCATTCACCGGTCAAATCCTGACTGGCAACCTCAAGACGCAATGGACCGACAGGCGTCGTCACGATCACACCCGTACCGATAGAGAAGCCTGAACCTGGCTTTTTCAGCAATTTGCCGGGTTTTCCCGGAACACTGCTCTGGGAACCAAAGTCGGTGCCCGCATCAACAAATAATTCCCCAGCGAAAATGCTGATAATCGGAAAGCGATATTCCAGGGTTGCTTCGCCGTAACTACGACCAACCGCTAGATCGCAGTCGTACCAACCACGCACTGAGTTTGAACCGCCAAGGCAAAAGGCCTCGTAAGGGGGCAAGTCTCCAACAATGGAACCAGCCTTAAGTTGAAGACCAATGGCTTGTGGGCAATTTGCTTTTTCGCCGGGCTTCGGCCGACAACCCTTGGCAATTTTCAACCAATTCACGGGGAAGAATTGGGTATAGCTCGCTTTTACACGGTTGAAAGTTGGTGAATTCTCACCAACAGACAGGAATTGCTCGGTACCGAAGCTGAAGAAATTACCCGACGTTGGATTGCGGGGATCATTCAAAGTGTTGTAAGTCGCCGCGAATCGCAATCCAGCCAGATTGTTTTCAGTAGC
>WLWE01000013.1_pt1 | contig 181977 bp, 186 predicted proteins | sample 6718301 | NCBI WGS metagenome assembly WLWE01 (sample SAMN12718691, study PRJNA515312) | sponge metagenome | isolation source: marine sponge | host: Mycale hentscheli | place: New Zealand: South Island, Marlborough, Capsize Point | collected 2003-05-01
GCCTTTGGTTCCACGTGGTCGGCTTGAATCAGTCGCCAGTCGTGAGGGAACTCGCAACCACCCTCGTGTTCACATGGATTCATTTTTTTCCACTTAATCCAGTACGCTCGACACTTACCTGTCGTGGAGGTTGGATTTTCTTTACTTTTCTTCTTGCCTTCCCTGCATGTATCGCACGCGGCCGTCGGCGTTGTTCGACGCGCCTTGGTGCTCTGAAACTTTGATAGCGGAAGAATCTTGTTACAACCCGGCTGGGCGCATCTTTTCATTCCGTCAGGAAGGGTTTCTTCCTTTCGTTTCTTGTTGCGCTTGATAGCCCGTTCCTTATCACACGTTGATTTACATTCTTTGCACCAAGGGTTAAGTCCATCGGCGGCCTTAGAGCATTTACCAAAGCAAGTTTCATCTTTATTTTTTTTACACTTGGTACAAACTTTGCACATCTTTGTTTTTCTGTTTTGGGGGTTAGAAAATCGATTTTAAATAGCAACTTTTGCTATGATGCTTATTTTTTTTTGCCCTTTGTGTTAAAAAAAACGAATGAATATCTCGGCGGATTTTTATAGGGTGTTGACGAATGCTCTATTTCACTTCCATTAAACATCAAACTCGATTCTTTGATATTGAAAGCTTTTTTTGTTTTGTCTTTGGGAAAAATCACGGTTTTGCCATCTCTAAATGGCCCCGCGGCGACAATCACGGAAACGCCGGCGTTTCGTGAATCAATGTGTTTTTTGGCAATTGTGTTGCGATTCACGTAAACCGTTGTGAATTTAAACCCTGGACGATGCTTTTTCATGAATCTTTTAAACATTGGAAATATGTGCGGGTACCGTTCGGTGGATCTGCTCGGCCGCATTCCTTTTTTGCCCGGAGGCACGATGTACCCGAACGACGTTTGTCGCGCGTCGCGTTGTCCCAAGGTGCCAGTTCGCCGCGGATGATTGCTCCCTGTTGTGGTCGAAAAACTTGTTGGAATATGAATTTGTTCGAGTGTCAAATATATTTTTTTCAATTCTGCCTTCTCATTTTTTGTCAATTTTTTTGAGTTGTAAATTGCTCCTTTTTTGCTCTCATTTTTATCGCGACCACCGCGACTGCGGCTGCGGCTGGGGCTGCGACTGCGACTGCGACTGCGACCGCGTTTGCGTTTGCTTTTGCTCCGACGTTTGCTCCGACGTTTGCGACCGCCGCGGCTGCGGCTGCGGCTGCGGCTGCGGCTGCGTTTGCGTTTGCGTTTGCTTTTGCGTTTGCTGCGACTGCGACCACCGCGACTGCGATTGCGACTGCGACTGCGATTGCGACTGCGGCGTTTCTGAGGGGGGGAACGGTGTCGTTTTGGTTTCAACTTCATTTGTTATAAGCGTTTTTTTTCGTTTTCTATGTGAATTTTGGCGGCCCCGAGAGCCACGGCCGACAAAAGATCCAATGCTCCCACTACCGCGACCGTTGTTAGGCCGTTTGCAAACGCAAATGCAATGCCCAGCGAAATGGCAACGATTGAAAGTACAATGTGGGGCCAAGACGGAGCCGAAAGGGTAGCAATCGAATGATAAATTTCATACAGGATTGAGATTTGTCCAATGGCGAACCCGGCGTAAACGAGTTGTGTCATTTTTTCAGGGCTTTTTTTCTTTCCTTTGCGTGCCATTTATTACAATGGAAACAATGTAAGGAAACAATGTTGGTGAAAGTGATTTAAAATCTGACAACCGTGAAGAAAATGACAGACGAATACAAAAAGTTGACTCAGCGACAACATGTGTATGAATTACCCGATTCGTACGTCGGTTCGGTGGCCGTCGAGAAAACGACAATGTTGGTGGCACCGTCCTGTCGGAGCAAGCCGTACCAGAAAGAAATTGACATCGTCCCCGCCTTGTTCAAAATATATGACGAAGTTTTGGTAAACGCGATTGATCAGCACACTCGGCGGAAAACGAGGAGTGGAAAAGTCACGGAAATTAGAATTACAGTCACCGCCCGCGAAATCAAGGTCGAAAACAATGGTGAAGGCATACCTATAAAAAGGATGGCAAAATACGACAATATTTACATTCCTGAATTAATATTTGGCCATTTGTTGACGTCGAGTAACTACGCTGTCAAGGGCAAAACGACAACCAAAATCACGGGAGGCAAAAATGGTTTTGGCGCCAAGCTTGCCAATATTTTTTCGAGCGAATTTGAGGTTGAAACGACCTGGAAGGGGAAAATGTATCGTCAAAAATTTGGCGACAACATGAAAATGATTGGCGAACCGGTCGTGAAACCGGTCGACTTAACCAATGTAACCAATGTAAATTTCAACGTGGACGGAACCAGCATTAGATTCCGTCCTGACCTGGAACGCTTTGGGTTGGAAGAAATTAGCAACGACGTTATTGATTTGTTTCGGAGGCGAGCGTGGGACACCGCGGCGTGGTGTTGCGAAGATGTCGACGTTTGGTTTAATGAAGAACGAATTCAGTGTGCAAATTTTCGCGAATATTGCGAATTGATATCAGAAGATAATCCCCTTGTTCACCTCCAAGTGAATAAAAAATGGGAAATCGGCGCAAGCACGAACGACAACGAGATTTTCGAACACATGTCGTTGGTTAACGGCATTAACACATCCAGAGGCGGAACTCACGTTAATGCCGTGGCAAGTCAAATCTGCAACCACGTTGCAACCAACCTGAGCAAAAAGCACAAAACCAAAATCAAACCGATCTACGTGAAAAATCAGTTGCGAATATTTGCCAAATGTACAATAGTCAATCCTTCTTTTTCAAGCCAAACAAAGGAAACACTAACCACCAACCCTCAAAAGTTCGGTTCAAAGTGTATTATTCCGCTTGACTTCATAAAAAGATTGCTGAACGAGACTGATCTGGAAGACCGTGTAATGAAAATGGTAAATTACAAGGAAGGCAAAACCCTGTCTCGAAGTGATGGCAAGAAGACGAATAAAATCAAGGGTGTCCCCAAATTGTGCGATGCCAATAAAGCCGGCGGACGATTGTCTCACAAATGTGCATTGATCCTCACCGAAGGCGACAGCGCCAAAACAATGGCCGTCGCGGGACTCTCCGTCGTGGGACGAGATTTTTATGGAGTTTATCCTTTGAGGGGAAAACTGATGAATGTGAAAGATGCCGACGCCTCGAAAATTTCAAAGAATTCCGAAATTTCAGATCTTAAGAAAATTTTGGGTTTGAAGGAACGAGAACAGTATGGCGAAAAATTCTTGCAGCGAGGGAAAGCGTGGCCGTTGAGATATGGCAAAATCATAATCATGACAGATCAAGATGCAGATGGATCCCACATCAAGGGATTATTGATGAATCTTTTTCATAGCGGTTGGAAGGGGTTGTTGGAAAGGGGTGATTTCGTAACCGCGTTGCAGACACCGATTGTTAAGGCACGACCCAGCAAGCGAGCCGCGAAGCAAGCCGCGAAGCAAGCCGCGAAGCAAGCCGGTGACATTGAATTTTACACTCTGCAAGATTATGAACGATGGGCCGCGACGGAGGACAATATTGAAAATTTTAACATCAAATATTACAAAGGTCTCGGGACAAGCACTCCTGACGAGGCAAAAAGTTATTTTAAGAATATGAAGCTTGTCTCATATTCTTGGGATTCTGAAGCAGATGATGCGATGAATCTTGCCTTTTCCAAAAGCAAGAGCGACGAGCGCAAGGAATGGCTGCAAGGATATGACAAAAGCAATACCATACGATGGGAAACGAAGCAAGGCGCGGCGGGGACACCCGCTCCCGTGCAAGTGGTTCGCCTTGCGGATTTTGTCCACAAGGAATTGATCCATTTCTCCCACCAAAATGTCATGCGATCAATTCCCAGTCTGTTGGACGGTTTAAAACCTTCTCAACGAAAGATTTTGCATTGCGTTTTCAAGAAAAAAATGACTCGCGAAATCAAGGTTGCTCAGCTAGCAGGTTACGTTTCGGAACACGGTTGCTATCATCACGGCGAAAACAGTCTTCAAGATGCCATTGTGGGATTGGCGCAAGATTTCACCGGTTCAAACAACGTGCCCCTTTTGTTGCCGAGGGGCACGTTTGGATCTCGTCTTCACGGCGGGAAAGATGCCGCATCGTCGAGATATATTTTCACGGAGTTAAACCCAATCGCTCGGCGTTTATTTCCGCCAGAAGATCGGTGTTTGGCACCAAAGCAATTTGATGAGGGAAGGGAAATAGAACCACTCTATTTCTGTCCCGTCATTCCAATGGTGTTGGTCAATGGAGCATTGGGCATTGGAACGGGATTTTCAACCTTCATTCCAATGCACAATCCCCACGATTTAATCCAATCAATAAGAAAATTATTAAAAGGGCGTCTAATTGACCCCCTCGTTCCATGGTACAGAAACTGGAAGGGAAGTGTGTGGCGCGAAAAGGGTCATTTTGTGATGGAAGGCAAATATGAAGTTATTGATCCCGAAACCATCAAGATCACGGAGCTTCCACCCGGGACGTGGACCGAAAAATATAAGGATTATCTAGAAAAATTGGTGGAGAAAAAGAAATTGAGAAATTATGTTGATCATTCCACGCCCGATGATGTAGCCATCACGCTGCAATTTGTCACCCCGCCCGAAGACATTGGTTCCGTTCTTCGCCTGAGGACCAAAAAACATTTCACCAACATGTATCTTCTCAACGCGAACGGCGCCATAAAAAAATACGATGACACGCGTGACATTCTCAGAGAATTTTACACGGAAAGATTAAATCTTTACGAACGCCGTCGCACCCGGACCAAGGAAAATATTGATCAGCAGATCATCGAACTCGGCGAAAAGATGTCATTTATCAAATTCGTTTTGAATGACGAACTTGACCTGCGATCTTCGAAGGCATCGATCGAAGAATTCCTGGAAAAGAACATGACTCTCCCTCCCGACAAGTTGGTCAAATTGTTGAATATGAATTTGACTTCCTTGAATGAAGAAAACGTTTTAGACCTCCAATCTCGAATTGCCGATCTGCAACGCAGAAAAAGGGATTGCGAAAGCACAACGGCTCAACAAACGTGGTTGGATGATCTAGCAGATTTGGAAAAACGTTTGTAACTTTTGTAACTTTTGTAACTTTTGTAACGTTGTAACATTGTTACATAATATAAAGCAAAGACAATGAAACAAAACGATTACGTCCTTTACGTCGGGTTGGCGGTTCTTTTGTCTCTTTTAATCATGGCGTTGACCCCTGCCGCCACGCGTTGTCGCCCCATGGTTGTCATTGAACCATGGTTCGGATCAGATGCGTGGAATTGGACCAAGGGAGCCGCGAAATCCGTCGGACATTTTGCCGATGACTTATTTCATAAGCCTGGAAAAACATTGTCAGACGCCGCAGATCCCTGGGGAAAAGCCTTTCGTTGGGAGCAACCATGGGAAAAGGACGTGGGTGGATTCTTCGGGGACTTGGTTCACGGCGACCAGGCGTGGGAGAAGGCATTGAAGAAGGAAGTAAAGAAGGATGCATTGGCCACGTGGGTTGCTGGTGCCAAGGCGGGTCTGGCAGTGGCCAGCCTTCCAAAGAACATCGCCACCCTGGGAAATCAACGAGGGTGGCAATGGGCAGGCGATGAAACGAACTGGAGTGGCGGATGGGGACTAACGGATGATACGAACTTTCTCGTTCCGGATTCCCCCGACCAGGAAGAGCGCGCGCGCGAAGGTGGGTGGTTTTGACCCCCGCGAAAAAACGCCGGAGTCCGCGCCGAAAGAAAAACTAAGGAAGGTCGGAAAATTATATGCGGGTGAATAAATGAAACTCAAGGGAGAAACAAAAGAAATGGTGTGCGTTTTGGCGGTCGTGTGTTTGGTGGTGTTCCTTCTGGTGCGGGAATGCAAGAAATGCCAGAGGCCCGTCCAAGAAGATTGGGATTGGGGCAGCTTTTTTGAGGGGCCGGGCGTCATCGCAAACGAAATTGGAAGGAATATTAAGGATGGGGTGGGATGGTATATTAAAACCACTGGTGACATAATACATAACTTCTAATCCGCATGTCCATAATGTGAATTATTTCTATACACAATGACACAATGACACAATGACACAATGACACAATGTATAGAAACGACGTACTGGAAAAATCAAAGAAGAAGAGGAATTGGTTTTTTTAATTATTTTTATTATTTTCCTTGTCCCACCCACCCCGCTGCGCTCCGTACTCAGTGCAAGGCAGACTTTACACGGTCTCCCCCTCTTCGACCGCTTTCTTCAATTGTTCAATAGAAGAAGCGATCGGTGCCAACATCCGGTTGACGACGTCCTCCCGCGGCACGCATGGGGAGCCGGGCACAAAGGCAACATTGGGCAACGACGCCTGAGATGCGACTTGGTAGGTAAAACCTTTGGCAATTCCATCGCCTTGGTTGGTCCAATGCCACGCGGGATGGACGGGTCTTTTCCCCACCAGCATGGCTGACTTATCCATTTTTGGACGTTCAACCTCGTACTCGGTGAAACGGAGCGACTGCGGGAGATCGAATTTCTCGAGTCTTTTTTCAGCTTCCGCGATCATGTCCTCCATTTCTTCCAGATGTCCGTCGAACCGAGGAGAATGTACCAGCATTGCGGACAACATCCGGATCTGCTTTTTGAACACTGCAATCTTTTGGCGAGCTCCCAAGGCTGCAACCCTCTCTGTGAGTGATTTCACGCGATTCACCCGTGTTGCTCCAAGAGGCATTTCGCCCTCAATCTCCGTTTCTTCAACCTTTCCGCTAAGCAGAGAAATTACCGGCCGCGACGAAACCTTGGAGGCCGATGGGATCTTCCCCTTGTTTTTTCCGCGTGCAACTTTGGTGACAACTTTGTTGTTTTTGTCGACCAGTTGGCCATTCAAATTCTCGTAATGGCACTTTACCATCCACGTCTTCTTTCCACCGCGACGCTTCATGACGGCCTCGTCGATTCTAACGATTCGCCCCGCTCCAACGGGCTGAGATTTGGAAGGTTGTCCAGACGACTTGTTGAGTTTAAATGGAATTTGCGCCAACTGTCCGACGTTGAAGTCCTTGGAATCGTTCGAAAAGGGCGCGCCTGCCTTAAAAACTCTCATGATTTGAGGCCGTTTGGCGCCCTTGATGGCACACGCAACTTCTCTCGCCGTCGGAATCGCCGCTTTTCGGCGAAGATTGTCGCGGTACCGTTTCACATCGTCCGGTGTCGCTTGTCCATCACTTTTGCCAGTCAAGGCGCGATTGTGCATTTGGGCTCGCAGTTTGCGACTCTGGGCCTTGTCGTTTTCGGCCTTCTCGCGCGTCCGAGCAGCAATGGCGGGTCGAAGATACATAATTTTTTCAGCATCGGAAAGCCATCGACCTGGCGCCTGTTGCTGGTAAATTTGAAACGAAATCAGGCCCACCGCGGCAGCTTCGTCTTCCAGCTGTTTTAGGACAACGCGAGGAATACCACGTCGCCTGGCTTTCTCTTCGTCCTGGGTTTTGACCTTTTCGCTTTCCAACTCGGCCAAAGTTCGCATCAAAACGCCATCTAATTTTCTGGCACCAAGGGCCAAGAGCGGCGGCGGACCCTCTGGCAACGCCGGCACGTTATTTTGGTTCGCGGGGCGGCCTCTCTTGTCCCTACCAAGACGAAGGTCGGGTGCGAACTGGGCGGCGGCACGTCCGCGTTTTTGAGCCCTCGAGGCTCGTGCCGCCGGTGAGTTACGTATTTCGATAGCCACCTCTTTTCGAGCCATCTCAAGCCCCGCTTCAATCTCCGCTTCTGCCCTGGATTTCATCGCCCTTTTCTGGGCCGCACGGGCAAGTTCCCTCTGCCGTTCTGTCTCGGCGATTTCGAGTTCCGCCTGACGCTTTTGGAAATTCCGCTTCTCAGTTCGCGACCTGATTCTCTCAATCTCCCTTTGAGAAATTGTGTCGAGGTCGACATACTGGCGCTCTTCTCGTTCCCGCCTGCGCCGCGCCGATTCCCGGCTTGCCTCTTCGGCGTCTTCCAACAGATCCGAATTCTGGACGCGTTGGATTGGGTTGACAAAGTCGCGATAATCGATTACGTTCCGCCGTGCGACTCGGTTCCTGGCGGCCTCGGTTCCGGGCGACCTGGGCCGGCGCGGGACGGTCATAAATCGCTGCGTTTGCTTCGGAGGCGATCGGTAGTACTTATTTCCCGTGTTCCTCACAACCTCATCCGGCAATCTTACGGTGGAGCGCGGGATTGTCGGACGATGTTGAATTATCTCGAACAATTGAGGTTTTCTGGTGGAGGTTGGCCCTTGTCGCGACATCAATCGGCTGTCCGCTTTGTCGTGGTCGGCCATGGTCGGCAAGCCGACGTTTCTTAAACTTTGCATGTTCATGTTTTCTTTTGTTTACAACAATGAAAAAGTGGAACAATGTTGGTGGAATGTTTTGATGTCTTCCTTCCAAATTGAATTTCAATCGATTTCGATTGAAAATATAATATAAAAATCCGCCGAGATATTCATTCGTTTTTTTAACACAAAGGGCAAAAAAAAATAAGCAACACTATTGAATGACACAATGAAATTTATGACACCTCGAAATTGCACAATTTTGCAGTTCTTGCCATGCCAGCCCAACGATCTTGTGTGTACAATTTGTTATTGAAAGATCCCGCTATGTCGTTAGCGTCAGCATCGCACGACGCCCTCATGAATTGAAAAGCAAGGTGGTTGTGGCCGAGTTGTTCCATCAGGAATCCGATGGCAAACATTCCCTCTGCTCGAGGTTTCATTTTTTCTTCAGCAAAACAAGAGGCTCGCAAATACCATAAAATCGCTTCCTCGCAGCGACCCATTTGATGGCAAAGATCTCCGCAATGAAGACGTGCTAAATAAGATTCAGGAAGAAATCCTCCCGACAATTCACATCGCCTGGAAAATGCCGCGAGAGCTTCTTCGTGTTTTTTGAGGTGTTGCAAAGTGGTTCCAAGATAAAACCACGATCGTGATGAATGGGGTTTTTTTTCTATTTCCTCTTTCAAAACTTTTACATCCCACTCGAATCGACCCCTCGACAACGTTTTTTTGAAGTCGTCTTCGCGGTCTTGGTACACTATCAATCCCGGGCACACGTCCATCGCCGCGCCCGAACCGTCAGGACCGTCAGGACATCCATTCGTCAAAATTTCATGAACTGGACCCGAGAATTTCCATTGAGGATTGGAACGGAGGCGATGCAAACGACCAAGTTTAAATTTGATTGTGTCATCTTTCATGAGCAAGTGGCGATGCACAAGTTGGGCAGTCGTTGTCGACTCGGAAAATAAGTAAGATTTTACGTCCTTCCATTCGTAGCCCTGCGCAAGCCGGGTTTCATCGTTGGCATCCAAATGCAGAATCCAATCGCTGTCCGCGAAGCCTTCGCACGAGCAGAGAGAATCATTTCGAGATTCGGCGAAATTTGTCCATGGGCCTTCCGTGACATGCAATGGAATTTCGGTGTTTTCATCGCGCCATTCAATGCACTGTTTTACAGTCCGATCGATGGATCCGGTGTCGTGGACAATAATTCTATTGATAAAATTTGAGGAAAGGGAATTTAGCGTGGTCAGTATGGTATTTTCTTCATTTTTTACCATTATTACTGCTGTGACGTGAACCATGCCTTGATTTCTTTGTTGTTATGCTATTCATATCTTTAATTCTCTTGAACTGTCACAACTGTTACAACTGTTACAACGGTAGGCAGGCCACGCCCCCAGCCAACGCAATTTCCGTCGATCAGATGATACCAAAAATTACGCAGTATTTTTAATGTGTTAACCAATGTAACCATTAAAAATTTTACCATATCCAGAAACTTCCATGATCAATCGGGTGAACTGCCTTTCCTTCGATTGCCCCTCCGACATGTCTCATGCCATCCATGGTCTCCCCCGCCGCCCACCGTGCGCTAGAACCAACCACATCTGCCACGCCTAACGCAGCGAGTGACCCAACCCCTGCCATAAACTCACCAACCTTGCCGAAAGAAAAATCTTCCTTGTCTCGGCTACGTTTCCTCAGACCGGGCATGCAGCCGCAAGCCACGCCCGCGCCAAGACGGCTTATTCCGCCGGTGCAGCCGCAGCCAAGGACGGTCGCGACGAGCAGCACAACTACTGCAATAATTACTATTTTCAATATATTTTTGTGTTTGTGTTTCATTTATTCTATCTATAAAAAAACTGTTACATTGGTTACATTGTTACATTGTTACATTGGTTACATTGGCGGTCGAATTATGTAGGGCGATCGAACCAGAGGAGGTTCAAAAGGCGTCGTTGTTATCAACTGATTGGACTGAGGTGGAAATCGTTTCCATTGATCTTGAGACGTCGGATTCGCTGGCGATGCTGAAGTCCCGGCAATCGTTTTGGTTTGCCCGTTTGAAGTGATTGTCCCTCCAATCAAGCCCGTCGGCAGGACTGGCACGGCGGGTGTCCAAGATATTGCATATTGGGTCGGGGTCAATAATGGAGGGTTGAACGGTCTATCAACACGCAGCGAGGTATAGCCATCGATACCAACAATTTGGCGTTTTTGGCTTTCTCCTGTGATTGGAAATGCTTCAATTGTTTCTCCAACGAGGGTGTTTGGAAAAGACCCGCCGAAATTCGGACTCGTTTGAGCATTCGGTTGAAAAACTGTTCCACCGTGAGCGGGACCTAGTTTGAACGATTGGACATTTTGCAAATCCATTATAAGATCTCCTTCTTGTACCACAAACCTGATTGTGTCTCTAACACCAAATGTAAACCCCGCCGCTTCCAGGTCGGAGGGGGCAAATATAATGGATTGCCCAACTCGATATCCCACGCCGGGCGCATCAACCGTGCAGGTGACACTAACATCCGCGACGGAAGATATGGTAAATATCGCACCGCTTCCTCTGACGTCGGGAATGGGAGCAACAGTCGCCGATAAAGTGTTAGATGGCAACCCTTGGTTTACATTCTCGGCGAGCCTCAATTGAACCCCGTGTTGAAGACCCGAGGCGATGCCGGAGGGTGAATCAAAAATCAATTGTGACGACGCTTGGGTCAAGACAGCCCCGTCCGCGGAAGTTCCCGTGCCGGTCATGACTCGTCCGACATCAAATTCCGTTAGCGGAGGCGCTTGTCTGTCAATTCCATTGCCTCCCACGTTGAAATTAAAGTCTGTTAATGTGAAAATAACGCTACCATCCCAACTCGGCCCCCCGCCTCCCCCGTTCAGGACTCCAGAGCTCCCCAGTTGAGCACCTGTCATTGTAATTGTATCGCCCGTTAGATAACCCGTGCCGTGATTGACGATTGTGGCCCTAAAAAAAGGTTCATCGCCGGTGATTGTGCGATATAGAATCTCAACGTTAATTGTCATGCCGGTCCCCGAACCGACATACGTGTTGTCGGCACCGCCCACGGTTATTAACACGGGGGTTCCCGCATCCGCTGTGTTCCCAGTTATTAAGAAGGCGCCGACGTTTCGAGCTACCAGATTCCTCGACGGAAATTGAATAATGAATGACCCCCCAGGGGTCCCGGTTCCCTCGTAAGTAAGTTGGTCCACGGTGGGACAAAACGTTTGAGTGCCCAACGGCGCGCCGTCGGGCGAGAGCGGAGTTGCCGTGTAACAATTAACAACTGGCGTCACGGCAGCATCAACCACAGTCGAATTTCGTTTTGAAGTGATTTTTCCTCTGGCGTAATGAAGATTTGGCACAGAATTGATCGTGATTATGGACTGAGCTCTGTTCAAATCGTAGGAAAATCGAGTTAGACTCGTTGCTGATCCTGTATTATACATTTATTACAGACATGAAAATTGAATTTCCTCGACACAGGGACTCAAATTAAACAAATTAAACAAATTGAAATCACAGTGTTTAATTTGTTTTTATTAATTATCAACCTAACCCAACCTAACCTGACCCAACCCGACCCAACCCAACTCGATTCATCATTCTTCATCATTCCTCGTCCGAGCCCGAATCGTCCGAGTCCGAGTCCGAGTCCGAGTCCGAGTCGATCGCCAAGATGTTTTCGACGACTTTTTCGATCCAACCGCGATGAGCTTTGAGATCGTTTCGCTTGAGTTTGAACTTCAATTCAAGCTCTTTTTGGTAATATCGCGTGCCAGTCGTGGAAGGATCCTTGAGGTTGTCGATTATTTCAACGAGCAACGCCTCACCGTGCCCATTGAGAAGATCTAACACCTTGTCGTCCTTGTCGTCCTTGTCGTCCTTGTCGTCCTTGTCGTCCTTGTCGTCCTTGTCGTCCGACGAAGCGCTGGGAGCCTCCCGACCAACAATCACCGGGACAGAGATGGGCGCCGGGTCTGCAACCGCGGGGACCGCGAGAGTCGCCTGACTTTCTTTTTCCCATCTTTCTTTGTCCCGTGCGGCCATCTCGGTGTATTTTTTCAAACGGAGAGGGTCTTGTTTTGCGAGTTTCCACGCCCCGGCCGCAACTCTCAAAATATTCTGAGGCGAGGAAGACGCGTCCTTTTGCTCTTGCGTGCAAGAGCATGGGTCCTTCCTTTTGCACTTGCACGGCTCGCCGGCAAGCCGCGATACCCGCGATTCTACCTCCTCGACAGCCTTCGGGCGGTAATCTCCAATGAAAAACGTATATGCCGTTCGCGACTTTTTCACTTTCGCTTTCCCGGAGGATTTGATGACATATTTTCGTTTCATGCCTGTCGTCACGGGCTTCCAGATTCCCGCCGATTTCAGGCGCTCAACTTCCTCTTTCCACGCCTTGGTGAGATGTGGACCGTGACTCGAGAGAAATCGAAGGACTTCGTCGTTCACTGAAGAAAGAAGGTTCGATGAAGAAGACTTTGCGCTCATGGTGTGAGTTGGTCGATTGTTGTGATTGCGATTGAGAAATTGAAATTCAATCGATTTCGATTTCAAAACTAATAAATTTCTTGTATTGTTTACTTGATGACTCTCCAATACAATTTCAATTTTGGTTTAAAACCAGCTTCCCTGGCCATAAAATGACATTCAACCAACGGCAACTCATTCACATTGCATCCGAAACAGTGGTCATTTTGGCCATTGTCATTTATTTCTCTATTAAGAATAGGCAAATGACCAATGAGATGGCACGACTCTCTCACAAGATTGACGCAATGGGAAAAATTTTGGAAGCCCAGGGCGCCATATTAAACCAATTGGCGCCGCGCGAAGTTGCCCAGGCGAAACAATTTTTGCAATCGCCCGTTCCGCCCGTTCTGCCCGTCCCGCCCGTCCCGCCCGTTCCGCCCGTTCCGCCCGTGGTGCCGGTGGTACCGGTGGAACCACCTCCAGCTCCTCGCGCGATTTGCGATCATGCGCGACTGCCGCACAAACCGTCGACGACTGACGTTGAATTGGAAGTTGAATTGGAAGTTCCGTCGGACGGCAATGCAATGGAATCATCCGATTTGGATCAACTTTTGACCGAAGAACTGGGAGAATTGAAGTCGAACAAGCAAGCAAGTTAAGTTAGTTAAGTTAGTTAAGTTAGAGCAATGATACCATATATAAAAGAAAGTGCAATGTTCAAAGATCCATCATCAAATAGCGTGCAAAAATTGACTAAGTGTGCCACGGTAAAAGACGTCATCGAATTGACAATGAGTTTGCATCCGTCGTGGATAGATTCAATGCACAAAAGATTTTCCAACGACTATCCGTCGTTGTCGGCCAATTGGAAAGAGGTATGCAAAAAAACAAACTCTCGTCCTAGTGAAATAGTGCTTGTAAATTTCCTGCCATTGTCAGACGATGCCGATCACCAATTCATACTTCATGTAATAGATATTTTAACATCAACGGGCTTCGCCGTGCGACGAACGTCGGAATTCGTCACCTGCTCTTGCGGCGCTCTCATTCCTTCGCAGCACTCGCATCCGTACCTCAAAAACAAGCCACTCGTTTGGCTGCCACACTGCCAAAAATGTCCAGGGTTCGATCGAGAACTTTCGCCGCCTCCCACATTGGTCAATCGCGCGATGGAGGCGTTGCATAACGGTTGGGTCAAGTTTAAATAATGTGATAATGTGATAATGTGATAATGTAAACAAACTATTTACATTATGTATGGTGGTATGGTGTGAATTCAAGAACGAAACGGGTCCAAGCTTCTGGCGGCGGCGTCCGCGGCCTGCACGGGATGGCGAATCACCCGTCGAGCGGACGCCACTGGATGAGCCAACACGTTTGCGGTCGAATCTCCAACGCGTCGGACGTAAATTACACCCTTGCTTCCCGCACCGCACAACTGGCGCATAACCGGCAGCCGTCCCAAGCGGGAACGGCACAAAGCCTTCGCGAGAATGCTCAAAACCAGCAATACCATTAAACATTTCAAGACGGCTTTGTATTCCGGGTGGGGCGTTACCATTTTCGCCGCTTTATCCATGTGCTTATCAAGTTCTCTGAGAAATTTTTTAACTTTGCTCATTCTTTTTATTAAGTCCAATACAAAAAAAAAAGTTACCATTTGTAACATCGCGTTAGAAATGGTGCGAACTGTGGGATTCGAACCCACGCGTGAAAAATCACACGAGTTCTTGAGACTCGCTCCTTAGACCGCTCGGACAAATTCGCTCGATTGCTTCGGGTGGTTTCGATCCACCGACCTGTGGGTTATGGGCCCACCGCGCTACCACTGCGCCACGAAGCAAACACCCTCCGCGGGGCTCGAACCCGCGACCACTCGCTTAAAAGGCGAGCGCTCTACCAACTGAGCTAGGAAGGTCTGATACCAATGTAACAAAAAAATGATGTGTTGAATAAAGAATGCTCACAAAAAAAAACAAAAAAAAGTTGTGTGTGATTTTGGCGGTTATCGTGTGTGTGGCGGCACTTTTTGTTCTGTTGCGGGGATGCAAGAAATGCCACACCCAAGAAAATTGGGATTGGAACCAATTTTTGAGCGGTCCGGGAGCAATTGCAGAGCAATTGGGGAGGGATGCTAAGTGGTATGCCAATGCAACGGGTGACGCTGCCAAGGCTGCTTGGGACGATTTTAAAGACTGGATCTGAGGCAAATTGGTGACGACGGGATTCGAACCCGTGCGTGAAAAATCACATTTGGTCTTAAGCCAAACTCCTTGGACCGACTCGGACACGTCACCGCAAAGTACCCTCGGTGGAAATCGAATCCACAACCTTCGCCTTCCTTCATTATGTCATTATTTCATTATTTCATTATAGAAGGGCGACGCTCTATCCAATTGAGCCACGAGGGTCCTCGCAACTTGCTTTCTCTAAGAAAGCATTTCTTTAACTTGCGATGACGAAATCGAATTTGCTCACCAATTTATTTCTTCGAGCAAAATAAACATGAAAGCCGTCAAGTCATCATCTGCCAGTGCCAAAAATGCACACAACATAAAATCTTCCTTGGTTGTTTCTGTTTTATTGAGAAATTGCACGTTGCCGAGGGGGTGTTATGCATGGATGAATCCTGACGGGCGAGTGTTTTACCAGGATGGAAGGACGGGTTTGTTTACATGGACCAAACCAAAGTAACTAAAGTAACCAAAGTAACCAAAGTAAACAACTACATCCTTGCAGCGCGAGCGGAGATGAAACCAAAATCGAATGGTTTCATCTGACTTAATTAGTGAACAATAAATTACAACAAACAATGACTACCAAAGTTACAGAAGTTACAGATAAGTCTCTGTTCAAAATCACCTGCAACAAATCTTGTCGTTGTTCTTTGAAATGCAAACCCTATGACCAGTGCAAAAGGCACGAGGATGATAAAAAAAAAAGCCGAATCAAGGGAGGTGTTCTGTTTTTGCATAGATCACACGACACATGTCATATTTTGCTTGTTCAATCGCGAGGCCGGCTATGGGGTTTGCCGAAAGGATCGCGAGAAAAAGGCGAAAGCACTGTGGAATGTGCACTTCGGGAACTCAAAGAAGAAACCGGAATTGAACGTGGCGATTCTTCAATTTTGGGGTCCTTGCACAACCGAGGAAATTCCACTTATTTTGTCATTTCCGAAAAGGGCGATCTGAAACCGTCCACCTTGTTGATCGACAAACACGATTCCAGCGGCGTCGGATGGATCACGATCGAGTGTTTGCAGGTGCTTTTGACGTGCAACCTCGTTCGATTGACAGCTGACTGTTACAGCATCATCAAAAATTTTTTGAGTGTTGCCGGTTTTGCAGACAAGGTCGAATTGCTGTCTCCGAATATGTCCCGCCTGATTTACCCAAAATGACGTCATTTTTATACGTTTCCAAAATGTATAAAAATGTTGACGCAATGACGCAATTACCAGAGCCAGAAAGAGTGCTTATGCGCCGGTTTTGCATGTTTCCCCTGTATCACAGCCCCCGCATGTCTTATGCCATCCATGGTCTCCCCTGCCCCCCAAACAGCGGCAGATGCTACTGCATCGGCAGCCAAAACGCCCGACGCACCGATGAATTCACCAACTCTTGAGATGCTATCCCAACCGAATTCTTCAGTCGACGGAGGGCGTCGCGCGCAACCACAGGCAAAACCAGTGCCATATTTCGACGTGCCACCAACGCAACCGCAATTAAGAACTTTCGCCACCAAAAGAAGCAACAACACAAAAAAGGCGATGACACCATAATGTTTGAGAAATTTATGTTTTTCCATTTTATTATAACCAATGTAACAATTTGAATTGGTTACATTGGTTACATTGGTTAGTAATCGAGTCTAATCATTGAACTCAAGCGACTAAAAGCTTCGCTCGCATTTTCCTCTCGTGCCCCGATTGGTCGCCTCATTAGGATTCGTCGACGTCTTGCGGGCGGGGGAGGCGTCGCAGGATCCTGCGACGACCCGGAATTTTCTGGTTCGTCTTCGACGTGATCGGCATTGATTACTTCTCGTCTCCATCTCGACGAAGTTTTGCACAACATCAACGTACATTCCTCAGGCGAACACATTATTTTGTGCAAGTTATTGTGCTTGAAAAACATTTGAGATAAAGGTTGCAATGAAATTTCGATAGATTTCAAGATTGACTTTTCGCGAATTGAAACAAACGTTTTTCCCTCGTGAGCCGCTTTTAGAATCAACGGAAACAGGGTTGCGTAGGTTTTCCTTGCTATTACTTTCCTAGAATCCAATGCTATTTTGCTCAGGTCGACGGTTTGAGGCTTGTCGTTGAGACCGGGAGGAATTTCGGGTCGGTCCGATGTCGGGTCGGATTCAGAGCTTCCAGCCAAACGAGCATATTCTTTGGGGTGTTGTTGTGCGCATATTTGATCCAAGGTGACGTTGAGCGGTCGTTTGTTCCATGGTATAATTGAAGTCGATCGACACTGTGGACATTTGAAAATTGGCAATTCATAAGTTTTGCTCTCGCTGTTTTTGTCTATGTTGTAATGGCACAGCAGACACATTGTGTGACCGCATTCAAAAAATGTTGGTTTGAAAAATAAATTTGTGCAAATTGGACAGTTAAGGTGGTTGGTCAAGGCTCGCGTGGAATCGTCGTTGGATGTTTTCGTATCCATTTTATCATTTGCCGCATGTCTTTAACGAATGTAACGAATGTAACGAATGTAACGAATGTAACGAATGTGACGAATGTGACGATTCAAACAACTATTTTTCCTTTCTAAGTAAAATGTTCAGATTTATGTTTAACCCGGTTTCGCAATGCGGCGGCTTCGCCGCTGTTCCTAATTCCCTAAAGGCCAGATTGTCTTTTGCTTCACCCATCGCCAATATTGATCACATGAAACGCTGTTCGCGGTTTCAGATTCACAACTGTAAAAGCAGTGAAAGTTGCACTAAACTCTGCAACCACGACCTTCATTGGATGATTACGCCAAGAGAAAATGCAGATGAAATCGAAAAGATTAGAGCATATGTTTCAAAAACACGCACTGGCTTTGTGCCGTCCAATTGGAAGGGGTGACGAATGTAACGAATGTAACGAATGTAACGAATGTAACGAATGTGACGAATGTAACGAATGTAACGAATGTAACGAATGTAACGAAAGGCGTTTAGATAAAAGAGACGATATGGACGATCAATTAATTGAGTACAAGTTGAAACAGGGCAATAAATATAACGATGCATTGGAAACCAAGACGGAAACCAACACGGAAACCAACACGGAAACCAACACGGTAACCAACACGGAAACCAAGACGGAATGCCCAATTTGTTGGTCATGTCTGAACGAGCGCGATGTCACCCTTTCGTGCGGTCACAAAATATGCCGCTTGTGCGATTCCAAATTGAAAAGTATTCTCAATTCCAGTCGCACGAACAACAATTTGAGAAACTGTCCGCTTTGTCGAGCGCCGATAGCATCTTACAAGGAAGTTCTGATTCCCGACACCAATGAAGAAAACTTGCCGTGGAGAAGAAGAACGCGAGCCACAAGGAGAGGACCTAGACTCGTTCGAAATAGAAGAAGAAATATTGAACTCAATTTGACGCCTATTGCACCGAATAGGACAGCGTGGTCCAACGCTCGGGGAATAAATCGATCGCCACCTCAACGAGAGAGACGCGAGGACACGCACCGGTTCAATGTGGTACATTCGCCAGCAAATGATCGACGGAAGCAAACATGGAGACGAAGGCGATCAGAGGGTTATTTCAGAAATCAGAGGTCACGATACGACGGCCGGTGAATCAGTCTTTTTTGTCATCCACGCCGGCAATGTTCTATGTCGACCGCGTCCGGGACGTTTATTGAGGGGCGCAGGGACGGCCTTGTCAACTTCGGCCTTGTCGACTTTTGCCGATGTGTTTCCTCGTGGGCGATTCCGCTGGTTGATTTTGGCGTTTTGTCTTCCGCGGCGACTCGGCGCTTCTCGACGTGTCACGGCATGATTTTGAGGACGTGATTCTTTTCTCGTTGTGGTCTGGCGCGTTCGACGTCGCTTTTCATCCGGTGTCATTTTCATTTTGTGTCCATTGCGCCCATTACGCCCATTGTGTCCATTGCGCCCATTGTGTCCATGGCGTCCATTGCGCCCATTGTGTCCATGGCGTCCATTGTGTCCATTGCGTCCATTGCGTCCATTGCGTCCATTGCGCCCATTGCGTCCATCGTGTCCATTGCGTCCATTTTGAGCGTCTGGGTCGTGCTTTATCCTATTGATTAGAACGCGTTTGTCTTCTCTTTTTTCGAAAAAATCAGTGTAAAGCTTAATAGCTTTGCCGTTTCTTGGTTTGGTTGATTTTGTGTAACGCAACCAGCCATTCGTCCATTTGTGTATCATCAGCTCGCCTTTTTGCTTCTCGAACAAAATGTATTCGCCTGTTTCTTCGGGAGGCATGTGCCCGAACAATTGAACTCCTCTCCAAATGTAACCTTTGTTGTTCGGCATCGTTTCAAGATTGCTTTTCATGTACGATGGAATGCTCGACAAAACTCTGCAAAAATAAGAATATCCGCGATCCGCAGAGCGTTTGTCGTACCGTTCCTTTCGGGCCGACTGGCGACCTCGATCGTAATATGCTCTGCTTTCTTTTGATTGTTGAGCCTTAATCTTTGATTCTCGTATTTTCAAGGCTCTCTTTTCTTCAAATTTTGAGCGGCTTGTTTCAGTGTCTCGTCGAGCTTCTTCGCGCAATTCTTTGTTGAAATCTCCCCGCGCCACGCCCTCCATTCTTGTCCGAATGTCTTTCAGTTGGGCCGACAATTTTTCATTTTCGGCCTTCAATTTCTTCATTTTTAATCGATTGTGATCAACGTTGGTGGTGGCGCCTCGAAGGCGAACAATGGAGTTTGAATTCAATCTTATGTAACTCGTCAACTCGCGTTCTAGAGTTTTTAGCCTGTTTTTTTCTGAAATCACTAACTTACTATTAATCATTCTTATGCCTTGTTTTGTTATTAATATCCAACACAGTGCCAAATCGATTTTATTTTTGCATTGATAAATGCCATTACCATTGCATGTTATGAACAAATTAATCGCAACTTCGCGATCGCGGGACAGAGCGGTCTCCGCGAAAAGCATGGCGCTTGCTTCATCGACGGGCACCAAAGTCAAGCCGTCATTTCCCAACTGGCGATCCGTCAGAGCTGCTAATCGCAGCAGGGATGCAATCCAAAAACGGAGTAGAACAAATCGTTATCGTCAAAGCAAAGTTAACGCCCAACACGTCGGAATTGTCATGGCACCCGCAAAGAAAGCTCCACCGCCAGCTCGTTCAATGCTGCGCAAATTTAAGTTTTTGCCGCGACACACCCAAGAACCACCTGTGGCGACGCGCACAGTTCCGTCTGCGAATGCTTGGCAAAATTACGGACAAAAGAAAATTGAAAGACGTCGAGCAGCAACGGCAGCCAAGGCAGCCAAGGCAGCAACGGCAGCCAAGGTAGCAAAGGAAGCCAAGGCAGCCAGGGAAGCCAAGGAAGCCAAGGAAGCCAAGGCTGCAAAGGAAGTCGAGGAAGCCAAGGCAGCCAAGGCAGCCAAGGAAGCCAAGGAAGCCAAGGCAGCTAAGGAAGCCAAGGCAGCCAAGGAAGCTAAGGAAGCTAAGGAAGCCAAGGAAGCTAAGGAAGCTAAGGAAGCCAAGGAAGCTAAGGAAGCCAAGGAAGCTAAGGAAGCTAAGGAAGCCAAGAAAGCCAAGGAAGCTAAGGAAGCCAAGGAAGCCAAGGAAGCCAAGGAAGCCAAGGAAGCCAAGGAAGCCAAGGAAGCAAAGGCAGCAAAGGAAGTCGAGGTCGAGGTCGACGGCGAGGGAGGATTCGTCCATCAACCAAACAAAAAGAAGAAGAAGAAGAAGAAGAAAAAGAAGAATTTGATGTCTTTGCTTAAATAAATGGATAAAACCACCCGTTATGCTATTTCAGCTGCGATCTTAACAGCTGCAGATCTCATGTGGATTCTGTTCTACATGGGCCCAAAGTACAAAACATTGGTGAAAAAAATACAAGGAAGCGATTTGGAAGCAAATATGGCATCGATCGTCGGCGCATATGTTCTAATGATCGTGGGATTATTTGTCTTTGTCCTTCCGCGTTCAGTTGATACTGGAAGTGCTCTGCGGTGGGGTTTATTATTTGGACTGGTTGTTTATGGAATTTTCGATCTCACGAACGGCGGAATTTTTTCCAGATGGAACTTCCGTTTGGCTCTTCTGGACATGGCGTGGGGTAGTTTTGTTTATGCTGCGGCGGCTCTGACGTTTGTCTTCCTAACCAAAAGATACCAACGTTAAAATTCAATTTCGATACTGCGTTACATGCGTTACATGCGTTACGTTTTTGGTATCGAAATAGTTTAATAGTTTAATAGTTTAATATTTTTAATTGTTAGTTTGATCGTTTAATTGAAAAACAGTAAGAAATTTGTGCGAGCTCGTTCGGAATGGAGGGAGGGCAATTTTCATGAAGCACTGTTCTAAAGAGGTCGCCATTCGGCAAATGCACGGAAACTCTGAGAGCGTCATTGGGTCTAAATTTAACTGCGACCGTTTGATAATTTGAATTGAGTTTTATAAAATTTGATTGAATGGGATCGGGAATATCATCGATGGGAACTCTAAAAGTCTGGTATTTGGCGTTCGGGTTGTTGGAAGAGAAAGAAGTTGGATTGCCTCGAGACGGGGATGACATATTATGTGTGAGTCTGACATATAAATAAGGATAAAATGCGATTCTTCCGCCGAGACCTCCCAGGATTGGAGCATTTGGAATGATCAAATTGACCAATCTAATGGAATAGCACACGGCAGACTGCTGAGAAACAATTGATCCCGAATACAATAGGGGGCTGTTATTATCAATTTGTGTTCTCATGATTTGACTGGTGGACTGATATCTGGCGGGAGACCGGGCATTGGCGGCTGGCGGGGCGGCCGGATTAAATCCTGTGATGGTTCCAATTGAAATGGGAGAGGTGAAAGCTTCCGCCACTTCACCGCAATTAATTTCAAATGATGGATTGGCGGTCAAACCAGTCAAATTAATGGGTTCCGAAAACGTAACGAGCCGTGTCGCTGCATCATATCGAACCACTGTTCTGGTTTGAAATTCTGGCACAGCGGGGCCGGCGCCTCCGGATTGATAATTGGTAATTGATATGTAGAGTTTATTGTAGTGACCGTTCCTTTTGCTTGCTTCGCCCACATAAGGAGCGATACTGCGGGATGGCAGCACAATCGTTGTTTCCGTGATCGCTTCGGCCACGCCGGTAAATTGAACATATTTAGATATTTTTCTAGTTTCCCTGAAGGGAATAATCATCAGGGAACAATCGCCCGCCGCATTGTTGGGACCTGGAGCGGCGGGCATTGGGGGGTCAATTGACAATATTCCAGTTGCAGAATTGTATCCCGTGACGATGCAGGGAGCGGTGGCTGGGTCATTTGCAGAGCCCTGACCGACCGCCAAAGGCAAGACCGTTCCAGTTCTATCAACGGATAAAAATCCAGCAATGAAATTTGTGGAAGACCCTGTGGGCCATAGAACTTTCATGCCAGCGTATGCGTTGTCGAACGGGGGTCGGGAATTCACATCGAGAAGAATTTGGTTGGTGCTGGTGTTGGTGGAGTCAACTAGGACCGAAAAATATTTGGCGCCGCCACCCTGTATTGCAAATTGATCGGCGGCGACGATCGCCGCTGACAAAGGAGGTTGAAAAGTAATTGTTGTGTTGTTGAATGCCGTTATTCTCGTTCCGGTTCCTAATTTGTCGACGGTTTCGGGAATTAATCCGACAATTTGATCACCGACGTTCAATCCCACGAGTTGCGCCTGCAGTGCGAAGGTCATTGTGGTTGCGCCTATTGCTGCGGTTTGGTTCGCGAATTCGAACGATGTGGCTGATCCAAACAAAATTTCGAGATAGTCGCCCGGTCGACAAGACCGTGCCGGGGGCGTCCCGCCGATGACGGTGGCTTGGCCGGCCGGTGTATTTTTCTGGGGCAAATGTGAAATGTGAAAAATTGTTTTGGTGGCGCCTCCCGATGGATTCAATGGCGATGGTAGCATATCAACATTGTCATCATCTATTCCCACCGCAAAACTCTCACCGGGAGGTGCGACTCTGATGGAAACCGAATCCCAAGATCTCCAAAGGGGGACATCATTTTCGAGCGTTATGAGGTGAGAAAAGCCATCGTACTGTGTTATTTTCTGCCAATCGTTCCTGGTTTCATTGACAATGTACCAGTCCTCGTAGGCATTGTCCATGTCGACGCCGCCGGGAACGAAAATCTGTCCCGTGGACGGTGGAATAACGCCAGCCGCATCAGCCACCCCTGGTCGAGTCATTGTTTGTATGAAAAAATTGGTCGTTGTTAAGAATGACAACAAGGGAGTTTCAACCACTATTAACATGGTATTATTTCCAACAAAAGTCGAAGAACGAATCGTTGATTGATTGTTTGTGGGGGCAGCGTTTGAAAAAATACTCCTTTGTGAAATAATGGCTCCATCGTAGGCTCCAGGACTTTGTAACAAAATATTTGCTTCTTGACTGTTCCCGACGGCAGACGGTCTCGAATCGATGATGCCTTGAACGTAAAAACTCGTTTTGTCGGACGACTGTGTGAGAAGTTGAACGCGAAGTTCAACCGTTTGGGATTCGGGAACGCTTACACGCCCGTCGGTCGCATTATCGAAATACGCATGCTGCCATGAATTTAGGACGTATAAATTCCACGGGTCTGGAATTGACCCGGTGGGTGCGGCAGGAACGACAACGGCTTGATTGGATATGCCATCGATGAAATTGATCGGTGTCATATTGCCATCCGCCGACAAGGTCACTTCGAAGTCGCTTGCTTGGGGATATGTGACGCGGTCTCTGTGGGCTGAGCAAAGTTCAATGTATTGATCAGGATTGCTCATTTTGTTTTACCTCTTTTATATTTCTCGTCTTTGCACTTAAACTGAATCATTATTTTGACCATTGCGTCGTTTTCGGATAGGGTCACCGCTCCCCGAGTAATCGTCACCATCGGCCGGACGAGCCGGATAAGCATGAACTGTTCTTGGGATTTTTGGATGCCCCGGCTCTAGTGTAAGCCCCAGGGCGCCGGCCGCGCTCTCTAGGTTTTCTTTTGCTTCTGCTTTTCGTTCTTCTCGTGCTCGTTCTTTTCGTGCTCGTTCTTCTCGTGCTCGTTCTTTTCGTGCTCGTTCTTTTCGTGCTCGTTCTTCTCGTGCTCGTTCTTTTCGTGCTCGTGCTCGTGCTCGTTCTTCAGTCGTCGGCACAGGGTTCAGGTTCATCGTATATATAATTTGTGGTTTGTTGACTGTGCATTTGCCATCTCGTTTTTCACATTGCTTTGTTTTTTCACACTCATCGTTTGATAATTTTGGACACTCTTGTTCCCATGCAGCAATAACTGCATCTTGTCCTTGTTGCCATGCCTCCGCAGCCTCTGCTAGGGAGGCTTCATCTTCCGCAGCCTCCCTAGCAGAGGGCTCAGTCACAACCGGCTCAGGCTCGGCATCGATGACGGTTTTTGTGCACGCGCCTTTCTTTAAAATTCTATCCCAAACAGACCCCGTGCAATCCTCCCCCTTGCCGCAGTCCCGGGAGAGACGGCAGCCCCCGGTTTGTGGTGTAGACCTCGCTTCTCGGCGTGCTTCTCCCTCCGGCGCTGTTTCTTTTTTGCCTACATTGCCTACATTGCCTACATTGCCTACATTGCCTACATTGCCTACATTGCCTACATTGCCTACATTGATTAGATTCATCGGTTCCTCGTTATTAGGACGAATGTGCAATCGAGTCGCGGAAACCAATGCGAGATTCGCCAATGCAGATAGGGCAATGATACCGACCGTAACGGCAGATTCCCACGTTGATGTTTTTGTCATTTATTTACATCGATTTAACTTTAAATTTGACAGTAACTTTAAATTGGACCGTAACGATGTAATGTCCGTGCAACCAACGCATAGTTAGAGGAATAAATTAAGTAAGTTAAGTAAAACAAACAGGACCACAATGGCACTCCGATATTTAGAATTTGATTCGGGTTATCGCGACAGGAAGAAATATCCCAACGCTGCCCAATTCGTCGTTCCTTTTTCAACGGGCGTAAGCAACAACCCCCTTCACATGCGCGATCCTGTTGCTCTTGGATCAAGCATAGTGCCGGCACCCAATACACTTTTTTCTTGGAATAATTATGCCTTGAACGACTTAGCCATTCCATCGATAGGCTCGGCAAACCAGACTCTTGGCCAAACGGCGACTCAAACGGTCGCGGGAAACGGGCCCAATGATAATGTCACCCGAGATGTGTTGCAAATTCGCGTGCGTTTGATTGGAGGATCGGGGAGGGAGTTGGTCATCCAACAGGCGGTCGATGATATCTTGTCCCGCGAATTAGGGCATTATAATGGGTGTTTGATTTCATCTCATCAACCGTACGAGGCGCGAGTAACAGGTCCGACGGCCGATGATGTAGCAGTGGAGAATTTTACTATAAATAACACCGTTAGAATTCTCCAATACACGCCGATTGGTCAAGGTCAAGCCAATATTATCGTCGATGCTTTTCTAGAATTCATACCCGACGGTGGGGCAATTGCACCATCGGAGGTATATAGCATTTTCACAATGGGAAAAGCCAACGTATCAAGCATTGCTGGTGCCACCCCCCCCGCACCCGCCCCGACGACTTTAACGACGGTGCCTCCGGTGAGCGGGGAACTTTTTGTGCCTTATGGTTCGGATGCAAATAATGCCTACGTCGATCGATATTTGAGCAACGACTCGCGGCAGCAATATCGAAAAATCCAAAGTTATGACGGAACCTTGAAGCTGCTGTCTTATCAAAATGCGAACGAAACTGCGTGGGAACCCTATGATGCCTTATCCATTAGATTGAAACCGCCTGGAAGTTATCCACTCATTGGCTGGGATTCCGAGCAAGGGGGGTTGAGGGGCGAGTCGGGAATCCTAACCGTTCAGTACGTCGCACCCGTTTCCACGTTCACCTTCACGGCTCAAGCGGGGTGCGTGCCTGTGGGCGATGGCATTTTCATCCAAGGACCATACAGAGGAACGCCCGCAATATTGGTGTCGGGAATAATTTTGAGGGGTGCGACGGGTACCGTTGTCGAATCCACACCTGCGGTGCCGCCTGCCACCCAATCAACCTACACTGTAACAAATTTGTCACCGGTCACCGCCGGTACTTTGGAAATTGGTGACCAAATTTTTTTCCAAACGGTGCGACTGGCTGAAAACAATTACCTTCGCCGACCGTCGCATTCGAGTTTTCGCCTCAAAAGTGGTTCGATGAAACCCGGAATGTTTGTTGATATTGGAAGAGGAAATGTGTACAGCAATCGAGGAACTGGAAATTTTGTGGCTCAGACAGCAGGCGTCCCCGCCACTCTCTCGGCGACAACCGAATTGCTGTTGGGAATAAATGTGGGTGACAAAATTAGAACTCTGGCCGAAAGTCCTCTTCAACTTTCCAACGATGCCACAGTCGTTGGAATTACATTCGCAACTGGCCAGATTCATTTGTCATCCCAAGTGGATGCCCAAGGAGTTCCGCTGCCGAGCACAAATAATGTCGCGTTTTCCATTCAAGGAGGAGCAGGCAAGAAATTTTCCATTCAAATGACCGCGGCTTCTGATGGCAGCACCATGGTGATCAACGATTTCGTCACTGCACCACTACCCCAGGGCAATGTGTTGAGTTGCGTCCCCCAATACTCCAATGCGTATCTTGGATTTCAAATCGTCGGACGCGGGGTAACGTGGGTTCAAACGGGCAATCCATCATTTATCGCTCGCGGTCGAATTACGAGTTTTGACCCGTCTCAACGACAATTCACCGTGGATCCTCCCCTTGATTCATCGCTATTTGACGCGGCAAACACTGTCACGTTGCTGCCGCCGCGCGAATCGCGTCAAATTTTGCGATATGCACGGTACACCGGACTTTTGACGCGCGATATCCTTGCTGGTTCGGCAACGGTAACGTTTCCGGATCTTCCATCTGCTCCACCCTTCGAAGGCAGAGCAAGCACGTGCAATGGCGATTATATTGGTCTGTATGTGACGGTGGGCGATGATGCGGGACGTTACCAAACGCGATTGATTACGAGCTATGACGCCAAATCCAAAACCGCCGGCGTCGATTTTCCGTGGGAATTATTGCCGTGGCAACCGGGCCCGGTTGTTTTTCGAGGCTCGGGCGGCAGCGGCCCGCCCGTGGTTGTGACAGGTTCAATAAACTCTACAGCACCGGACGGATCGTTCACTACCACGGACGGAACGACTGAGCTGCTTGCCGGTCGAGTGGTCACATCCTTGGAATCTCCCGCGGGAACGCCCGTGGTTTTGCCAACGGGAACCTACGTGAGATCATCGACCATAACCGCCGGAGGAAATAATTTAGATTTGATTCTTAGCGGGCCGGATGGCAGATTGGTATCGCTGGGCGGCGCTGTGGCAAATAACGCCGTCCTTGTCCTTGGCGCCCGGCAGGGATCTCAATTTGAAATTTATTCAGCAACAACGACAGAAAATTTCAGTAGTCCACTGCCGCTTCATTTTGGACGCCCCCAGGTCGTTTTCGCACGCCAGGCCGTTTCCAATTCTGTTTCATACGAAGGCGCCTCCTCGATGACTTCAACGGTGAGCACCACCAGCGAGCAACAAAGTCGATGTTTCATGATCTATCTGCTCAATTTGATTTTGCCAAACGCACCGATCCTCGGACGTGAAGGATCAGGCGGAAAAATCGCGTTTTATCCCTATTTGTATGTTGAACTGGAAAACGTCACGGATTCGTCCTCCTCGCGCCAAATAAATTTATATTCAAACAATCCGAACTCTCGAAAAGCTACGTTTCGTGTTGCAATAACGGACATCAATGATCCAAATTTTGTCCCATTTATTCGATTGACCGGCGGCGCCCAACGGTTGACCATAAAAATGAGACCAAGCGATGCGTTAAAAATGACCATTCGATTGCCAAATGGTGAAATATTTAAAACAATTCAACAAGAAAATTTCCCACCCGAACCGGCCAATCCCTACAAACAAATATCGGCATTGTTCGGATACATGGCCATATAAACAATGTAATAATGTAATAATGTAACAATGTAATAATGTAGTAATGTAATAATGTAGTAATGTAATAATGTAATTTTCATGCTTTGTAACCTTGTGACCAAGTGTGTGTGTATGAAAATTGGACCGTTCATCTCATTTTCCTGAGAACGTCACGCTTCCTTTTCTTCTCCCGATCTTCGCGTCTTTGCATTAATTCAACTCGCTTTGCTTCCGCTTGTATGATTTTTTTATCACGTCTGTAACCTTTCACCTTAGCAGCATTCCATTGATTAACCTTCATTGAATCAAGGAGTTTCGTGTACCAATTCAAATCGCCCGTGAGCATCTCTTTTTTGTATTTCAATGTTCCCCTTGTGTATTTGGATCGAGATTTCCTACCCAACAACTTTAAGTATGCTTTTTCACCCGCCGATTTCCGTTTGCTGGGAGATTTCCGTTTGCGGGGAGATTTCGCGGGAGATCTTTTCCTTTTTTTTGGTGGAGATTCAAACAAGCGCCTGGCAGACGCGGGTTTGTCGGGTTTGTCTTCGTATATTTTGAACATTGGCATGTTTCTTTTATATTTTAACTTATTTGTTTTATATTTTAACTTCCTCACTGCATGCATTTTTTTCGTGAAGAATCCTTTTTACTTTAATTTTGCTTTTACATTGGTAAAAGTAAAATGGGAGAACCTTATGAAATAATGTTACCGAACAATCGTCTAGAAAATTTGAGAAGAACGTGGCCCCTGGGTGCGATTCCGCCCTACGATTTGATGAGCGTCGGAAGCTGGTCTGGCGTCCCCGGCGCTTCGACCCGCGGCACGCTGGAAACCACCGGCTCCCGTTGCAATGGAAGCTTGGGAGGCGGGCCGTGCATGACCGCTCGAGGCGGCGCGAGGAAAGTCCCGCTGTCCTCGCAAATTTTGCGCGAAAACTTTGAAAACTTTTCAATTCCTCGTTCCCGGGCTGCTGGTATCGTCGTGTTTGTTGGCGCGGTACTGGCGCTTTTATTGCTTGGACTGGAAAAATAGAATTTTTTCCAGCCGTAAGTAAAGTAAGTAAAGTAAGCAAATGACACGTCACGCGGGCCAACAAAATGTGGCCGAAATATTGCTAGTTTTGATGTTTCTTTACAGCGGCGTCAACAAGATTGCTTCCGGTGGCGCAAAAGAGAAGAAAAAGCTTCAGAAGTTGGGATTAACCGGCGACGCCTCTCAAGGCCTTAACTTTTTGGCCGGAATCGTGGAGGTTGTGGCATCTCTCACAGTCATTGCAGCGGCGGTCAATTGTCCGCCGGCCATGCATTTGCGCCGGACGGCCTTAACAGCGCTCCTGCTTTTTACCATTTTGGTTACTCTTTTATTCAAAATTTGGCCTCGTCCCACTCGGATGCTGGGCTTCACGGCCAACCTCGCGGTTGTTGGCGGTTTGCTCCTCGCGTTGAATCGGTGACGCCGAGATTTTTTGTAATTTTTGTAATTTTGCGGTGTCGGTTTAAATTATAAAAGTCTTTAGAAAAAAGAAGATGAATCCAACCAATTACATTGAGATAGATTCAACCTATCGTGATCGAAAAAAATTTCCCAGCCCAGGCGAATTCGAAGTGCAGTTTGCGCGCGCCGCACAAACAGATCCCTTGGCAATGGCCGATGCAGTTTCCATGCAAGCAAATATCGTTCCGGGGGAGACCCAGGCACCGTGGAACTTATACACATTGAATGAATTCGCTGACATTGCGGGATTTGTCCAAACATTCACAGGAGTACCATCCACGGTGGTCAAAAATATAGGACAAGTGTCCACCACACAACTGAGCAGGCAGAGGGAAACGGTCGTCGCAACGGTGCTTCTTTTTGACCCCTCCAGTGACAACAGATCGTTTTACGTAAAACAGTACGTGCCCTCATCGCAACCCGCGCCTCCCAATCGCCCCCAGGTTTGTTGGCTGTTGCAGCAAATTGGCGCCTATAACGGGTGCATTATTGCTCAATACAATCCTTATTCTGCCCTTCCGCCGGCAGCAGATGCCTTGGCCATTTTGAATAATAAAGCAAGAATTCTGAGTTACGAATACGTCGGTCACGGGGTTGCCAAAATTATTTTGGATTCACCCTTGCAAATTCCGGTCAACGGTTTCACGACGGTGCCTTTTTACATCCAGACCATGACCCGGCCGGGAATAACAGACGAAGCCGCCGCTCCCAACACGGTCATTCCATCCCAGAGCGGTGAGATTTTTGTCCAATTTGGGTCCGATGCAGATCAAGCATATACTGGAAAATATTTAATCAACGAAAGCAAGGGTCAATACCGAAAAATAGAAAGTTACGACGGAGATGCCCATTTGGTGACACTTGATCTCACCGGCCAACCGGCCGTTAGCGGGGCGGCCGCCGCAGGTCTGCAAGAAACGGTTCTTTCCCGTCCGACCACCGGGCCGATAACTCGATGGGAAATTGGAGACAACTTGTCCATACGAATTGACCCGCCCGGAGACTACGCATTGCTCGGACTCACTTCCACGAGGCATTCCACGAATACCGGTCCCGCCACGCAGGTTATTGTGTATCTGGGAGGGCGCGGATATGCAGCTGCCGCCACCGTCCTACTCACCAGAGCACATGGCCGTAGCGGTGGAACAGGATTGACGGTAACGGTTGACGACGTTTACACGGGCACTCCCCAACCCGGTGGATTTGTGCAGAGCGTGTCAATAGTTGCGGGAGGAGACAATTATCGGCCGGGAGATTGCGTTTCGATCACCAACAATCCAGCAGTAGGGACAGACGAACCGGCTTTTTTGATTGTGACGCAAGTTGATACCAATTTGGATAACCCCGCATCAGCGGCAGACGCTGCTGAATTGTATCCTTTGAATCCTTCCAGAACAACTTTTTTCATAGGGGAAGATGCGCCAGGCTTGTTGGGTAGCGGAATGCCATCGCTCAAAATCGGAGATTTCATTGAACCGTTTTTTGGCTCGCAGATGTACAAAGAAGTGGTTGTATCTGGAATTCCCGGCGCTGACGGAAGCATTGCTTACAAAGATTTGCTTCTGACACAGATTGGAACTGTGACGGACAATACTGCATGTCATAGTATATCGTCCCCCCCAGCAGTCCCAGCAGATTTATTAACCAACTGTGACTGCATGGTCAACGTGGGCGCTCGCGTCACGGGCTCGTTCACCGTGACGGGAGGTGCTGGTGTTCCAGACATCACAGTGCCGTTGATGCCAACGACGACGGTGGTTGGAATATCATACGAGGACGATGTAGCTTCCCTCAACAGGCAGATTTTTATTTCTCCCCAATTTTCGGACGGACAAAACGGGCTGTATCCCGAGGGTGTTCTTCTGCCGACTGGCACGGTGACGAATGTTGAATTCCATGGAGGTCTAGCTCGACCTTTTGCCGCCGATTTCCAAGCAAATACTGCGACCCCCCGCGCCAGTTTGGTAATGTTTCCAACGGGAGAACAAGCACTATACAACAATGCCTACGTGGGAATGAAATTGTGTCTCACGGCTCCGGCGGCCGACTCAACGGGCGCCGCGGGAGACGCGATCATATCGGACCCAATAATTGGAAATCCAACAACAGAAATAGAAGGAGTCATAACATCATACGATTATGTTACCAGAACCATTACGGTTGATCCACCTCTCGATGTTGGAACCAACAATTTCACAGCAATGATTATCCCCCCTCGCGAAAGCAGACAAATTCTTCGTTATGCCCATTTTAATGGATTATTGACGGAGTCGGTCGCCCGCGGGTCTCGCACCATTGTTTTTCCGTCCGGGAATTCGGGACCGGCATTTTTCGGCAGTGCCAGCGCCGAGGACGGATATTACAATGATATGTATATTGTCATTCGACCATCCGAGAACGTAGGAATGCCCGGAGAAATAAGAACCATCATTTCTTACGACGGTAAATCAAGGACGGCAACCCTTGACCGACCTTTAAATTCCCAATACACGACGTTCGACGCAATTTTTTCTGCCGCCCCAGAACCATGTGAAGGTGACTACGTAGCAGGCTCTAATGAATTTGAGGTGTATTTTTCTCCAGCCCCCCGCAACCCCCCTTATTATGTCGTAAGCGCCGCCGACATCGGAAGATTGGCACTATCGTGTACGGATTCTGTTGGTGCCACGACCACATTTCCGGCCGGGTCTTACATTTCGCAGATTACATCAGGAGCGCCGGGGAGTAATCTGACATGCACCATCGTCGAGCCCGATGGTTCTCCCGTTACTCTTGGTGGTGCCGGTGGTGCAAATGCCGAGCTTCAATTGGGTGAAATGCCATCTCCTTACTTTTATATTAATTCAGGCGTCGTTTCGCGTGCTTTCACTGCCCCACTCCCTTTGAATTTGCTTCAACCAAATTTGAATAGTGGTTCCGCACCAACAGCAAACCAACTGGCCGTGATGATGGGAACAAACTATGACAACGAAATGCCACTTTTGTATTCGGGATCAATGGTATCGCAGCAAGAGATGGTGTGCTACGAAATCACTTTGATTAATTTGGTATTGCCAAATGCTCCAGTTCTGGGCGGCAACGGTGGCAGAATTGCATTTTATCCCTATGTTTATGTCCAATTGGAAAACGTGACTTCGCCTTCCGGGGGCAATTCAATCAATATTTATTCAAACAATCCCAATTCAAGAAGAATGTTATTTAGAGCCGCCATTGACGATGTAAATAATCCTGGATCAACCCCGTTTATCAAAATCAACAGCGACGGCCAAAGCATGACGGTTAAATTCAAACCCAATGACAACCTACGATTTAGCGTCCACCTTCCCGACGGAACAGTTTTTGACACCGTATTGTCGGAAAATCCCAGCCCGGAACCAGCAAATCCCTATTCACAATTGAGCGCGATGTTCGCAATAAGACGAATCGGTTGACTTCTGTTGACTTGTTTTTATACTGAATACTGTATAAAAATACGACTGCATGTTTCCATTGGAATGCGAACAATTAGCGAGGAAAGCACCATGTGCACTTCCGAACGGCAATGATGGCTTCTCTCTTATCAACGGCATTGACCATATCAATCAACGGCGGCAAAACGTTGTCAACGAAAAACAATGCGGTGGCGTCTCCGGGGTCTTTGGTTTTGGTAATATGATCTCGCAGGAAATCCAACAAAATTTCTTTTTTTCCTGCGCCGCTCATGCGCAAAGTTCTGTTGAATTCCTCTATCGCACCCATCAGAAGGGGAAGCTTGTTTATGAGCGAAGAAACGGACCACTTCTCCATCGTCGAATTTTCGTTTCGAGTTTCCTGTGACGAATCGGTCAGCAACAGGGAAAGTTTTTGATACAATTTTGATCGGTGTGAAGTCATTCGGCGATCTTTATTAATTAATTTATTTAACCAATGTAACCAATGTAATTAATTACATCTCTTCGATCAATCTCTTCGGAGCCGACTTCTTGCGGGTCGATCTGCGGCGTTTCGGCGACTTGGACTTCTTCTTGGACTTCTTCTTGGACTTCTTCTTGGACTTCTTCTTGGACTTCCTCTTGGACTTCCTCTTCTTCTTATCCTTGGATCCTTTGGGACGCCCGCGTTTTTTGCTGCAGATGCGGTATCCGGATTTTGTTTTAATGGGCTCCTTCAGTTTGCCGTTCGGACACATATGCCCCATCACGCGCAACCGCATGCGCGCCTTTTGTTTGGGGGTCATCCGAGGGCTTTTCCTCTTTGTCGCCTTTCCGCCGCGACTGCGTTTGCGACTGCGACTGCGTTTGCGACTGCGTTTGCGACTGCGTTTGCGACTGCGACTGCGACTGCGACTGCGACTGCGTTTGCGTTTGCTGCGACCGCCGCAACAACGGCTACCACCAGAAACGTACGCTCGCCGGGCAGTTTTTCTCATTTGACCCTTGCGCGTGCTACGCTTCCCACCAGAAACGTACGCTCGCCGGGCAGTTTTTCTCATTTGACCCTTGCGCGTGCTACGCTTCCCACCAGAAACGTACGCTCGCCGGGCAGTTTTTCTTATTTGACCCTTGCGCGTGCTACGCTTTCGACAACGGCTACCACCGCGACTGCGACGGCGGCGCTTCCTAACAGAAACGTACGCTCGCCGGGCAGTTTTTCTTCTTTGACCCTTGCGCGTGCTACGCTTTCGTTTTTTCTTCGATCTGCGGCGACGTCCACCGCCCAACAGAGGCGGACTCATCGGTTTCTCCATGGGTTGTTGATCAATTGTGTCAAGATTATTGAGTATTGGTGAGGACATTTATTCTACCCAAGAAGATTTTTGTTTTGCATTGAAATTCAATCGCGACCGTAAGTGATTTGTAAACTGGGTTTAACTTTTACAAGGTGTCGTATGGAACCTCTGATCGTGGGCTCACCCCAAAGAATCCAACGGGCCCAGAACCCCGCAGTTTCAATCCCTTTAATTGTCCAATCTTCATTTTTTTTGTGCCTCGCAAGATACCTTTTCTTGCGCTCTGGATTTTTGTGTTTTGTGTAATCCGAATACCCCCTCGCACCGAAACGCACCAACTTACGGCGTCCGCCGGGTTTCTGGATGACAACGTCAAATTTTTTCCTTTTGTCGGTGGATCTTCTCAATTTGACTCTGATTTTCTGACGACGGGGACTCCTCCTCGATGCGTTCGATCGTCTTGGTGTCATTTATCTAACGGGATGAAAAACCGCGTGGCGTGTTGTAACTTTGTAACTTTTCCTCTGGAAAAGAAATATGTTAAGATTGATAATCGGTTTCCTATTCGGCATTTATTTTGGGTCCGAATATGACATTTCACCGGCCGTCAAGAAGGCCAAAACAATGCTGACCGAAATGTTCCCCAAAAAATGACCGCTTAATCAATGTAATCAATGTAATCAATGCAGGCAACTTTAACTCCTTAGTAAACATACAATTTGGAATTCCTAATGGGAGAAATGATATGTTCGTCCTCGTCGTAATCGTGTCGCAGCAATTTTTCCCAGGGTCCGATTTTGTAAGGATGCGTTTGATTGCCATCAAAGTAAAACCACGCGCCGTTGGTCAGCAAGGCAAAAACCGCATAATGTTCGTCCGCCCACACGACGATGGCCCTCAAATTTCGTCGAGGACCTCCGCGAACAAAAGACATGTGACGATCGGGCAGGACACAAACATCGTCTCTATATTTCATATTTTCATCCAAGCGAGTGAAATCAAACAGAATCAATGGAGCTTTCTTAAACTTCAATGAATTGAAATCTTTGTTGACTCTGGATTTAATGATCTCGGATAACTTTTTTCCATTCCACCTTGCAATATTTCGACCGTGAGCCAAATAAAACAGAGGAGAATGGGTTGGCGTGTAACTAACAAGGGCTGAACAATCAGGACATTTGACCGTCTGTTTTTTTTCCTTCACGGCTTTGAGACATGGAAAAATTTCAATTAAGAATTCGAAAAATACGCTACAGTCGTTCATGCCCCCCGCGTCAAATCTTTCGTTCTTGTTCAATTCTGGACAATCCCTAATAATTTTTCTCAATCGAATTAGATTGGTCGTCTTTCCATTGCTGATGGCCAGGGCGACATTCCGGGTCGCTGTTTGAATTTTTTTGGCGGTCCTTCGCGATGGCACCGGGTCGGGAGAACATGCATCGACGGGAACGCACATTCGATCTTGGGAGGGTTTCATCACGACGCGTTTCACAAGAGGGGACGGATTCCTGAACAATGCAATCATCATCACATCAATATAACATCCATTATTGAGATTTAGAAGTGGTTGTTTAACGGTTGTGGTTTCCATATTGTATTGGCTTTCTTTACTTTGTGTAATTTTTGTAATGTTTTGCTTGTTGGAATCGATTCCAACCATTCAAAGACATGAAAGACACGAAAGACACGAAAGACATGAAAGACATGAAAGACACGGCAGATGCGAAAGACCGCTTCAAATTCAGCGATGAGCAAAGATGGCGGTTGGTTGAGGAATGGCTAATCGGAAAGAAAGGTTTGGTTCATCATCAGTTGACATCATTCAACAATTTTGTCGACAATGGAATTTTCGAAATAGTTGAGAATGATAATTGTCTCAAGGTCCAACATGAAACATATGATTACGAGATCAAGTTTTCCAATGCCCACGTGGGAAAGCCCGCCGTGATTGAAGAAAATCGAGATCTGAAAAACATCCACCCCAACGAATGCCGCCTTCGCGATCTAACCTACAGTGCCCCGGTGTTCATTGATGTGGAGGAGACTGTCAAACCTCCAAATGGTGGTCGTGTGGATGGAGGAGAAAAGACGAGTCACTCTCGAGTGATGATTTGCCAACTTCCTATAATGCTCCACTCCAATCGATGTCATCTGAAAGACCTGACTCCAACGGAGTTGATAACGGCGGGGGAATGCCATCACGACCGAGGTGGATATTTCATAATCAAGGGAAAAGAGAGAGCGGTGATCGCTCAGATGAGGGGAGTCTATAACAAAATTTTGGTTTTCCCTGAGAAAAGAGGGTGCAAATATTTGTTTAAATCTGAGATGAGATCCATGAGTCGAGGAACGGGGCACTCCGTCTTGATAAGTTGCGGCATCAACAAGGATGACCGAACAATTACCTTTACTCTGCCCTACATCAAGGAACCCATCTCTGCCGCCATTGTTTTCAAGGCAATGGGATGTTCCGATGAAGATATCAAAAAAATGGCAACGTGGCCTGATGGAGGTGGCGGCGAAGGCAAACGTTATCGAAATGTAATCATTAGAATGGCTCAGTGCATTGGGAACAGGACCGAGGCTCTGGATTATATTGGTCAGTATACATATCACGTAGTCAAGGATGGAGAAAAAAGACAATATGCCCAACAAGTAATAGAAAGCGAACTTTTTCCCCATTTACCGCTTTCGGCCACGAGACTTCAGAAGGTGTGGCTGTTGAGGGAGATGCTTTGTCGTGTTGTCAAAACGCGTCTTGGATTGCGGAGCGTCGATGACAGAGACAACTTTACAAACAAACGAATAGAAGCGAGCGGTTTGTTGTTTCTCGATTTGTTTCGAACTCTTTACAAGAGATATTGCAACTCCATCGTAACTTTCCTAGAGAAAAAAAAACATCGGCACCCAGATACTCTTTCCTTCATGACCCGAACGGCTCTGATAACGAAGGGAATGCTGCATTGTTTGCAAACCGGGAATTGGGGAGTTCGAAAAAGCAGTTACATTCGCCAGGGCGTCTCGCAGGTTCTGAGTCGCTTGACATTTGGAGCGACGCTTTCGCATCTTCGCCGAATTTCAATTCCGTCGGCGAAGGAGGGTCGAAATAGCAAACTTCGACAAATTCACGGCTCTCAAATCATGTTCATATGTCCGGTCGAAACACCCGAGGGTCAAGCATGCGGGACCGTTCTCAATTTGGCAATGCTTACAACCATATCGATCAATGTCCCAACTTACTTCATCAGAGACGAAATTGAAAAGTTGTTGACCGACCACCACGGGGGCGTCGAGTGGCCTGTGTTGACCAACGGAATTCTGTTGGGTGGGACCGAAAATCCAACAGAATTCAAGAAACGTTTCCGCGCGCGACAAACGGCGGGGTTTATCCCCCGGGGGGTTTCAATTTTTATTAATTCCACCGATCGAGTCATCAACATCTTAAGCGACGGGGGGCGATTGCTCAGACCCGTATTCTGCTTGAATGACCACGACACGCATGAAAGAAACGAACGGTCTTCACAAATGTCACAAATGTCACCAATGTCAAAAACGCGCGGGTGGTCGTGGGAAGACCTTGAGAGTTCCGGAATGATTCGATGGATCGACAATAATGAGGCGGCCGATGCTGAAATCGCTTTTTTTCCGCGGGAGCTCAACGGGTCTCGACATTATGATTATCTCGAAATTCATCCGTGCGCCATGCTTGGAGTAATGGGATCGATCATTCCATTCCCCGACCACGCGCAGTCGCCGCGGAATGCGTACCAAGCCTCAATGGGAAAACAGGCCATGTCAATGTTTGCCATGTCATTGCACCGACGGGCCGACACGTGCGTTCACGTTCTGAATTATCCTCAAAAACCATTGGTCACCACGAGAGCAGCTGACATAATGGGATTTTCGGAGATGCCAAGCGGGATTAATGCCATCGTGGCCATAGCCTGTTACACCGGAATGAACCAAGAAGATTCAGTTATCATGAACCAAAGTGCCATAGAAAGGGGATTGTTTAGGGCCACCACGTATAGGGCCCACACAGCCGAAGAAAAGAAGGAGGGCACCTATCAACACTTCAAGATAGGAATACCAGATATCTCGCACCGAAGGGGAGGATGGGACTATTCGCGGTTGGATTCAACCGGTGTAATTACAACGAGGACGCCCGGTGGAGGATCCGTCAAAGTTCACAAGGGAACCGTTATAATCGGAAAGATGTTCATTCACACCGACAAAATGGGCGTCGAAACGATATCCGACTGTTCCGTTGTTCTGAAAAAAGGTGAAGATGGAATTGTAGATCGCATTGAGGAGTCAACAACGCCCGACGGGTATCGAATGATCAAAGTGATCATCCGGAAAGAAAGAATTCCAGAAATTGCGGACAAATTTGCAGCGAGGAGCGCTCAAAAAGCAACATGCGGAATGGTTTATCGTCAGGAAGATATGCCTTTCACTGAATCTGGCATGGTTCCCGATCTCATAATCAATCCCCATGCCATGCCATCGCGGATGACAATCAATCAATTGCTTGAATGCGCATTGGGCAAAATCGGCTCAGTCGTCGGCGAGATTCAAGATTGCACTCCTTTTGGTGCAAGTTCGGATGACGTCGCGGCTCAGATTGCAACTCGTCTCAGGGAACTGGGGCACGATGAATGCACGGAAACAATGCGAAACGGTTTCACCGGTGAGATTCTAAAAGCAAAGATATTTATGGGTCCAACGTATTATCAACGCCTAAAACATATGGTGTCGGACAAATTGCACGCCCGTCAGCAAGGTGCGGTTACCACGCTGACCAGACAACCACCCGAGGGCAGATCTCGGAACGGCGGTCTGAGAGTTGGAGAAATGGAGACGTGGTCGTTATTGGTCCACGGCACGGCTCGCTTCCTTAAGGAACGCGTTTTCGATTGCAGCGACAAATATCAACTTTCCATTTGCCAACAGTGCAAAACTTTTTCAGCCCATCCCAACTATTGTCCGGCCTGCAATACGGATGAGACCATCAAGGTCAACATGCCCTATTCCTCAAAGCTCATTCTCCAGGAGTTGAATGCAATGGGAATCAAAACAGAATTGTCCACGTGAAACACGTGGAACCCGTGGAACCCGTGGAACGAAAGTAACGAAAGTAACGAAAGTAATGTAATAAACAAAGATGGACCGTGTGCCCCTTTTCACCAGGCCCAACCCTGACTACGAGGCTGCCTACGATGTGTTTCACAAGCAAGGGGCTTCAAGAATTCTATGGGGTGAAATATCAAAAATATTGTGTTCTTGGTTTTTGGTGATATACACCATGGTAATAACGCTGGACACTTCCGGAAATTTGCAAACCTGGGCGGTGGGGAACGCCGTTGTCATTTCGTGTCTGACTCTTTGGTCGTCCTTTGCATCGGCGGCATATGTTAAAAAATCTTGGAACGGCGATGCCGCTCTCCGTGACGTTGCGGCCGATTTTCGAAATGAATCTTGGGACGACATAGCTCGGAGGCTGGAAGGGAATGACGCAACAAGGATATTTTATGAATTTTGCATAACAAGAAAAACGCGCCCCATACGAAAGACCCTCCTTTGCTTGAATCAAGGCGGGACAATAACCGGAACAGAACGGTGGTTCACCAATTATTTCAAATGGGCTCTTCAAATGTGTCTCTCATATAACCTCCCACCACTCCCCCACGACATTGAACAAATAATGGACGAATCGATTGTTCTTGACTCGCGGGAAACAGATAAAAAAATTATTCGATCTATAATTATCATGACCGTCATGGCTCCGTTCTTCCTTTTTTTCAATTTGTCCCATTTGCTCATAAAAACATTTTGCAGAATTAAAGCGCAACCAACAAGTTTGTTCTCGCGAGAATGGACACCCCTCGCAAAAATTGTGCTCCGCGGAGAAAATGAATTGCCTCACCGCTTCGACAAGCGACTGGCTTCGATAAAACATTTGATTATTCAGCACATCAAATCGAAACCCCCCAATCCAGCGATTGAAGCCTTTGCCAAAATTATGTCTTTCATCTCCGGAACATTGCTTCTCACCCTCGTCGCACCGGTCGCCATTCATCCTTCCGTCCTTGCTTCCCTTGTAACTGAAGAGGCAGAGATTGTCTGGATCATTGCAATTTTATCCACCGTCATTGCAACTCTGCATTTTGAACGAGATGTTCCTCCCCTCACGCCAAAACAACACAAATTCATACAAAGCACAACCAGCGGATTATCAATTCACGTTCTTCAAAGATTGCTCAAACCCAAATTTGAAATAATCGCGATGGAACTGGTTTCCGTTTTTACAACTCCATGGAACCTGTGGCACAAAATTAAACCCAACGTCAAACTCATTGAAAATTTCCTCAATTTTTCAACAATGCACGCCGATTGCGCGTTTGAGGAAATGGAATCGAAGGGAAACTCTGGCATCAGCGACGATGATTTGTTTGATTTGAGCGATGACGAACACGACTCCAACGGCGAAAACCAATTTAACCAATACAACCAATTCGCAACAGTTACAACAGTTACAACTGATACAAGTGATACAAGTGATAACACATTTTGAAAAATACAATCTTTCAAAACACACCACGGCGCGAGCGAAGTGAGACAAGGCAATTCATCGAAAATCGCGCATTGATTCCCAACTGATCCATTCGGGAATTGGACCCGAAACCCGGAACATCATAGGTTTGGGCTGATCTTCAACCAACGCTGCGAAATCTGGCGCCTCGCTCAAGTCGAACGAGATATATTTTATATTCTGGTCTTCCAACATATCCCGGGCCTCGTCGCACGCCGCACAATCGGGTTGCGTATACATGAGAACATCCGCATCCAACCCAGCTTCGCGTCGAGAATGTTCGAGAACCATCCTTTCCACCTCCGACAAACACGGGTCCTCCGGTGATGTCACGGCTTCGTAAACATTTGTCACCAAATCTTCCTCCCTCCCGGTGCATGCTTCTCGGATATCGTTGTTCAAGGCCCTCCCATCTTCTTCCAACGCGACTTGTTGATCGCGTAACTTTTTGCGTAATATCTCCTCCGCTTCACCAAATACTTTGGAATATATACCCTTTTCAGACTCTTTCAAAGCCTTTTCGAATTCGTCTCGGTAGGTCTCTATCATGGCTTCCACGGCGGCATTTGTTTCAACGCGTCTTTCTTCGTCCTTCAATTGGAGTTCCTTGGCATACTTCACCAACATTTTTTCCTTTTCAGTTGTATCCTTTTTCATTCGCTTGGTGGCATTGGAGTATTCTTTTTGCATGTCGGCCAATTCCGTGCTCAAGGCAAGTTCCATCTCTTCGCGCTCCCTCGTTTTCAACAGTCGGTCAAGTTCGCGTGATTTGTTTTGGACATCTTGATTTAGCTTTTCTCTTTGGTTCAAGATATTTGTGGTTAAGGTATTTTCCCCCAGGACCGCCGCCTCCAGAACTTTAGTTGCAACATCCACGGTGTTGGGCGATTTTTCGGTAAGCCGTCCAATCAACCCGACATTGCCCAACGAATTCAAACCCACACCACAACCGCCACCGCCACCGCCAATTCGGTTTTGGAGATTTATATTTTCGATGGCTCTCAGCATGCGCTCCTGTTGAGATTCTTTCGTCTGCGGTTGCGGCGGTTGCGACGTTTGCGACGTTTGCGGAGGTTGCGACGTTTTCGACGGTTGCGGCGGCTTATTAGCAGCGTCGACGCTCTTCGAGATTGCCTCAGCAGCGTCGGCGACTGCTTTCGAGAGTTCCCCCTTCACAGACTCGTTCAAGTCCTGCATAGCGACGATCAACGAGTCCATTCCTGGTATTGCTGGTGCTACTTCTGTTTGTGTTGTTGTTGGTGGTTGTGTTTGTGTTGCTATTGTTGTTGGCGGTGGTTGTGTTTGTGTTGCTATTGCTGTTCGTTGTGGTTGTGTTTGTGTTGTTGTTGGTGGTTGTGTTGCTGTTGTTTGTGTTGCTGTTGTTTGTGTTGCTGTTCGTTGTGCCGGCTGCTGATACATTCTGCTCAGAGCTTCGCCGCTCAACGGGTTAAAACGAATGTTGAAAATTTCCTTCACATTTGCCCAAACAGATGATGACGCATTATCTGCTGCTGGTGCTTCTTCTTCTTCTTCTTCTTCTGAAGATGATGACGCATTATCTGCTGCTGGTGCTAGTGCTGCTGGTGCTGCTGCTGTTAGTCGTTCGATTTCATTATCACTCATAACATCGCCCACGTCCTCAGTCATAACATCGCCCACGTCCTCAGGCGTTAATTTTGCATTCAATCGGCTTCCAGGTGTTTGCCTTTCGTTGCTGTTGTCAGCGAACCGTATCGTGTAGTATGGCCCTTCCGGATCATCTTGGTGAACTTTCACGACATTGGCTTCGCGCGTTTCCCCTGTTATCATATCATCGTACAAGACCGATTGACCTCGCTCGTACTGGTCTGTAAAGTTTAGTTTTCTTTTCGAAGGCGGCGGGGGAAAGAACCGCAGCCGTCGGGCACTCCCTATTATTTTGGGAAATGGATTGGTTTTGAGTGCTCGAGCTGATGACTTTAACAGATAGGTTTGGTCATCATCACCTTTTGACTCTTCACTTGACCGTTCCCATTTCATATATCCCAGGAGATCAAGTGAATCACGCCAATTTTTCTCCCCAAATATAACATCAATCTGTTGCATCAGCCGTTTCTCTCGAGCAACTAACGCTAACTCATCTTCACCATCTTTCGTTTCCAGCGCTGCCTCCCGCAATTTTATTTTGAGAAAGTCCCTTATTTCCTCATTTTTACTTATTAAAGGGTCACGCCCTTCGGAAGGGTCGGGAAATTGAAATTCATCAATTTCTGACCGCATCGATTCTAAAAACCTTTTCATCTCAGCGGCGTCCTTTTTTTGTTGCTTTTTTTTTTGCACCTCGTCCATAAGCGTATTCCCCGCCGATGTCTCCCAGTAATTCTTTTTGAGCGTTTGATACTTTGCCTCTGCAGCCTTTGTTGCCTCGATGCCGCGTTTTATGTCGTTCATTGTATAGGTTCTTCGCATAATGTTTTCTTTTTATTAATCTTTAGAGTTTAAATTCCACGTTTTAAACAAAAGATATGAAACGGGACTGGAAAAATTTCCTGTTGACTTTGTTTTTCTGGGTGTTCGCCTGGACCCTGATAGACACAACTTTCGCCCTTTTGAAGCTTACACCGGAACAAACAATTCTGATATGCGTGGCTGGACTGGTGCTCACATCTTCCTTGATAACCCGCTTGGATTGAGACAAAATAAGTGTTGAGGATAATAAAGTTAAGCAAAGGAATGGCGCAAAAAGTACCCGTGAAAGTGGTAAAACTAATGAAAATATTTACAATGGCATTCGTAGCGTCCATTTTGTTGGCGTCCGCCACCAGACCATCGCGCACCTTCCAACTTCCATGGTCACCCCGTCGAGGAGTCTGGCCTGAACCCCGCAAACTAATAGACAAAAATGTCGATGGTCCAAACACAAGCCAAATGGTTTTTGATCCGTGGAGTTTTACCCATGTGACGCACGGCGTTGTGGGATACGTCTTGTATCGAGGGATATGTCGCGTCCTGAAGGTCACGGCGAATGATTGCGCAACGCACGCATCCAAAGCCTTCGCGGTTTTGTTTGTGTTGGAGTTGGTTTGGGAAATTGTAGAGAATTCGAACTATGTGGTTGATCGCTATCGAAAAAGCTATAGGAAATACAAAGGAGATTCCCTCGTGAATTCCCTCGGCGATATCTACAGTTGTCTGTTGGGTTTTTTCATGGCTTCATGGAACATGGAGGTGGCGCTGTTTTATGTTTTTGCGAGTGAGTATTTGTTGTGGCCCAATGGCTTGATAGGCGGCGTCTCAACTGTTTTTAATCCTCCCACGAAATCAATGTAATCAATGTAATCAATGTAATCAATGTAATCAAAGATTTGATTACATTGCATAAGTTAAATATGTCTACGATGTCGTTTGAAATTGCAAAGTCCCCGGGAGGGCTTGTGTTCCTCGTCGGAGTTCTCATCGTAGCATCTTGCGCAATGTTGGTTGCAGAATGTCGTGCTCGGAATTCGCGCGTCGACGGTGGTCCAACGTACTGGGCAGATTTAGCACTTCATTTTTAGAAAGAACCTGCACAAATTGCGTTCCATCTTGATCATAAAAATCAACGTATTTTTGAGACTCCATTCCCGTTCCAAAAGTTCTACCCGACGGACCCGTTCTAGGACCTCGTGGAATTCTAAATCTGAACTTCACTTTGCGAGTGGAAAGTTGTACGCAGACTTCACACGTCTTTCGATCGATTAGGGTTGCTGAGGATCTGGGCCCGCGCCATTGCATCCATCTAATGGAATCCATCGCGTTTTTCGCGCAGGATCGAAAGGAATCAATCGCAATAATAGTCTTTTCCAATAACCAGTCGAATATTACAAAATTCGCATCGGTCTTCAAAAACATGAAGGTCATTTTATTCATGAAATCATCCCTCTAAATTGCGCCACGAGGGCGCGCGTTGGGTGGGAAAAATAACTCGTCGCGAAGGGTGCGAACAGCCGTCGTTCCAATCGACCATGCACACTCCAATGTTTTAATTGCAACGCCCGGAAACGTGTCATAGAAATTCTGTGCCAGCGTTTCTTGCCCCCGCTGAAGTTCCACCAACTGACCTATGACATCGGGAACAATGTCTTGAAGATCGTCTCTTAACTCTTGCATGACTTCTTCTCGCGCCTCTTGCTTGAATTTTTTTTTCATTCGGCGCTCCAGTCTTTCAATCGCTCTTTCCCCTATAATAATTTGAATCAAGTCGGGTCGGGATCCAAGTTCGTCCAAATAGGCATCGGCACAAATTGTTTGGAGACTCTTGATTCCAGGCGTCGGCATGTCTTGCATGTCTTGTTGTGTTGCGGGAGACCCCCGATCGATTTTGCCGAGTTACTTTGCCGAGTTACTTGCCGAGTTAAGATTAAAGTCTTACACTCAATAAATGAACAACAACTCCAAAAAGGATCTGGATGATGACGTTGACGTTGACGTGTCACCAACCGACAACTCGCAACCGGGCAAAACTGCAGACGACAGTCTTGCGGAGGAGGCCAACGCGGCAGCCGCTGCTGCCGAGAAAGCCAAAAATGCATATGAGGAGGCCAACGCGGCAGCCGACAGTGCGGAAAAGGTATATAAGGAGGCCAAAAATGCAGCCGACAAGGCGGAAAATGCAGCCGACGAGGCGGAAAATGCAGCCGCCAAGAAGGCATATGAGGAAGCCGCGAGGGCCTGGAACGCCTCCAAGCGCCGGTTCGATGCCGCCAAGAAGGCATATGACGAAGCCGCTGGCACCGCGGCGAAGAAAAAGGCGAAAGCAACAAAAAAAGAGGCCGTTGCTGACACGTCCACAAACGAGGGGACAGCGGCAATCGGGTGGTGGGTTTTTGTTCCAATGGTCATTTTGATGATCTTGATTGGGTTGGCAATCTTCCCAATAAATAAAGAATTTGCGTCCGGTTGGGGAGAAAGTGGTAGTAAACTTGTGACGGTTAAACTAGATAAGTTTGTTGTGACGGCATTAGCCATTGCGGTGATCTCGGCGTGCCTCGCTGTATTGACTCAAAGCGAATATGACGTGACGACATTTTGCCGATTCCATCTCGTGCCATGTCTCATGTTGGTCTTGGTGGGCATTCAGCGCTTCTTGGACCGGACCAAACCTCGTCTCAATCCCAACGCCTATGAATGATACTGCCCGACAATATATATTCGCTGGGAAATTTGTCAGGCACCGCACTGCAGGTTTAACAGGTTTAGGTTTAACAGGTTTAACAGGATACCATCCTTAATCAAAACGCTAGATCATGGAAATCACAAAAGATGCAAAAGCAGTTAATCAATGTAAACCGAATTCCGGTCGAGAAGATCTGAGGAAAAAATTAAGGAATAAACTGCGAGACAAAAAAATGAATCGCTCCACCCTCGTGGTGAAAAACAAAGTAATCGACGACACTTTGAAAAAGAGCGGCGTTGATCCAAAAAAATTCCGTGAATCAATGGCCGCTTTGAACATGGACAAAAAGAAAATCCGCGAATCGATGGCCGCTTTGAATAAATCTTGAACATTGCTGCTTTTCATTATGTAAATTGGGCCCTGCGTGCAAACATAATGAAATAATTTTATTCTATACCCAACCCTGTTTTATTGTATTAGAAGTCTGCATCTAGTGTAAATCCCTCATCATCTTCCACTCCAACCCCGGCCTTTGCGTATTCGCTAACTCTGCTCTCAAAAAAGTTACTCTTATTCTGCAAAGAGATTATATTCATCCATTCAAATGGGTTTGTTGTATTGTACTTCTTTTCGTATCCAAGGGCTTCAATGAGCCTGTCTGAGCAGAATCGGATGTACTGGCACATAAGTTTTGCGTTCATGCCGATGAGGCTTACGGGCAGCGCTGAGGATACAAACTCGCACTCCATTTGCACTGCGCTGTCAACAATCTGGTGCACTCTGTCTTGGTCGAGTTTCCGTTCAAGCTGGCTGTAGAGCAAGCATGCGAAATCGCAGTGCAGCCCCTCGTCTCGGCTGATGAGCTGGTTTGAGAACGTGACTCCGGGGAGGATGCCGCGCTTTTTGAGCCAGAACACGGCGCAGAAGGACCCCGAGAAGAAAATCCCTTCTACGCAGGCGAATGCGACGAGCCGTTCCGCAAAGGATGCCTGTGAGCGGTCTGTCCACTTAAAACACCATTCGGCCTTTTTCTTGATGATGGGCACGGTCTTGATGGCGTTAAAAAGTTCGGCCTTTTCCTCCTTATCTCTGATGAGGTTATCAATAAGGAGTGCATAGGTTTCGCTGTGGATGTTCTCTATCATGACCTGGAAACCGTAGAAACAGCGCGCCTCGGCCGACTGCACTTCGTCCATGAAGTTTTGTACGAGATTTTCGTTAACAATGGCGTCTGATGCAGCGAAGAAAGCCAGAACGTGTTTGATAAAATATCTTTCGTTGTCGTTAAGTTTTTCTTTGAAATCTTTCTTGTCCGCCTCAAGGTCCAACTCTTCCGCTGTCCAGAACGTCGATTCGTGTTTTTTATACATGTCCCAAATGGCCTTGTTCTTGATGGGAAATAGAATAAGACGGTCAACGTCTTCCTTGAGAAGTGGTTCGACGTCCTGATCATTCTGCGCAGCTTTACCGATTGCGTGTTTTTTGATTAGATCCTTAACAATTTCGATGTCAGACGATTGGACGGAATCAATGCGTTGATGATCCTTATACAGGGCAAAGTAGGGCAATTTGGTGCCACCCATCGTTCGGAAAACGGCCCAAGGACCATCTTCCTCGTCCTTGACGTCCTTGTTGGTTAAATCAACGTCGAAAAATTCGGCATCTATTCCTTGGTGTTGAGATGCCGATGCAAAAGCGTAGTAGGCGGGACTCACTTGGTTGCAAGGCGTGCACCAACTCGCACCAACTTTCACAACTTTTAAACGACGGGCATCGGTCCACATGTATTCCCACAGCTCCGATTGAGTGCTAATTTCTCTAACAATTATGGCTTTTGAACGGAGAAGTTCGGGGGCGTCTTTTGGATACCCAATAAGGCTTTCATTGCTTTCGTCACTTTCGTTACTTTCGTTACTTTCGTTGATAATTTCATACGAGTGCAATTTCGGGAGATTGTGAATGTTCGGGCGGATGGTTGTCATTGTGGATTGGCGTTTCTTTCTTTCGATCACAAAAAAAAAATTGTTCGATTTTGATCCGCGAATTTAAAGATATGGACCCAACAAAGAAACATGTCAAATAAGTCAAATGAGTCAAGTAAGTCAAGTAAGTCAAGCAAGTTAAGTGAGGGAGAAGAGAAAAAAATGGATGATGAACCGCCAATCGCGCTTAATTTGGGATGCGGAAAGAATATTTTGCCGTCTGAACAGGGATGGATTAATGTGGATGGTATGAAAAATGATGGAGTGGACGTGGTTTTCGATCTGGATGATTGTCGAACCTCCCCCCTTCCGTTCGATGACGACTCGGTTTCTGTCGTATTGCTATCCCACGTCATGGAACATTTGCATCACACGTTACCTCTCATGGATGAAGTTTATAGGGTGTGCAAGTCGGATGCCAAAATTATCATACGAACACCCCACGGCGCGAGCGATGACGCGTGGGAAGATCCAACTCACCTTCGAGGCTATTTTCCATCTTCATTTGAATACTTTTCTCAACCCATGTACTGGAGAGCAGATTATGGATACAAGGGAGATTTTAAATCTGAAGTGGTGAATCTTTACATCGAAAATAAGGTTCTTCTTGATGATACCGATGAGGAAATTATACGCAAAGTGATGCATGAAAGAAATTGGGTTTCGGAAATGGAAGCTGTTTTGTCGTGCATTAAGCCCGCAAGGAAAGCGGATAAACAATTGAGATCCGCCCCACGGCTCCAAATTTTGAAACGAGGGACGGATCTCAATCCGGAGGGTCAAAATGGAATTGGTGCTCAAGGGAAACAAATGAAGGAGGTGCGCAAAGACAGCAATGACAGCAATGACAGCAATGATAAGGACAACGTTGAATTGGTTGATTGACTTTGATGGCATTGACAGTTAATGCTGTTCACATTGTATTTTTACATATTCCTTTGCTGCCACAATACCACACGATGTGAAAATTGCAATGGAAGATCCAATGACACAGAATAAACATTCATGCATGTTTCCGCAAAAAGCACACAGCGAACCAATCGAAAACAAGGGCACTGCAATGTGCTGAATGCACCATTCTTCGCATTTCATTTCTTTATTTCTTTAATTTCTGAGCATATAAATTTGTTGTATCCTTTGCGCGAACATTACAAGCATTGCTATAATTCATTATAAATCTTCATTTCAAAATCGAAATTTTTGAAATGATCGAAACCAAACCAAAAGGAAATGACAAAGTCTTCGCAGTCTTTGTTGTGTGATGATAGCACACTTGCGGAATTGGATTGGAATATGTTCCTGAAGAGCATTAAACTGTCGCTGCCGACCGAAGAAGATGGCATCGAATGGAAACAAACAGTTTTCTCCACGTACAACGAACTTCAATCAAGAAAGTTGTGCGTGGAGAAAGAAAAAAGGACCCGCATGCTGCGAAAGAAAATCCGACGTCGTGAAAGGAAGAAAAGGAAGAAGCAGTTGAGAGCAGCTTTGATTTTGCAATCTTTCGCGCGACGATGCTTCTCTCGTCATTCTCTGCGATCGCTGAAACGAAAAGCCTCTCGCGATGATCCTCGCGGAGGAGAAACGAAGAGATGCAAAGTTGCGTCGCCGACAGCCGAACAATTGCGAGCGGAAGAGCTAATATCGGGAATTTGTGGAAAATGCCTGTCGGACCATAAGGTGAGTCAATATGAAAAAACAATCATGAAAAAAATAGACGAGGCTGAAAATGAATCGCTGAAGGTGGCCGAGGCCAAGATTCTCAGCCACATGATCAACACTGAGCGACAAGGACTCTCCTCGGCAGCTGAACATTTCGCTGCTGAAAATGCCAAGTCGAAAAGGACCCACGCGAAGGAACGAAAATCCATCTCAAAATGTTTGAAGCGGACTTTGTTATCTGACTCCCAACTGAAAGGAAAACTCAACACGTTGAGTCTAAACGAGCTAAAGGAAGAATTGAAATTTCGCGGTCTGATCTCTAGCGGTGTCAAATCGGTTCTGGTGGAAAGAGTCGACAAATACTTTCGAACAACCTCAACCCACTGCATTGAGGAAGATGGTGACCGTGAAATGTGCGGAGAACGCACGATCCGAGAAGTGGTTTTGTCCAATTCTAAGCTATTGAAGGGCGATGTTCTCATGAAGACCATACTCGATGTCCTGCATGAGAACACCAATGTAAAAGTAAGCACCTTGCGCGAAAATCGCTATTACATCTTCAGGGTGTTGGACAAGATCGCGGGTCGTTCCACCAGCCTCACGAGAGGTCGAAAGAAATCAAGGTGACCAGGGTGAGTTTGAAAACGATTGGACGGGGGTGGGTGCATAATCAATAAACAACATAAACAACACAAACAACATCATGATTCGTTTTTTAACAGCAAAAGAAATCAGATCAATTGTATCGTGCGTTCGACTCAACAGATCCATCCCCCTCAATTTGGCCCGAAGCAATCAACTCCGCACTCAACAAAGGCTTTGCGACGAGCTAAAAAACATACAATTGCATCCCTCCAAAATAGAAGAGTTCTCCCGTCTGATTGAGAAAAAATACAACGCAAGCATCATCCAACCGGGTGAATCTGTGGGCATTCTGTGCGCCCAGTCCATTGGAGAAATGAACACGCAGATGACTTTGAATTCCTTTCACCATGCCGGATTGTCAGAGGCCGCTGTGACGACGGGCGTTCCAAAATTTCAGGAGATTTTGTCAGCAACCAAGAATCCGAAAATTGTAAACTACAGGATTTATTTCAAAAAGAGACCGAAAACCCTTGAAGAAATACAGGATTTGTCCAGGACCAAAATAAAAAATGTCAATGTCGATTTTTTGTGCAGGTGCATTGAAGTGGTTCCTTTTCGCCCCCCGCCGCCGTGGATTGTCGCGGCCGGGAAAACAAAAGACGCACTCCCATCGGTCCCGCCTCTGATGTTGCGATGCCGATTGAAACCCAGAGCCCTATACGAAAACCAAATTTATCCACTTGATGTCATTAGACGAATTGAGAAAAATTTTTCGGACTTGCATGCTTTCGTTGATCCTTCCGATTTCATGAGCTTAATTATTTATTCGGAGCTCGTCGAACGCGATCTCGATCTGCCCGACGACAATAACAAATTCAAAAAATACGTCACGAATGAAAACAAGTACGAAATTTATTTGGATGAGGTTGTAGAACCTGCCATCAAAAAGATTCACGTTGCCGGAATTCCCGCAATTAAAGAAGTATTCTACGAAAGATTGGAGTCTGAATGGGTCATTCAAACGGTTGGCCAGGGCGGCGCCAATTTTCAACGCATCCTTCGAATACCCTCTGTTGATTCCAAAAGAACAACGTCAAACAACGTGTGGGACATTTATGACATTTTCGGGGTCGAGGCCGCCCATCAGTTTCTCCTGAATGAATTTAACGACATTATGAAAGGGATCAACACGAGCCATACTGGCGTCATTGTTAGCAGGATGACTTTTAATGGAACAGTTTCTTCAATCTCGAGATACACCTTGAAAAATGAGTGCAGCAGTGTCCTGGGCAAAGCAAGTTTTGAAGAATCATTGGAAAATTTTGTGCAGGCAGCGGCGTCCGGCACAATAGATTCAACAACCGGCACGAGCGCGAGCATTGTGTGCGGAAAAAAAACCAAGACTGGCACCGGTTTCATGGATCTGAAAATTGACCTTGCCATGTTGAGAGGGAAATCTTGACTCCTTGGGGGGCACGCGACAAATATTTAACATATTTTGAATGGAACACCATTCAAAACGCTCAAGCTCGGCTTTGATCCGAGGACCTTGTGATTAACAGTCACACGCTCTACCAACTGAGCTACTCAAGCTTTGCTTGTAATGGGCTTGTCTTTAAATAATGCAAATAATGTAAATAATGTAAGGTGTTGTTGTTGATCTATAAATTAAGATTCAATGAGCAAAAAATGACTACATTGGTTGTGAATCAAACAGATGGTTTAATTGAAATTCTAAACAAAAACTCACCCATCGTGTTGCACGTGAAAGAAAACAAATTTTCCAAAGTTCAAGAGATGCCATTGGAAAAATGGAATAGCTTGCCGGACGAACACAAGTCTAAAATAAAAAAATTTGTAGAGACGCGCAATAGGAAAGTGTTGTCTGGTCTCAACATGGAAGAATTGAAAGATATTAGAAGAAACATTGACAACCACATTGAAAGCTCCGGGGAACCATCGGAAGAACCATCGGAAGAACCATCGGAAGAACCATCGGAAGAGCCATCGGAAGAGCCATCGGAAGAGCCATCGGAAGAGCCATCGGAAGAACCATCGGAAGAACCATCGGAAGAGCCATCGGAAGAACCATCGGAAGAGCCATCGGAAGAGCCGTCAGAGGAACCATCGGAAGAGCCGTCAGAGGAACCATCGGAAGAGCCATCGGAAGAGCCGTCAGAGAAACCATCGGAAGAACCGTCGGAGGAACCGTCGGAGGCATCAGCGGAAGACGCACCGGCGGAAGAAGCAGCGGAAGACGCACCGGCGGAAGAAGCAGCGGATGCACCGGCGGAGGAAACCGAAAAGAACGAATCACTCGGGAAGACGGAATCTTCAAAAACTGAAGGTAACGTTGATAAAGAGACAGATGAGATTGCACTCGACGACTACGATTTGCACGAGGTTCAAGAAAAGGGAGTCGACATCGCGCCGGATTTTGTTCAAACATTTTTTAAATTTATAGATTCTCTAATAGATTCCTCCGATGCGACATCTACCACCGCAAATCTGAATGAGGTAAAAGAAGTCGCTGTTCCCGAAATTCCCAAATCCGTTGAAGTCTCCTCTGCCACGGTGGAATGTTACACCAACGCCTCCCCCGCGCCTCTTCCTCATGGTTGGTCTGAACAAGTTTCACAGTCGTCCGATCCCGGAAAAACATATTACGTTAATGAAGGAACGGGAGAAACCACATGGGACCGTCCATCCGCCGCCGAATCTCCAAAACCCGTTCACAAAGGGACTCCTGTCGTCGACTCAGCAGCGCCCACATTGGCCACGCCGACGGGACTTCCATCGGGTTGGTCTGAACACGTTTCTCAGTCGTCCGATCCCGGAAAAAAATATTACGTCAATGAAGGAACGGGAGAAACCACATGGGACCGTCCATCTCCAAAACCCGACCACAAGGAAGGGACTCCTCTCGTCGTCGACTCAGCAGCGCCCACATTGGCCACGCCGACGGGACTTCCATCGGGTTGGTCTGAACACGTTTCACAGTCGTCTGAGCCGGGCAAAAAATATTACGTCCATGAAGGGACCGGCGAAACCACATGGGACCGTCCCGGTGGAGATGAACCGTCGTCGGCCAAGGAACCCATTGCAATCGAGAACGCGGCTCCGGCTGGATGGACGGCTCACATCAGCCAGAGCAGTGATCCTGGCAAAACTTATTATGTGAACGACAGCACGGGCGAAACAACGTGGACAAAACCAACGGTAATAGACAAGTGGGTCAAGAAGACATCGCAGCAAGTTCAACCGGGAAAAGATTATTATGAAAACACGACCACGGGATCCACGAGATGGGCGCCGCCCTTGATGGCTTCAAACGACGACGAATGCAATCGCTGCAAAAAGAAAGGAAAAATGCCCCACACCTCGTTCTTCGTCAAAAATAATCGTGCTCAAAAATGCTGTTTTTGTTCCATCGAATGTTTTGAAAAAACCGAATTTTGACGCTAATAATTGATTTTTTATGCGTATCAAATAAATGAACATTCGCCCAACCGTTAAACGAAGATCCCCAACCAAACGCAGCCGCAAACGCAGCCGCAAACGCAGCCGCAAACGCAGTCGCAAACGCAGTCGCGGTGGTAGAAAACCCGGTCGCAAGAGCAGTCGCAAGAGCAGTCGCAAGAGCAGTCGCAAACGCAGCCGCAAACGCAGCCGCTCATGGGGAAACGTTTCCCCCAAAACAACATCCGAACGCAAAGCAGTGCTCAGACGAGGTGGGAAAAAATGCTTCCTCAGACCAAGCAATCTTGGATACCCAGTGTGCCCGAAAAATGGGTCCAAACCGACCCTGCAAGGTGCACACGCCGCGTACGACAGAGCACGACAAATGCACAACAACAACATCGCTGCCAAAGCCAAAAAACTGATTAAAAAACTCTCTAAAACACCCGGTGGCCGCCGCAAGTCGCGTCGGAAGTCACGCAGCCGCAAACGCAGCCGCAAACGCAGTCGCAAACGCAGCCGCAGTCGCAAACGCAGTCGCAAACGCAGCCGCAGTCGCAAACGCAGTCGCGGTGGCCGGCTCAGCGACACGGCCAAGGCGGCCCGCGCGGCCCGTGAGAAAGCTACCATATGCAATAAAGCCGACTACGAGGATCAACAAGAACACCGCGCCTGCCTGCGGAGGTTGGCAAATATTCAGGCGAAGCGAGCCGAATTGGAAGAAGAAGAATGGCCAAACTTCCACGAAAAATCTGCAATTTTGAAAGACTTGACAGCGCTTCGTGTCCATCGTGAGCCGAACGTGTATCATCATTTTAGCGGAACTCGCGAGCGGTCACAAGCGCAGCCGGAAGACGATCTTTTTAAAACTTTCGGACGGGTGGATAATGCATTCATTTCAGTCTGATTTCATTTCCTGATCGTAAAAAAAATTAAAATTTCAACTGATGCAGTTAATTTTAATTTCACAAAAATAATTCCAACGCTCTTCTCTTTTCCCTTGTTCTCACCAATCTCGGATGCCACACGTTGAATTTTTTTTCTTGTTCTTCGATCTTTTTTTCCAGAGATTCTATTTTGTCAGCAAGATCCCTGAAGAATGTGCTTGCCTTTGACCCGCCCGCGTCGGTCCACGCCGTCGATTCTTGTTCAATTTTCTTATTTTTCAGGTCTCTTAATGCACGACATATTCCACCAACCGTCATCTGTTGTTCATTTTCGCGACTCGAAATGAACGCGCACTGATTGAAAATAAATTTGAAAGAGATCAAGTCAACTTGAGTTTTTCGATCAACGCATGCCCATCGCACCAAATCTGCGCCGGAACACCACGTCGAGATCAACTGGACCAGATGAGAGGGAACTTCTGGTCCGGTTGTCTTGTCGTCAGTCTTGTCAGAAAATCCCCACTTGACCGGTTTTCCGTAAGTGTTTACCCATCCCCGTTTGAAAGCCATGCATGATTTTGACACGTGCCGCGGTTTGCTTTTGAGAAATCTCAGCGTCAACTCGTTCAGCACTATTTTTGACCCGCGCCCAATCTCTCGTTTCCTTTTCCGAGAGATTTTCCGTTCTTCCTCACGGCGTGCTCGCGCTTGGCACAGTATGGTTTGATTGAGTTTTTCGAATATCAAAGACATTGTCATCTCCCGTCTGCGACGAGTGGAGACTGGAGATGTTATCCAAATTGTATTGGGTTTAAATCTCAGAGGCACGTGTCGAGCGTGAGAATAGTATCCGGTTGTGATGTTTCCGTCCACGTTCATTATGCCCATGGACCACAAATGAATTCCCTTGAGGGTTTGTTGATGCGTCGATATATAGCAGGAAACGCGGGTGTGACGTCTCGCTGTTGGCGTTCCGAAAAGGAGGGAAGATTCATGCTTTTGCGACGGAATGTTACGAAACAATGCCCCCTGCTCCAGGATGCATTCTTCAATTGGAGCAATGCGATGTTTATCCGGAGGATCTTCTGGATTCAATGTCAAACTGTCGCGGGGTTCTCTGCCCCAGTTTGGATATTCCAATTCGAAATTGTATGTCGTTTTGCACAATATCATGTCTGGATTTTCCTGGGTTATTTTGTCCAATTTAAGGACGCGCGCGACGCTCCACGCATCCTTGCAATCAACCGCGGCGACCCAGTGCGGAAAGGACGTAAGCTGTTCGATCGTTGGTATAGAACCATATTTTTCAATCATTTCATCTACGACTTGCATCGCGTAACCAACCAATGAAGATGCAAAGTTTGTCCGAGTGCGACGTCGAGATCTGATCTTCGATTTTGTTTTGTCACATTGGTTACATTGGTTACATTGGTTACATTGGTTGCAACGAGGACTTCTTTCGATTTTTCCAATATGACGATCCATAAGACACATATAATTCTTCTCCTGGAAATATGAGACGCGTGGAAACAACCAATGCCCTCCTGTTGAGGGGGTCCATGACGTACATACAATTGCACTTTTCGACGTCCAACCCATCGTTGATGTAGCGGGCTTTAACTTCGGGACATGGGAGCGCATCGACAAATAAATTTCCATCCAATTTCAATAGAAAGTCTGTGTTGACGTCGATGCAGTTGTTATGAAGTTTATTAATGAATGCGTTTGACCTTACGACCCCGGTGTAATCGCATAAAATCGTATTCTTGTTGATTGCCACACGAGCGAAAAGTCCCATGCCCGCGCCGGGTAGGAGACTTTCGGAAACCACGAGGTCATCTTCCGATTGGATTCTCAATTTGAAATCTTGAGGGTGGGGATTTTCGTTTCGTTCAAGATTTAGCATCATGGTGTCATACGAAACCGTCATGTTGGCATTATCGCTAAATCCGACCCGTTGCGTGACCGTCAAAGGTGTAATAAGGACAAAAGTATCTTCTCGTTGCAATTCCCACCACGCAACATCCAATGAAACTTCCCCGTCCGTGTAAAGATCGGAAGAATGAAGGCGATGCCATAGATCTTTCCAACAATTAAGCAATTTCTGAGCATATCTTTTCTTTACAATGTAGGCGACGCAGGACATGCACCTGGTAGTTTGAACCGCCGGAAAATTGCGGTAGGGCTTGTGTCCTCCATCGTTCATGCCGCCGAGCAACAAAACATCCCATCCTTCGTCGAATTGAAGCGATCTAATTCCAGATAGAAGAATGGCGGGACTCTTGAAAACAACATCATCTTCAAATATGGCAATGAACTCATCTTCATTTTTGATCCCGGTTTCCAATGTTTCAATGTGGGACGCTAAACAGCCTATAATTCCCGGAGACATTTTTGTTCCCGCGACGCGTTGAGGATTCATGACCATAATTTTGCGCAATTCAATTCGAGTCAACCGGTTCCTCTCGGGTCGATCGTCGAGATTTATGTAATAAGAATTTTTGAGCACCATGGGAAGGGTAAACCATTCCAGATTGGCGCGGTCAATTTCTTTTTTGACATTGGCCTCGGCTGACTCCAAGGCTCGCAAGCATGCTTTTTCACCCTCATCGTATTTTCCAAGGTGCCACGCGACATATGTAAGTTCCCTCCACAAGGAATGTTTCAATAATCCCGTGTTGATAAAACCGGGGGCATCCTCGTCAATCTCGTGATCCTTTGCATAATTCAAAAGCATGAAGGACAGTTCATACTGTTTCAGTTTCCTGTAAATTTTTCCCGACTCCACCAATCCATCTATTCTAAAATGACCAATTTCCCGACTGAAAGCCACCGCTCTCATATACCATGAAATTGCCTCGTATGGTTTATTTTTCATTATCGTGATATGTCCGCACCGCATTAATGATTCGTATGCTTCCATTGAAATTTCGTCGACGTCGGCATCCCTCGTGGCGACTCTCATTTTGTACATTCGCAAGGCGGAATCCCACTCTTTCAATTTCGCGAGGGTGTTTGCAAGGTAAAACATTATGCGAGTGTCTCTGGGATTGGCCTTGTGTTCGGCGCGAAGAACGGCATAGTCCCAACCGGCTCTTTCCAACGTCTTCTGATTGTCAAGATTCCTATCTTGAAACAACGAAATGTTTGGTAGAAGGGTGCACCTCGGTTCACAATTTTTTTTTTTCAACAATTCGTGGACCGGATACTTCCAGAACCAATTTCTTCCGGTCCTTATCAATTTTAGACCCTTGTATTTGGTCGTTCCCATGCCCGGCTGCAGCTTCCACACTTGATTTATGTAACATCCATCGACATTCAAACCCACGCGGTTCAACCGATTCAAGGATTCCGGTTCGCACCGAAGTTCATCGTTTGCGTCCAATAACAAAATCCATGAATTGGACGGAACTGATTTCTCTATCCATTCCAACGCAGTGTTCCTTCCTACCGCAAAATTCACCCACGGCCCCCGGGCCGTCCGAATGTCGACTTCGTTTTCACACCCCCATTTTTTGCATATGTCCAGAGTGCCATCGACTGAGCCCGTGTCGTAAACATATATTCCACCAATTTGACATCCTCCCTTGATTAACTTTCCAACGGAATCGAGAGTCCTCTCAATGACAGCGCTCTCATTTTTTACCATCACAAGAGCATACAGATTCATTATTAGCTTTTTGTTATTTAAGGGGTCTTTATGTTTAACCTGACCTCGTTTTGCGACGAATGCACTGAACGGGGTGGCGTGGGGGCAGTCAGACATGCCGCCAAGGTTGCGATGGCGGTGACAAAGGCTATTTTTACAATGGCGGATCTTTCCATCGCGGATGTTCCAATCCGATCAGCATAACACTTCAACGATAAAACCACCAACATTATTTTAATGACATTAAACACCCACTTCCAAAAAAATGGAGACATCTCCAACCCGAAATTTGCGAACACTCTTTTGAAAAACGATTTTTTTGGTTTTTCACCTCTGAAGTATATTTCGTATTTATCAATTGCACACCCCCCGCACCAAAAAAACATGATGGGAGCCAAGAACAGAATTGTGGCCAAGACGACCCACCAGACGGGACTGTTGGGAATGACGAAACCCGCGACTAGAACAACTAAAAAAAGGCCGTGGAGGAAATAGATGACATTTGCAAGTTCAACGTTGTGTGGTCGTGACATGATAATGCAATGATACAAGTTATTTATTAAATTTAATACTCAAAGTATTAAATTGTGAAATTGTGAAATTGCGGAATACATTATCGGCAGGCACCCAACGCACCCGTTTGGCCCATTGTATTGATTGGATACAATTTGCGCTGCCACATCTCAGCATTGCGTTTCCTCATGCCGCGCTGCATTAGTTCCGTCCTTTGAAGAATGGTTGCGTCGAGAAATGCGTTGTCCGCGAGGGTGCGAATTTCCTGGGTGTATTTATTCCCACGTTCATCACCCTCGGGAACCGGGCCGTATTTGTCTGCCCAATTGTTGACGTCAATCTTGGATCTGCAAATGTAATTGGGCATTTTGATTGCATCAACATCTTTGTAGAAAAATCGAGGCTGACCGACCATTGGATCTGTGTATTCTCGATACGACGTGCCGTAGCCCGTGAATCTTGGATCCGTTGTGTTGTAGGTGTTGGCCCTTTTTGCCTCACATTGGGGAATCGGAGCCTCGTACATATTTGGATCGTGCTGTTCAAACATGAGATTTCCTCCCCGGGTGGAATGATTGGTGGTGGGGGGCACTTGGGGTGTCATGGAAATTCCAATCATAGAATTAATCGGTTCAATTATCTGACTATTTTGATACACGGCGGGTGAAACGGTGGATGTGAAAACATCATGGTTGAATTTTTCAAATTCAATTGAACGTTGACATGCGCCCGTGGGCAAATTTGATGGAAGGCCCGTCAATGTTTGCACCTGGTTGTAACCTTGATTCATGTCGATCGTGACATCGTCCAGAAGAAGCGGAGCGCCTCCCTTGCCCCGAATCGTGGATTTCAGATGTGGCATAGCTTTGTTGTCGCCGGGACGAGGTGCGTAATTTTCGCGAATGGCGGCTCCCAACGGGCACGGTTGCAATGGTTGCGATGTCGTCGTGCACGGCAACGGTTTCCGAGGTTGGGTGTTGGGAAGTTGATAACACTTGTTCAGTGGAGCGGGCAACGGCCCCCGTGGACACGGTTGGATTTTGTAACCACTTCCGCTCGCATCAAACGGAGATCGTGCATTTATTCCGGAACGAATCACCAAGTTGTTTGTCCTCCAATATTCGGTATCCAGCGATCGAGCCGGCACCACTGGCGCAACTAAAGTTTTGGGATTTGGGGGGCCAATCAATCGCTGGCTTGGAAAAACGTGATCGGGATCATTGACTCCGGTCGACTGCATGCCATTTAAAACTCTTTCATTATTTGGTTCTTCCAGCAAAAGGCCCAATTGCACGCCGGGATTCGTATTTTTTTCTTTCAAATATTGCAGGAATGCCATGTTGGCGCCCTTTTCGGTAAAAATTAAAGGCCCATCCAAGCCGAGTGGATCCTTGCACACGTTGGTTAAATTTGATGGACACTTCGTCGAACAGTCGTCCCGTCCTATCAAGCCTGTGTCGTCGTATTTGGCCGGTCTTTTGCATGACGTGCAAGATTGGGCTTGCAATATCTTAAACTTTTCCACACATTTTACAACGTTTTTGTGTTTCATTTTATCACACTGAAGTAAAATAAAAAGAAGTAACATTCCGGCGAGAACTATTGCACATTCGAAAAACATTCTCTTTTATTACGGCCAAAATTTAAAATCGATTTTCTAACCCCCAAAACAGAAAAACAAAGATGTGCAAAGTTTGTACCAAGTGTAAAAAAAATAAAGATGAAACTTGCTTTGGTAAACATTGTCGGACCGCCGATGGACTTCAGCCTTGGTGCAAAGAATGTGTTTCAAAGTATACTAAGGAACGGGCTATCAAGCGCAACAAGAAACGAAAGGAAGAAACCCTTCCTGACGGAATGAAAAGATGCGCCCGGCCGAGTTGCAATAAGATTCTTCCCCTATCAAAGTTTCAGAGCACCACGGCGCGTCGAACAACGCCGACGGCCACGTGCGATACATGCAGGGCAGGCGATAAGAAATCTAAAGTAAATCCAACCTCCACGACAGGTAAGTGTCGAGCGTACTGGATTAAGTGGAAAAAAATGAATCCATGTGAACACGAAGGTGGTTGCGAGTTCCCTCACGACTGGCGACTGATTCAAGCGGACCACGTGGAACCAAAGGCACAACGAAAGAAAAGGACGGGCGAAAGCGGCCACCATTTATCGGATTATGCTTGGTGGGCCTGCAACGGCGGAGTTGAAGCGATGAAAGAGGAAGCAAAGAAATGCCAGGCGCTGTGCATCTTCCACCACCGAATCAAAACGAAGGAAGAAAGACGGGACGAAACCCAAAAAAGTAAGGTTGAGAAACAAGCGATAATCAACGAAAAGAAATGCGAGCGCGGTGGTTGTTTGACTTGCGGTAGGGAATGTGTAGAAGGAAACGAATTTCTATTCGACCTCGACCACCGCGATCAAGAAACCCTAACCATCCATGTGAGTCGGTTAATAAATAAATCTTGGAATTATTTTAACAAACAATTTCCCTTGGAGATGGCAAAGTGCGATTTGCTTTGTTGCGGGTGCCACGTGATCAAAACTCACTATACGTGAGATTGTAACTTTCAAATCTTGATTTAAATAGCGGCAATGATGATATCAAAAAGCCCAAATGAATGCAATGCGAAATCGACGAGCTTTAATTTCTAGACGAAGAACGCGAGATCCTATTTTCGAAAGCAAAGAAAAAATCAAAGGTCGAAGAATCGAAATCGAAAAGTGTTATCCCGTTGGGTGTCGCGTCGTGCACAAACAATCCAATCGTTCAGGAAGTGTCGTGTCGCGCGTGAACAAATTTCCTCGCCGATGGCCACGCTATCGGCCAATCGTTTTATTGACCGTGCAATGCGACGAGGGCGGAGACATTGTCACCAACGATTATTACAATTACATTCTCGAACCGCGGGAGAAGCAGGTGAGTAGATTGATCAAGGCTTTGCCGCGGCTGCTGTTCTTGTCGGCCGGACCACTCTTTGAAATTCTCAAATATTTGGTAAACGACATTGAAAAGACGCCACGAAAATATAGACGACAATAAAAAGAATGTTTTCCATCATATCCAAAGCCAAAAACCAAAAGAATCAGGTGAACGAAAGCTATGAAAAAATTGCGCCTTTTCGTCCCGGGGCGACAGACGTCGAGGCTGGGAGAGAAGTTCGAACCTCGCGCGGAGACATTTCGTATTCCCCCGCCATTTTTTCCCAATTGAGAAAATTGTGGGGGATTGGAGAAAAGGAATACGAGGATGAATTATCCAGGGTAACACCGCTGGGTGAAGGTGCAGGCAAATCAAAAATGCTGTTTTGGAAGTCCAAACGGTCTCGTTATTTTCTAAAGACGATGCCAGCCGGAGAAATTGCCACGTTGATGGGGAAAATACTCAAATCCTATTTCGTCCACATGAAGAAACACAAAAATTCAATGCTGCCGCGATTTTTGGGGATGTATAAAGAAAACGGTATTAATTTTTTAGTTCAGACAAATGTAATGCACGGTCTGAAAAATCCGTACGTTTACGACTTAAAAGGTTCATTGCGACACCGAAAATTAAAAGACTTCAAACGCGGGAAAGTGGGCAAAGATGCAAATTTCGGAGACAGCACAATCTCGAGTGCCAAGAATGAAGAAATAATCAAAGCACTCGAATCTGACAGCAATTGGTTGAAACGTTCGAATTTAATGGACTATTCCTTGCTGGTCGTCATGGATGATGGAACCGGAAAAGCGTGCAGTTCCTCATTGCTGCCGGCGGTCGCGTCATTCCGAGGGAGCTTCAAAGGTCCACCTCCATCGAGTAGCAAAAAGGTGTGCGTGCACGTCGGTGTGATCGACATACTTCAGAAGTTTGGAATTAAAAAAATGGCGGAACGATATTTCAAGACAAAACGTCAAAACAAAATTGAAGATAGCGAAGTCTCCGCAATTCAATCGAGTCCCTACAAAGTTCGATTTATGGCAATGGCAAAAGACATATTTGATCGTCCGGGGAAACGGAAACGGAAATCTCCCAGGAAAAAGAAATCTCCCCGGAAACGGAAATCTCCCCGGAAACGGAAATCTAGAGTGTAACCAATTAGTCGAGGCTTTCCAACTTTGGTTGGACGGTCGGATTAAGTTTTGCGAGGCAAAACGAACGTCTCACCATTTGCCACTTTTTCGGCGTAGAGTTCGGATATTCTGTTCATCCACGGTTTTTTTCGGTTGCCTTGTGGTTCTTCATTGATGTCCCTTAGCCATTGCGCCAGATCTGACTTCGAATGCTTTCCAAAATACTTAAGAAAATCCTCTTTGGTAATCCTTTCGCGCCTTGGCCTTCCTCGCGTGGGCGCCGGAGGCGCCGGTGGCACCGGAGTTGGTTCTTCGGGCTCCTGTGCCTCAGAATGCGATACTTCAGGCGCAGCAGGCGGGTCAGGCGCAGCAGGCGGGTCAGGCGCAGCAGGCGGGTCAGGCGCAGCAGGTGGGTCAGACGGCGTGGTGTCCTCAACTATTTTACGTGAAAACTGAACGGCATCGCGGGCAGCGAGGGCCGCCGCAAGAGCCGCTGCCTGGGCGACCGGTCGAGGGTCGGGCGGCCATCGTCGAGGAAATTCGCCTTCGTCGACCAAGGTGCTCAATTCTCCGTTCTTTTCGACCGTTACAAATCTCTTTTGCAATTTGAGAGCCGCCGTCAAACGCATTTTTGCTCTTTCGGCGGCAAAGCCTGACCCACGAACGGAAAAATAAGCATAGGCTGAACCATCTTCCTCCAACTCTTCCTTGAAATCGGGAGGAAAGTTTGTGGTGATGAACGTTGAGAAGGGAGGCAATGTTTTTAGAAGTTCGGCGTCTTCATCGGGATCCATTGAATAAACAACTCGCAAACCATTGGCGTCCAATTCATGAAACAGCGCTTCAAACTTTTTCTGTGTCATTTTGTTTCTTTGTATCTCAGCCAAATCTCTTTAACTAATGTAACCAATGTAACCAATGTAACCAATGGGTTTCGAAATCGATGTTTCGAAACCCATTTCAAGCCATGGCAAAATGTCGGTCAAGTTCAGCGTGGACGACCGCAATTTTGAGTCGAGCGATTTCAGTGAGATACACATAAATCTATTTGGAAGCGGCCGCATGATAAGGGAAGCGAAACGCAGACGAGACAATTTTCAAATCGACCCCCAAAATTATATTTCATCCATTCCGTTGCCTCCCGGCTGGTTTGCCTACAAATCGGGCAGCGGTCGAATCCTCTATTACAATTGCAAGACCAAAAAGTCCCAATGGAATTTTCCGAGTGCAAAATGAAAAGGAGAAAATCAAACCCTCCGAGTTACAGAGTTACAGAGTTAGAGAAATAAATTTCCTGTTGAATAAATGAACAGTATCAAGTGTGCTTCAGATTACTGCACCATCAACCGCTTCGGATCGGCTGCCTCCACGGCGCCGATTAACAATCCCTTGGCTTACGTGTTGAGCGCTGGCATGGATAATTTATTGATGCACGGCAATTACAACATTAACATTGACTCCGTCACGGGACAAGCTTTTATGGCTCAATTTGTGGCAGAAAATTTTAATCATCCCATCGCACAGGCTGCCATATATGATCCAACACCTCAATATTTCCCCAATCTTTTGCACTCGACGGCCAATTTGGGGAACAACAACAACAAAATGGCTCCCATAAATTTTAGATGCAGAACCAACTCAAGGGTTCAGATTAGCAAAGGTGATGTCAGTCTAATCAATGCGGCCCAGCACAAATATTTGGCTCGCATGAGAGGAGGAACGCCCAACATTGTCCCATTTGACCCGACCGTTGCCAACTCTCCAAAAGTGACATTGTGGGGCGGGGTCAATATGGTCCCCGAATATGCAACAAAAAATCAGAATACTCGGAACTGTCCCATTCTCAACGCCCTTTTGAAACGACCTTGGATATCTTTGCCATTTCTTCAAAATATGTATGCAACAATGAAGACCAAACCGGGGTGCGGTTCCAATGTTCGCAATTTTATGAACGATGGTGACGGTGGTTTAAATATCGGTGCTCAAATTGCGGCCGTCACCCCCCGCCTCACGCAAGGTGGGTGGTGAAAACTTGCGTGACCAATTTTTGTAATTTTTGTAACTTTTGTAACTTTTGTATCTCCCGGATACAAAAATGCTTTGTTGAGTTCAATCATTTCGGCAATGCAAGGGCCGGGAGCCATCCATTACAAAACAAAATAATGAGCAAGAAGACGACGGCAAAACAGGCGATCGCTACTATCTCCAAGGCGACGCGCTTGTTGGCTTTTTCCGAGGAAGGTGTGAAATTTTCCTTTTGTCCAAAGATACGTTTGAAAAAGTCCCAAATTCGCGCCAAAAGTCCGCCACCGCTCGTTTTTGACGTTTTTGACGTTTTTGACGTTTTTGCGGTTTGAATCAAGGGGGTCGCGTCTGCAGCGGCTTTAATTCCCAGTCTCCTCAGAGATTCCTCTGCATTGGGGATTGTCGCGATCGTTGATTTGACAAGCGATAAGGCTTGAATGGGATCTTCGTGTGACATTTTGTGGACCAACGTTGATAAAACACCTCTCGTCCTGGGATCGGCACCTTTCGCTGCCATCCGCGAAATGTAATTTTTCAAGTTGTCGGCTGTTTTTATGGCAGCCCCCACCCCCACCGCATTTTTTTTCCTATCTAGAATGTAACCTTTCGATATGAACGCATTGATTTGTCGGTTCCACAGCCCGGGGTTGGTTCTATTTTTTTCGTCATCGGTGGCGCTTCTCCTCATTTTGTCGGGATAAATATTGGGAAGGAATCGGACCGCGCCGCCAAACGACTGGTTGCCGTAAAAGGTCGGAGCATCAATTCCAAGCCAACGCCCTTCGTCGCCCTCCTTGGACATTGCAATGCGATAAATTCCAGAGCCCGCAAAATCAACACCCCATGAATTTTGTACTTCCCAATAATCACCTTTTTCGTTCTTCCCCCAACCAACAATGACGACCGCGTGACCACCCGCCCACACATCCAGAGACGTAGAATTCGGGGAAAGTTGTTCGGCTGGATCATACACGGAATCTTTTGTGCGATCGGGTGACGCAAACCAGGCTGAAAAATTTTTGGGGACCAAGAATTGCGTGCACAACGGACCGTTGTCATATATGTCATGTTTCATTGCCGTAATAAGATCCTCAAGTTTAAAATTTGAATTCAAAGAGTAAGCAACGACCGATCCAGGAAGAACTGAGAATTTAACAATTGAATTGGGGTTGGGTTTGTCTTCCGTCCCGCAACAGTCGTAACAACAGTTGCGGTCCATTATGCACGGCGGCGGTCGATTTGTTGAAGGCGGTGCCGAATCATTAACAACGCCGCGACTTGGACTTTCTCTTCCATCCGTGAGGGGCAAATGGAAAAACTTATCATAAGGCCAACAACTTTCCGTTCCAATTTGGTTGGGATTGGAAGGGTATTCTACGTTGTGAAGCTTTCCATTTGGGCTGGTGGGATAATCACCCGAAAGCCATAGGGCAGCAACTTGGACATTTCCACCCACATCACATGTGTTGGAGGGGCATATTGCATATTCTTTGTTGTCGCAGGGTTCAACGACTGATTTGCCGGTTTGTTGATCATACTTGATGTTCAAGACTTGCGAACAAGAAACGAGATTTGCCGTTGATGGGATCAATGCCTTGACGGGCGTGTTCCACACTTTGGCAAGAGCTACGGCGTAGCGTGCTCCCAATGCAACAGCGGTGGAACACGCCCAGCAAGATCCGCAGTGATATTGATTGATAGGCGGAGGAATGATAACGTCCCCCTTTTTTATGATGTTAACCCATTTTTGATTCTTGCCGTACCGCAGGACACCTCCCATTGTCCAAGACAACGCATCGATCGCATTGACATCAAATGCATTTCCCGCGTCAGCCATGGCAGATTGAACCATCATGTCTTGTTGAGTAATAATTCTTCGTCCATCGGTGACGTTTGGAACCATCATTACATTAAATTCCATTGCAGGCCTTGTGGGTGGTCTTGCAGACGGCGAAGAAAGTTTCGCTGTTGTCGGCACCTTCTTCGATGCGTTTTTGCCGTCTTCGGGATTGCATTTCCCAATTGGGAATTCATTTTGATCGGAACATGGCGTGCACATTGACATGGTTCCTTCTTTACTTTATCTGATAATTGAGTTATTTTGAAAATGACAAACACAGAAGAAATTAAAATGACAAACAACACACCGTTATCAATGTCGAGAAAAAATTTACATGATGGAGCAATTGCCCGTGACGTCATTGATGGGCCGTCGCCAGTCTCTTCTCGTGCTTAAGTGGCGTGGTTGATACACATCGCCAAGTCGCGACTGGTATGATTCTTGGCAGATGCATCCTGTAAGATTGCCCACGACCGGCAACGAGTTTTTGGGTCCCCCGGGGGCATTGATAAAATTCGCGTTCGGGGTGCACTGAACCTTATTACTGGGGCACTGTGATAGAGGTCCACCAGGATACGAAGGCATTTGGAACTCACTGCCTGGCGTGCACTGCCCCACACCCGCCGACACACACCATGACTGCTCTTTATCATAGCCTGACCCATCAGGCTTACCCACCCATTTACAATTTTCAAACTGGGTGGCGCTCCGATAGGCGCTCCTCCCATACTTATCAATTTTATACTCACACCTCCCGTGATCATTCGACCATTCACAGTCGTCATTGGTACATTGGCTTTGTGGTAAATCCTTACATTTATCTTCAATTTGTGTTACTTGTGCAGAACTGTTACACAAATTCTGCATATATTCAAAGTTCGGCATGCAACGTGAGTTCGTGGTGTCCCATGTGCACTTCCCAAAATCACCCCCACCCCCAGAATTACTCTCGCATGTAGCTTGGTCATTTGCATTTACGCATTCGGGTGGCTGACCAAAAGAGTGGCATGACAACGGGTTGTTTTTGTTCAATGGTGGAGTTGTACCGCTGCCATCCTTGGCTAGCAGTGTAATTAAATTCTTATGGCACTTTTTCTCATCCTCCGATGCAAAGGCGTAATTTTCGCGCTTGGCAGGTGTTTGCGGATAGCATGGTTCGTGCTTTTCAGGTAGACAGCAATCCGAGTGTTGTCTTTGCATCGCGCGGTCAAAGCTGGTTCGATAAGTTGGATAGCAGTTGCTCATTTAGTTATACCGACGAAAAACCTCGTGACCCATATAAAAGCTGTCACTTTTCTAATAAATACACGTAAGTAAATTAAGTAAATTAAGTTAAATCAAATAAAATGGACAATGCCAACGAAGAATCTACACTACGCGACGCCAATGCTTACGTTGCTCCATATCCAGACCAAGACAGCGAAGACTTCAACTCAATTGCATGACATGGGTGTAATTTGATGACATCAAATCGCTTCGAAATCAAACGCAAATTCACCGTCGTCGTTGTCCGAATCGTCGCCGGCCATGACGCCATTGCCGAAGGACCCTGCGATTTCACCCAAATGCTGAAGGGACATTCTTTCATCTTGATTGTATTTGTAGATCACGTCGGCTTTGTTGTCCTGGAACTCTCTAAAACTTATTAGAGTCAAATCTCCAATGTCAAACCAACACCGTTTTCGAAACCGTCCGGGAATTATGCCCATCACTTCGCGACCCGAGGGCAACATCAACATCATACGACGGTCGCCGAGTTTTTTTTCGACCACGGCATATTCTTCGCTGTGGGCTTTGAATACCAATTCTCGTTTCTTCGTTTCAACATTGCGTTTGTTTTTGTTGTTCTTTCCTCTTTTTTTGTTCTTTGGCATTGCTTCTTTTATTCTAACCTTTCTAACCGTCGCCTTGACGAAAGAATCGTTTTCAACTTTGCCTTTTGCACGTGACATCACATTACAGAAGTTACAGAAGTTACAGAAGTTACAGAAGTTACAGAAGTTACAGACGTCAGTGTCCTTCGAAAAAACACAAAGATTCTCGGATGTGCAAATCGAGAACATCGCTCGGAAGGTGATCGCTGAATTCGACTCTGACTTCTTCGCATATTGGCGCAGCCGCATATTTTTGAAATAGTTGAAAGCAGGGTCTGAATATGCGAGTTGACGTGATATCATCTAGAATATTTTCACAAAACAATTCTCGGGCTTCCAACCAGTCTTTTTCGTTCAATTGAAGCCATTTGTCGACGGCGTCTGTCTTTGAAGAGGGGGGCATAATTTCATCGTTACTTCCGTTACTTCCGTTACTTAAGTTAAGCAAATTTTGAGATTTCAACCATTCATAAATTATGGGGTATCGCCTCTTTGTCCAGAATTCATGGTTTCCGTTGGTGGATGACGCAATTATATCTTTCATTTTTTTGTTCAATCTGCCCGTGATGACAGCCTTGATTTGGTCCTTGAAAGAGATTTGCACCGAATAGCCATCAAATCCACTCATCACATTGATCAATCTGCTAAAATATCCGCTGGAGCAAGTGTTGATCATTTCGGTGAATTCTTCCTTGAGACGTTTCTTTAGTTGGGACGCGTGATTGGATTTCCACACGACCGATACAATCATTCTGAAAAGAAGCTCCAATGTCAAACCGCACATCACTTTGCTGTCGAATTCAATGCGTTGCAGTGCCAATTTGCACAAGGATGACCATTCGGAATCATCGGGTGAAATTGAAATAATTCGTTCCGTTGAATCTTCCCATGACAGAATTACATCTTTTGTGTTCCTTTTCAATCTATCAACCGATGATCTCACGGAGTCTTCAATTGACGAGACGTGGACATTTTGAGAATCTGAATATACATTTCTGAAAGCGTTGCCCGTGCCACCGAGAATTCTAATCACATTGCGAGCAATCTCTTTGTATTTTTCCGATCCGTATTCAATTAAAACGTCGGCCGCATCGCCTCGCAATCCAAAATCCAAACCGTCGTCGGTGGCAAAAATTTCAAGTTGAACGAAAATGACGGTTCGCGTGCCTTCCGACGGGTCGGAAATCTCGCGGTAATTCTGAAGGACCGTTTGTGCGGCCAATATCCTAAACAGAGTTGGGAAAACGACTGATTCCAAAATGCGCACCATGCATTGCAGTGCCACGCCGATTTGAAGTTGTTTGTTTTTCAATGCCGAATGAAACAATCGGAATCGGTAGGCCGGTTCCAAAGACGGGGTGTCCATTATCAAGTGTAAAAATTCGATGCCTTCGGATCGGTGATTTTTGACAAGTTGAACAGCCTTGTTGAATTTGATGAGCGATGATAAATTGGCATTGTTTATTCCGGCCGTCATTGTTCGCACCAAGGAATTCAATCCGCGTTGACGTCTCATTTCATTCCGGGCCAAGACATTGATATTGCACGACTTTTTGATGCACGCGAGACTTTCCGAATCGGAATCTTCAATTTGTTCCGTTTCCTCCTGGAATGACATAAGGGATTCCGCGGCGATCAATCTGAGATCAATTGGATACAAATCAATGTTGGCCACCGCAGCGAGGAAAGACGCCAAGGATTTTAAGCCGCACGCGCGGTACTTCCGGTCGTATTGAACCACCATTTCTCGAAGAGATGCCACATTTCCTTTTGCATAATCTATCAGAAAATGCGCTTTGCGAGCGGCTTCCTCGGACTCTTCGTCGTTTCTTTCGCAAGTCTCACCGCCGTGGAGCACCGCCAAGGGCGACGTTAAATCTAGTGAATCTGGCATCGACATTGCAAGAATTCTGTGTTTACTGAAAAGGGGATAAACCATTAACTTGACTTTGACGAACGGCGTTACCATTGGTTACCATTGGTTACCATTGGTTACCATTGGTTAAAGAAAAGAATCGTTTGAATAAATTGAACAAAGATGTCTTGGTTTTTCAAACAAAACAAGGACGACAATGACGACAAGGACGACACGGACGACACGGACGACACTGAAAAGATGATGGCGGAAGAGCATGAGACCGACGAAACGGATAGCGGCATAATTTTTGTTGTCATGCAAGACCACAAACCGCTGTTGTATTGTCAAACGTACCTTGAAGCAGAGAAAAATGCTCAACGCATCGTTGAACTAACCAAAATGGAACTTTTGTCTCCGGGCGTTTCGGTCATGGTTGACCGTAAGGACGATTCGTTCAGGGTGTGTCAACGAAATCTCATGAGAATATTGTCATACGACGAGCTTGTCACAAGAATTGAAATCTGCTGTGTGGAGAGATTGAAGTGAGAAGATGCAAGAAAGTAAAAAGCCATAAGATAAAGATGACCGTCGAACATTTCAAAGAGAAGTCCAAGGAATCATTTTGTGCACCCTGTGCAGCGCCGGCTCTTGCTGCTGTCGTTGGTGCTGGGGGGACGTTGGCATTGGCCAAAAGCAAATTTTCAATCATTCTTTGCGGAATCGGCGCCGCAGTTGCATTCTTGTTCATGTTCAGATTAATAATGAAAACATTCCCGACGCGTGGCCCGAAGAAAAAGTAAATTTTTGAAACACTCTCGTGTTGCAAAAATATATCAAGTTTTAACTAATGTAAATAATGTAAATGCTCACGGAAAAGCGGTGGCTTGAACGGTCTGTCCGGCGCCCGAAAGACACTGACCCATTTCGTTGCTCATGTTAACGCCCGACAGGGTCGTAATGGCACCTCCAGAATTCATATTTATCAAAGTGTTCATTTCATTGGTTGTGCTGTTCGTCACACCGCCGAGCACATTCATCGCACCTTGCTGCAGAGTTCGAGACGGTCGAGCAGAAACCTGAAACCATCCGGTCGAACACGGGATGACTGGAAGATCTCCGCGGATTGGACATCCCAATCCTCTGATTCTGCTGTCGGGATTGGCGGCCATGTAACGATTAAAAACGACAGCATTGTTCAAATTGGGTAGGCCATCTGCGCCTGCCATGGCCTTGGCAGGCATTTCAATGCCCGACATGTTCAGCATGCTCGGTTGTTGGTTGTTCATCGGTCCGTTGTTTCCAGCCTGGAAATTTTCTCGCACGGGCGGCATCGTGGAACTGGAAAGACTTGCATTGTTGTTGATGGTCTGGTTAATTGGCAGCGAAGAAAGGTTTCCGGCACCGCAATTGGTATTTGCCGCAGCAAATGCCGAGTCGGTGCGGTATGCCATGTTTTTTGAGTTTGGCATGTTGTAAGTGATGGACGCAGGAAGTCCGACGGAAATTCCGCACCGCGGAGTAAGCATGGCCTGGAAGTTGGGCGGTGCAGCAAAGATTTGTCCCTTCATGGCCGATGCCGCGTTCTGGGCATATACCGGCTGAGCCACGACAACTTTTGTAGGTCCGAAACCTTCAACCACTCCTTTGTTGTTCATCATACACGTGCACGCGAGCAACGCAACGGCTGCAAATGCGGTCAACAATTTATTTTTGTCAAAATCAAACATTTTATATTCAGCCAAGAGATTAAAATTTTTTCGTACATTTTAATTGGTCACAAGTTTCAAGTATCAAGTTTCATCTTTATTTTTTCTATTTTGTGGAATAGAAATCCAAGTTTCCAAGTTTATTTCAAATTGCGTCGACTTGGCTTTTCAGTGAACCTCGCAACGGTTTTCTTAGTTCCGTGTAGTCAAAATTGCAATCGTGCGAACGATGAGCGGAACAATACACGTTTCCACAACGACATAACCCAACAATTCGCATGCTCTGGTTCAATTTTTTTCCGCATGTCATGCAGCGTTTTCCGTTGCTGTGCTTCCTTTCGTTGCTGTGCTCAAACTCGCGGTTCGAACGGTGAGTCATCTTTTTTTTCTTTCGTTGGTGAAAAAAAATAATCGATTTTCGATCGGGGTCACGATTCCTTCGTGGGCGACGCTTCTTGTGTGGCTTGCTTCGTGGCTTGTGTGGCTGGAATGGGCCCGAGCAAGTTGCGTATGCGTTCCAGCGTCACACCGACAATATTGCATCCCTTTCCTTGAGCCGTTCCTAGCATGGAATTGGAATCGTGAAACAAAAGTGCGCCTGACGTCAGTTGAAGTTTTCGCGCACTGTCCTCATTCCGTTCGATCCACGTGGCCAACCCCTTTTCAGTGGCGTCGGTGAGAATTCCCTTGTAACATTTTCTTTCGTATTCCTTGTAAGCTTGCGTTGCTCTGTCGGCGCCCACGAACTCGCCAGTCAAATTTGTAAGATGGTCGGACGGGGTGTCTCCAGCGCAAACGGACGGAAAAGTATTGATCAAATTTTTCATCAATTTGGCCAAAACATAGTGCGTGACGCTGGAAAAAATGCCGTTGCCAATGCGCAACGACACTGGAAAATCGGTGTGAAGTTCGGGAAATTCGTCCGACGATATTCGATACGACCCCAAGGGAATTTCGCCTCGCGTTTGGTCCATTGGATGATATTTTAAACAATTGTGGGTCCACGATTCCGCTTGGACGATCTCAAGCTCGGACGGAAGGTAAAGGGATTCGATTTTCGCTTTAACGGCATTCATTATTTCGATCGGAAATTTTCCCTGTTCGTAAATTTTCCATATTTTGGCATCAAGTCCCGCCACGCGATCCAGAAGTCCGGTCTGTTTCTTATACAACTTCCGTTTGGTCAAACGAGCCGTGGAATGTTCCAATTTTTCTCGAGCTTTTTCGAGAGCATGATTTTTTTCTCGACGGATTTGAGGGTCTAGGTCTGGATTCTCGAGGGACATGTAAAGGGTGTTGATGTAACTTTTTATGTCTCCTGTTTGTTTGTCGACCGTTTCGTCAAAAAAGTGAGGATAATGTGTATTTAGAACGTACGAAACAACAATATCCTTCGCGTGACTGCTGTACAGCGCAGGCAAGGAAGTCTTGTATTTTGCCAATAAATTTTTCCGAACAAGGGAGTAAAGTATGTTTCCGTCGAGTGAAACCGCTGCTGACTTGATTTCGGGGGGGACGTCGCCCATGTTGCTCACGTTGTCTATCTGCGTCAATTCAGTTGGGATGCTGGATATTGAAAAATGTCTAAATTTCTCCAATGAATTACCCTTCATCAAAATTTTGGCCATGGCAGAATACAAACGCGTCGCTTGCTTTACGCGTCGAAGATAAGCCTTTTCATCGCGCTTGCTTAATTTGGTCAACTCATCTTGGCGAATTTTCAAACGAATCTCTTCCAAAATTTCGGAGTCAAGGCTGCTTCCCGACGCAGTCTCATACACGCCGACCGCCCTCAATTGTATTCTTCCGGTTTGAAGAAGGATTGAACGCAATTGACTATCCTCAAATTTCACCTCGAGGGCCTCTCGAAGATATTTTTTGATATTTGTTTCTGTGCCGTGTTCAATGTAGGTGTTGACTTCAGTTTTCAACTGCGATGGGTTTAGTTTGGAAATTTTTCTTTTCGCATCGTCATTCCCTACGACTGAGGCATAGATGTAATTCAATACGCTTTTCCATTCGAGGTCACCTATTATAATGTTACCGGACGAAGCTGGATTTAAACCGGCCGATGTCACGTTCATTTGATTTCTTACATTCGTTGACGCGTTTCCTTAAATTGCTTCATTGTGTCATTGTGTCATTGTGTCATTGTCCCGTGTCATGTAATTTAACTTTAGCCATCCTCTATAATAAATGGACAACAACGGTCAAATTTCCAACAATTTGCGGGAAGCAGATACTTATGTGGGACCCTACCCAGACGAAGAAAGCGACAATTTCAACTTCGATGTTTTGTTGACCAGAGAGTTTTACGACCCCGAGAAGGACGGACGACCCTTAATCCCGGGTCAACCAGATCCTCCGATGAAAAAACATCAAAAATTGCTTCAGCATTACGTAAACCCTCGAACTCTTTACAACGATCTTTTAATATTCCACGACATGGGAACGGGCAAAACGAGATCGTCCTTGGCCATCGCTTTGGCCATGAAAGAGAGAGCGGACAATTTTAGAGTGCCTAACATTTTTGTTGGACGCATATTTCTCATGCCGAACGGAAAGGAAGCAACCATAACGTCACTATCTCCCCTCAAGGCATTAATGAAAAGGACCAAGGAAATTGTTGAAATAGATCCCTCAAACGTCGCGTATCCGGGTAGCATTCAAAAAGTGTTTGTTTTGAGCTCAAGTAAAAAGGCGGGCAAAGTATTTAGGAAAGAACTGAAAAAAATGTTTCCTTCCGTTTTTAACGACCCCGATTATCCGGGAAGTGCCAGCAAATACAACAAAGTTGCCATGAAAAACTACATCACCCACATCTGGACTTACCAACAACTCAACAGATACATTGCGAAAAAAAGTAAGGCATATTTTGATAACGCCCTTTTTATTGTGGACGAAGCGCACAATCTCATACCCCAATCGGATTCGGGATCCAAATTTGAGCAATACAACAAGATCAAAACTTTGTTCAATACCCTGTCGAACCGGAAGATTGTTCTTTTGACGGGGACGCCATTGATAAACGACCCCGTTGACATTGTGCCGTTGATGCAGTTAATTTTGCCGGAGGGATCTCTGGTATGGGATAATGTGCTAACCGCCAACGGTTCCTTAAATCCCGAATTTGAGAAGGACTTTGTCAAAGAAAGCAAGGGAAAAATTAGTTACCTTAAACAATCACAAAACGTGGTCAAATCCGAAGAAGTTGGAACCACTGAAGCACCTTTTAAACATTTCAAGCTCACGAGGTTGACAATGAGCGCCTTTCAAACATTGGCTCTGCGCAATGTAAAGAACGCCGACGACGCCGCCGACTCGGACGACGCGGACGACTCGGACGACGCGGACGGAAACTCAAAAGATGACCTTGACGTGGCTGGAAACAAAAAATCTCAAGCGTCCTTAATGGTGTGGCCTGGACCGGGGGATGAACCCCTCGTCGGAGCGGAAGGATTTAAACGGTGCACGAGCAGCGATGGAACCAAGTTTACACCATCATTTCTCGCAAAAATTACGACCGACGGAAATCTTGATTTGGCCAAATTGAAAAAATACTCTTGCAAATATTCCTACCTCCTTGCAAGGTTGAAAAAGGCAAAAGGACCCATATTCGCTTACTGCAGACTGATAGTGAATGGAGGTGTGAATACGCTCGTGTTGCTTTTGATGAGGATGGGATATTCGCGATATGAGGGGCAAACCACCAATGGCAAACGTTTTCTGGTTTTTACGGGCAACAATCCGCCCAGCGATTCGACGCTTCAAACCTTTAATTCCGAGGAAAATAAGGATGGAAAGTTGTGCAAATTAATAATAGGTTCGAGGGCAGCGAGCGAAGTCTATACTTTCAAAAGTTTGGTCGAAGAAATTGTGGTAACACCCTTTTGGAACAATCTGGAAATACAGCAGGCTTTGGCCCGAGGGATCAGGCTCGATTCGCATCCGTACACTCCCGACAGAACAGTTAAAATTGTGAAATTGGCCGCGGTGCCTCGCGACAACTCGCCATCCCACGATCTCCGCATATACAAAATTGCAGAAGATCGTGATGTTTCAAACAAAAAACTTGAAGATTTAATTAAACGCAACGCGTTCGATTGTCAATTCAATAAGGAGTGGAACGTTCGAGATGGCACGTACGATAAGTCTCGAGCTTGCGATTACCGTTCGTGTGACTACGAGTGTGAAGTCCAAAAGCAAATCGACGAGGAAAATTTTGATGTCGATGATCCACAATATTCCGATTCGCTCCCGACGTGTTCAGGCGATGATCCCTGCATCGAGTCGGCCTCATGGAATTTGTATTACTCTCCCAACCTGGAAGTTCCAATTGTAAAGTACATTGGGAAAAAAAATGACTTGGTTGAATTTTCTTTGCGGGAATTGTACCTCGACGCCTTGAAGACAAATCCCCATTTGACAGTAACTTCCGTGATACAGACCCTGGCAAGACTTCAATCAAGTCGAAAAATTGTAGGATGTCGATGGGGCAGAGATTGTTATATTAACACAATTGGTGAAACGATTTACTTGACGTTCGATGTTGCAACAACAACCAGCCCCATGGACATTCTCGCAAATAAATTTTACGTATCCAACCCGGCGTTTCGACCAGCTTTGCAGTATCGCATCAAGGATCAAGTTGGACAATTCAGTCGCGGCTCATCTGAACTTGAAAACGCCCTCGCCAATAACACTCTGCTGGAGAAAAAGAGCGAAACTCGACGCGAATGGAAGCAATGCTATAACATAGCTTTCTTCAAGATGAAAACACAGGAACTACTTCTTGAAAATTCGCTGAAATATTTAGAGGGTGACCAGCTGGAGGAAATGAAACAAATACAGGCGGCGGCTCTGAAAACACATTACAAGACGGTCCTACTCACGGTCGGTGCGACCACGATCTCCGTGTTGGACTATGTTTTCGGGGGAAAGCAGGTTGGCGAATTGGGCGTCGTCCCCCCGGAGGGAAATGGAACGATGAGGATATCAAAAGATGGCATCGCTTGGACAGACGCAACGCCCGCCATGGTGTTGGAGGTCAACGCAAAAATGAAAGCCGTCGAAGACAAACTAAAAAATGACGGCAGGACATGGATGAAACAATCCTTTTTGCCGCCGTGTCAAGCTTGTATTGTGCCCCCCCCGAAGTACAACGCGTTGTTCCGGAAAATGAGGTCGAAGAAAAGCTCCGCCAAGGCGAAGAAAGGCGATGCTCGCTTTGATTTGGTGGGGAAACTTTGCTCATCTTTCACCAAAAACGAAATTATTGTTATGATATTGGACGAGTTGGACGCCCTGCGTCAAGAAAACTCTTCCTTTCACCAACGCGCGATAGATATGATGCCAACGTCCAATTCCAAACGGCCTTTATCTGGTCGTGATCAAAAGACATATGAATCGTTGGTCGATATTATATCGTCTTCGCGTGAGGCCTGGGGAAATGCCGACAACGTTGAAAGTCGAGTCTTGAATCTCATTCGAATGAACAAAGCGGCTTCTTGCAACATCTTAACAAATTTGTTGAATGCCTCAAAACGAATTGTGCCCGATAAATATTGCGGCATGGCTCCCAAAAAGAGAACAACGAAAAAATAATCTGACACCGTCGCAAAGCAGTTAAAGAGATCTGACCATAAAGGAAACAGAATGGATCTTTTTAACAATCCAATGATCAACCGAGCACGCGAGGCACTCTCAGACGAAGACAAAAAGCGCTATCAAGAAATTGGCAATGCGATGTTCAAGGATGTGGATTTCACATCGGAACGGTACGACTTGGTGGCCACCATGAAAAACGCGGCCGAATATGTTGTGTCAGCCCTCGAGTCGGGGCAACACCCATCAACTCTCGACGACGAGGAGCGAGATGTCATGGAGGAAGTTGAAGGGAAGGAATGGTATAAAAATTATGGATACTGCGACAAAGATCTGGTCGAGATCGAAACGGTCCCCCAAAATATTTACACCCTTAACGCAAGACGACTTCAAACGGAGGAAACAAAGGAAACAAAGGAAACAAAGGAAACAAAGGAAACAAAGGAAACAAAGGAAACAAAGGAAACAAAGGAAACAAAGGAACCAAAGGAAACGAAAGAAACGCTATGATTTTTATTGAGGTTTAAATAAAGATGCCACACTCAGAACCCTTTTTTTGCGTTGAGAAAGCAAGAGTTAGCACTAAAATTAAAAATGTAGTTTCGATGGCCCTGATGGCAGCCCTGGCTTATGGAATATATTGTTCTCTTCGGCAGCATGGTCATCTCGCGGGTGGACCAGTCGACATGCGCAATCAGGCCTTTGGATCAATGGCCGTCATGGCCCTCGCCATCGTTTTTGTGTACGCGGGATCATGTCCCGCCCCGAACGGTCCACCCCCAATGCATATGCCGCCACCGCTTCCGTTTCCGCCGCCGCAACAGATGCAAGAACAACCCCCGTTGCGAGCACCCCCGCCTCCGCCCCCGGGACAAACGGGACGCAGCCCACATTATCGCTAACCACCAAAATCTATCTTGTATTCGAATTGAATACAAGACAACACTATGAAAATTATTTTTGAGCGGGGAAAAAATCATGCAATGTCTTCTGAGTTTTGATGCGTTGCGCGGGAGTTAGCATTTGGGTTCGGTTGATTCTAATTTTATCGAGACGTTTGACAATTTCAGAAAAATGGAAGAATTCTTGAAGCAAGCTTTGTCTTGGCATGATTGGAAAACAAATCAAATCGTCCTTCCTAATCGATTTTAATTTACTCGTAAACATATTCAACTTCCTCGTCAACCAATTCATCCTCATCATCATCACCGCTTTCTTCCTCAACGATAACTGTTTCGTTATCATCTTCTTCATCGTTGTCTTGAATGTCCATGTTGTTTGGTGGTTCAAAATCAATCCGGTACTTGTTGCATTTTTCGATGTCCGATTCATTTAGTTCCGATACCGTGCCATCATCCTCCTCCCGACCGACAACCACCTGCGTCATGGGATCCACAACCAACCCCTTGAACACGAAATTGCCATGGGGTGATCTTTTCAAACGAATCGTGTCGGGAACTTCTCCGTCGGCATCGATTACATTGATTTTTTTCTTGCTTTTCGTGGATGATTTGGAGCGAGCCGGCGGCGGAGGATTTTCGGGTTGGATGGCAGCCGACGCGAGTCGAGCCTGCAATTCCTTCTTGTTGCCGGTCTTGTTGAGACCCTTTTGGACGCAAAGCTCCTGAAGTTCCTTTTTTTTCATCTTTGCAACGTTTCCAGACACCGCCGCGATGGTGTCTGGAGGAGGAGTGGTTGCCGGGGGTGGGGGTGGCGGTGCGATGTCATCCACCGTCGCCAGCATGGTTCGAAGATCATTCTTCGAAATCTTGTACATGGCGGAAACCTTTTCAATATAGCGTTGAATGCGAGAATCGGACCATTTGATTATGACATCGGCAACTTGAGCGGTGTTCATTTTTTGTTGTTGAGTTTTTTCCTTTTCCTTCGACAAATCGATTTTGATTTCCTTTTACATTGGTCCCATTGGTTCATGAATCTAAATCTAAACAGTAAATGACATAAATTAAATAAAGGCATGAAAACGGAATTATTTTATCCAATGATGTTGGGAGTTTCCAACATCACGGATTGTCCGTTCTGGAAACCGCTCTTTCTGGGCCTGGCCCACGGCAGAGCGCCAACCGGATGCTACGTTTCAAACTCCGGGTTTTTGACGTGTGGCATAAAAAATAAAGAATTTGCCTACAAGTTGGATGCAGACAAACCCGTCGAAGAGTTGAGGCGGGATATCACCAGACTGCTTAAAGAAAGATTGAAGTTGCTTTCTTTCGATGATAGAATCAAAAGATTGAAGAAATTTGAAGATGCGAAGCGCATTCAGAAAGAAAAGATGCTGAAATGCGGCTGGGCGGACATCCGGAAAAAGAATATCAAAGACATGCTTCTGGAAAACTATGTTATTGATTTGATGAGGAAGAAAAAGCTCGGCAAACAGCACGCGGTGAAATTATTCGCCAAGCTAACAATTGCCATAATTTTCAAACTCTTATCTCCTTGCGAAATCCTGTGCAAAAATGGAAAAATTGACGAAATTACAGGTGTATCTTCCGAGGGTGAAATTGAAGTTATTGCTGCAATGCGACTAAACGAAACGCCGAGGAAAGTAACGACCAGAAACAAAAAAGTGCGGAAAATGACGACGAGAATGCTGTGGGATAAATTTATATAATGGAGTTACGATTGGCTGGGGCGACGGGACCCAAGGACTTCCGTTAGGTTCCAAACGCTGGTTCTTGTTCCTTCGTTGAAGAAGTAAACGCGGTTGTTGCTATTTGACCAACCACATCTCCAATCTGAAAACCCCCGCGCCGCCAAATCAGCAGTGCATTGTTTTATGGTATCCCTTGTATATTTCCTCGAAGCCATGGACGAAGACGCCGAGGAAGACGAAGACGCCGAGGAAGACGAAGACGCCGAGGAAGACGAAGAATAACTTTGTCGTCCGGCTTCCAGGAATCCATAACCCAAAATCAATCCCAATGGATTCATGTGTGTCACCTGCGGGTCCGTTGATGATGAAACGAGCGACAGCGCGGGACCAATCCAACTGGTCGGTATTACATCTTTTTCTCCAAGGTGTCTTATTTTTTTGATGAGTTTGGTTTTCTCGGAATCACCCCTTTCGATTCGATTGCTACTGACTCCGTAAAATCCAAATCTTGCGGTTGAAACGTTCCGATCGTCATCATCGTCCACTTCTCTGTTCATGGCCTCCGCATTCGTCAATAGAGACGTGTTCTTGCTCACAAATCTAGCGTATTTAAGTATTGCTGCAGGAAAAACGGCATATTCCATGAGAAGTTGTTGGAAATCATTGGGTGGTTTTTTGATAGTTACTTTGGTATCTGACATGACGTAATTATCATTAACAAACTTGTTAAACTCATTGTTTGACATCTTTACTTATTTACTTATTTACTTCCTTCGTTGCCCTAAGTTAGATTGGAGCAACCGGAAACGATTCAAAGACAGATTGAAATCTCAGTCAAATAACTCTTTTCAATGCATCGAATAGCTTCATTTGACATCGGGTTTAAAAATTTCGCGTTTTGCGTGGAAGAATACGACAAGGAAGAATTGAAAAAATTCATTCACTGCGGTCACATCTTCAAATATAACGTCGATGGAACGGCCGCCGGTCAGACATTGACAAAAATCAACGAACTCAAATCCTTGGGTAAAACTTTGCATTTTAGCAACGACGACATTTCAAGGGGCGAAGCGTCGGTGACAACAACAATGCTTCAAACAATAACAGATCTGTTGGACTTCCACGGAGATCTCCTTGACACGTGTTGCCAGTTTGTCGTGGAAAAACAAATGTCATTCGGAAAAATGTGCAATCCAAAGGCGGTGCGCCTGGGACATCATTTGCAATCGGCGTTGATAATCCGCTACGGCAACCTCACTCCCGTCATAGAATTTCCCGCATATCACAAAACGCAATTGTTGGGGGCTTCAAAAGAAAGAAAGATAGGACGAGGAGGAAAAGTGAAATATAAATCTGTTGGTTACGGTGCGAGAAAAAAATGGTCAGTCGAAACGGCCATTGAATGTCTCGCCATTCGAGGAGACTTCGAAACAATTGACGATTTGATGTTATTGAAAAAACGAGATGACGTTTGCGACTGCATTCTCCAATCGATAGCTTATATCATATCTCTCGCTAATAAATGTTGAAATAAATGACTTCTTTGCTCCACGCCAGACCATTAGAGTTGAACAAAGAATCAAATCCTGCGAATGCGGATGCAACCATGCGAGCGTTGGAACATACGAAATTGCAATCCGATATTTTGCCCATCATAAAATCTTTCCTATTTTTCACGCCGGAAGAATGGCTTGCGAGGAAAAGTTGGATTGAAGTGATTAAGACGTTGCGTAATTCAGTCCGAATTCAAATTAATCGTTACGGTTGTGGTCACTGGATTTTCTATTTTAACAAAAGCAACCACGGCGCCGCCCTCCAAAACGAAGAAGAACATTTGCAACTCCAAATGATTCACTGTTTAAAATGCGGCGGTTACGATCATCCTTGGCGAGGAGTCACGTGTGAAAAAGTGAGATGTCTGTGTGAGCCATCGTACGCATCCTCATCGCAAAGATGGTAAAGTGCAATGAAACAATGAAACAATTAACCAGCGTCCGACACTTTGCGAAACAAAATCGTTCCTCGTCGAGAGAAGGGAAACACGGAACATCAAAGAAGATGGGAATCAAGAATCTATCAAAATTTATTCGCACCCATTACAAATCTTCCGCCGCCAAACTTGACCTCAAGTCGTTGCGTTTCAAAAAAATAGCAATCGACACGAGCATCTTCATGTGCAAATTCAAAGCAACGGCGGGAGACGATTGGCTTGTGTCATTTGTTTCAATGATTTGTTCCTTTAGAAAATTGGACATTCATCCAATTTTTGTGTTCGACAACGGCGCTCCTCCCGAAAAAAGCGTCGAACGACAGAAAAGAGATGATGCCAAACGGAAACAGCGCGAACGAATCCAAAAGTTTGAACAAGCAATTGAAAAGTACCACGATTCTCACCATCCCTGCGATTTTTTACAGAAGGAATACGACGCAGAAATGAAACGGGACGGCGGCGCCAGTCTTTTAAGGCGCGACATATTTCGAATCGATGTCATGGAAGACAAATTGAGGCGATTGAAAAAACACATGTTTTCGATCAAACCCAAAGATTTCGAGACGCTGAGAAATCTTTTGGATTTGTTGGGAATCCCTTGGATAATGGCCGATTTAGAGGCCGAGAAAACGTGCGTAAATTTAATTCACCATGGGCTAGCCTCCGCCGTAATGAGCGAGGACACAGATTGTCTGCCCTACAAGGCACCATTATTTCTTTCAAAGATCAATCTGCGAACCATGACCGCTGAAGGAATCCGGTTCGAAACATTGTTGGAGAATCTGGAGTTTGAATCGGATCAATTCATAGATTTTTGTATAATGTGCGGAACGGATTACAACGACAACATTCCGAGGATAGGCGTATCCAAGGCTTTTGACTTGATGCGAAAATACCAATCAATAGACAATTTGCCCTTGGATGAATCCAAGGTTAGAATCTTAAATCACAAGGCATCACGTCGCTTGTTCAAAACGTTCAAGCCCCTCCCGCCAGACAAAATTGCGAAAATTCGTTTTTGCAGAGGGATGCCCCAATCCATTGAGGTCGCAGCATTTTTGTTCAAGCACAATTTGCCTGATATGACACGGGAAATCGAAGATGCGTTCGGGCGACGAAAATTTTCTCTCGTGTGACCAATCCTTTATGTAACAGTGTAACAATGTAACAATGTAACAATGCAATAAAATTTAAAACCCTTCTTGGAAGGTTTTAAATTGAACGAGGGAAGCCAACAAATAAATCACGAAAACAATCTTTTAATCACTTCGTGTTTTTCGCGCAACTTCTTCACCTCATCGTCTTTTTCCCTCAATTGAACTTTCTTTTCCCCCAATTCTTCGCGAACCGCTCGAAGTTGATTTTCCAACGTTACAATGTAATTTCCAACGTCCCGTAGCAAAGTTAAGCCCTCTCCGTCGATTTCTCGCGTCTCGGCGACCTCGGCGACCTCGGCGACCTTGCGATCTGTCCCGTTGTTTTTCGCCTCGCTCGAAGGTTCATTTGGAGCCTTCTCTGCAGCGTCTGCCATGTCTGAGTTCCCGGCCGGGGACTCGGGTGCCGGTTCCTCGGCGCTTGCCATGTCTTCCGAATCGGAATCATCATCTTCCACCAACGTGGGATCCATTTTGAAGTTCCACTGCTCGCACAACTCCAATGTTAATTCGTCTGCACTCACAAGTTTATTTTCTTCGTCCAAGCGTCCAATAACCAGTTTGTCTTTCTTCGATTTGAAAACCAAACGCGAGTCGGGGTGCCACATTGCGTCGTGTTTGGCTAATTTTTTAAGCAGCACCCTTTTCTTCTTGATTGTTGATTTGGATCCTGACATTGTTGCTTATTTTTATCCAGACTTTTTGTCTTTAAGCATCGGCGACAAGTATTTGTCGAAAATCAGAAGACCGTCGTTGTTCCACCCATACGAACGTCGATTTTCATGATCCAAGTGTATTAAATAACACTCTTCAAATGAACCGTTGAGCAGCGAATTGTCAGTCCCACCCATTACGGCTTTCTGGTAATCTTCAGCCGAATGAGACTGCCCATTTCGGTGATCATTCTTCAAAAAGACATCTTCTATGACTACGGTCCCACGAGGATTTAAATGATTGACGGCTATTTTGAGGAAGTTTACTTGGTCCTTGAAAAAATGTGTCGAGTCATCAATCAGTATGTCAAACGGGCCGTTTTTTGATAGAGACTTTTCTATTGTTTCTGCATTCCTGATATCCATGTAATCGACATTGATTTGGTCATTTTCTCCGAACATCCCGACGGCTTTGTTCAGATAGAATGGATCGTTGTCCCACCCCGTGATGGTGGCATTGGGGAAAAACTCATTCCACATAAGCAAACTTCCACCGTCCATAATACCAACTTCACCAATGTTGAGATATTCCTGCCGACGGTTTGCAAATAAATCATTGTAGAAAATTGAATAGGGGTGGGAATGACCCTTTCGTCTTATTGCACACTTGTCGGTGTCATATTTTTGGGCGATGGAACACAATTCAGTGGAACGGTTGGAATAATTTTTAGTAAAAAAATTGATGTTCATGCCTCGATTTCATTGGTTGTAGGTTGTCAATAGTTTAAATGATCATTGATATGTAGACCACGACCGTGAAGACGATTGAATGAAGCGCCAATCCTTTCACCGATGGGCATCCCGATCGATCCGATGTTGAGAATCCGATGTGCGAACACAGAGAATTAGTAAAGCGATACATCAGAGGATTGGATATTGCAAAAAAAAGTATTCCCGACACAATTGAAATAAGAAGTTTGTTGGACTCAGCCTTGGAAACGCAATATACCAACATTGCAATTAAGGCCAATAACCCAGCTTGATCCCATGTTATTGTCATTTATATAATAAATCATAATGTCATATTGTCATATCGTGCTTGTTGCATTCGACCGAAACGAAATCGATTTGATCTAAACGGATGCACCATCGTCAACAACAATGAACTCTGCCATCAAAAGCAATTCTTCTACAACTTCGGTTCCGTCTACCACGTCGGGTACTTCGGTCAAGTCAGCAGTCGGCGGATTCCGTCGCAACAATCGCCCCTCGCAGTCGGGAAAAAATGGTCGTCGTGTGATGAAAGAACGCCGTCCCCGAGCAAATTTCTCAACTCTCAAGGGGAATTTCAAACTCTATGATGACCACAAGGGTCTCAAACTTTACAGCGAACCCCACCCGACCGGTCTCAAGGGTGTCGTCTTCTCGGGCAACACGTGTGTCATGAATGCTTTTCCCAGGGTCTCCAATGTCACCCAATCGACCATTTCTTCTCGGTTCACGGATGAATTGGTTGCCAAAGGCAGATTCTTCGAACACCAAGAAGGTGCCCTCGTTAGAGTTTATTTCGCCGAAAATGATTGGAGAATTTCCACACAGCGCAAAATTGACGCATTCATGTCTCGCTGGTCTTCCAGACATTCCTTTGGAGAAAATTGGGTCGAAGCGATTATATCCGAACAAGTGGTCAATGAGAAATATGCGTCCAGGGTCGGCGAAGATGGGTCGCCAGCCGGAAGACTTTTCAAAACTCTCGATGTCAAGAATCAGTATTTATTTATTGTCCGCAACACGCGGGACAATAGAATCGTATGCAAGGCGCCCGAACGACCCACCCTTTACCACATCGGCACATTCAAGGACGGAAAATTGGACATCGATGATGACATTGATGTGGCAAAACCAACCGAACACGCTTTCAAGTCCGTGGAGGAACTCGAGCGCGCCGTTGCCGCCCTTGACTGCAAAATCAAAAGCGGATTCACCGCCGTGTTGCCCAACAACAAATGGTACAAAATTCAAAGCACTGATTACATTAACCTCGAAACGGTGCGCGGCAATGAACCAAGTCTCAAATTCAGATACCTTCAACTCAGATTGGAACCCGAAAAGGTCGATGCCCTATACGAACTGTACCCTCTGCACGCCCACGTTTTCAATGAGTATGAAGACACTTTGTTTGATATTGCTAGACACATTCACACGGCCTACGTAAATAGATTCATCAGACGCGAATATGTTTCACTCGAACGGGAATTCTTCGGGGTCATGCGCATCTGTCACGAATGGCACAAGGAAGATCGACAATACAACAGAGTTGATCTTGACAAGGTCATTGAAGTCATGAACACTCGCCATGACCACGTCCTCAACAAAATGATACGGATGTTCAAAAAGCTCAAGGCAGAGGAGGGGGCGCAGAACGGTGAAGGAGACAAAGATTGAGAAGAATGGAACATAATTATCATGGGGTGACGCGCGGGCAGCGAGTTTTTAATCAGGGGGTTTTAACATATAAAAATAGACATTGACTATTTTTATTATTTTCCTTTATCCGTCGTTCGATTGTTCTCCAAATTTTTTTTTTATGGTCATAATAAAGATGTCTTATTCTATATCTAACACTGCATCCGTTCCCGGATTATCAGCGTCGACTCAATCTTCCTTGGCTCAGGGTTTGGCCAACAACACCAGAGTTATTGCTCCTCCGGCCTCAACGGAACAGCAAAGTGTCGCCGCCACGGCTCGCGTCCGCCAAGGAATTGACGGTCGCGATTTGGCTGCCATGGCCCTCGGGACTTCCCTCACCGTCAACTCGGACGCTCTGATAAATATCCAACTCCGCAATCCCGTAGCCACCACTTTTGTCGGTGGCGGAAATATTATCAGGTTTAACAACGCCTCAGTCACCCAAGAAACCGGCCTAACCGGCACTGCCAATCTCCCAGGTGGCGAGACGGCGGGCTTCGGCGCCGCCGGCACTGCCGGGGAGCAATGGGCAGCCGATTTCACAGAGGTCGTGGCCGGCACCATCGTGACGACACCGGGTGTCTTCGCAGCTTCCACCATCCTTAACCGAAATATATGGGATCCGGCCATGCAGTTTAGTGTTGCTGCTGCTGCTGGTGGATCAACATACAAAGTCACCACTGCCAATCAAGTCGACGGAATTGATTATGTCAATGTCCAGCGGGGCACCACCGCGGTTGGTGGTGGCGCCGCCACTGATACTATTACTTCAGGTACATATACCGCGGGCGCAGGTGCTCAAGCAACCGTGCCCGTTACTGGTGGCGCCGCAGCTTACCTGGGAAGAAATGTTCTGGGTCTAACTCTCACCGCCGCCGTTGGTGGCGCTACAGTCGACTTTACGGACGCGAATGGCGTTGCCATCGGCAACCAAATAACTTTAGCGAACACGGACCCCACTACGTTTAATGTGGCCCCCTTGGGATTCTTCATGAGTGCCAACGACGCAGCAGGCAACACAATAACAATGGCAAACGCAGCCGGAACCGTGTCAATCACCGTCGCCACCCAAAATTTGACGTCGATTATATTGATAATGGGTGCTCGATTTGCCGTGTCCGATGCCCAAGGAAACGATGTGGCCCCGTCGGCACCGCTGGTCGGGGCTGAAATCACCTTCCTGAATAATCAGGCGGCGACTGCTCACTATTTAGATTTCGGTTTGGACACGGCTGCCAACGCCCGGGAGTTGCATGACTACATTTTCGGAAACAGTCACAATCGCACCGAAAGCAAAAGTCAGCTGCTGTCCTTGAGTCAGCTGTCTGCCAACAGCAACGTTGATCTCTTTGTGGGCACGTCTACTCAGAATCCCACCACGGGCGTGATTTCTCCGGCAGCGGCTGACTCTGCTGGAACTCATGTTGTTTTCCTCACGGACCTTAATCAGGCGATTGTGGCGAGCGATGGGACCGGCAACGGTCGAAACGCCAATGTCCAAGTAATAGACGACCAAGAGACTTCCATGTTTGAAGTGAAGCTCCTAGCCGAATGGCTAACGGACGATAGCACGACGGCGGGCGCAGCCCAGGGCACTTTCCCTCGGATGCAATTCACTCGGGTTCAAGCCGGAATGGTTCCTGCCGCCTAAGGAGCCTAAAGGCAAACCAAACGTAACCAAACGTAACCAAAATGGAAGCATCGATTTAAACAATTGTTCTTCTAACACAAAATGTTAGAAGAAATACTACAAGAGTTCTTTGAACCCACCAGTCTGATGACAGCGGCAACCTTCCTTCTCCTCCCGTGTTGTTCGTATGCGGCGGCGACGACGGATTGGATGCTGGTGGCAAACGACTTTTCGCGTTGGATGATGGACAATGACGTGCGCTATGTTAACCCGACCGAAAGAAATGCGCGTTATGAGTTGTGGAACGGAAGACAAAAAAAAGTGATCTCTCACAATGCGGGAAATTCATCGTGGGAAGCTTCGGTCAATTCTTTTTCTGATCGGTCGGCGGCTGAGCTGAAATCCCGAAATGGTTACATTGGTTCCATCGGTGACAAGAAAAAGGAACGCGTTGATTCAATAGACTGGAGAATGCACGGCATCGTAAACAAAATCAAAAACCAGGAGCAGTGCGGAAGTTGCTGGGCATTTTCCGCGATTGCCAGTCTCGAAGGGCAGTATGCATTGCACCATAATCTGACATCATTTTCCGAGCAGGATTTGGTGGATTGTGTGAAAAATGTCGATTCGCGCGTGGGTCCGTGTTGCGATGGATGTGAGGGTGGTTTAATGAGCGCCGCTTTCGCTTATCTCATGGGAAACCAAAAGGGCGGTGACGATCTGGAAACAAATTATCCCTATTTGGCATTGGACGGTTCTTGTTCTTGGTCTGGGGATGGTCCCAGTCTGAGTAAAATAATTCGACAGATCAATTTGCCGCTCGGTTCGCAATCGGCCCTAGAAGAGGCAGTTTCGACCGTTGGGCCCATCTCGGTTGGAGTGGATGCAAATGACGATTGGCAAATGTATTCCGATGGTGTCTATATTCCTGATCCTGATAATGGGGGGTGCTCATCGGACCCCGCCGATTTAGATCACGGCGTGGCGGTGGTGGGATACAATACCGATACGTTTGACGTTGGTCATGCCAATAAGACCCTTAGTTATTGGATCATTCGCAACTCATGGGGAACAGATTGGGGAATCGACGGATACATGTATCTTTCGAAAGATGCTCACAATGCATGCGGCGTCGCAAATTATGCGACTTATCCCGTTGTGGCGACGTCGGACGGATTGTCGGAAGAAAATCAATGTCTCAATTCCCATTCCCAATGCCCCCAGGAAGTGTGTTACACCAGTTGTCCGTGTGCTTGTTTTCTCGCTTCAAATTCATCACCGTGCGACTGTTCTGCGGCCACATGCACGTGTTGACGTAATGTGACGTAATGTGACGTGATTTTTACATTTCAATCATTCGAAATTGATTGAAATCTTGATTGTGCCTCAACAAACCACAGAATGGCCCTTCGCCTTTACGTCATGAATCATTGGTTGTCATTTCCAACCTCCGAATATGGAGGACAACATGTGGTCATGGCACAGACGGACGATGAGTGCGTATATTTGTGTTCTCGCGCTAATACTGGTTATTTTAATTTGCCTCATGAACAGACGACGCCTGAAATCCGCGCCGAACTCCGCGAGGGATTGGACCGACAGTCTGGGAGAGGGACCCATGATGCTTTGATCAGCGCCGTTGCAACAGCGTGGAAAATCGATCTGCCCGAACGGAGACTCGACTCATCGGACGGAAACTTCTATTCGAAACAAGCATTTTTTGATCACTATGGAAGCACACAGAAGTGGGAAGTCTCAGCCGTGGAACGCGGACGAATCATTTCATCTTTCACCACCTAATTCTCAAAATTGTCAAAATTGTCAAGGGGATTCCTCATCTCCCAGCGGACCGTTGACGACTTCCGTGTTTTTCAAGATAAGCCTTTTCGAACTCCAAATAACACACATCTTCATCACCGCACAAGGGATGTCCAATGGTGTATGCGGGAATGGAACCTCTCGGATCTTCCTTGACGTTTGGATCGTTGGTGAATTTTTGTTTGTTTTGCACCCTCTTGCTCATGGAAACTACAAACTTGGCGATTTCATCTCGATCATGAGATCCGGCGTAACGCATGAATGGTCGCCCATTGAAATACAGAATAATCAAGGGAACATATTTAATTTCTGTCACCGTTTGTTTGCTTAATCTAATGCAGGCCATATTTGTACCCACATTCAACAGACCAAATTGACACCCCCCGACAGAACCGGGCATTGATTTGAAAATGGGAATGAGATTTTTGCAATGTTGACACTGGTTGGAATAGAAAAGGATGAGTGAAAATCCTGGAATCGTATTGCACAGAATTTTTCCCTTCGTTCCGTTCTGCACGTTGAAATCGTCTGATGTTAGGAATAGCAAGCCGGACATTTTGTTTGTTGTAATGTCGTTTTTCGTTTAAATGTCCATAAAAAAATCTGATCTGTAATAAATGAGTTGTCCCCTCAAAGCACAATATCCAGCATCCTTTAGCATTAAACAAAACCAGTCGCCGCAGTATACCGTGGTGGCGGCTTACGGAGGAGCCGGCTATTCCTCAACGTCAGACAAGAACGCCCTGAACTCTCAATCGGCCCACGCGGGTTATAGAACCCTGGGAAATTACATGAATGGCGGCAATTGCTGCCAACCTTTCATTGCCAAACTCTGCGGTTCCAACTGCGGAAAGTAAAATCTCGGTCGCATTTCCAAAACTCGCAAGACTTGCAAGACTTGCAAGACTTGCAAGTAAGTTTTGGAAATAATGAAATAATGTCAACAAAAAGTAAAGAGATGTACAAAAACCTAACGGAACTGAAAAGAGAATTGCCACCCCACAATGGATGTCCTCAACAAAGCATCGACTGGAAGAACCTGCGAGCCGCCACCAACCCATCCCAATTCGGGCCTGCCTTTTGGTTCACGCTGCACAATTCATCCTTGAACTATCCCATGCAACCGTCCCGCATTGCGCAAAAAACAATGAAAAGTTTCATTGAGGCACTGCCAATGCTTTTGCCCTGCAAAAACTGTTCCAAACACGCATTGGAATTTTTGGCGCGCAGCTCGATCGATCAAGCGGTCCAGAATCGTCAATCTTTATTTTATTTCTTCTGGAGATTTCACAATCATGTCAACGAGCGTTTGGGTAAACCGCACCTTCCGTTTCTCACAACCATCCGAATGTATAATCAAAGTTAAAAAGGTTTAACGAAGAGTTGTCAGGACGGGTCCTCCACACGCTCCGCTGGCTCTAATATTTACCCCCGCTTCCAACGGTAATTTTCCGGCTGCAAACGCGATGTTTGGCTTTCCACACTTTATTGATCCGACCGCCTCAGCCGCCAACACGGGAAGCGTGCTTTTGCCGGCGAATCCTCCCCGAACGGTACGTTCGGGCAAAGTGTAGGTGGTTGTCCGAGGTATATCAACTTTTGCCATGGCAGTTCCGGCCCACGTGGACATCGGAATATTTCTCAACCTCGATTTCTCTTTGTTTTCTAGACGACGTTTGTAAATATTGGCCGATTTGGTGTAACCCACGTCAACCGGCTTGCGACAACCTTGCTGAATGAATGGCCTCAGATTCATTTTGCCCTTGGTCGCTTTGTACCTTGCCGTTTGACTCGGGTTGGTGTGGCCGCTTTGACCGTCCAACAATAATTTTTCAATAACTGCATGTTTCATATCTTGAGCCGGCACCGCATTGCTCATTCTCAACCGACGTTTATTGGTGTAAGCATCCACGGTTATAACCGCCCGCTTGACTGCTTTTGCTTCGGATGCCGAACAGGCGGTGCGCAATTTTTTGGTGAAATCGGCAAAGCCTGGCATGGAGAAAGCGCGGGTTGTGGGCCGAGCTTGACGCGAAAGGGGCAACAATTGTTGCTGAGTTAAAACGGGCGGACGAAATGCGCCCCCCTGCATAATTTTGTAAGGGAGAGAAGCCATCGTTGAGCCGGTTCGTCGCATTGCGCCGCCGACCTGTTGGACAACGGGAGCTCCATTGGAATCAAAACCCGTTTGAATTGTGTCTCGAACAGGGTCGGCCGAATGAAGGTGGGTGGTTTGGCCGCCGCACGTCCCAATGTTATCATACATTACGCTGACCATGGGATTCGTCCCCCTGGCAAAAACTCGAATGGCTTCTGCCGCTCTATCCGTTGACGCATCAATATCCGTTGCCAAGAAACTCGTTTGACCAACCTTGTTTTTGCGGCGGGTGTGAATTCCTTTGGGAGGATCCTTAAGGATGTTCATGTTTGTTCCCCATCCCTCAACCGAAGGCAGAGTTGATTTCCCGTAATTGGTTAATCCAGAATACGTTATTGACATCTTTATTACTGCGCCGGAATTTTAATTTTCAAACGCCCGGTCTCTCCGATATATTTGTAAAGAAAAGTAAAGTAAAGAAAGAAGCAGATGAGTTTTCTTTACATTGTAATGGCTTTGAGATTTATTTTGAATAACAGAGACTTATTTTCTTACTCGGCACGTTTTATTCGTTTTTTCTTCTCCGGTCTGTGGGCCACAAAAATGGTTATGGAAGCCACAATACAGACGATTCCCATGGCCAACGACTGGATCGAAATTAAAAAAATAGAAGGAATAGAAGGAACCGAAGGAACCAAGGGAACCGAAGGAATTGATGTTTAACTCCATGAAAGATAACGAAATATTAGTATTTCCGTCCGGCCATTAACGTGGGCGGCGGAATTTTGCAAGATCTTTGTATTTCTTGACAACGAGGGGACAAAAAATTTGTTCGGGTGCAGGCGGGGTATTCAAACATCATCTCGTTCTGACACCGACCGACGACATTTTGTGCCACGACGGAGGGGAAAAACGATGAGATGACGAATGACAGGGCGAGGGCAACCATCGCCAATGTTAAAAGGGGGGTGTTAATCATCCTTCTGTTTTATTACATTAGTTACATTAGTTACATTAGTTACATTAGTTACATTAGTTACATCGTCAACAATATTGACTTTACATAAAACAGAAGGATGATCAGATCTCAATTAGAACGCACAATGGCATTTTTCCTTGTTTGCATTCCCGTGAGAATGCTGGCCGCTTGGTGGAGTTATAAATATCCAAGGTCCAAATCGAGCGCCGTTCTGGCAGTGGGTTATGGAGTTGCAGGCGTGGCGATGATCTATTTCTTTTTGACCAATTCAAGACTTGCTGCTCGGGAAGCGGGGGGAAACACCTGGTGGAATGGGGTCCGACCGTTGTTCGGTGCTTTATATTTGCTTTTTGCAATATACACTGCCAAAGGTTACCGGCAAAGTTACAAATTTTTGGTGGCGGAAATAATTCTGGGATTGGTCGTGTGGTATTCGCATAGCCAATGTCCATCCGTGCAATTTACTCCGACGGGAGAAAGTCAATTGGTGCATGAAGCTCACAAGGCGCAATATCGCAATTTGAGCAACCCCGTAACACAGATAACGAGCGAAGGGCGTCGGCGAGCCGTGATGTTTGTGACGCCCGTCATTATCATTGTTGCCCTAATCTTTGTGCATCTTGAAAAATAGTGGTGTCACAAACATCCCTTGTCAACGTCGACCGCGCGGGGGAGGGGATCGAATGACTCGACGCTTTTTTGCGGTGGTGGGGTCAGATGATGTCAGGGCATGTTTGCAAATGATCAAACCCAAATTGTATAACAACTGTTGAAGGAAAACAAGCTGTCCCTTGTCCAGCTCTTTCAAAATGGCAATGTCTTCGAGATGGGTCATGATCGTGTCGTTGAATTCCCGAGGACCTTCTATATTCACCAGCCAGGTCAAGAACACCTCTTCGGGAACAAACGAAAATGCTGTGGCGTAATGATTCATTGCTTCATCATCCACCAGGATTTTGTCAAAGATTTCCAACATACATGAATTTCCATCACTTAAACCCTTTCTCAAGGACCGTTTTAATTTGTTAGTAAGTTCCGAATATGCATACACAATTTTGACGTTGTGCTTTACATTTTTAACATTCAGGGAAATCGTCATTTGGTGTGTCGTGTTTACATTTTTAAGTCTTTTCGCAAGTCGTCCGGGCCAATTTTTCCATGTTTAATTTTTTCCATGTTTAATTGTTTAATTGTTTAATTTGATTAAAATTAAAGCAAGAAACATGGAAAAACTCATGGCTGCCGGTCACACGACTTACATTTATTACAAATTTCGCCCGAACAATTTTACTCGATCGGAGCTCAAATTTATTCGATCCACCCTCATAGATCCAAGAGGGTGGAGTCGGAAAGGTTACAAGTTTGTGCAGAGGAGAGGTCGGTTCAAAGTCGATGTCGAATTTGAAATGGCATCGCCTGATGAAATTGAGCGACGTTACGGTCGACGTTTGAGAAATTTTAGCGTCTGCGAGAGTAGGGCAAAAGGATCCCTGATTGTCATTAACTCAAGGAATTGGAAAAAGGGAAGGAAAAAATATAAACAATACGTTGTCAATCACGAAATGGGGCATGCCATTGGGAAAGAACACAAACGGATGAACCCCAACAAAACAACATCGACATTACAACGGTGCAATGTCATGACGGTTCAGACCAACGGGTCTCCAAATTCTTTGCATTCTTTACATTCTTTACATTCTTTACATTCATTGCGTCCTCGAAATTGCATTCTCAATCCGTGGACGTGATGACGGTCGCAGTCACCCCATCGCCTCTGCACCGTCGGCCAAAATTTGATTCTTGTTTTTAATGAAAATCGAAATTTTGCCCAGATCCCCAACCCTCGACGAAAATAGTAGAGGCAGTCCGGCTGCTGTGTGTATGTGCACGAAATTGCTGAGATTGGCCAATTTTGTGATTTTGAGTAATTGTTCAGACTGAAAGGTTTGATCGAATAACTGGCCCGCGGATGGCTCTTCCTCGTCGAGGGCTCCCACTTCAATGGTTCTTTTCAAAATTCCGCCGCTGTCAACTCCAAATTCCAGTTTGTTTCCTTGCGATTTGATCCTGATGGTTTTTCCTATCGCCAAAATATCTTTTGATATCTTTTGGAATTCAGCCGATGGAATTATTACCGAGGAATCATAACCGGATGGTACATCCACCAGAATATTTTGAACTCGTTGAACTTTCATATAGGATGTCGTGATGCGATTATTCTCCTTTGGAATGACCTGAATGGCCAATTCATTTGGATTGGCCCTCAAAATATACAGACAAATGGAGTCTTTTTTCTTTATGGATTTCATCATTTTGTGGAGGTGGGTCAGAGTCAATCCCACAAACATTGAATCGGAGTTTTGAAAATCATATTTGAACAAATTGAAGTTTTCCGCTTCCATCTGCAGATCAATGAGGGTTCGTCGATTGGCGTCCATCTGGCGCAGGTAAATTCCCTCGGGTTTCAGCTGAAAGCATGCCGTCTTCAAGTTTGATTGTAATATTTCGGAAAGAACCTTAAACAGATGGGCTCCGTGGGATTTCGCGCGAAACACATATTCTCCCACTCCTCGCGAATCATTTTGCTGGCTCCTCGGCGTCGTGTCTTGCGGCTTCGTGCCTCGAGGCTTGCTTCCAGGTTTGCTTCTAGGCTTGCTTCTTGGCTTGCTCTTGTTTTCCATGCGATTTATAGAAAAATGTGGTTATGTTTAAGTTGCTTTCAATAAATGGCCAATAATTTTGTAAATGTTGAATCAGTAGAAGTGAAGTATTTCGACACGTTGCCCGTGGTCGTTCGGAAAGTGCAAGCTCTGGGTTATGATGCCGAAACTGCCCGAAGAGCCGCTCTCGATATTTATTCCAAGGGTGTCGGTCGGCGGGGTGCTCAGGTTCCGTGGCACGGAATTGGAGAATTCCCAGCCAACGTGGTTCCCGTTCAAGCGCTTCAAAGCGACATTGACGCGAGGGAAACTTACATTGAAGAGAATCTTCCACCGGTTGAAGAAGTTGACGATGACAATATAAAAAAAATAATCAATGCTGTCACGTTCACCTTTTCTTCCAATCGAACAAGCAGAGAGTTATTTGAAGCGATTCAGTTGAGTTCCACCGTCCCCTTTGCATGTTTCAAGGACAGGGTGAGAATAAATACGTCGTCCTCCTTCCTTGCCGCCGCCGCGTTCAAACAATTGCCTCACGGTCAATGCATTTGTTCTCAAAAACACATTGGGGCGTCCCTTAATGATAACATACGAATAAAGATTTCCCGCCGGGAACCCCGTTATATGTTCAGAGGGCCATCTCTAAACGCCGAAGAATTTTACGCCCATGCTGTGATCAAAGTCAATTCCGATAGCGGAACTTGCGATGTTTTGGTCCGGATCGAGACGCCAGCCGAAAAAGAGTGGTACTCTCAATCGCTGCGAGAGGCGATCGGCTCCCAGATTATTAAAGTGCAACAAACCAATTTGAGCATGACCTACGATTTTCCGGACATTCAAAGTTTCAACTCGGCCATCATGGATGATTTGATCATGAATAACCTCCTAGTTTCTAAACTTTACAGGGTAAATGATAGAAAAAGTGCAACTTCCAGATCAACTTCCAACTACAGATTGTATTCCAGGGATGAGAAAACGAGAACCTCCGTTGGTCCTTCCTTTAGCATTTCTCTTAATCCCGGCGGAGGGCTCTCCGTAAATCTCACAGCCCTCACGAGGGCTGTGATCAAACCTCACATAAAACTCATATCTGCCACGTTGTTGATCTATCAAAAGTACGAACGGGAAATAAAGGAGCAGTACGATGCTCTCTTGCTCCGGCCGAAGATTAAGCCCTACAACCTCGCCGTTCAATCGGTGTCCGATAAAAAAAGGGGGAAAGAAATTGAAGAAAAGTTCGTTGTCAAAAATTCGGCCAGCTCGTTGGTAAGAGCCGAAATGGTGGGGAAAACGGTCCCCGTCGCCATGCAACAAACATGGGTGGCCTCTCAAAAGGCTCTCAATAAATTTATCAAATCCAACAGACGCATGGACGCCAATGATTGGGGAATGGCTCTTGCCGACGAATTTAATGTTGAAATTATTATTTTCACCAACGAAGGAATAAAAGTGCCAAACGGGAAGGAAGGATTGTATTTTCCTCCTCCCTTGGAAGACTATGCTCTCTTGTACGAAAATGACGACGGAACCATGAATCTGTTGGCCAAGTTGGAGGACTTGATGAAAATAGACAAAAACAGAAATGTATTGTCTTCGGTCACCAAACTCAAACCGGGGAAATTGGGACGTCTTCCCGCTTTCATGGATATATTCAACGGACAAGTGGTGCGAGTCGGCGTGGCGGGTCCCTCTATTCCCTTCAAGGATGTTGCTGACGTTTCAACCGTCGCCGATATTGATGACCCCGACCCCATTCTTCATTGTTTGGCGGCGGGGGATAATGATAACCTTTTTGTGGCGGCAACCGATCCCATTGCCAAAATCGCAGCCAAAGCAAGAGATGCTGCTTATGAATGGAGGAACGGAACAAAACAAACAAATCACCGAAAGAGAATCTCTGGCTGCGCCGACGGTCTCACCATTGTTGATCAATTTATTGGTAAGAATGGGAAATTGAGAGGTTTTGGAATGCGTCTGAAGAATGGACAAATCGTTGATGTTCTAGCATTGCAACCCGTTTTCCCTCTCTATGAAACCAAATTAAGACCGACTGACGCTCCCTTGAGGAGAATGTCAAGAGCCGCCATTAAGGACACCATACATTCAAAACTCATTTCGAACGCGTCGAACGCGTCGTCTGACGGAGTGCGATTCAAAAAATGCAATACGCCGTGTTTGGCGCTCGTCGAATCAAAAATTGCCGATCCCTTTCGCATTTACAACAAATACAAGAGAGATTTTGGCCTTTTGTTGCAGATCATATTGCATAAATTTTCAGCGTCCTTGAACGAAGACCAATATGGAAATATCGATTCGCGATTGATCGATGAATTCATTATGCAAAATGTGGAAGAAACAAATAACACTCAGCGGGACTACAAAGAAAAAATGGATCTCAATTTCACATACGGCAAAATCAAAGTGCCAAGGGGATCGGCAAAATCAATAGCCTTTTTCTTGAAAAAATATTCCCAGGACTCCCTCTTTATCCAATCATTCAAACGATGTCAATATGCCGTCAACTTTTTTGACGATGAATCGCGGATTTCGCGTCACACTGTTAACATATCTTGCAATCACAACTCCGCGTGGGCTGATCAAACTTTGGAAAAAGACCCGTTGTATTATGACAAACCGACCCGTTCGGCATCAAAATACTGGCTTTACATAGAACCCACGAAAACGGTATGGAGAATGAAAAACGTCGCCAACTACAAACAAGCTACTAAATTGGCGGGAAACAACGCAACGCTTATTACTTTCCAGAACGATCGATACGAGTTATATAACAACTCCTTGCAAACCTCGTCCTCCATTATTTTGGGTTTCAATACAAAGAAAGGGAGTCGCTTCTGTGTCGGAAATTATGGAATGAAATGCAAAAGCGTCAAATTCGTTAGATCGCGCGACGACGCGGACGACACCGAGGACGACACCGAGGACGAAACCGAAGACGATGCCGACATCTCGGACAATGACAACGCAAACGACGGGGTTGACAACATAATGTCACTATATTATTCTCTTTACGACAGCGATGATGAGGGTATCGCGGACAAGGGAAAAGGCAAGGGCAAGGGCAAGGGAAAAGGCAAGGGAAAAGGCAAGGGCAAGGGAAAAGGCAAGGGCAAGGGCAAAGGACAGGATGGGGTTGAAAATATAATTTCGCAATATTATTCTTAATTTTACTTAATTTTAAAGAAACACTCTTTAAAATTTTAATATTTTAGGCGTGATCGCGCCTCTTGGCGAAACTCCTGTAAAATTTCAAACACTCGGGATCTGTTTTGATGTGCTCCCGTCTGCACGGTCCAGTAAGAAACAAGGAATCCAAATTTTTCACTCTCGAAAATGCTACGTATGCTTGTCCATAGGCGAAACAACCAGACGTGTCAATCCTTGCGCAATCCAATGTTAATCCTTGAGCCTTGTGAATCGTAATCGCATATGCTACTTTCAAAGGAATCTGAGTCAGAGTAAAATTCGTCGTTTCACGTCCGTTGGAGTCCGCCGTTTTGAATTCCACAACATGGGGTTCGATGGTCATAATTCCTCCGGAAGCGAACCGGACAACCGGAAAATTGTCATCGTCAAAGTCAACAACGACTCCTCTGCTGCCGTTGCAATAAACCAGTTGGCTCAGCGATGATGCGGTCAAATGGATTATGGTACCATCTTCACGTCTGTTTTCACGCTCGTAATAATTTCTCAATAGCATTACCTGCGCCCCCACGCAAATTTCTAACTCTTCAGGGACGATGCTTGCTTTCGCGAGTTTCGTCATCTTGCAAGTGGGAAATTTGCGATTTTTTTTTTCAACTACCGCCGAGTAAGAATTGAACTCTATATCTGGGTCGGAATCCGCCAGTTTGTTCAGTTCGTCCGAATTAATAACATCTGCAGCAGCATTGGTCGAACAGAGCACGGTGGGTTTAATTTCAGCGTTCGATGCTGGAAGACAAACTCTTTGATTTATGGAATGCAGGACGGAATCTGTCAAATTTCCAGACCTCATACACGAAAGTATTTTTTTGTAATTTGAATCGGTTGATTGTCTATGGTTGGTCGTTAGAATGTGAGTTTCATCGATTGAGGATTCCCATGTCTTGGCTTCGAATGTCCGCGCTGTCATTTTGACCACTGGTAGCTGCAAGAAATCACCCACCAAAATGAGTTGAATTCCGCCCCACGATGGACGGTCGACCGGTTTTAGAAGACTTTGAGGGCCTTGTCTGATTGTTTTGGCAACATTGTTGAGCTTGTCAAATAATTCAGGCGATAACATTGATATTTCATCGATGATCAAAACATGAAGATCCTTCCACCGCTGTTCCATGAAATTATTCTTCGGATCGCTGGGGATCGAAGGGGCCCTCTTAGAAATCTTGCAGCACAAGGCATCGACAGAACCCCTCCCGAGACCAATTCCAAGATAAGCGTGAAGGGTCGTTGCACCCAGTTCCATGTTCAACGCCGAGACGCCGGTGGTCGACGTCACTCCAACACATTTGCGTTTATCGCGCAGACTTCGGACAATCTTTTTCAAAACCCACGACTTTCCCGTTCCAGCCTCACCCGTTAGAAAAATCGATTTTCCGGCCATGACAGCATTGAATGCTTTCAACTGGTCTTTTGATAGTTTCTTCATGGATCGGGTTTCAAAATGTTGCGAACGGTGCGCGACATGACATTCAATCGATTTTGAATCACCATTTCTCAATGTAAGCAATGTAAGCCATTTAAGCAATTTAAGCGATTACATTGGTTTGAATCAAAAGAAGAATGATTAACCAACGTAGTTTTAAAGTTGTTTTGTTGGGAGATGCTGGAACTGGAAAATCAAGCATAATGCGAAGATTGGTGGAGGATTATTTCAATCCAACCGAAGAAAGCACAATTGGAGCAGCATTTTTCACAAAAAGATTCAACCTGCCGAGCGGAGACCATGTCACGTTGCAATTGTGGGACACCGCAGGTCAAGAAAGATATGCCAATTTGGCTCCCATGTATTGGAGAAATTCGGATGCGATTGTGAGCATCTATGATGTAATGGACAAAAAATCATATTTTAACGCTCTGGATTGGCTTAAAAAGACTTGCGGGCCCATTGATTTGAACGGCAATTCAAAGCCTTTGCTGGCCCTGGTGGGAAATAAAATAGATTGTCTGTCGTCCGAACGGGAAGTTTCACGCGAACTTGGAGAGAAAGGAACGAAGGAAAATATGGGTCTTGCTAATATTTTCTTTGAGACATCGGCCAAGGATGGCGACAATGTTCAACTGCTATTCAAAACGATCGCCGCAACCTTAAACGACACCGTCGAAAATGACCTCAATTTAAATAGATTCCTATTGGATGACGATGCAAATAATGCAAATGATGCAAAGAAGTGTCCAGCTTGTCAAATGTAACCAGTGTAACCAGTGTAACCAGTGTAAGTGACTTGAAATCGACCTTCATCGCAAAAAACGTACGACCCACAAAGAAGATGGACCTCCACATACAAAATTTTAAAAGCATCAGCGATAAGAAAATTCGCTTGAACCACGGAATGACCCTGATAATGGGGACCTCGGGAGCGGGTAAATCATCTCTGATTGAAGCAATCGTGTTTGCCATCACGGGAAAGCCTCGAAAATGCAAACCAATCGGAACCAACAAGAAAACCAGCGTTGCTTTGACAATATCAAATAGAGATTTAAAAATTGTTCGAACCGCGAGAAGTTCGAGTCTTATCGTGACGCGGTCAGGGAATGAATATCTGGACGATGCGGCGGAAGGTGTTCTGAGGCAAGAATTTGGAAATTTCGAATCCTGTTGTTACATACCACAGGACACCTCAACAGCATTTGTAAATCTCTCTGCAACGTCCAAATTAACAATGTTGGAGGATAGGGTGTTCGGAGAAAGGTCAACGGTTCTAAAAAATGCGGTCAAGGCACGATCCAAAGCCCTCGGAGAAAAGGAACTCCTTCTCAAGGGCGAATTTAATGCACGTCAGAAAACGCTCGAAAAATGGGATGAAATTCCTTCCGATCCGGGCAAACCGCCCAGCGACCGAACACTGCAAAGTCTAAAAAAAGAGAGCGAAACGGTTTTGAAAAGGGTGGAGAACAATAGGTTGAAAAAAACGCAGGCTTTGAGGATGGAGCAGGAAAGGGAAAGCATGAACGCGCGTGTTTCGAACGGTGTCAACAAAATCAAACAGGAACAAGCGCAGATTCAAAAACTTCGTTCTCGAATTCCATCCAATGCGAAGGAGATTCTGATGTATGTTGAGTGGGCCGACAAAAACAAAGAGATCGAGAAAATTCAAACGCAACTCGCCGACGCGAAGAAAATTTATGAGACATCGCTACGAGAACACGTGAAGAGAACGGAAATGGAGAAACGTGAAATAAAGTCTCAATTGTGGACGCGTTGGAACAAAGTTGACATCGACCTCGAAATGAGCCAAGCGGAAGCCTCATTGGATTCTGCCAAAATTGTTCAACGTCTTTTTCGGTTGCACGACATCGATATGGACTTGACCACCAATGGAAACGCGGGCGAAGAACACGTCGTCGAAAGAATCGAACAAATCAACAGTGATATTGTCCAATCCGAAAGGAATTTTTCTTCAAGGAAACAAGAACAGATCAATGAAATTTCAGAATTGGAAAAGGCAATGTGCTCCTATTTTGAATGCCCCAGCTGCGCCGACACGTTGAGGTGGAATGAGATGACACAGGAAGCGGTTGTTGCAACCAAAAAAGAATACGAAAACAGGTCTGATCGAGAGCGTTCAAAACGACGAATCGTTAGAGTTAAGAACCAAATGAAATCCGATGACATGGCGCACGCGGAGGAAATGGCGGCTTTCGCAAAAACAAAGGATATTTTGTTGGAGATCAGAAATCACATTATGGCTCACGAATTTGAACTCAACGTCTCGGACCTCAAACAATACACGGAAGGAATGCAATCCTACAAAGATTCAAATTTGAATCTTGAAAAAAGACTTGCCGCGTTGAACCGAAACACCATTCCGCCCGCAATCCGCGCGATGGAGAGGGCAAAAAACAAAACAGAAGAGTCGTTGAAATCTGCTACTACGTCAAGCGTCGATCGACCCCGGAAACCGCGCGATGTTGACAATGTAGATTTGCGGTCCCTCAGCGAAACGATAAAGATTTCTATGATGGAAATTGATGTTCGATCCAAAGCCATCGAGAACGTTCAACGTGAATCCGAAAACATTACTACATCATTTGGTCGCCGATGGACCGTCGCGCAATCCATTAACATTGAAACGGTCCTCGAGGAATTGGAAAATGACGAAGCGCGGATTCGAGAACTCAACGTATTGATTGACGCCACGCGAAAGTGGAAAGCCCTCTCCGTCGAACACGCTCGTTATCAAGATGACACCAACTGTTTGGATGACGTGAAAGCGAGAACGACGGCGATCGCGAACAAACTTTCAACGTTGTCATCTCTCAAAACGTTGATACAAAAAGCCGAGAGTGTTGCATTGCTTTCCACGCTGGACACAATCAATGCTCACGCATTGGAATACTTGGAGGCCTTTTTTCCAGAAGAATCCATCGTTGCAACGCTCGAATCATTTTCGCAAGCCAAAACATCCAAGAAAATCAAACCGTCTATCAATATTTCTATCAATCACAAGGGCGAAGAAATGCCTTACGCTTGCTTGTCCGGCGGCGAAAAAATCAGAATTGTCACGGCCTTTAATTTGGCACTCGGCGAATTGGAACCGTCTCCAATTATTCTTCTAGACGAAGTTACTGCCAATCTTGATGTCGAGTTGACCGAAGATATTCTGGATTTCATTAAGAAAAATACGGAGGGGAAAATTGTCATCGTCATTGCCCACCAGTGCATCACCGGGTTGTTCGATAATGTCATGGAATTTCAGTAAAACAATTTAAATAATTTAAACAATTTAAACAATTTCTTCAAAATCGATTGAATTTTCAATCGGTCAATCGAAATCAAACAATGTCAGCCGGATCCCTCATGAACATTTTCATGGAGAAGCTTGTGTCTCTTCAATTCAATTTGTGCGAGCAACTGGCCTGCGACATTTATGGCCAACGCCTTGGGTCTCACCTGTACGAAAAGTTCGAACGAGTCGATTGCAACGCGATTGCATGGTATAACTCCATGGATTCTGGAAATCGCAATAAATTGGTTTCTCACCTCGAAAACGAAATTGATGGTCTGAACGTTCGGAAAACTCGTCATCAGAAAACGTCCGATGCTTGACATCGGAACACACTTGAAAAATCGTCTGTGCAATTTGTCGCCAAATGCCATCACCCTCATTAGAATGGTATTGGCATGGTTTGCTTCGACGTTTTTCGTTTCCACGGTTCATTGGGCATGCATCCAGTTTCTCGCGACATACTGTGCTCCGTGGTCTATTTTGGGACCTGTTCACAATTTGTTGCATATGGCATCGCCCTTGTGCGGAAGCATCAACAAATTTCAAGCGGCATTGTCAACACACTATTTCCTGAGGTGGGAAGCGGCGGCCGGCAGTGCTATTTTATATTTCAAGTCAATCGATGCTTGGCGTAGAGCAAAACAATAAAAATAAACATTAAAAATTAAACATTAATTTTTCATAGCATTTTTATCTATGAAAATCCAATTCAATTATCTTTTTCGGGACTTCCTCCGGTTCGACTTCTTCCGTTTCGACTTCCTCCGCCTCGACTTCGACTTCCTCCGCTTCGACTTCGACTTCCTCCGCCGCGGGCTTCTTCCACCCCGGGTGGGCGATCGTTTTCTCTTGCTTTTTCTCTTGCTTTTTTTCACCAAATACCCCATTTTGGCAAGGGCGCCTTTTTTGGCTAGGTTTGATTTTTTAACACTCACAACCTTTCCCCTCTTGTTCTTCTTCAAATCCTTTCGATTCAGACCTCCCGCGGTTTCTTTGGCTGTGCCATTGTACACCGACCTCTTGCTACCCACTCTCGAGCGGCGACGGCTCCGTCTGCGGCTTCTCCCCCCTGAACGTTTGCGTTTCTTTGTGTATGCCATGTTTTATTACAAGGAAGATAAAATTTCGTTATACATTGAGACAATTGAAGAATCGTCGCTTTCAGTCACGATGAAATCAAGGATGGATTTAAAGTCTCGCCTTCCGTCGGTTTGAACAACTGACCGCAAACGATCGTTTTCTTCCTTCACCGCGGTTCTCGAACGATGAAATGCGATCTTCACATTTGCTTTTTTTAACTTTTGATACTTCTTTGTTTTTTTGATGCGCCTCATTTCAGACGGAGGTGCATCTATTTTGAGTTTAAGTTCAGAGCCGACGTATTCGTCCAATGACAAGGAGTCCCAATCGTCGACCGAAATGTTCTTTGAAACGAGCCTGGTCAAACCCATGTTGTGCTCTTTGACAATAACTCCTTCCATCCACTCGTTGGACCCGTTGGACCCGTTGGATATAATGATTTCCGCAACAATGCGTTCGGAGGTTTCCGAAAATGACACTGGGACCGAGGAACCCGGATAAAAAATTCCGTTGTGTAAATATTGCTTGCCGTGAATGTGTCCCGATATGACCGGTGGCAGTGTCAAAGACCAATCATCCCCCTTATCAGATTCGCACGACCCCATTTGAGCGCCCTTGAATTCTTGATGCCCGAAAATGACCTTGGACTTCTTCCAGCGGTCCTCCGCACGCAAATTCAGAGCTTCTTGGAATCTTCCGGGTGGAACGTATGGAAGCAGTGTGATGGGAATATCATTTACTTTTTTCTCCACCACGTCGTCCACAACGTGCAGTCCCCGATGATTCTTCAACGCGTTCATCCAATGATTTGTCGTCAGGAATTGACCATTGTTGATATAATCATGGTTTCCCACCAGAACGTAAACATCTTTTGCATGGGCACGCAATTCGGTTAGCCATTTGACAGCCAAATTTAAAGATAGGGAGTGGAGTCGTTCGTGATCGTGAAGAACATCGCCGAGGACAACAATTGCATCGTACTTTTTTGTAGCCAGCCACGCATCCAATTTATCGATGAACTCCCGAGCTCGATGCAAGTGGAAAGTTTGGAAATGAGGATCGCCTATTGCTAATATACGGGCCATTGATTTTCTTGTGGGTGTTGTCAAAATCTTCCTAATATTACACTAAACGATTTTGACTTCACAACGGTCACTTGCTTTTAAATTTCTTCAGTTTCGGAATGATGGTCAACAGGAACTTGTCATTTTCGCTACCCCGTTTTGAATATTCGAAAAAACGCGCTCGGATGCTTTTCTTTTTGTTGACTTTGCAAACCTCATCATAATCATCAACGATGATGACGTCTCGATCGTTTAGGTCCATTCCGTAGAAGTTTTTCAACAAATCCAAATCTTTCGTTCCGCGCCCTCGTTTCATAGCATCCTCGTTGTGATAATCAAACATTACAAATTCCAACTTCCTAGACGGCTTGGTCAAAATGAAATTTTCGATTACTGACAGCGCATAAAGTTGCGATGCCGCCGTCCACACTGCCACTCGGAAATTAGAAAACAAAAAGTCCAAGAAGATGTCCAAATTCGGTCTCCCGAAGATTTGATAGAAATTGTCCATCTGATAACTCTTCTCAAACTTAGCGGCCTTTTTGCGGTTGGCTTCCCGATCATATTTGTCTAGGGACTGAGCAGATATGAGCGTCGCATCAAGATCCAAAACAACCAATTTGCGATGATGGGTTGACATTTTGTAGTTTGTTACTTGAAGAAATGGCTTTAACTAACTCATGTAATTCATGTAATTCATGTAATTCATGTAATTCATTCACGTCAAAATCGATTTTTCCCGACGGCAACTTGGGTTTCCAACAAAAACAACCAAGTTAACATGGACCAATCTCGCATATGCAAATGGTCGCCGCGGATTCAGGGGCTGCGTGATCTCGTGCTTCATTCCCATCGCATGGAAAAAATTTGCGACGAGATCATAACCAATGCCACCGAAAACAAGGGACAACTTGAATGCCATGAATATGCATTTGAAGAGAAAGGGTCCGGCGTTACCATAGTGTGGAAGAAACAGGGGAGCGGGAAAGTTTCAACCTTGATCTGAATAATAAAAGTTTCAAAGTTTCACATTCATTTTGTTAACAAAATGAATATTACATTATTACATTATTACATTATTACATTATTACATTATTACATTATTACATTATTACATTATTACATTATTACATTAAGCGTACGCATAGTTGAGGATAGGTCCTTCCGTGCCAGCACATTCAATTGCGTTGACCAAAGAAAACTGCAACACTTCCGAACCCGGTGTGTTATTGATGCAGGTTGCCACAATAACAACTTCACCTGCCGCAAGAGGATGCGCCTGGTTAACAGCCACCAGTGCGTTGTTACCGTCTGACCACGGGTTTATACCGGGGGTCGCCGCGTCGATGTAATTGTTATTGGAACCCTGGACATCGTGCAATCCCATGGGGAATCCAAGACGCTGACGTTGAGCGTTGTTGGCGACGGCATTTATATCGGCAGGCGCTTCTCCTCCAACCGAGATGATATTGCGAGATCCAGTGGTGTACACATTTTGACAGTCCCAGATGACGTTCGTGCCCTGGTTTGTGGGATTGCCCGCCACCTGCGGATAGAGATTCAAGTTGAAGTGATCCACGTTGCCAAAAATCACGCGACTGCTGAAAGAACCCGCAGGAAATTGCGTGGTGTTGTCCGCCGCCGCCCCACCGTAGTTTGCGGTGCTGGAAACCAATTTTGCCCTTGAGGGACACGCTTGAAAAAGCGGTGTAGCGGCTAACAATAAATCAATGGTCATTCTTCCAGAATTTCCGCACAACAGACGGTCTCCTCCGACATTATCGGTCGCGGCGGCTGCAACAAGCGCCTGGTTGAGCGTGCCATTTTGGGTCGATCCCGGGTCGGTCAAGATTCTCAGAACGGCGGAGGTGCCAACCTGCGGATTTGCAGCTCCGCTTCCGTCGGGGTCATTGTTGAGACCGCCCTTGCTGCCCATGGGCAACCCCCAGATGCAATTCATGATTTGCCGGGCATTCGCTGCGGTATCAGCACCGTAATCAAGGAAGAGAGCCTGGGCAAGCAGCGTGTTTTGCTCCCGTTGGCCGTCGGTTTCGCCGGCGACGCCGAAGGCGACATTATAGCCCGGCAGTTTCAAACCTCCCACCATGGCATCACGATAGTTCAGGACCAAAGTTCCCGTAACCATGGCTTGCCAGTGGCGTTGCCTGAGGGGAATGGTGCGGGCGCTGGCAGCCATGTTTCCGGGACCCGACCCACTGACAGTGGTGAAAGGATCCGTGGCGCTGACTCCGTTGTTCTGGAATGCAGCCGCGGCCACTTCGGCGACGGTGGTGGCGCTGGCCCCTCCGCCATTCGCACCGCCAACGCGAAACGCTGTAATTTGCTGGGGAGGACGAATGAGTTCGCCGGTCAAAATTTTATTATCCTGCACCATCTGCTGAATTTGGGGAATCTGACTGCTAAAGTCATCAGATAAGTTCAAAGCTCTTGGATTGGTCATTCTTTATTACAGAAAGTTTTTTTTGCATTACAATGGATTGCATTGGATCACGTAAACGAAAGAGTTCAAGAGTTCCTATGATGCCCGAGTATTCGAATTCATTCGTTGGAATATTATACTACCCGCCGTTGCAGGTGCAACCGGCGGTGTCCACGTGCACAAAACCTCAACGGCATTTTGTGTTGATCCTGTTACATTGTCGCGAGGGGTTTCCGAATTGGAAACGGATGTGACAACCACCGTTCCGCCTACGCCACCGGCCACTAAGATAATGTCGCCGACCTGGTAGCCAGACCCGCCATTTTGAATTCTGATGAGAGTTATGCCACCACCACCGTCGACCGCGAGAATCTGAAATTCGATGCCCTGACCATGTCCACCACTGCCGGCTACGCCGACGGCGGCCCCATAGCCTGTCCCCGGCGTTCCAATAATGCATGTGGTTGCCACTCCAGCCCCTGTTCCACCGGCGGGCGGAAATACCTGAGTGGGGAGTACCGCAGCAGGCGCAGCAGCCGAAGTGCCCGGAAGGCTGGATCCACCATACATGACAGATGGAAAATCGCGTTTGTCAAGCAATCCTCTTCTGCCTATTATATAACAGAAGTCATCAATTGCTTGGCCTACGTTTGGAAATTCGGCAAAAGTGACAAAAGAACCGATGCTTGCTGCTGGCGTGGGTGTGGTGATACTTCCACCGTCAGCAGCACTGGCCACTGCAACAGTGGGTTGTGTGAGCGCCGCCGTCAATGGCAGCATGTCCACCGAGGCGGGGCCGGCGGCTAACGGCGCCTCCCCCGTCTGGGTCCTGCTTTTGCCTGAACTATTTCCGATTGCAATGTGAGTGACGCCGCGGACAGATCCCACCAAGGAAACCGCACCAGTCAACGCAGCTTGATCGGGTGCTCTTCGGTTTATGGTGTACCCTTCCTTTTGCAACGCCACGAATGTCATCACTTTGGACTTTTGTTCCATGTAATCGGTATTTGCACCAAAAATGCAATGGTGCAATCTATTGGAATTTTCAGCGGTGTTGGGGCCAAAATCGTAATAATGGTAATTTGAGTAAATGTTAGCGTGGGGGAAGAGATACCACGTGTTCCCGACGCGTCTAATTGGTCCCGTGGCCACGTCGATGGACAAAGAAGAATTTAATGACATCATCGAAATTTGTTTGGTGCTAAGTGTTGTTGAAGTAAACGCACCCAATCGCTGCAAATGCATCTGCGGTTGGAGACTGAAATCAATGTCATTGACAAAGTTAACTACGTCCCCCGTTCTGGGATTCCGTATTTCGTAGGCTGCCCAAGCGTCGGAGGGCGGCCCGGCCGTCCTCCGAACAGCAACACTTACATACATTCCTTCTTCCCATGATGGTATTGATCGTTGCTCTAACCGGAACCCTCCAATTAGAATTCCGTCTGAATCATACTCGGCAGAACCATCAATTGGAACCGGGGTCAATTGTGTTATATTTGTAATTAATCGACCAGCATCAGATTGCATAATTTGAAACCCAATAGGAGATAAAATTCCCTGGGTCAAATTAAAATTAACATCCGCGAGAGGCAATGCAATGCTCCCGCATTGGGTGTCGGACACACCCGTCGATGACACGGCATTGGAAACATAGAGTGGATCTAAATAGTTAATGGTTATTGCTGCAGCAACAGCAATGGTGATGCCCGGCGGTGACACCAGCATCTGAGTCGCAGTATCGAATTGGCGTATAAAAAAATTTTGAGGAACACCTGGAAAAGTCACCAGACCCCCAACCATGTCTGCCGTAAAGGTGGTGGTGCCGGTTGCCGTCAACGTTCCGTTGGCGGCCAATGTGGCGGTACCAGTTAGCCGAAGCAAGGGGTTGCCAACTGTATATTTTAAGTCCTCGTCGTAATCTTCATTCCATGTCGCAAGAGCCGGAACGGATTGTGCGGCTGCGGATAGGATTCCCGACAAAATTTGGGGGCCGCCCCTTGCGGCGGATGATGCCTGCCCGCTGCCGAGACCGAACAAAAAGGTTCCATTATTTCTCTCAGCGGCTCCGACCTGCGCGCTCCAATTCAGACTATTTGCACCGATCATATTCACAGGATTTCCGCTTCCCGTTTCCAGTGTCACAACGGTATCTTCGCCTCTTCTGTCTAGTCGTGTGACATAAACAGTTTCAAGACCGGGGAAACGATTTTTGATTGTGGTAAATGTTGTTATCCTTGAGTGCGATAGCAATGACAAAACGGTTTCATATTCCATCAATGCTCGATCGTACTGTCGTCGCTTGGATGCGGCATCAACGGCACTTGCTTTTGCAAAATTCGTCAGTGCAACAATACCGTTATTATTCCCAAATGTGGTTCTAACGGTGCCGGTGCCTGATCCGGTTCGCGTCGCCCTAAAGGCTGTTCCAACGTTGTTATTTTGAGATCCGATTGACACGAAATCGGTAGTCCCGCTGTCCGTTATGACAAAAATCGACCCAGCAACAATTTGATCCGCCGCCAGATCGGTTTGGGCGCTGGGGCCAACATGAGAAATGGCGGTTACACCCACGAGGTCGGCCGCCCCCGTTCCGGCGCGGCGTTCAATTTGAAGACTGTCCGGGAGGCGTCCATCCGACACGACTTGAAAAATTTGAACTCGAGCCTCATTATTTCCACCAACCACTTTGACTACATCGCCGGTTTTGTATCCAGATCCCGGATTGACTATGGCTATTGCCGTTATCCTCCCTTGAATTGCCGTAATATTTAGGGTCAATCCCCTCGGATTGCGATTTTGAGGTCCGTCGCACGAGGCGGTTTCGCAAAATACGGTTTGAGCAACCGAAGTTGTTCCATAATGGTTTCCCTGTTTGCCCTCGACGAGGGCCGCGGCCGATGGAAAACCCGTCGAATTGGCACCGCCCGGCACAAATCTTGTGATGGCATAATCGGCCTCATACAATTCCGATGGGATCATTGAAACAACTTGCAATCGCCCTCCATTGCTCGCAATTAAATTTTCCAACGTTGTGATTTCACCTCCTACCAAATTGGGACCGGCGAGTTCGATTGTCCCGTCGGGTCGACCGTTTTGAACTGAAATGAACCCAGTCCCTTTTTGCTGTGCCACCGTCGCTGAAAGTGAAGCAGTTTCTTTGGCATATTGCCACTGATCGCGAGCGACATTGGTGTGATTTTTTAAGGCGTTTGAAATTGGTACCAGCTGACCTCGGTCGGGATATCCGAAATACAATTTGGTAATTCCTTGGGTTCCGTCGAAGGGAAATTCAACTAAGGTGCCGTCATTGTATCGAAAAAACAAGTCGGTGTGTTCACCTTGAACAGAATTAAACAAATAAGCCCCTCGTTGAACTGGTTGGACATTGGGACCCTGGACCATGATCAAAGACGTTCCCGTCGGAGGAACCGCCTGCATCAAGGACGCATTGCCCGACAATCCGCCCGAAACCAGACGCACTTGACCGAAGTTCTGACCACCACCCGGGTTAGGAGTTCCCACCAAGATTAATTTCCCCCCCGTCTCCTTGGTGTTCACAATATTTGTAGGGCTTATTGATTCGACGCGACAACCCACCACTGGTAGGGTGGACGCGCTATTGCCCGTTGGAACGAATGTTATTTCTCCTCTGTCGTTTCCGTCCTTGGTTTGCATCTTATTCAGTAAAGAAGACATTTTATTATTCATCAACATAAACGCAATGAAACATTGAACGGCTTCATTATTTCATTATTTCATTATGTCATGCAATAATGAAATTCATCCTGTCGTTTCAAAAGGATTCATTGATTCGTCCGATGATCGCGCAGGCCATTCTACCGCCGGCGTTACCGGTTTTTAAAGATTGCGTGTTTAATTTGTTGAGAAGTTCCGTGAAAGATATATCGTCCACTTCGTCGCCGAAATATCCTCGCTGACGACACAACGCAGCCAATCCATTGCGAGAAAAGCAAGAGTAAGGGATTATTTCGTGCCGTCCCTGCACGCCCTGCAACCCCAAATCATCCGCCAACGTATGAATAACGATTGTGCGTCCATACAATTCCGAAATTTCATAACCGCTTTCCACATATGAAAATGAAAAGTTTCCTCTTTCATCGGTTTCCAGATTGTTTATTAAATCTCCTAGGTGTCGAGGACGAGACGGAACGAGATAGCTTCCATGCGTTGTGTTCGTGGGGTTCCAATGACCCCCGGTTGATTTGCATCCCCCTCGAACATCTCCGTATTCGTGAATGTGTATTGCGTGAGTTGAGTCCGGTTCCATGTTGCTCAATCTAATATCAATTCTTACGTTGTTTCCGGCTTCGGAAAATTTGACATATCCTTTCACTTGATCCATATTAAATGTTGCGATGGCCATGAATACTGTCTTTTCTTTCAACCATTTTTCTTTTATACCGATTCCACGGGTCAATTGTTTTTGTTCGTTGACCAATCGCGCGGCGTGGACTGTGGTCCCTCATCGTTTGGTTCATCCACCGCTCTCTGCTGTTGCATTGCTTTTGCCTGTGCCATGACATCGGTTGAATTTACTTTTTCCGTTATTTCATTGTCCAAATATTCTCCCTTGGATCCAGGTGCGTTGGAAGTCCCCCGGGAGTCATCCTCCCCGATCTCTTCCTCGATCACGTCCAGCGACGTTCTTTGAAACTTTTCCGGTTCGAGGGGGGTGATGTTCTGTTTTGTCGGCGGGGGCAAGTCTTGGGAGTCTTGGGAGTCCGCGCGCGGGGCGTTCTTGAGGTCGTCGAAGTTGGCATCATCGACCGCTTCGCGCGAAAGATGTTCCACGACCTGCGTGCACGCGCCCAACCCTTCATATTTTTTTACCTGGAGTCCGTCGAATAGAATCATGGTTGGAACTTTGTCGATGCTGTGGCCACATTCGCTGAGTCGTTTTTTCGACACATCGCTATCAATGGACAAATATCCAAGCCCCTCGAGGGAATTTTTGGTTATCAGGCGAATGATGTCGATGCAGGCCGGAGAATATTTTGAATGAATCAATACCAACATTTCTTTTTTTTTCCTCGAGTGCTTATCTTTTAACTAACTGATGTAATCAATGTAACCAATGTAACCAATGTAACCAATGTAACCAATGCAACCAATGTAACCAATGTGTCTCAGAATCGGTTTGAACACAAGCAGACAAAGACACCAAGACCAAACAACGCACCACGGAAGCATGTCTCTCGAAACTGACATTGAACCATTGGACCAAAGCAAACGCGAACGTATCATAAATGAATTAACGATTCGTATTGATGACCCGCGGTCCATGTCGCGCGCTCCGCCCAAGTACATTGAATCATTTTCATGCAATCAGAAAACTATCAACTTACCATTCGCGTGGGCCGTCGAGAACAAACTCGGACGGCGTCCGGCGCGAAAGACATTTTCATCGATGGAACCTTCGTTTGTTGGTTCGTGTCGAGGAGACCAAAAGGAAGTTAGAAAGAAGTGTCTGAAATCATTTAACTCGACGGGCAGCGGTCTCGTTTCGTGTTATCCCGGATGGGGAAAAACTTTCCTTGCGATCAATTTGGCGTGCTCAATCAAACTCAAGACAATCATCTTTGTGAACAAAATTGTATTGATGAAACAATGGGAAGAATCCATTGCGAAATTTGTGGAAAATGCTCGGGTTTCAAGGATATCGACCTTGAAAGCCAGTGCCGGCAAGCGTGCTCGCGAAAATTGGGAAAAATTGTGGGCCGCCGATTTCGTCATCATCAATGCGATCAACGTATCCAAGATGCCGACGCAACATCTCTCTCGTTTTGGATTTGTCGTTGTTGATGAATGCCACCAACTCGTTTCGGCTTGCTTATCGCGAGCTCTTCTAAATGTTCATCCACGTTATCTACTGGGCCTGTCGGCCACGCCTTACAGAAATGACGGATTGAACCAATTCATAAAATTATTCTTTGGAGCAGAAAAGATTGTCAAAACTCTTTACAAACCCCATGACGTGTATGTGGTTGACACGGGATTTAAACCCACCGTCAAGCACACCGCGCAAGGTCGATTGGACTGGAATGCGGTGCTGGAATCGCAAAGCATGGACGAAAAACGAAACAATCTCATCGTGGATTGGACCATCCATCTCAGCGACAGAAAAATATTAATTCTGACCAAACGAATTTGTCAGGCTGAAACTCTTGTCCGGAAGCTTCGCGAGCGGGGCAAGACAGAAGTTGCAACTTTGTGGGGTACCAAGCAGTCATTTGAAAAAAATAGCTCCATCCTCATTGGGACGTCCAGCAAAATAGGCGTTGGATTTGACCACAAAAGTTTGGATTGTTTGATTCTCGCATCGGACATCAAAGAATATTTCATTCAATATCTGGGCCGCGTTTTCCGCCAACCCGACAGTCATCCAATCATCATCGACTTTGTGGACGACAACGGCCTCTTGCGGAAACATTTCGCGACGAGGAAAAAAATATATATCAAACACGGCGGGAAAATACGGACCGACAAACCGCAACTTTTGTAACATGAAAGAGTTCGAGAAATATATTGCGTCAAATAAATGTCCACCAATTCAGAATGTTCAAATCTGTGCTGTCCAAACTACAACGTCGTTGGGGCCGGCGCTCCCAACGTGTCTGGAAATAATATGGCACCTCAATACAGAGTTACTGCGGGCCAATATGAAATACTCACCCACCGCGTTGACCCCGTGCGAGCGGGTTTCATGGACCGAACGCCGGTTCAATTGTCCCCTGGAGAAATGGGATCTTGCGGATACAATAGCATTGTTAGCGCTTACGGAAGAAATGCCAATTGTTGCAGCACTCCATACAAACCCATGGGCTGCTGCCCCGGACCGGCACCTGGATCTTCGTCCTGGGGTTACTGTCACAACCCGAACAAACGTCAGAAACCGATCAACCAACGAATGTAAATCTTGTAAATCTTGTAAATCTTGCAAATCGCCCAATTCAACACGATTTTCTATTCCACTAAAAATAGAAAAAGCAAAGATGGGGGCATCTCAGGGTGCCAATCGTAAAACGGTCTAAAGCCACGCCAGCGTATAAAAAACAATGCCAACCCAAAAGAAGAATCAAAATCGCAAGGCGGCCGCCAAGAAAGCCGTCAAGGCCGTCAAGGCCGTCAAGCCTGTCAAGGCCGTCAAGCCTGTCAAGGCCGTCAAGGCCGTCAAGAAAACCGCCTCGACGAAGACCGTCAAGAAAGTTGCCGCCACCACCGCCAAGAAGACTGTCAAGAAGACCGCCAGTAGGAAGACCACCGCGACGAAGTCTGTCGCCAAAACTGAAACCACGCCCCCGCCTGTCGTCGCATCGAAGAAAGATGAACTCGGCCCCCTCAAGGCCAACAAGGAATCGGTCCTCGTGTGGTTTGAAAAGATGCTCGAGGAGGTCGATGCTCAGGTAACATGGAACAAGGAAAATAAGCTTCGAGGACCGGAAGCGAAGTTTCTCCGGTCGTTCGCCAAGGATTTCAAGAATCTGAAGACAAAGGCCTCTCGAGTGCTGGGAAAGAAAAGTTCTGCACGACGGTCCAACGGAAATTCGGGCTTCCTCAAGCCGGTGAAGATTTCCAAGGAAATGGCGAAATTTACCGGCTGGGTTCCCAGCGAGCTCAAGTCGCGGGTTGATGTGACAAAGTTCATTTGTGGATACATCAAGGAGCACGATCTGCAGGATCCAAAGGATCGTCGGACCATTCTAGCCGATTCGAAGCTCAAGAAGCTTCTGAGAATTGGAGCATCGGATCCTCCTCTCACGTACTATCGAATCCAGAGTTACATGAAGCCTCATTTTAGCAATGCGTGACTTTATTAAATTTGTCAAATTTATCAAATAATTAAAATAATTATTTGAACACACTCATGTTTGCATTTTAATATCTCATGTGAATTTGCCCTCGATTCATCCTTTCATCAATGTTTCCATTCAATGGAGGATGAGATCGCAACCCCTTGTCATTGAAGTCTCCCAAAATGGTGTCCCATTTGGACAAGGATCCGTTGATTTGATCAATTTCCAAACTGGTTCGAACATTTTCGACGATCACGGTGATCGTCTCATTCACAAGACTTTGAAAGACATTCAAATTGTTGTTGGGGATAGTGTACCGCCCGTGAATTCCACCTGGATGTCCGGTATAGTTTTGATACAGGGCACTCAAGATCCCCCAAATGGTTCGCATTGGAACCACGATAGGTCGACCTCCCATCAATTCGGTGCCCAAACGAGAGGTTATTTGGGCTGAAATGTATTGTCCCGTGGAATCGTTAAAAAGATTTTCAACGCCCGGATTGGTATATTGTCCGCTGGCCTTTTCATAACCCACGTGGGCCATATTTTTGTAGTTATGAATTTCATCAAACGCCATGGGACACTGCGTGTATTGACGGGTTTGCTTTGTTGCGTCGTTGTTCATGCTTTTTTATATATACTATTTTACCTTTTATGTTACGTCGGTCACGTCGGTCGTGTGTTGAATTTCAGTATTTCATTTAAAACCGTCGCATCTTATTATCAAACAATGACAACTGAAGAACAAAAATTAGCCGTGAGTCGTGAAAGCCTCGAAGAAAGTTTGGCCGGCGTGGACGACAATGCGGACAAGGCGGAGAGACACAATTTGGCAATTATCCTTTTGCCCGCGGCGGTCGGGGACGGTTCCAAGGTCATCAAACAATTAATTCCATCGTTGATGACAACGATCAGCAAAAACACTCGAACATTTTTGTATGTGTGCATCTCGTCGGACCGTGAAAAAATGGATGAAACATTTCATTCGGCGATCGAATCATTTAACGCAAAAAAAAATGAAGTGCGAAATGGCATAGAGATCAAATTGTGCATCGACAAAAATATAAATGACGTGGCTCGGACGTGCGCGGAAGATGAAAATTCAATAATAGGCATATCAAATGATGTATTCATTTTCAAAGCAACAGGCTGGACAGAAGCCATTAGAATGGCATTGACAATGGAAGACGGTAGCAAAATCGTGGCAACTCCATGCGGGTCATTCATTGCCGTTTCCAAAAAACACACCGATCTTTTCAACGGTGACATCAAAATGAAGTCCGTCCGTGAATGGAATTTCATGACGTGGTTGCTCTCCAGTTACAAAATGACAAACCAAATTGTAAAACTGCCGCCGGATTCAATTGAGATTTCCAATTCCATCGTCGAACTCGACGACGGAGAAACCAAGACTGGCGAAAAGGAGAACTTGCAACAACAAATTATTCAGACATCTCGACTCATTGCAAAAGCGGCAACGAGCGAGACGGACTGATGTGACTGGGCCACCGCAATTTGAATCGCAAACGCAATTCAAATTCAAATTCACAAAACACATTGGTTCCATTGGTTCCATTGGTTACATTGGTTAACAATGTTTATGTTTGAGAACTTCCTGGTATTTTGTGGCAAGGTGAATGAAACTGTCGATCCATTTCCACATGGTCAATTTATCCTCATCGTCCAACCCTCCCATCCAGATCTTCCTCATGTGATTGACCGATTCGGTGCCCAGCGAGCCACCCGGACAGGAAAAAATGTTGTTCTCCAAGAAAAAATTCTCATCGCGATCCTTGACCAAAGTTTTTACTATGCCCCCGCCACGTTCGATTGTTACCAAAAAATTTGACATTGCCGTTCGAGCCGGGATCTGATCCTTGAGGAAAACTCGGGCCAAAATTAAACCGGTCTCTGAAGGAAATTGATCGATCAATTCGTCTAGAAAACTAACCGTGTTGTTTTTGAAAGCCTGCAAAATTTGTTCCTCTGACATTATTTTATTCTTTTCTTTCTATGATATGATTCTTTAGATTCAACCCCGGTCAGTGCTTGCAAAAGGCGACGCTGCGACAAAATTCACCCACTTGGCTGTAACCTCCGCTTTCGTGATCCGCGATCATATCCAAGGTTTTTTTTTCTACCAATTTGCCTTCTTGGTTGCTGTATATAACGCGTTTGATTCCCAAGTCTTTAATCAAATCTAAGCAATCCTTGCACGGCATTGAATTGCCAAATTCTCCAGATGCCATCACACGAACTATAATCAAAGTCATTTTCTTCAAAAGGCGTCGGCGTTTTTTCTCCTTGGTGCCTCGGTTTTGACACCACCACCGATGCAAACAAGCCATCTCGGAATGAGCGCACGGCAAAATTGCCTTATCAAATTTAGTTCTGGAAGAATTGATTGACACATTTAACACTTTTCCGCTTTGAATCAACGCCGAGCAATGCTTGGAATGGAGAAGAGATTTTCCGGCAACGATTTTCATATTCGATGCTATTTCTTTCTTTCTCGTGCTCACGGAAAATTCCCGATCCATTGTCAGAGTCGACGCGTGGTGTGCTTTTCATCGTTCGAATCGTTTCTTTTCGATTTCGTCAAAAAAAGACCTGGTAATAAATGGAAGGTCAAGTAACATTTTTGACCGATTTGCCTGAGTTGGATGCGCTGGAACATCAACATATTCAAAATCATCCGCAAGGCAATCAGCACATCCAGCAGGGTTATCAAAAATTCATTCGAAATAACGGTGGTCGACCCGGTTCGGATGGAACTTACAGAACGATGAGTGGGATGAAACCTCGGATGCAAGAAAATTTTCAATCTCCCGCAACAACATGGGCAACAAGGTCAAAGCATATTGCGCACGAGGAAAGCCGACCCGTCTCCTGTCGCGATGTCTATCTTCACGTGGCTCAGTGCCCTGTTTGTCGAGCCTATTACAATAGAGACAACACGACGCTTTACATTATTCTCGTGTCGCTAATAATAGTCGTTTTGTTCCTTCTGAAAAAACAATATGACGACTGTTTTTCGAAAAAATCGAGTTCCAGCAGTTAACCCGCGATATCAATGCGGCGTGACACAAACATTACATTGGTTACATTGGTTACATTGGTTACATTGGTTACATTGGTTACATTGGTTACATTGGTTACATTGGTTAGTTAAAGTATACGTTCATTTCACTCAAATGAACAACGCCCCCTCGGAACGAAGCAAACAAGACAAAGACATGGCGTACGATACCCTATGCCTTGCGGGAACATCTTCCAAGGCGCTATTGACGCTGGGAGCTCTTCAGATGTTACAAGATAAGAACGAGCTGTCCAACATCAAGCATTTTCTCGGAACGTCCGCGGGATGCATTATATCATATTTTCTAATCATTGGTTATTCACCGGTTGAATTGTTATGTTCAATTTGCGTCAACCAAATTTTTGAAAAAATGAAACACCTCAACGTCGTGGCCATGGTCAACGGAACAGGTGCCGCATCGTGGTCCAAACTTCAAGAAACATTGGAAAAAATGACCATTAGAAAAATTGGGTTTTTGCCGACGTTGGGGGACATATTGGACAAATTCGACAAAACTTTGTCGGCGGTCACATACAATTTGACGTTGGAAAAGACTGAAGTGTTGTCTTCCGTGACGCACCCAACGCTGCCCGTCCTTGTTGCGTTGCGGATGACGGCCAACATGCCATTTGTTTTTGAAAATTTTGAATACAATTCGAATCATTACATTGACGGCGGGGTTGGAAATAATTTCCCCTTGGCGGAAGCCGAATCCATGGGGAAACGAGTTTTGGCAATATGCGTGAGGTCCGGGAAATCCAACTTCGCGGAAGATTCTTTTGTGCAATTTTTCTACAGAGTTCTAACATTGCCCATGACACAAGCTTCCAACTTTGCAATTGAAAGAACGCGAGAAAACACGAAAGTTGTTACTCTCAAAACTTCCAAAAAATACATGTTTTTCGACTTCAATTTTTCAAGCGGTGAAAAACTCGACCTGTTTTCGAGCGGTTACGGGCAAATGAACGCTGCCATTCGCCAATGCCCGACCACCGAAGTTGATGAAGGCACCGCGGAAGAAAACGTGCCCTTGTTGGACAAAGAATCGTCCGATGATGGGGAGGCTGAAAATAATCCGTTTGAATATTCCTTTTGACTTTGCAATCTACCCCAGTTAAAAGCACGCGGTCTAACGCAACAACAAGACATGGATTTTAGAAAAGCTACGCTCAATAAAAAGATGGTCTCAACCGAATGCGACCATCACACCGAGGACAACCAGGACAACCATCACACCGAGGACAACCAGGACAACCAACTCGTGCGAAGGCACCATCAACTTTTGTCGAACAAAAACAAAACGTATGGCAGATTCTATGTACATCCCACTCACAAATGGCCGGACAATTACGTCGCCGCATCAAAAAAAGAATGGGAAGAATATTACGATCCCGATTTGCGCGAATTATACGCGTCCTTTCTCGACATGTTAAACAAAACTCACCCAAAAAATGTGTTTGACACGACTAGAATGTGGGGCGACTTCAAAAATTTGATTTTTGACACATCTCCCCAACTGATTCCGCCCTATTGATTACATTGGTCGCATTGGTTACGGTGGTTACATTGGTTACATTGGTTACATTGGTTACATTGGTCATATTTCATACAAGTTGTATGAAATCTTTTATTGTTCTTTCGCCTCTCCAATCACAACTGAAACACATCGCCGAATAACAGTTCCGCGTGGGGTGGCGATCCCGGCGGAGTCGGAGCAAAACGCAGCTCCGGCGTCATCCTCACCATCCCGTTCGGAATGTCACCGTCATATTCGATTGTTAAATCATTTACATCATTTACATGATCGACATGGAAATCTGAGTCGGGTGTTTGGGGAATCACATCTTCCTTGAATTCAAACCGGCACGTTGGACACCGAGCCGGTCCCACTTCGCACACGGCGTGACGCAAACATTTGTCATGGAAAAGTTTGCCACAACATCGTGTCCGCACGATCAATTCGTCGAAGCCTCGTCTTGCCCCTTGCTTGTTGTAATCTCCCGTGCAAATTATGCACGCATCGTCGCAATCGTCAAAACACATTTCAACGTTCGCGGCGTACTCCGCAGCACTTGCCAAAATCGGAACGTCCTCGAGCAAATATGAATCAGGGTCTTCCAAAAATGCATCGTCCATATCGGACGCCACCGAAAATTCAACGGCGCCGGCACTGTGTTCATGGCATCCAACCTCAATCTCAATGCTTTGAACATATGCGCGTCGAAGTCTGGCTGCAAGAACTTCCGAGGACAGAGGCAAGTGGCTGTAATCGTTAATTTTTTTGACAAATTCATGTTCCGGCGGTTTGACAACACCGAACATTTTGGCTTCGCAAATTTTCATGCACAAATTTTCAATCACTTTTCCATACGTCACAGCGAAACAATCGCATATGGTCAACGATCGAGTAACGGCCATCACTCCACGGCGATAAATTTCCGCTGCGATATCCAGCGGATCTTGTTCGACTTGGAAAATTATTTCGATGAAGACATTTTGATCACTCTGGCATTTTCCTTCGAGTTGGCTGTTCAAAAGGACCAAAAGTGACAAGTTGTCATCGATCAATTGGCGACTGCGAGTTGGTGCGTCTATGTATCCCGGAAAAAACAGAGACATCTGAAAAGATTTGATGATTTCATCCGAGAGAATTTTCGTCAATCGATTTTGGTCTTCACATTTTCATATTTCAAAGTATTTCAAAGTATTTCAAAGTATTTCAAAGTATGAAAATTACTGCCCGGTCGGATTAAGTTTTGCCACAATAAAATTTTCAATGTCCTTCACGGCGATGGTGTAAGGAACTTCGATCAAAAAAATGCCTTTTTTCTGGCAGAGCTCTCGCGTCTCTTTGTCGCGGTATTGCTGGTTGTAAAAGTGTTGTTTGGATTTGTGGAATCGCGGTGTAAATTTGTAATGTTGAATACCATGATATTCGCACGCCACTTTGAGCGTGTCATTAAAACAGTCCAACTCAAGCGACGCGCCTGTGATTGAATTTTTCATGAAACTTGGCCTTTTGTTCGGGAAAGGTTTTTGGTAATAATGTTCCAAAACGCGACGACATTCCCTTTCACCCTTGGAAACAAATTTATTGCCGGGGTTGCTGCCAGGGTTGCTGCCAGTGCCAGGGTTGTCGTGGATCGTCGGAGGCATCACGCAGGATGTGTTGTAACTTCCACGTTTGCCGCTACACCAATTGTAAATGAAAGCGATTCCAACGATTATCAAAAAACCCACGAAAAGTTGAGTCGTTGTGAACTGTTGCATGAATCGTTTGATAATATATTCTATGGCTCTTTTGCTCATTTCTTCTACGCGTGTAAGAAATTTAAGAAAATATAATTAGATTAAGTTTATAATTTGAATGATTGTTCTGTCGTCACAACGATGTCTGACGCCAGCGATGACAAAAATCTCTTACCGCACGAAATAAATCCTTGCACACACATGTCCTGGTTGCCCCCAACTCCGCAGCCGTTTTCGCTCTCAATGCCTTCAATCACCCTGTAATAGTCAAAAAACAAAATGCGCATCTTTCAAGGATCCTCATTTCATCGGACGTTAGGAAATCAAGGCATTGTCACCCTCGAAACCCAAAAAAAAGACGTTTCTGTACAAAAAATGCGCTGATTTGGGGGGAGGCTGATTTCACAAAGGCAGTAACGCCTTAAAAAAAAACGCGTTTTTTTGCGATCCCCCCCAAATGTGCCGATTTTAGCGCATTTTTGCGCATTTGGGGGCAAAAAAATGCGCAGTTAAAGAGTTGTTTAATGTAAATAATAACAATTATGATCCACCAATGTCTCATTTGTTTATCAACTTTTTCAAGGCAAGCCGACTTGACACGTCACAACAAAAAACCCCCAAAAAAATGCATTGCCGCGCGCGGCGCAGAAGAATGCAACGAACGACATTCCTTCAAGTGCGTTCATTGCGATTTCGTTTTTGCAAGGAAATCCGGCTTAACCCGTCACCTCCAAAACCCCTCGCAAGAATGCCTCGCGGCGCAAGAAAGGCGAGAGGTGAAATTTTTCTGCGAGTTTTGCCCCACCGAGTTCACAACTAGGTCGTATTTAAACCGCCATCTTAACAACCGACCAAAGAATTGCCTTGCGTCTGAAATTTCAATACTGAAACACAAACTCGAAAATGCCGAATTGAGGTGTTCGCAAGCGCCAAAAACTATCAATATCACAAATAACATTGTCGCACTGACTCCAACCGACTTTTCGGATATTCTCACCGTTGAAAACGTAAGGAAGGCTTACGACGAAAACAAATTTCGTCTTGGTGGCGAGGGAGCGTCGGCCGCGCTGCTGTCAATTTTAAACAATGCCAATGAAACAAGGTACATTTGCACCGACGTCGCCCGAAAAAAATTCCAATACAAAAATTCAAATGGAAAAATGATTACGGACGTCAAAGCCTCCAAACTTTGGAAAGCCGGAAAACATTCCATTCAAGAAGTTGTCGGAGAATACAAAACCGAGTTCATTGACAAGTTCCCATTGCACGGCGATTTGGCAGTTTCGAGCTCTCGAAGGGTGTTAAATGCCGACGTCGTTCCCCCCGTGGGATTTGCTGAATTTGCAACGACAAGTTATGGTTCGGTCGAAGATGATTCACCAATGTAACCACGTTCATGAAGATTAAGTGTTGTAAGATTTTACATTGTAACCAATGTAAAATGGAATTAACCAATGTAACCAATGAAACCAATGTGACCAATGCAAATTTCACACTTCGTGGCCGCGCGTCCGCGCGCAAAGCATGAAATTACTTTCCTCTGTTCATCATGGTCGAAATATTTTTTTTCAATTCTTCCAGATCGGCGCCGTTTTGTCGGTGCACTTTTCGACCTTCAAAGTAGTAGTCAAAAGCTGGCACGGAATGAACCTCGGCCGACAGACCATCGTCAAAGTCTTCCTGCGCCAAAAAAAGTTCGCCCGGTTGGTTAATTTTTTCGGCCAATTCATCATAATAAGGAGCGATCTTTCGGCACGGACTACACCATTTGGCGCCAATCTTAAAAATGCAAATTCTGTGGGAGCCAATCAATCTTTTTTTTTCGGGTATGTTCAAAACTTTGTGGGACGGAGGCCCCTCAAAATTGTAGGTTGAACTCGAAGGCAATTCATTGTAATTTTTGTACGATGACATTTCTCACTATGAAGCAATCGTTTAAATTATTTAAATTATTTAAATTGATTGTTTAAAATGTGCCGCATCGAAATGCTTATTAAATACGTATTGGCAATGATAAAATGAACAGTTCCCGTGTCCGGAGGCGCCCCAAAAGTCCTCCCCGCAGCCCATCGCGCCGGTGCGATTTGAAAATTCTTCAATTAAACGTCCATCTCTTTCCATGGTCACGAGATCATCAATCGAGATCCGATGATTTAATAAAATTTTTTTCGACGAGCGGTGCCGACGTCGTGTGCGTCACAGAGCTGTGGTTTGGAGCACCTGATTTCAAAAGACGATTAAAAAAAATCTATCCTTTTTCGCTTCAAACTCGATTTAACCTCCAAAGCCTTTGGCACGGTGGGATGATTATTTTGTCAAAATTTCCAATAACTGATTTCGACCGACTAACTTTTTCGGAGGGTTTTCACGCGGACGTCTTGGTTTCGAAAGGTGCCTTGAGAGCCACGATTCGAAATATAGATGTGTTTTTGACCCACCTTCAAGCACACGACACCCCCATGGCGGTCGGCGTTCGAAATTTGCAATTGAAAGAACTTCGGAAATTTACCCGGAAATCTAAAAAGTTTGTTCTCGTCGGTGATTTGAATATTGACGCGTTGAAGTCGCCATCCGACGCAAAGTTGGCTCTCCGAAGCATCGGGGTCAGCGAGTTTCAAATTTCAAATCGGATTCCAACTCACGAGAAGGAATTTTTGGATTATGTTGCCGGGAAAAATGTGTCTGGCACTTACGAAGTATTGAACACAGGCAGCATGTCCGATCATTTTGCAACTTTCGCGCGCGTGAAAAACAATTAAACAATGAAACAATGAAACAATTAAACAATTAAGTCTTGCTTAAAAACAAATGATGGCCCTAATTCGAAGATTTGAAAGATCGGTCGAAGAAGTTGAACGATCCGTCTCAAAACTGTCAAGGGTTGAAGAACTCAAATTATACGGTTTGATGAAACAAGGATATTTTGGTGACAACGCAACGCCACGTCCCTGGTTTTTTCAATTCGATGCGTCGGCCAAGTGGGATGCTTGGACGGCCGAAAAAGGAAAATCGATGATTTCGTCGAAATCGGAGCATATCGGTTTGAGTTTTAAAATTTTGCATGATGTGGCAAAATCAAAAACGATTTCATCGACAAGCAAAGTTGAAACCACCAACGATGAGAAAGCAACGAAGTAAAATTGACATGGAAACAAACAAATACAAAGCATTTTACAGACGCGAACTTTCAACGATGCGTCTGAGGCGCGGAAAAAAGTTTTGCCAATGTCATTCGACCATTTGCGATTTGATTGGCGATCCGCTGCATTGGCCCGAGAAAATTTGTTCCTTGCAAAAAAAAATGAGGGTGGGAGCTCGCCGCGATTTTCGAAGGATGTTAGTCGCACCGACGTTGAAATTTGCGGAAAGACACAAATTAACACTTTTCCTCGTTGGGAACGGTGTCTCGCCTGCCATTGTTCGATCATATTATGAGGCTGCGGGGAATTTGAGTGATGAGTCGGCGCGAAGACAAATTGAATACACGTTGAACATATTTGAAAGGGGCGACAGAAATCAAATTGACCGGTTTTGGTGCTTCGATTTGATTAGAGGGCGATGGGAAAGAATGGGATGATAATTTTTTGCGTTTTTCTTCCTCGGTGGGAAAATGTCAGCTCGGCGGACCACCCAATTTTCATATTTTGTAAAGTATGAAAATGTGAAAATGTTAATTTTACGCATCGTCCAAAATCAGAGGTGTGCTGCTTGTTCTGCTGCTTCTTCTTCTGCTTTTCGTGCTGCTGCTTCTGCTGCTGCTTCTTCTGCTGCTTCTGCTGCTTCTTGTTCTGCTTTTCGTGCTGCTGCTTCTTCTGCTGCTTTTCCTCCACCTTCTGCTGCTTTTCCTCCTCCTTCTGCTGCTGCTTTTCCTCCTCCTTCTGCGGCTGCTTTTCCTCCGAAGAAGCTTTTGACCGCATTTGCCGCTCGATTTAATAAAGCCAGAATCGCTGGTGCAAAAGGCACAAGCAAAATCCATTTGGACAACGTGTCTTTTACGTCTCGGACTGCATGGCAGAGATCGTGAGGAAATTTCCATTCGTCGCATTGGAAAAATAATCCATACACGACTATTACACCAATGCACCCCGCGATAATCTTCACTAATACCGCGGCAGCTTTTCCGGAATTCCCCGCCGCGCCACCTTTCATTTTTGGCCGTTTCCGTTTACACTGGTTATTTTTTTTTCGAACTCTCTTCATTTATTTCCCCTCTATATTTTTCCTTCACAAAATAAACATGGGATTTTGGGATTCTGTCGCAAAACCGTTTAAAACCATTGCATCAGGTGTTTCTGATGGCGTTCAAGCTGTTGCGTCCGGCACGGTGGACGTTGGCAAGGGTTTGATCAACACCGCGGAAAGCGGAGTGCTGATCACCCGTTCGGCCGCCGCCAAGATCGGGGGCGATTCGGTCGAGGCTTCGAGGCTGTCAAGGAAAGCAGGAAGCAAAATAAAATCGGGAGGAATAGGATTGGCGACCGGTGTTATTGGCGCCGTGGGCGGTGCAGTTGATGCCACGCTGGGCGCTGCCGTAAACGGCACCGTTGATGCCTTAGGGGAAACAACCCGCATTGTTTCGTCCGACGCCGCCGACGCGATTGAATCGCCGGGCGTAAAGGCGGGCGCCAATCTCGTCGTGGGCATTGTTGCAACAGTCGCGACTGGCGGCGCTGGTAGCGAAGTTCTCGCATCCGATGCCGCCGCGCTTGCGGCCGATGCGGGCGAGCTGACGGGCCAGGCAGCTGATCTGGTGGCGACGGAAAACCAACTCGCAGAAGCGACGAAAGCCACCCAAGCCGCCCAAGAAGCGGCGGAAGAAGCATCTAATGCTCTGAAGGCGGCGCAGCAGCTCGAGGAAGGAGGAGCCACCGCCGCGCAAGAGGGGGAACAAGGGGCAAAAACCCTGCAAGAGTTAGAAGAGGAAGCCGAGGCGACTGAAAAAGCCGTCCAAGAGGCCCAAACCGCCCAAGAGGAGGCGGAGACGGCAAAAAACGAGGCGGAAACAAAGACAAAGAATAGCAAAGGGTGGGAGAGATTTAAAAAAGTAATGAAATTGGGCATCAACTTTAATAGATTTGATCAAGCATTTCTGCTTTTGTGCTTGCTTGATCCAACATTGCCATCTTTTTTCACCCAAAGCAAGTACAATAATGCTGCTGCTCACGATTTCCGCGATGAATTAAGCAAAATGGGCGCATTCATCTTTTATCCCAAACCAGGCTCGGAAGGAAAACAGTTTGTCGTCCCATCGCAAAAAGATTTTCAGATCTCCCTCCCGGGATCTGCAACTGAAAACAGTTCTAGGTTGAATATTGATTCAACCAAGAATTTGAAAAGGGGAATGATCGTCAGCGGGGCCGGCATTGCCCCGGGCACCCGAATTGTCTCCGTCAGCGCCAATGGGATCCAGATGACCGAAGTCACAACCGCCACGATAAAGCGCTACGACGAGGACGATGAAACCACCAGCCCAATTTATTTTTCTCGGGTCGTCGATCGCAATGCGACAGCCGACGCGCAGAAGGAAACATTGGTCGTCGACACGAGGGGTCTTGAAATAAATATGAAAATCGAAGGAGACGGCATTCCGATTAATGCCAGAATTATGGAAATAACAGATTCCACCCATATAAAGCTAGGCATTGGAGCCGGCCCCATTGATCTTGCACCCGGAAAAACCACCAAAAAAATGGCCGGCACGCCAGTTCAGTTTTTCGAATTAACCGGAAATTCACTACCGGATTCCGAACTGGATGAAGGTCGAATAATGTCAGACTTTGGTTGGTGGGGGTGCAATTCGATGGGCGTGTGTGAGATGAACAAAGAATACGGATTTGGGAAGTCAAAGGGATTTGGGAAATCCCTAACGGACGACATTACAAAGGTCAATGCCCTCCCGGCATCTCTCTTCGTTCTGGGAAAAATCGAACGGAACGACAAATTCGCGACGTTTGGCATTGATGTCATGGACACGGAGACCGGGAATGCTCAAAAATGGGTTGCACCTTCGAGTTTCCAGTGGGGCACATATGTGTTGAAATCCGAGAGAGATTGCGTTTCAAATAAACAAAACGTGGTGGATTTTGCCAAAAAAGTTCAAACGGTAGGGGTGAAAGGGGCATTTCAGACAAAAGCTCGGAAATACTTGGTATTGGTCGTGACCGTTGTGCTGGCGGCCCTGACCGTTTGGGCGGTCTTCACCCACGCGTCACCAGCATCTGCCGTGTTCCTTTTGGTGGTGCTCATGGCATGGATCGTATCAACAAAAATCTTAGACAACCCCAGGCAGCTTCTTGCCTCTGCATTGGCAAAGTTATGACTCCGCTTTCTAATATTGTTCTGAATAAATTGTCGAATAAACCGATGCCGTTGTACAAAATAGAACCTTCCACCCTTCGAAATGCATTTTTTCTAAACGCCGCTTCCACGTCGCTGATCACCGTCTCATCAATTGCCTTTTACGATTATCTGAAGGGGAATCGTACCGTTGAAATATCAAAAAGGATGTTTGCAAATTTGTTTGTTACCTTTGTCTGCTCCCTTGCGACATTTCGTTTGCTGAAATGGATCACGGGCGGTTTTGGAAAGGGAATGCTTTCAAAAACGTGACGCAAGGACGCAAGGACGCATTTGAAATCGATTGGGATATCTAAAGAAGATGTGATTAACAAAAAATGTCAAACCAAAATTTTGATCTCTTTCATTCGGCATTGAAGAATTACAACAGTCTCCAGATTGTCCAGGACCGGAAGGAAGACAAAAAAGTTGAATGTGTCCATGCCAACGTTGAAACAAGGACTGGAATTGCGACGTGTGTTTCGTGCGGAGAAATTTTGAAGAAAAATATTCTCCACGAAAAGGAATGGCGAAACTATTCCGACCAGAAGAAAGATCCAACCCGAGTTCAGTTGAGAAAGAGCGAGGACCGCAATATTCACAAGGATGTCGTGGGATTGGGGTTTTCCAAGAGAGTGATAAATATGGCTAATGATTTGTACCGCGATGTTTCAAAGGGTAACATTTACCGAGGAAACTGTCGACGGGCAATCATCTTTGCTTGTGTCTTCCACAGTTACAAATCAATTGGACAACCTCAGACTCACGAGAAATTGATCAAGTTGTTCAAGTTATCAAGGAAGTCGGGATTGAAGGGTCTAAAACATGTGACTTTGAATTCAAACTCGCCCATTCTCAGAGGGGGGCACATCACAGCGAAGCATTTGATAAGAGATATCATGGGCGGATTTTCGGCAACCGAAGAGCAAATGGGAGAGGTAATCGGAATACACGAAAAAATAAAAAATCGTTCCAGCAATTTAAATCGTGCCCGACCAAACAGCATTGCCAGTGGGTTGATCTATTTTTGGATTCAAAAACGGAAGATATCGATCACCTTGAAAGAATTCGCGAGGAAAACAAGTTTGTCTGAAATCACCATTAGCAAAATTTCGAGAGAAATACACAGCATTCTCCAAGGTTCACGGGTATTACCCAATGTAACTAATGTAACCAACGCAACCAACGTAACCAATGCATCGACAATATTTTGATTGCAGTAACGAATGCATCGACAATATTTTGATTGCAGTAACGAATGCAATGAATGTGATGAATGCAATGAATGCAATGAATGTAACTTGTGCAGTGGATACTTAAAATACGTATTTTAAGTATTTAATTTATGCAATGGGAGACGTGTCAAGAACCTCTTCGAGTTTCCCTGTCGCGTGAGCCGAATTAATGAGTTTGATGAAATCGTTGAAGTGACCTCTCATAAAACCTTCGCTAAGGCCGGATTGAATTATTTTTCCCGAATGGAATATGAGCCACGTGTTGTATCTCACGTGGGCCAGTTTGGCATTTTTCATTTTTTCTGGTAAAATATCAAGATATTCTTTGTACGTTGACTCGATTCCGCCCCACTCACTGTCTTTTTCTTCGGCTGTGAGGTGGATCTTCAAAATCTGGAGTTTTTCGATCGGCGTGGTAATTTTTCGTTTGACGTTCAAACCAGTATAACCAAAAGACGACTCGAGGAGACAGTGATAATTTTCCGAACTGTCGTCCCTGGCAGTTATGAATGCGTCCAACGATTCTCTGTTAATTTTGATGCCGAGGTTAAAATCAAGATTTCTCATGGCGGGAATGATCAAACATTTCAATGTGGCCCCCCCGTCGGAAAACGAATAAAGCGACTTTTTCGATTTGATAACAGCCCACACTTTTTTGATGCAACCGACGGCATGGTGGAAATCAAGCGCTCCGGTGATTTGAAATGTGCCGTTGGAGCATACTTTAAAGTTGATGTATTTGTCTAAGAAAACCACGATGGAAAATGAATTTCTGAACCAGCGTTTTGATGGTTTTTTGTGTTTGAGGGTGGGACCTCTTATTTTTCCCATGTAATTAACATTGATGATGGTGCCGGACGGCAACGTAGGTTGGGGGGGAGCATTGCGTTGGTGGTTATTTGCGCGTCCCTGCGATGGAGAGCGTTTCTTGCGAACCGGCAGTTCAGTGTCAAGAGGAACCACCGGGAGAATTTCTGCTATTTTTTCAATGTTCATCGTCAAATTGGAGGATGCCGTAAAAGTCCGCGTCGAGACGGGGATGGCGTCGAAGTCGAATTGAAACACTTTTTTGTTCGCGGTTGTTGTTGTTGTCATTTTGATTCATCACTGCCGCGGTTCCTTTAAATCGATTTTGAAGTATGCACATGAGTTAAAAGATTCCGTGCTGAAATAAATTAATTTTTCAAGGTATGACAATGAAAAAAAATGGCCCATCGTCCACATTTTCAAACCAACGCAATGTAAGCAATGTAAGCAATGCGAGCAATGCGAGCAATGTAAGCAATGCAGATCTTCTGGAAAAAACGGATTACATCCACATCCGGACCTTTAAAAGAGGGAAGCAAGGCATCGCCGGATTGGTGGAACACCGCGAAAGCGGTGTTCGCTACGTCTACAAGGTGAGTCAACACATAGACTTCCTCATGGATCACGAATTGGTAATAGCATCGAGGCTTAATCAACTCAAGAATCCAATATTTTCCAAACTCTATGACAGTGGAATATATAAAGTAAATCCCAGTAGCCGAGCCCCGTATCCGTTCGAGATGTGCGAGAATACCGTGGAAAAATTGGTCTTATTTTATGAATATGTTCCTGGATACTCGATGTCCAAAGTCATCAAAAAGAAGAAAGAGAGCGTCGGCATCGATATTCTCGCGGCGTCCATCAAAATAATCCTCGTGAGTTTGTATTTTGCCAACAAAGAAATCGGCTTCACCCACTACGATCTGCACACCAGCAACATTTTGATGAAGCGATGCGATCCAGATCTTGTTTTGGTCTTCCACGGACCCGGCAAGGGGAATGCCTTTGCTTTGCCTACCCTCGGTTACATCCCCACAATAATAGATTTTGGATTCAGTTACGTCGATTTGATCGACAGGGGGCCTATGTATCAATCTCTGGCTCACACCAATGTGGGATTTGTGTCCTGTGCCCGTGATAAATTTGCAGACGCAAAATTGTTCCTTTGCTCCGTGAGCAGTCAAATGATGAGACATCGCAAGAATAAGGACGTCATGAAAATTCGCAAATTTGTGAAATCAACTTTCAAGGAAATCAACGTGGACTTTGATTGCGGATGGGATCTAAACGATGACGAATCGATCGGCAACGAGGCTTTGAATTTTTTGCACAGAGCCAACAAAAAAGAGATATCGGAACTGTTTTTCAAGTATGACGCGTATGCTGTGGATATTTTAACATCATTGGTACAGCTGCCCATAACTTCGGGAAAGATTGAATCGGAATCCGGTCTGTTGTCATACTATAAAATTTTTCTAAAACAGTTTGCTAAATTTGAAACGCGGGTTCAAAGCAGCTATTCCAGATTGAGAATTTTGAGATTGGTGGTTGAAGCAGCCCGAAGCGTAATGGCAAAATATTACACAAAAAAAGACCAAAACGAAGCCATCGTTGAATTTCAAACTATGATACTGCACGGCATTGACCATATTGCGTCGCATGTTCGACTGAACGACATCAATTTTGAAAAAATGCTCTGCTCCCTGATGCTGTTTGGGAGGGCGTTGGAAGGGTATCTCCAAAAAAAACTAACAAAATTCCTGAAAAATAGAGACGAAGTGCAAAGAAAACTCAAATGCAATTCGCCGATTGAGATTTACGGAGCTCTCGATTTAAAAATATCGTCTGATGTAAATTTTACATCAAGAAATTCTTTCCAGCATGTCATATCTTTTCGCGACCCCGTCTCCACCAAAATATCGAATCAATCCCATTTGGATGCCATTAATTCCAAACATTCCTTATCGAAAGGTATGGCCATTCTCGACCTAGAATTTGGAGGAAGTCTCGGAAGTATTGGAAGTCTCGGAAGTATTGGAAGCATTGGAAGTCTCAAAAAAATGGAATCGATCAAAAAATCGCGACCTCGACACTGACAAAGAAATCGGACAGATGTTGTCGTCAATGAGCATCGCTTCTATCATAAGTGAGACGGTGGCAGAATTCTGCGGTATGAATACGAGAATCAAAGATTTGGAAAGCGTCGTGACTTCAAATGGACCGTCCCAGAACCACAGAACGCAAATGCAAACGGTGTTATCGGACATTCGTTGGCACCGATGGTTAGTATTGAAAACGCTATGCCGTCTGTATCAAAATCTCATTATGATTTTCGATCGCCTTGATTTTGATAGAGGTCCCGGCGGTCTCATAGCCCTATTGCAAATGATAGTTGCTTTTTGCCATCAGTGCAGGGAAAACGAGTGTAAAAATGCAGGGATCATCATTCAACGAGATAACTTGTTTTTTGGCCTGTCAGGACCGCCGGGAAAGCAACCTTATGAAAGACACGATTTGGACTATGGGTCCTTGAAGGCAATACCAATCCCGTCTTGGCAGTTCTTCATTAAATTTTTTGGATGGGATGCCGTGAGGAATTCCATAGATTGGGTTCGAGATGAAGACGCTAGAGTTGCGTTGGGACCCTTGGAAAACTGGGCCATAGACATGAATTTATTTGCGGTCGTTTCTTTTGACAATGGGTTTAACGAAGACTTCTTGCTGACCGAGCTGGAGCGCCTGGCCGAGTCGCTCGTTGATTATGAATAAACAATCCGGGTTCCAGGTTGAATAATTTAATAGTTGAATAGTTGAATAGTTTAATAGTTTAATAGTTTAAAGCCACATTTCCGTATTACAAACAGACTAAATAAGGAAATGGAAAAATCTGAATCTGACCACGTGGACCAAGAAGTCCTCAATCAAAGCGAAGCCCAGTTTAATTCGCTCAAAAATTTCATTCACGAACTCCAACTTTTCTTTGAGTCCAATCTATCCTTAAAACTTTATGATCATCTGTTGAGCAAAACGAACCCGGCGGAGCATGTGGACGCCGTTAAAAAGCATATTTCCATCGTGAGAAAATTCGTCACATCCAACAGAACTGAAATTTTGAATTCCAACACGGCCTTGAACGCTCCCGTGATGGCATATAGCGAAAGAGTTAAAGTCGATTTTGGCATCCTCTTCGCCGAAGTTCTCAAGGAAGAAAGCGCGGCAGAAACTCTTAAAATTATTTTTGATCACCTTCTCGTTTTGAGTATGGTTTTTGATCCTGAAAGCGGTGCGGCCGATGTCTTCAAGGAGAGGAATAAAAATGCCGACCCACCCGATCTGGAAGATTTGTTCCGTTCCAACCCTTTTTTGAGCGACATGATGGAGAAAGTGGAGGCCCATGTCACGCCCGGGGCCAATCCCATGGAAGCCATGAGTTCGATGCTCAGCTCCGGGTTTTTGCAGGAGATGGTCGGTGGCATGCAAGACAATATTGAATCGGGCAAATTGGATATGGGACAGTTGATGCAGTCCGTTCAATCCATTACGCAGTCTCTTCCGCCGGAGCAACTAGCCGCGCTTCAACCAATGATGGCTGGATTGGCAAACCCCGCCATGAATTTGTCAACTTCCCCTCAACGCCCCTCTTTCATTGAATGTGTCGGAGAAAAAGAGTCGCAACATTTGCCAACACCGCGGTCGCCGTGTCGAGGCGGAAAGAAAAAGAGGAAGAAAAAAAAAAGAAAGCAGAGATGAAAATTTTTATCAAATTTTGAACCAATGGAACCAATGGAACCAATGGAACCAATGGAAAGATTATGATAAAAATTTCGCGAAGACGCGAAGAAAAGGTTTTTTCTAATTTGTAACAAAATGGTATCACGTGCTGATCAAAATTCATATGCCAAAATGTTAAGTACCGCATCAACCCTTGTTTCATCATATGATGGAACCGATGCGTCCTCCACGATAAAAGTTCTAACCGACAAAGATATTTCAAGCATGCTCAATGGAAATTTCATCGCACTTCAAGCGGTTCCATCCGATGTGACGCTCAACTTTCAGAATACTGGGGCCTACAGCGAAACAAACCAGCTTGTGACGTTGTCTAACCCCATTCCAGCCGTAGCCAACCCTTATGAATCGGTTCATATGACCGGCATTTACTTTGATAAGCCGGCCACGGTTAATACAACATCCATCACGACAGGCGAAACAGGCATCTCGGCGGGAGCTTGGACGCGTGGTTCCCAAAGTGCATCTCCTCCAGTGAGTAATTTGAATTTCACGACCGATGATTTGAATGCAAGACCCGTCGTCGTTGGAACCGACCAACTGCCGGGATACAGACTGCAAGGAGATCGCGGTGTCAACGTTGTGGCAAACAGATGCTTCGTAACCAATCCTTATGTTGGGGAAGGAACTCTAGGTGCTGGCACTCTTATTGCCGAGCAATCTGGCAACTCAATCACCTTCGCCAACCCACTCCCAGCAGGGACCAACAGAGGGACTGCCTTTGCGAACTGCAGCACCAATATTATAGATTTTGTTGCACCCCTTGGCGGTGTTCTGACTCTCAGCGTGGTTAATGGTGGCTCGCGATTTAATCTGGGGCAGTTTTACGGAACAACCACGAACGGGGCAGGCACAGGTCTTGTACTCACGCCAACCGAGCTAGCGGGTTTCTCTGACATAATAGTAACTGTCCGGGCAGTGTTTGTTGGATCTGGTTACTCGGTTGGAGATACCATTACAATCACAAATCCAAACCCAGCGGGCCTTGATGCGCAATTTACCGTAACCGGTGTCAGCTCCGGAGAATCTTACCCGGGGGATTTGTCCGGTGTTTATATGACGCCAAGATCTGGAACCCAGCCCTTCATCCCAGGTGACGGTGCGCCAGTGTTTGACGATTATACAACGGTACCTGGCGCACCGTTCCGCCACGGAGGTGCTTCCAACGGTTGTCTGAGGGCAGATCTGCGACAGAAGGGGGGACATCCATGGGACCCCGAAATTGCCATTGGCGGATACCGAATAGTTTTTGGAAATAGATATCGACCTTTCACAATAATACAGCAAATTGAAGACGTGACCAATATTGTATATCACAAGGATGCTGATGATAATATATATTTCACGTTCAATGGTCCGGCGCCACCATATGCTGCCCGAGCGGTCGGGTTGCCATCGAGTGTGCCGTTAGTTACAAATTTTACTATTGGAAACCGCAACCCCAACATTGCCGGCCAAACCATCGAAATATTAAATAACAATGCGGACGAGAGAAATATGGGAACCATTGGAGTGGGCACTTTAACCTATGGTTTGAATGCAGATGAACAATGGAGATTCCAAATACAAAAATCATCTACATCTATGACGAACGTGGCGGGACCTCTTTTAATAAATTTTAGTCACCTCGACCGGAGCAGAAAAATTATTGAACTGGGTGACAATCCAATTCAAATTCACGATCTTTCCTTCGGAGAAAACACGGCCGCAAATGCGGACAGACTTCACAAGGTGATTTGGGGGACGAGAGCGGAAGTGTCACCCGACGTAGACAAGTCGGCCATTCTGCGAATAATTCCAACCCTCGGATCCACCGCATCTCCTCTAAGAATGATAACCACGCGGCCGCTAAATCCAGTAACGGGAATTCCAATCACCAATTATCGTGAAAATTCTTATGTGAATTTTGTGCCCACCGTGAATCAAATATTTGAACGAACGGCGGACGGTACTGTCGTTCAAGGATACGGCGACACCCTCCTTCTGGGCGCTGCGGGTGGAAGCACCAAGATGCCATCGATCGATGTTCTGGTGCAGTGGGTTGGACATTGGCAAAGAATATTCTTTACGCCAATTGATGTGGAATTAGTTTAATGTAACCAATGCATTGCTTTCATTAATTAATAATTAATGAAATAATGAAATAATGAAATAATGAAATAATTAGTTGTCCTCGCGCCGTCTCATCATTTCTTCAAGTTCTTCGTAGGGTATCGATTCTTGTTCAGCGTCGGGATCGAAATCCCGGTCGTCCGGGTCAAAGTTGTAAAAATCCATCAGATTTTCGGAGGGTGCATTGTCGTCGTACGGGTCATCCACGTTGTCCACGTTGTCCAGAACATCGTCCAAATTTGTTTGCAAAACTGCAACAAGAGCCTGGGCTTTGTTTTTTTCGGCTTCCATAACCATAAGTTTTTGCAAGTCCTTTGATTTTTGCTCCTCCAGTTTGCGCTTCCAATAATTCTCAGAGCCTTTCACATGTGAACGCACATTTGCGCGACTGAACCGCTCCGCGTCGGAAAAACCTTTTTTGTACCATTCCACGCATTGGCTTGGACAAGCTGTTCCATCCGCTCTCCTGACTCGATACGCCCTGGGAGACCGAGGCGGCGACCTCGTGCCGCCTCGGATGGGGTTGTGATTGCATGGTGTTGTCATCTTATCTTCTTTCTTTAACAATAGAAATTACATTGTGTCATTGTGTCATTGTGTCATTGCGTCATTGCGTCGTCTGTCTTACCCCGAGTATGTCCATTTCGCTTTACAATTTGAACACTCGGCAAAAGTCGTTGATGATTCATCACATCCACGTGTCTGCTTTGAATACGAAAAAACTTTTCTGGAACCGCATTTCCGACATTCAAAAATGCCTTCTTCGATTTCCATTGGATTTTTGATGAATTGATTCACTTCGTGAAAGTCCCGTGCAATCTTGTCAAAAAATACATGATTCCAGCCATACCGTTTGCGTTTCAAATCGTTACCTATCTGAATGACGTTTCTCTTTTTGGTTATCAAATCGTGCACCACTTGGCTCATTATAAGGTCGAATTGTCGATCGTTGGAAGACATTTTTCCTATCAATCGCAGAATGGTTTCGATATTTTTTTCAGACTTCAGGAGGTTGGACAAAATGTTTTTCCCTTGTGTCTTCATTGTTTTATTACCAAAGTTCCACTTCAAGATTGAAAACGATTTTGAAAAAGACTTCCAATACTTCCAAAGATAATGACAAATAAAAAGTCTGAAGGGCATGGGACATTTGTCACAACTATTGTGCGCCGTCTTCAGTTCGAACCGTCAATCTTGAATGAACGCGTTGATGAGAATGTGAAAGACAGAGTGCGACAAAAATACGTCAATTATTGTTCAAAGAACGACGGTTACATTTTGGATATTTTGGATGTTAAAATTGTGGATTGTGAGATATCTCCAACCAATTCATCTGTTCAGTGTGATGTGGAATTTGATGCAAGGTGTATGAAACCTTTCGTCGGTGATGTCAGAACTGGAAAAGTGTGCTTAATTTTTGAGAGGGGTGTGCTTTTGGAATTGGATGGAGTTTTGAAGGTGCTTGTGCCGAGGGATGAAAAGGGTGGATTCGTTGTTGACGACAAACACGTTCCATACGAATATTCCCTCGCTGGTCCGTCCCCCTGCTACATTGGTTGCATTGGCTACATTGGCTACGACATTGGTGACATTGAAACCGCTCAAGAACGCCATGTGAAATTGACCGGTGTTCAATACAACCCTCAAACTCAAGCTTTCAATTGCTATGGCACGTTTGTGTCGATTTGTAGGAAATAGTTCTTACAAGAAAGCACTTACTATTCAATGGCATTTCGATCAAATTCGCCCCTCGTGTTTCGCGTTGCCGGGGAAGATGCTGATAGACCTTTTTGCAGAATCTGCTTGGAATCTGGCCCACCGGAGGATTTTTTTAAACCGTGTCGATGCAGAGGAAGCGCGATCGGCATTCATCCAGCGTGTTTGCAAACGTGGATTCAAAATGCTCCGACCGAACGGGCGAAAACTCATTGTACCGTGTGCGATACAGAATATGTTTTGAGCCCTCCCATGAAGCATTCCTTGACCAATTTTTGCAGATTGATACATCACAATTCTGCGTTGACGGGAATAATGTTGATTTCCGTTTCAGCCACGGCGGCAATTCCCATGCCATACTATCCATATATTTTCGGTGCAGGAATATTTTGTTTTTTAACATGGTTATTCTTGATCCACATTTTTGTAATATATTTCACCTACCCCCTACCTCGGAACAAAATAGCCTTGCGGGTGTTTCGAGGGAGCACTGCCGGAGCTTTCCCCGTTTTGACCTTCGGCGGATGCTGGATTATTTTGTACGATCAATATCCCGAACTTCAAGTTGCAGGATTATTGGTTTGTCTGGGAATTTATTTCCATTGCGTTTGCATGTGGATGCACTTCGTCGTTGATGGGTACATAAAAAAGATAGATCGCGAAGTGTTGCCGTTCATAGAAGACGTGACGGACGCAATTGACGTGACGGACGCAATTGACGTGACGGACGCAATTGACGTGACGGACATAATTGACGTGACCAGCAGTAGCGACACCAAAGACGATCAAATAATATATTCATTAGCAATAAATGTACCGTAATACCACCATAGCGCGAACCGTGCTCTCAAATGAAAAATATTTGCCGCCTTGTTACTGTGCCAAGGGCACGGAACAATATGCAACATGTTATCCTCATCCTCACCATCAATTAAATCCGGTTCCGCCTCGCAACGTTTTTTACGAATCAGATGGTCTTTGCACCGTCCCGAATAGAATAGGCTCTAGAGTTAACAGAAGTTCAATTGCTTACAGATAAACTTTTTACACTTTTTACACTTTTGAAACGTTTGAAACGTTTGAAAATGATATTTAAAATTCCATGTCCCGGACGAACCGTGGGTTAAATCGTTTGTGATGGAACTTCCAATAATCTTTACATCCAAACTTGAAATTTTTGGGTACCAAATCTGCCTTGTAATAGAATACGCAATCTCGCCAGTCGTTGGTGTGAGCGGCTTGATGAATATACAAAGAACAATAATCATTAGTTAATTGGTCCATGAGCTGACAAAAAATGTTGAAGTCTCCGATGACCGACGCATAGTTTTCAAAGAGCGATTTGCGATTTTTGAGGATTGGTTCACGCAAAATGAACACTCCGTCAACGTTAGTTCTAATGGATGGCTTTACATCCATGGCATATTGCAAGGACAAAATGTACAACATCTTCCAATGACGTCCCCTTTTGAACAAACCCTGTTGAATTTTGGAGTTGAAGATTTTGTTCGAGTCGGTACAGTCATCACACAATACAACTGCCCACGGGTTGGGCAAATGACGTTTTGCTATCTTTTGCCGTTTGACGAATTGTTTTAACTGTTCCTCGTCGTAGTTGTGGAAAACAAAACTCTTGGGGAAAATTTTTGAATAAAAACCATTTGAGTCTTCGGATCCCGACATCACCATTCCACAGGGAATGATATGCTTCTTCGCGTAAAGCAAACTCGCGATCAAAGTTGATTTTCCTGTGCCCGGCTTCCCCACGACGACTATTTTGCTCCCTCCGTATTCAGGTTCATTGGCCCGGGCAGTGCAGGGTGGAATAATATCAAGATTCAGTTCTTTCACGTGGATAGTTTTTGATGGAGGTGGTTCGTTCATTTTTTGTCTGGGATCGTCTTGTTTAGATTGATGCGCGCTGGCATCAATCGTTGCAGCAATTACAAGTCTCACAACTCTTACAAGTCTCACAACTCTTACAAGTCTCACAACTCTTATCGGTTGTAAGAGTATTGTGTCAAAAAAAAACCTTGTCGTTAAATAAAGAATAATGTCAACATCAGGATTGGAATTTTCTATTAAAACGACAGGTTCTTCGGTTGGACCTGAATCGGTCGCGGCCGCGATCGCGAATGCGCAGTCCGGAAGTCGTAATATTCTCGGATTTGCAGGGCCCGTTGCGGGCGCTGGTACGGATTACCTCACCGTGGCCGCAACTCCAAACGCGACTGCCGCCACCATGATAACACCGCCCAGTCTTCATGTTCGAATGAACAACCGCGATTGCAATTTGGGTACCATTTCGGCCACTCGCGTCACTATGGGGGCGGGCACCACTTCCGGCGTGGCCAATGTCCAAGCTGTCCCTCCGACGGGGTGCGATGGGATTATGTTCGGCAGCGTTCAGCTACCGGCGTCTGAGCAACGCACTACCTACCCCCAAACGGGAAATCAATTGTCTACGGCAACCGGTCAAACCGCACCGTTGGCGTCTGCGCTCCCGGCTCTTGGAATGACTTCCAATTTCGCGTCGGCCGCCCAGCTCATGGGCATGGTCTTCGGCACGACGGCACAGGGCAACGCCACCGGCGTCGGACAGGTGAGCAACAATTTCACGCGCGATGGCTCGTGGTGCCAACATGTGCTGGACGGTGACATTGCGGTTATGGAAGTTGTCATGGATAATGGTCCGGCCAGTAGGGCCACGGGGACGGGCCTGTCCAGCAATACGCCCGGCGGCGCCGGCCTCGCAGCCGACGCCGGCCTTCCCAATGATATTGCTCGCCTCGCGTTGACTGGTGCGTGCGGCGCGTTGACGCTGGCGGGGAACACCTACCAGGTGCGTTATGCCCCTGAATTTTTCGCCAACGAGGCAGGCCAAGACCAAGTCAACCCCGTACTTCCTGCTCAAACCGGTTTAGGGACGGTGGCCACCATTGCCGCAGGGGGCGCGTTGACGGGATCCTTTTTTGGCAACGCCATGGAACTTGTTGTTCCGCGGAATGCGGCTGACATGCCCAATCCCAAGAGAACTGCGAAGGTTGTGTTTCGTTATCGCAAAGCCAACAGCCCCTTGCGAGGGCCGGACACTGCCGCCGGAGGTCCGTATCAAGCAAGTGCGACGACACAATGGTTTGCCAGTTCGATCACCAATGTCCCGACCGCCAACCCGGCAGACACGGACGACGCCGTCATGGTTTCGGGTGAGTCGCAGCAGGTCCAGGTGGGTTCTGAACCGTTGATTGAAATCGTTGCAATCATACCGGCCGGTCTGGCAAATACCGTTCAGGCTTACAATTAAGCAAAGAAAGTAAATAAAGTAAAGTAAAGAAAGTAAAGATTTTCACATTTCAAAATGTGAAAACAAAATTGATCGGACCCGAGGGTCAACGGTGTTTTCACGCAACAACACCAATGACAACAGGAAAAAAATCATTTCAAATAGTCTCCGATCTTCATTTGGAACAGAATTTCATTAGAGATCCTTTTTCCGTGATCAGGCCGGTGAGTCCAATTTTGGTTCTTGCCGGAGATGTGGGATCTCTTCGCGACATGTCCCAACTGGCCGAATTTTTCACCAAGCTGTGCGACGGATTTCAGGATGTGATATACGTTGTTGGCAATCACGAGTACTACCAGTCAAGTTCCGCCGAGCAACGCCCACCGGCGCGACCCGGAAACAGGAATATCAAGTCACATCAAGGAAGTCAAGGAAGGAATGTCATTTCAATGGGAGATTTAAGACAGAGGGCTTTGTCTCTGGGCCGCAAGATATCAAATCTTCACGTGTTGGATCGCAAAACCGTCAAGATCAATAACATCCTATTTGCCGGTGCAACATTTTGGAGCGACATAAGAGACGTGTCTTATTATCCAGATTACATTCGCAAAAATTTAAATATAGACAAACGAACTTACATGGCATTGCATTCGCGCGATGTCAAATGGCTCCTTCGAATAATCAATGCGGCAGCGAAGAATGATGACGTCCGCCTGGCAATAATTACCCATTATCCCCCTACCAAGAAAACGTTGCGCAAACTGGGCACAAAGAATGAAGAATTCTATGCTTCCAATCGCGAAGATTTGTTAAAGAAAAATGTGTCCGTTTGGGTTTACGGTCACACTCACCACAACAAAGACTTCCGCGTGAACGACGTGCGTTTGGTGTCTAATCAGTTGGGCAAAAAATATGACAACTGCGTGTTGGATCCAATGAAAGTGGTTGAGATGGAATAAACACATGTCATTCTTTGATTCTTTGATTCTTTGATTACATTATTTACAAAGGTAATGTAACTAATGTGTGTGCATAATGTATAATAATTTCAACTAAAATTTCATTTGTCACTTAAAAAAATAATATTGGAGGTAATAAAATGTCTTCTATCAGCACTTCAAACATCACCAGTGGATTTATCGATTTGGCAACATTCGATGAAATTGAACGCTACTTGTATGGCGGCGATACGGCCACGGCCTATTTTGTGCGTGAAACTCGCAAAAGTACATGGTTCACTCAGGTTCCCGTGATCCTTTCCAATGCGTCGGGTCAGGCCCAGTTCGGTCAGGATTGGTCCGTCAGCATTTCGCGCGCCGGCGATTACCTTCTCCAGACGTGGCTTCGCGTGGGTCTTCCTCAGGTCCAGCTTGCCAACGACGATGAGAATGCGGGCATTCGGTGGACGCGCAACCTGATGCACAATCTCATCAAGGATTGCTGCATTACCTTCAACGACCTCGTCGCGGCTCGTTTCGATTCCTTCCACCTCGACTTCTGGTCCGCTTTCACGGTCCCGGCGGGCAAACAGGACGGTTACAACCAGATGATCGGCAACACGGCGGCCCTGACCACCCTCCAGACCGGCCAGCACGCCCTCCCGCCGACCGTCCCGGGCGACAATGGCGTTACCATGCTCAATCTCCCCCTCCCCTTCTTCTACTCCCGCGATTCGGGCGTCGCCCTCCCGACCGCGGCCCTTCCGTACAACGAGATGCGCATCAACTTCAGTTTCCGCAACTGGAACGAGCTCCTCATCCGGGAAAACCTCGCCGCCGCTTCCACGCAGGAGTACCGTCAGACGGTCCAGGCCTCCGACCTCCAGGGCGGCGCCGACCCGCAGCTCACCAAGGTCCAGGTGTGGGCCAACTACGCCATCGTCTCCAACGACGAGCGCAAGCGCATGGCCTGTGCTCCGCGCGACATCCTCATCGAGCAGGTCCAGACGGCCAACCGCCAGACATTCTCCCCCAGCACCGTCCCGCAGCCGAGCTACGACCTCCGCCTCTCCCACGCCATCAAGGTCCTCTTTTTCGCCGTCCGCAACAAGACGTGGAGCTCCGAATGGTCCAACTACACCTGCTCCTCGCCCGGTCTCGGCGTCGCACCGCAAGGAGGCAAGTTCACCAACAACTACGCCGTCGACCCGATCCTCGACACCACCCTCGTCTACGAGAACACCAACCGTCTCGGCTCCATGGGCTCCGACTACTTCTCCCTCGTCAACCCCTACTACCACGCCCCGGTCATCCCGACCGTCACCGGCTACCACATGTACTCCTACTCCCTCGACTTTATCTGCCTCGACCCCATGGGTTCCACCAACTACGGCAAACTCACCAACGTCAGCATTGTCCCCAACTCCAGTCTCGTCGCACAGCAGGCCAACGCAGCATCCGGTATCGCCAACGTTGCCACCGCCGACGGTGTCGGCTGGAAGCAGTCCTACGAATTCGTTCTCACGGCTGTTGACAACAATATCATTCGTGTATCAGGTGGTGCTTTGGGTTTTCCAGTTCTCTGAGATGCGTTCCCCGGAGTGCACCCCTTATATTTTTGTATGCAATTTACATACAAAATCACCACGACAAGACCAAAAACGAAATCGATTTCAAAAACGGGATGTTGAAAGAAACAAAAATGATTCGCACCACTGCATCAAAATTTGATCACGGAAAGCATGCAGGCTCTGTTGCGAAACATCCAGACGGGTATCAATTCCAAGCATCACATGGAAGAAACATTTGTAAGTTTTTTGCAGTTTCTCGCTTACACGTCACTCCAGAAGCAATAGAAAAGGCTAGAATGGATGCATATGCGAAGGCGCGTATGTACCAAAAAGAATATTCAGACACGAATGGCTTGACAAAGAATCAATGGAGACGCGTTGGAGATGTGATTGAAGTGAAGTTGCAAAATGGTTTGATTATGACTTGTGATCCAGATATGCTGAAGCACGTTGAATCCCGTATTTGGACCGCAAGAAAGGGAAAAGGGAAGAAAACGCACTATGCGTCGTGTAGAAAAAGTAAGAAGTTGAAACACGAGGCGTGTCAGTTTCATAATCTGATTTGCCCGGAGTTTAAACAGGTCGATCACATTGATCGCAACGGGCTGAACAACTGTCGGAGCAATCTTAGAGAAGGTTCCGGTCGCGTGAATGCCCAGAACAAAGGTAAGCAGAAGAATAACACGAGCGGGCACGCCGGCGTTGAGTGGCACAAACCGGTCGGAAACCGAAAGGGTCGTTGGAAGGCGGTGTGGAAAGATGAGGAGGGAAAGCGCAAGAGCAAATCATTCTCTGTGTTCGCGGAAGAAGACACGGAACGGGTGAAGGCGCTGGCGATCGCACACCGGGAATCAATGGCGAAGAAGACGAGGGATTTTTTGGGCATGTCTCTTGTGTGAAGGGAAAATTTTGTACCTTGGGAATAATAAACACTATTAAAATGAAATCTAAAATTTCGGCGTGGGGCATACTTGCATTTATTGGAATCGCCGGGTGGTTGCCCCTGGCTTACTCTAATGTTTATAAACAAGATGGTTATTTGACTCCTTTTACGACGTGCCGTGTGACAAACAACGATGTGTGCGTCCCCCAACGAAAACGCAACATGTTTATTTCCCGGGCCCTGCGTGCAATTCGGTGCCCGTTGCTAGGTTGGAAAGATGCGCCTTGCGCGAAGGAAAGACGGGGAGTGGCAACGTGGTGGCTTACAATTTTGTTCTTGGTCGCGGGAACCTGGGGAAGCATTGGTGTATTTTCTGGGATGGACCACATGGAGAAAAAAGGGGTCCCAATATTTTTGTCTGTGGCAATAGCAGTTCTTCTGTTCGGGCTTCTGGAAGTTCCTTACGGAAATGACAAAAAAAATCACGAATCCAAATCCCGGCATCTGGGAATGGCAATAACGGCTTTTGCTTTGATGATTATAAACTCAATGTATTTGGCCTCCAATTCTGTGGGTCGCACTCAGAAAACGCTGCGCGTTCTAACAGGGTTTTTGTTCGTGACTGCATTGATGGCGGGAACGAGCGAAGCAGTGGTGGATAATAATATTCCAGGCATGACAAGGAAGGCCCATGCATGGTATTCCAAAAAACAGGGGAATATGCGCCTTATCGATTCCTTGTTTGAACTGGGTGAGAATTTACCCGTTGTGCTGTATGCCGCGATAATTTTGGTAGCCAGCCAGCACAAAGATTAAAAGATATTAAAGACAATTTTGAATGTGCCGGGGGTGCATTCAAAATTAAAAAGTTACACGCGTTACATGAGTTACATGAGTTACATGAGTTACATAACCGCAAATCTCATGCTGCCACCGTCGATGAGCAAAACATTGTTGCATACCCCGACGGCAACAAACTCGTAGCGCTGAACACCATTCCCCCAGCCCGTTGCGGGCTGAACCGTTGAGACTGTGATCGGGTTTGCCGATTGGATGGCGTAGTTGCTGGCTTTGGGTTGAATGCTCACCTGCGCCAATCTTCCGTAGTTTGTAGACCCCGTGGGATCGACGTTTAATCCATCCATGGCATAGGAATAAAAATAAACGCCCGTGGGGTAACTAGAGGCGCTGGTGTCGGGGCTATATAAATATTGTTGAATTTGTGTGAAGTAGTTAATTTGCATTTCCGACAAACGACTGGTTCCTTCATACAACAAAGTCACATTTTCAAACGGGTCCCTTCCGTAATATCCAGTGGTCGAACCAACAATTGATGACGTCGTATAATTTGACCAATCATTCCACACAGTAGTGTTTCGCGCCGCGAAAAATAACATTTTAATGGAATGCATCATGTTGAGATTGAACACTGGTTGTGCCTCTACGAAAGGCACGAATGGTTTGATTGGGGATGTTAACGTTTGTTCAATGAGCATTTGACGACGCGCGCAATTCATCCTTTTTCTTTCGTCGTTGGTCACAAGAGCGTAATGTCCCCAAACTTGGACTGATCGCAGCGTGGGAGCACTTGCACCTGTTATATCGCTTAGACGAGGTACGTATCGTTGTTGCACATGCTGATCGGCAGCTCCATCGGCGCTATTTTCAGCCTTCAGGATCAACAATTCATCCCAATTTCTGAAATCAAATCTTATGCGAAGATCATTATAAGGAAGAGCTGCCGTCGGCAGAGCCAATCCCGAATCTCGACTGAAAAAGAACGGCAGGGGCAACGTTAGAAAATCCGAGGGTCCCTCCGTATTCGTGAAAGGATCCCAATTTCCACCCGCGTAAGTTTGATCGATCATGTCATAATAGGTGCCCAACTTTCCATAAGGAACAAAAAAACGAGTCCAAAAATCTAGAACGTAATTGTCGAAGCGAGCCACCACTAGATCATTGCACGTAAGTGAACATTCCCGAATTAAATTGTGGGCCAGGTTTTGGCACCATTCGAGTTGTGCATACCACTCCGTGAACATGCCATCAGTCAAAGTAATTTGCAAGTCATTGGCAAGGGAATTACCTCCAAGACCTCGGCATATGGTTTCAAATTCAGTGGGTTTGGCTGGGTCTCTAATGCTTTCGCACGTTATGGGCCCACCATCTATATTAATTACATTTCCGGGCCGGTAACCAATTCCGGGATTGGTCAACTCGACCTGCCACGTCGTTGCCTCCGTGACCATGGACCATGTCATGGAATCAACAGCGGGGTAAAAAGGCCCCAACGCGGGCATCGATAATGCTCCGCTGTGAGTCTCTCCATTCGCATCCATCACCGTGCCCGTCGCACGGAACCTGTTGGCGTTGTTGTATGTGATAACCCCCGATGTCAATGTACCTTGTCTCAAATCATTTTCAAGTATTGAATCAACTTGGATGTAGGCATAAACGTCGGGAACCGCCCCTGCGTTCTGAATGATGCGTAGGATGTCCCCAACCATGTAGCCTTCCCCGGCGTAAGCTGCCCCGGCTCTGCCGGTAATATTTGTGAGACTCCCCGCGACAGGAGTCGCGTCTACCTGGGCCCCCGTCCCGATGCTGGTTCCCATCGAAAAGGTGTCGTGGCTCCCATCGTCGTCACCCGTGTATCCCGATCCGCCCGCTGTTCCATTGGATAAACCGCTAAGATCTGTCACGGTAAATGTTCCGCCAAAACCCACTGGCCTAAGTACATCGCCAACTTGGTAACCAGTACCGCTATCAAGTATTTTGAGAGTTAGGGGAAATGGGTCTGGGTCCACGACTTCCATGGTAAATCCGGTTCCAGGCCCAGCCCCCGGGGGATTATAGGCGAATGTAATGGTGGCTCCTGCTGCTGGGTTTCCAGTTACAGCGTTTGTCCCTGCCAGGACGGCATTGGTTTGGGGCGCGAGAACGGTGAAGTTCCCAAGTCCACCAACCGCGACATTATCGTTTGCATTTACAGCAAATACCACGTCGGCGCCCGTTGCAGTGACAGTCACGCTTGTTATGAAATTTCCAAGCGTGAAGCCACTATCTGGCACCCACCAATCCAATGTATCCCCTGCCGGAGCCCCAGGCGGCGTGTGGGCTGTTCCCTCCACCTGCGAACCCTCTCCGCTGGTAATTGAAAATTGAATTCCAGTGCCATTGCCGCCATCTCCGGTGGTTTGGTCAACGGCGACATTTGCCAGAGGATGTTGCCATCTTGTGTTTGACTGGCTAATATTTCCGTTTGAGAGGATGGGATTGAGAGATGTGTCAATTTGCGTTGTGCTAGCCGTTGAAATTGGAGGCAGCTTGAATTGGAGCCAGGAATTCAAGAGATAATCTCCCGATTTTGAAATTTTGGCTGACCACTGCTGTCCAAAATCGGGTGTTCCAATAATTGAAAGCATAACCGGAATTTGTGTGAACCATGTGGATTTTTTTGTTTCTCTGACGAAGTAGCTCACCGCACATCCCTCGCGCCCGGCCCCGTACATATATTTTTCCAATTCATCATAAGTGGCGAGATCAATAAAACCTGCTGTGACGTTCGCGTTGCAATCTTTGGAAGCCATTTTACTTCTTAAATTATTTATTATTATTACATAAAATGTGGCTCTAAATAAAGTAAAATATGGCAAATAACGATAATTCATCATCGGGTGAGGGTGGGTGGGTCGCCCTCCTCCTCCTCTTAGTCTTAGTCTTAGTCGGCGGCTATGTGTGGGCATGTCAATGCAAGGTCATTAAGACCGACGACGGAATGAAATGCGGGCGCGGGGGAAAGGCGTGCAAATTGATGTCATTGATGTCGGAATGCAAATCCGAGGAGTGCAAATTCGGAAAGTGTGCTGCACCTTCATGCAGTGAAAAGAAGAAGTCGGGTGATTGCGGGTCACCTTGCACGTGGAACTCGGGCAGCACCGCAGTCGAGGCGAGTTGCACAGGTGGGACGGACGATGATAAATGTAGTGATAAGACGTCGTCGGGTGATTGCAAGGACCCTTGCCAATGGAAGGCGGCCGTCCCCGCCGTCGAGGCGAGTTGCTCCTATGGGGGGCCGACGTGTGGTGTGAAGGGCGAGGGTTGCAAAGCACCTTGCGTGTACAGCAGCCCCTCGACGGAAAAATTTGAGGGTCCTGCACGTTTCACCCTCCGCAATGAAGCCCATCTTCGCAGCATGCTCCGAGATGCTGGCTGGGATGGTCAAGGTGGTGGGTGGTGTCCTTTCGCCAACGGCATTGGTTGCGGATAATCAAAGGGAATGAAAGGGAATTAAAGGGTAACATGTTCCATAATAAGAAATTACAATTATATTATGGAAAAACTTGATTCTTACACCCTTTCATTTATTACGCAATACAATTCAGATAATGATAACAATAATCTATGCCAATGCAGTCGGCGTGTTTCCAAATGCATGAATTTGCGAGGATGGTTAAAAAAAATAAGTTTTGGTGGAATGAGTTCGCCTAGCCATAAGGAATATGTCACTTTAGCATCGCGACATCGTCGCAGTATCAAACGATGCGAGTTGATTCGATTGGAAAACCCTTGGTTGTGGACGGCATGTAATTTTCCAATGATAATTTTTACAGAATGTTGGGGAGATCTTCATCCTCCAGACCATTTTCAAGCGCCGATTCGTCCGTCGTGACCCCGCCGTCTGCGAGCAGTTCGGGTGCCTTGTTCTCGAGTTTGGCGGAGTCGTCGAAAGGTTCGTTATTGAAATAGGGGTAATTTATAACGGTAAATCTCACCGACGCAATTTGTTTGTTTCTGACTTCAGCTTCGGCGAGGAGCGTGATTCTGGTGCCATGCTCTCGGAATGCGTAACTGTTTACAATAAGGCATTCGCTGTCTTCCGCTTCTTCAAAAGAATTTCTAAATTTGATGTATTTTGATGTGTGCGAAGTTGATTTGAAGAAAACGCCAAAGGGTCCGTTGCTGTGGGTGATATTAAAATGCAAGAGCCTCGGTTTTCTGTTTTGCGCATTGGGCCACAGCATGCAACTTAACTCGTGACAATTGCGAGCAGAATCGTCGCCGACGTGAAGACATCCTGATTCGAGCAAAGTTGACGTGTCCAGGAGCAGGCGTTCCTCGGCCATGCAATCGAAATCCAGACGGGTTAATTTGTGTGAAGAATTCTCGGCCGTTAATTTTATGATTGATGCAGACATTTTTTTCGTATTTCGCATTCTTATAAGTTGGATTGGTTGCAAGTCTCGCAAGTCTTAACTACGGTAACTACGGTAACTCCAGCAAAGATAATACGCAATTTCAAACTGTTTGTTTGAAATTCTTTTTATTGAACTTTCATCGTCTTTCTCAATCTTTCATCGTCTTTCTCAATCTTTCATCGTCTTTCTCAATCTTTCATCGTCTTTCTCAATCTTTCATCGTCTTTCTCAATCTTTCTTAATCTTCTCGGCGACATTGTTCTTCCACGTGAAGGGTGAAAGGCGTCCCATGGGTTGGCGCGACATTTCGTATTCCTCCTCGTTTTCGAGAGCCTTTTCAATGGCACGGGCGGTTGAAGAGTGAATGGATCGCAATTTGAGCGTCATCCGGTCCCGAGGCTCATCCAGCTCCCAGGTCAAGGGGTAATTTTCGTAATAACGAGGGTCGATGTCACACCCGGAAGAAGCCATGGTGATCTTTGTTTGACCGAATTCACCTTTGTCAAAATCAATCGATTTCAATTTTTAATATAATATAATGGAACACTTTGACACTGTGACACTTTGACAATGTGTCACCCATTTACATTCCCGGCAACCCGTCATCGACCCCCCCTGAATCGTCATCCGACCGGCGTTTGAGACGCCATCCGGCCCAAGTTTGTTTCTTGGACATGGGTCCCCAAACTTTGGAGAAATATTGAATAATGGAGGGTCGATCTGGAGACGCAATATTGGGGTAATTTTCCCTTTGCCAATCGCGATACGTCGACCAAATCGCGGCGAGTCCAATGTTTTCATCTGGCGCCGATTCCAAAATTTCATTGATGTAAAGTTTGACTTTGTCGTTGGCAATTTCATATTGACGAGTCGCTTCCAGTACCTTTGGCGGTGGAGGGGAGGGAGGCTGTGTTCTTCTATGGTGTAGAAGATACCATGCGAATGCTGGCAACATGCTGGGAATTTTTTCGTTGAATCTCTTATCCATGGGAAACTTTTTCTGTCTGATCTGCTCCTCGTATTCTTCAGGACATTCCATGCCGGGTCGTACGAACGTAGATTCAAACGGTATGACTCGGATGCGATTCCACGTGGCCTTGTCCGGATTCCTCATGTCGGGTAAGGAATTGCAAATGAAAGTCAACGTAAATTGAGGGTCAATTTCACGAGCGTCTTTTCCCTTTTCGAATAAGTCCCTCGCAAAATACGAGTCTGACCCGGATAATTGTTTGAGTTTTCCGCAGTTGATTTGCTCGCCCTTCTCCGGTTCTTCAAGGACGGCGTGGCGAACAGGGGGGCCGGCCCTGGAAAGTTCCGGCGCGGCTGATCCAAGATTTCCTTTCTTTCCAGTCAAAAGAGTTGTCTCAAATTTGATGGCGAGAGGCCCAAGCATTTTTTCAACAAGGCCTTGCGTGACAGATTTTCCATTGTCACCGTCGCCGGTCCAAAAAATGACCCATTTGTTGTCGTTGCCCCCCACGAAAATTTGCGAATACGCATCAAGGAAAAACTTGCGAACGGTGCGGTCGGGAAAAACCTGTTCCAAAAATGTCTTGATATCGCGGACCGGAGCCGAATCAATGGTAAATTTTTCCATATACTTGATCGGAAGAGCTTTTGACAAATAGTCTTCTGGGACGCCGGGTCTGAAATCGTCCGTTTTGAGATCGTACACTCCATTCTTGAAAGCTATCAAAAATTTGTCAGTGTTCAAATTGGATCTGAATTCCCTATCGTAGAAGACTTCCAACGCTTCTTTCATGACGGAGCTTTTGAAATTTGTTGTCTTAAGATTTGTTGTAATTTTGTTAAGCTGTTTGAGTTGAGATTTCAGGACGGCCTCTTCGTATTCGCCTTGAGCTTTGACCTGCTTGAGTTTGACATCATCAATCTGTTTTTGATATACTTCCAAAATTTCTCCTGATATTTTGCTTCGCAACGTCGTGCCTTCCTCGATCTGTTCCCATATGTGACCGCGATGCTGATACCAGGACCGGTTAGACACGGATGAACAAACGAATTCTCCTCTGTATCGATCGTAAAGCATGCGAGCCAGGTCGTTGTGGGTGATTCCATTTGAAATGGTCGCATCCACCTTTGTTTTCACCAGTTTCTCGCGATAACTCGCGTAACCATCGGGATTATCCAGCTTTGCAAAATGAATCAGGGATCCAACGCCCGGCGTGGGACGGACATCCAAATTGCGCCAACAATCGATAACCCCGGCTTCGCTGTATTGGGACGATCGTTTGGAAAATTGATCGAAGAGATCATATCCATCCCGAGAACCTCGACTAATATTTTTCACAATGCATCCAATTGAAAACCAAGTTCGATAGGAATCTGCCCGACACGACGACATGAGAGAGATGAGTTCGCGAGCTTTGTTCATGTCTTCGGGGTTGGCTGGACCCAGCTCAACGCACGCGTCGGAATTTTCATCATGGTTGTCCTGAGCGTGGAACGGGGCAACGGCGGTGGCTTTCACCCGTTGCGTCGATCTGTGACTGGCAAAAATGCTAAGTATCCGAGGCATAACGTCCCACGGACAACCAAAGGTGGTTCGGTCGCCCGAAGAGACGTCGTAAAGTTTGTACTTTTTGAACGCATCCTTCACATCAACTTTCTTCAGGTTTGAGGTGTAAACGTCTGTCACTTTGTACGGTTGCATATGTGATCCTTCTTTTTTGCAACCGTACAACAACCAAGGATTTTTTGTCACAGCGGTGTCAATTATATCAAGTGGATCGTCCAAACCAATATAGGAGAACAGCCCTTGAACCTCCTGTTGAATTCGGGGATAGACATGCACGTTCAAGTCCTGACGGCTCAGAAACATCCAGGGAAAGTGCAAGTGAAATCCATTCTTAATGTAGACGTGTCCGCCGGAGTGACTCTTGTACATGGGCTTTTCCAATAACACGCAAGTCAACATGCGATCATTGCAACCCTCAACCACTTCACGCAGGACATTTTGATAAATTTTGATAAGTTTCTTGACTTCGACTTCACCATACAAAACTCGAACGGGATAGTCCTTGACATCGTGATTCACGCTTCCATTGATTTTTTTCTCTATCATTTCAGGCAACGTCTCGGGGTCATCCCTTACTTTGAGATCAATGTCGCCCAAAACCGGGAGATATCTTTCATTGGATTGTTCTGCAACACCGAATTGAGATCGCTGTTCCGGTGACATGCCGCAGAATTCATTCCACAAATGGCCAATTGACGCGTGATTGAAACGAAATTTGCCCTTTGGAAAAACCATGCTGACATGAGTTCCCGAGACGGCCGGACCCGATGCGATGCGATTCGACTTGAGTAAATTCCTTAGAATGAAAATTTGACTTTTGTCACATGGGATTTCATTGTTGAGGGTGGAGCGATTTGTCATGTTACTTATCTTTGGTGCTGTTTTTTTTCCGCTGATCAAATCGATTTCGGAGACTTTGACATTAAAATTGTTACATTGGTTACATTGGTTACATTGGTTGCATTGGTTACATAGTTAAACATTTGCGCAAACATATAAAAGCATGAAAAGTAAGGAAAGCAAGGAATTTGCCTCCCCCGGCTGGGTTTTCGCCGTCAAAACGAAACGAATTGGCCGGTCGGGAAAACACGTATTCAAGATTGGAACAACACGTCGCCCAAATCCCCACACACGGTTGGAAGAATTCAAAGGTTTGGATAAAGATTGCGAATTGATCTATTGCACGTATCAAAAAAATGCACTTCGGTCTGAAAAAGATTTTTTAGTTTATTTGGCGTCCCTTCCGCATGTTCATTCCGAGGGCAGAAAAATGCGGAAATATTTCTCATGTGATGCGGATTTTGCGTTTGTCGTGAGCCAACATTTTCAATGTTATCCACCCGCAAGTCGGAAAACTGGACCAAAATCGTGGAAGAAGTCGCACGCTGCGACGCTGAGACGCTCCCCGCGTTTGGCAGCGCAAACAACACAGACATTAAACAATTAAACAATTAAACAATTAAAGAATTAAAGAATTAAAGTAAAGCACCAATGGGAAACATATGCACAATTTGTTGTTGTTGTGGCACTGACGAGGACAAAGACAACCCAAATGGCTTGCGTGATCCACTGGTTCCTGATCCGCCCGATCCCCTTGGATCAGGACACGTGGGACCTCGGACGTGGAACTGGAATGTTGCATCACGGCGCGATGAGGGATTGCCCCCGCTTGCTCCACCTCCGGTGCCGCGAACCCCGCGGCACAACAGAAGTCGTCGAAAAGGAATGTATTTTGCACCCGGCACGCTTGAAAGTCGCGGGTACGAATCTTGGAAAAAGGCAAATGCTTACTTGCTCAATTATCACAGACTTTCCTATGAGGCTACGATGAGGGCGCTTCAAGAAGACGTTCAAATTGAAACGGAAGCCGCGGCTGACGAGGCTAGAATGGTTTGTTGACAATGGGGGCCGGATGCTCTAACCAATGTTACCAATGTAACCAATGTTACCAATGTGACCATTTATCAAATCCGCCACTTCGGCTTTCGTTGTCGCCATGTGAATGGCGTTGGCCGGAGTATATACTTTCAAAAGCATGTCCAAGTAAAATTTATCCGACGGATCCCTGATCCAAATGACGTTGTAATTGATACCCTTTTTTATTTTTTCTCTAAGAGATATTAGCCTGGAAACCATTCGCAACAACGTGGAAGTCGGAGGAAACATGCCCGTTTCGTGTTTTTCTGGGGACACGTAAAGCAAAACCAATTTTTCGTTGTTTTTTATGGCATCGTCGAGAATTTGTTCAATGCGGTCAAAACTGTTTTCAATGGTATTTGACCAATCCGACGTCGGATAAAGTTTTAACGCTCGAGGGAGAAGAGACTCATCTATTTCAATCATCGTTTACTTTCGTTTAGATTTTGATACGTTTAAGTTTTCGACGAATCTGTAAACGATGGTTCCGTCGGCCGTGAGCGTTTTTCTCTGTTTGAGCAATGATGGAATTTTCAACAAAGAATCGCAAGCACCCTTTGAATTGCATTGGTTACATTGGTTACATTGGTTACATTGGTTACATTGGGCTAGCATTATTCCGACGCGGGGATCAAATACCTTCGGGATCGCGGAAAATGCATTGCCACCTCTAATCATGCCGCCTCGTAAACGAAGGACGAGGTGGAGTGTTGATTCTTTTTGGATGTTATAGTCGCTTAATGTTCGACCATCTTCCAATTGTTTTCCAGCAAAAATTAATCTCTGTTGATCGGGCGGGATTCCTTCTTTGTCCTGGATTTTTTGTTTCACGTTATCGATTGTATCGCTCGGTTCAACGTCAAGGGTGATGGTTTTCCCGGTCAAAGTTTTTATAAAAATTTGCATTGCTTTTATATAAACTATTTTTTTCTTCACCCGCAGTGACGCGGAGAATTGTCCACGCACCCAAGAGTGCCACCACTACAAGTAAAAATGCTCCCATCGGAACAAGTGTGTTTTTCAGGCCCGCCCAAAATTCGACCATTTCCTCTCGTCAATCCCGAATCAGCGAGAATATTACCAACTTTTGAAGCAAATGCGTCAATGTCGAGGTAACCTGAAAATTGTTGCATTCCACCCGTCCCGTTCAGCACGATAGTGTGGGGAAATCCTTGAACGTTGCTTTCTCGAGCCAATCGTTTGAATTCGGGCGACTTGTCGTCGGTCAAAATTTGAACTAAACATTTGCCGTCGAGTTTTTTGGCATAGCCATTTTTCTTTTGAGCTGCTTTTTTGCTATAACCGCACCACTCGGGCGCCAACACGATTGCCCTAGGCATTTTGCGCGAGCGACGGTGATATATGCTGCCATCGTCGGAGTAGTTTTCCTTGCTTGATTTTCGAATTTGCGGATAGCATGGTTCATGCTTTTCAGGCAGACAACAATCCGAGTGCCGCTGTTGCATCATCCGGTCAAAGACCGTTCTGTACACGGGATAACATTTACTCATTTTATATAATGGAATATATTACATTATATAAAATGTCACAACAATCGCAATGCAACCAAGCGTACGGTGCTCAGACACAGGCACGCCACTACCGCACACAGCAACAACTTTGTTGTTTCAATGCGCAAGCCACCGGTCGAAACCGCTGGAATTGCGGTTATCATGATGGAAATTGCAACAAAGGTGGAATGGCGCAGCTTCCAAAACATTCAAAGGAAAGTTACACCTTCCTTCAAGGCACCGTCCGACCGGGCAGGCCGATGTGTGGATACCTCCCGGGAGCTACGTAACCAATGTAACCAATGTAACCAATGTAACCAATGTAACCAATTAGCGTCGAACGCGAGGATTGAAAAAAAAGGAATTCATGTCAACTATTGAACATGGTTGGTTGGCGCTTGCAATCTGGTCGAGAGATTGGCACTCAAACAGGGTAAAAGTTGACAGACCGTCCTTAATGTCGCCGAAAAAGGACCAATTTTCAGAGGCGGATTCCCGTTGCAATTCTCTAATGAGATGAGTTTTTCCATTGTCGCCAGCTCCATACAGAACGATTGGACGCGGATCATTTTTCATGAGCTTTCGCACCGCCTTCGAGGCGACGTCGTAAGTTTGGCAAATTATATGAGTAGACATTTTTGTAAAGACTTTCAACCTTTAACTCCATCTCAAGAATAAAAAAAAATGTTTTTATTCTTCACACCGCCGTTAATTCAATTTCAACGTGAATTACAATGTCTGCAGCGTCGTCGTCTACCGTTTTTCGATTCGTCTGGATAGACTCGCTGCAACCAAACATTTTTGAAACGGGAACATGATGCTGGAAGACGACGATGTCGTTTTCCCTTGCGAAATGGACGGTTTTGCCCTCGCCTTGGTTGCAGCGCTTTTGAATCTCGGGGTGCATTCTTGTTCATGGGTTCCGAGGGTCAGAATCAATCAATTTCAAATTCGAGATTTATTAATGCGTTTGATAAATGAAAGACGTCAATCCTACTCGCAAACCTCGCAAACCTCGCCAGCATCGCTGCCCGCCGTGCGTAGTCCCGGCTTGTCCTTCCAATACGGGGCGAATAATTGCATTTGTAATGTCTTTGATTACAGCTTACGCGGTTTACCTTTCATTCGTGAAAAACAATGGATTCAATTTCGCTGGATTTTTGGGTGCATCCTTGGCGCCAATGATCTACATTCCTTGGAAGTTGGCAGGCAAATAACAGCCGCCGTCACAAGTCCAAGATTGCGTCGAATGGAATTCCATTGAGATTTTCCGAGGGGTCGTCTTCCTTGGCCAAATGTGCCGGTCTTTTTCGCCGGCAGCACAACAAGTCGCAACAATTGTCGGTGCAAAACGGAGCGATAAAAATGTTTCCCATTTTTGTTGTTTGTTTGTTGGTTGTTTAAATAATGTAAAGTCGGAATCGATTTTGATCCATCGTTCATCTAATAATCAAACAACAAGAGCATGATCGTAAGCATCGCTGGAAATATTGGAAGTGGAAAGAGCACACTTTTGCGTCACCTTCACGCCCGAGAGTACAAAGTTTTATTGGAAGGCATCAATCGCAATCGCTGGAATGGCCTCCTTTCAAAATATTACAACGATCCTAAAAAATATTCATTTTTATTTCAAACCGTGGTGTTGATGGACATGCACAAAGAATGGCGCAATTTCGCCCGTGGTTCGCCTGACGTTATTTTCACGGAGCGATCGTGCGTGGACACAATGGCTTTTTCTCAATTGATTCATTCGGAGGGAAACATGAACGACGACGAATTGTCCGCTTTCAAAGATTTGTACACTATGCTCGGAACGGCGCCTGATCTAATAATAAATCTAAACGTGCCGCCTGAAATTTGCTACGATCGCATTCGCTATCGGGACCGGGAAGGTGAGGACAAAATTAAGCTAAATTATTTGAAGAAATTTGAAAAAATCAGTTTGAAAACTGCAAAAGAAAGTGGCATCAAATGTTTGGAAATATCGGCTGAGAATTTGACCCCGAGCGAATTGGCCTCGCGTACGTTGCGTTTGATTAGAGAAGCCATTTGATATATTGTGAAACAAAATCGATCCAAGAACGGCGAATCGGATAAAAACCAAAGATGATGACAATTTTCAAGCGTCGCGTTATATCAGCAAACACCACAATAAAAAAAATAAAGGAATTTCAACCTTGCGGAAATGACAAAAAAAACGTCGAACAAAAATGCCCACACGACCTCTTTTGGAAAACAACGCCGCGCGACATGCGTGACCAATTGGCCGCCGCCGAACGACGCGACCCCCGACAAAGCCCCGTGAACCAAAAAAAAATAATAATGAGACAATGCGATGCATTGGCTCCGCCGGGTTCAGCCGAAAATTTGAAATCGATCGCCTCGAAAGTTTGAAACGACTTTCAAAAACGAGCGATGTTGTGTTTGACAATTTTGTTGATTATCGTAACCGTCGCTGCCCTCGTGGCCTGCATTTTCGACACAGGGCGTCTGATTCGAACAATGCAACGTGAACATCGTCGATTGAATCCTCAATTTTGGGAACCGAATTATTTGGTGATGAACGACGCGTGTAGCATTCAATAAAATTGACATTTTCATATTTTGCAAAGTATGAAAATTAGTTGAGACTTTCCAAGTTTGGTGATTTGAGGGAGGTGCTCCATCGAGCAGACCATTTTTCTCGGTTGGCTTTCCCCATCTGCGACGCGATTATGTTCTCCCGTTGCTCATTTGAATCCTCAATCCAACTTAAACCTCCATTGTAAGAGCATTTGCACGCCGCGGTTTCCAAAAGATTTCGACATTTCGTGGGCGTCCTTTGGTAACGAGGTTGGATCGAATTCATCGGATTCACTTCAACTCCGGCGACGATTTTGGCATTGTTTTCAAAAATCGGGCCGTGAAACGGTGATGAAATATTGTGATCCAAATAATAAGTTATTTGCCCTTGTGTCATGTCAACGTAACGTTTGAAACCTGTAGTCCATTTATTCAATTCGGATGAGTACACTTTTTTTTCGCCAACGGACATGTCAAGTGGCGTGGTATCAAGCACAAGTGGAATATTTCCAGTTCGTGGTTGTTTGAGGCGAGAATCTTCGGCGGTGTATCCCCTTCCGCGTTGACACGGATTATTTTTTTGTTCGACGGGGCAAAAATCGTGGGCCGCATTATCCTCATAAAGTTGTGGATTGAGAGTTTGATATCCGCACGATGGCACAGAACCAAATGTTCCCAACCAATTCGAGCTTGGAATCCGCGGTGACGGTCTGCACAATTGGGGCGCCAAAAACGGTCTTGCCTCATAGTTATTCGAATCATATGAGCAAAAAGGAATTGACAAATTGGTGGTCATCGTTTACTTTTACAATTTAAAAAAATGGTCGCTGGCAACAAAATGCAACGGATAACAAAACGCGATGGTGTAGATTACGCAGCCAAACTAAAATTGCTCCGCGGTTCCGCCGTTGAAGAAGGTCGTCCGACGAAGAACAATCTGACGACGGCCAAGGGCAATGAATTTGTTCCGGGCATTTGGGAATCAATTCTCCAATACAAAAATTACATTTCGGCTCTGTGTGCCGTGACCGCCGCGGGTGCTGCATTTTGGTGGTACAAAAGGAAAAAAAGGGGAAATTTCCCAACCAAATTCATGCAAGCCCCGCCGGGCGCGCCCGTTCCGATTGCGCAAGACACGCAAGAAGATTTGACGAATGTGACAGAACTTCGTGACGAAATGGCCCGCGCCTCCGAACCGCCGCCCACGCCGCCACCGAAGCGAAACGTATATTGGATACACATTGCAATTTGCCTTGCCTTGTTGGGGGCGTCGGGCGCAATCTATTTCAAATATGGAAGAAAATAAAATAGTTGATGACGGTCGCAATCGCTACCGTGGCCCCCGCCACAGCAAGAGTTTTGTGAATATGAGATTTGAACTCCGGAAAGCACAAGTTCAAAACCACAAAAATTAAACTGGCCACAACCGAAACTTTAGCCGCTTTCCCAACGCGCGACAGTGCCGTGGATTCCTTGAATTGGGGCGGGAAGCAAGTGTTCATCACGTACTTTTCTTCTTCGGTCAACGGTTCCGCTGATTTGGGCAGTGCGTGGATAAAGTCAAAGTCGCGTGAGATCATTTTTTCGTGCTGGATTTTCCACTTTAGATCATGTTTTGTTAAATAAAACGATGATTGATGAAAACGACAAATATTACAATCCAAACGGCTCCGCGTGCGCGACAAGAAATTGCGTTTGTTCGACGGCGCCCGTGATTAAAGTTTATCGCAATGAAAAATGTCCGGAGCCCAAAAAATGTCCGGAGCCCGAAAAATGTGCGACCAAGTCACAGCTTTGCGCCGGAATGGTTGACGTCAGAGAATGCGACTTTGCCCACGAGGCCGCGTCGATTTGCAGCAAAAAACTTCACACCTACATTGTAATCGGATTATCCCTTTTAATTTTCATCGTTCTCATTTTTGCGATTTACAAATCGATGGAAACCCCCCGGTCACAGCCCCTCCTTCTCAATGTCGTCGATGCTCCCGGTGACAGCGGGATAAAACTTAACGTTGCGATGGCACGCGAGGCACAGAAGGATATGCCCGGTCTCGTTTCCTTAAACGGCAAAACTGCAACTTACTATCCACCGTTGATTCCAACCAAATAATTCTTTTGTGAAATAAAGTCGTCTCAATGGTATCAATGTATCCCAATTCAATGCGAACGGATTATTCTCAACATCCGTTCATACCGTATCCGCCGTCTATTCCGTGCACTCCGTGCGGGCCGAGGTGCGCATCCAAGTTCGCAAAAAATCTGAGTCTCATGGGATTTAGCAAATTTGCCGATATTGCCAGAATTTCAGGTCTTACGAATTTGGACGATCGAGATTTAACTGTTTTTGCCGTGGCCGACGAAGACATTCCCTGCGATTTCATTAAGAGTTGCAACAAACTCAAAGCTGTAAATGTCATTAGGTCAAGCACAATGGAGCGAATTATTCCTGTTGAAGTTTTGGCACAGAGTGAAAATTCCTTTTGTCGATCAATGAATCGCTCTCATCAATTGCACATTGTGTTTCGGAATGGGAAAATGTACGTTGACGGTCGAAACGTCAAACAAGGGAACATCGAGGGCAAAAATATCATGATTCACAAAATCAATGCTCCCATCGTAGCACTTTCCACGGCCTAATTTCCATACATTTTCATACAACTATTGTTTGAAAATAATTTCTTGAGGTATTAAAAGTTAGCGAAAGAAAGAAGAAAATGGATGACATTAAATTTGATCAAATTATGAAACGGTTGGATGCAATCGAAGAAAAAATAAATCGAATCGATTCGAAGAGCGCCCAAATGACCCAACACATTTCTTTCGTGCAAAGTGTATACGCAACTTTGCGGTCACCTTTGAATTATTTGACGTCCTACGTCACGAGGGAACCGTCTCAATTACCGTCTCCGGAAGACTTGCAAGACTTGCAAGGTGTTACTCCCGACCATCGACTTTCCTTTTCTCGCGGGTCTTTGTGCGATGCCCGCCAATCCAATGACACTGGAAATGTTTCGACGACCTTGCTCTCCGCGCAAACACAATCAATCCCAAAATTAAAGTTGCAAACGCCAAAGCATCAACCCAATAACAATGAATGAACCCGTTCTTTTTCCGAATGAGCCATCTCAGCGCGGCGCCAGCGGGGACGTCCCGCGCCGCAACAAAGGACGGAAAATCTGGCAATTCACACTGATTCAAGGGCGGGTTCAAATTGATATTATTCATTTCGTTTCGCAAAGTAAAGCCTGTAAATTTATTTATCGTTCTGGCAATTCCGCTAACATATTCAGAGTCTTCATCGCCGTCGACTATTTCCCGGGCTCCCATGGTTTCATTGCTCATCCCTGGAATAAGCGCGTGTGATAGGTTTGATTGCGGGTCGAAGTGGGGGATAATGTAAGCAGGCGATAAATTAAACATGTCTTTTGAATACGGATATTTGTTTTGGAAGAAGTCGGGCACCATGCCCATGCAATTGTGCTCTATTTCAAGGGCATCAACGCCTCGTTCAATGTAGAAATAACCATTCATACCCCAATTCTTTCCCCAACTATTTTTTATTATCCAATATTTTCGGAGTTTGTTCCACCCCCATCCAACAATTACGATTGCGTGACCACCGAGCACACTTTTCAGTTCGTTTGGTGTTGGGGCGTATATTTCACCCGAACCCGGTGCTGGCGATTTGCACCAATCCATGAATCGTTCGGTCATCGCAATTGTCGTGGGAATAGATCCCCAACGATACAAATCGTACCGTATGTAGAACTCAGCATTGTCCCATGGGAAAAAATAATATGCCGAAATTCGCCAATTTCGGGCGGGTGAACCATCAAAGCAAAGATTCGTCTCGGTCCCCAGCAAATCGTCGCAATTAAGCCCTGTTAAATGGTCCATGCGGTTGAAGGCCGGAAGAGCCGAGCGACGTGATTGGATGTGTGTGATGGGTTCGTCGTCCGGCGTGCATTCGTGCTCCGTGGCGCCCACAATGTACAAATATTTCAACGCGTGGGCCAAAGTGGCGCCGAAATTGCATCCGGCCTCGCTGGGGCGTTTCGCATCCCATTCCTGTCGTGCTTCCCGTTTGACATAATCGCCCGAGCTGCACAAAATGGAAGTCGCCGGAGACAATCTCAATTGAGTTTGGCCAACGGTTTGAACATTGAATCTGTCCGACAAGGCACTAACACACGCGTAAGCCCAACATGCTTGACACGATCCTTGATCGTAGGGTTCAGTTATCAATTCCCCCCACGCTTTTCTTCCATCAAACGCTGACGGAAGTGGTATGGACTTTTCCTTTCCAAGTTGAGCAATTTCGTGGGCCTTCGCTTCTTTTTTTTGTTTTCGAAAACTGTCGACCCATGACGGTCCCATTTTCCGCGTTTTCGTTCCGAACGATAGCAACATCTTTATTACCCCACTTAAAACAATCTTCATTAAGCTCAAACAAAACGAAACATCGAACAATGAATCGAAAAGGGTCAATTAAAATTGTCAAAGTTCCGCTAAATCCTTCTGCCAAAATCGACAGACCCGCATTGTTTCCTCGCATGCCAAAAATGTTTTTGGAGCTCCTCGAAAATCCTGAAAAAATCAAGAAAAAACATTTAAACAAGGAATATGAACCAGATCCGTCCGATGTAACACCTCCGAATGTATCGCAAAAGCTCAACACATCGCCGCACCCATCTCCGACCATTGAGCACGGCAAAGAGAGAAGATCAGCGTCGCCCTTCTCGCCCGTGACGCGAAAACGAGCGAGAGACACCATCAAATTGGTACAAGAAAAACAAGCGATGCTTGATCGAGAACTCAGCGAGGAGAGAGCCCGATTGGAATCTCAACGCCTCCAAAAAGAAAGAGAAAAATTGATCAAGGAACCGCCCGATCCAGGCTTGAAATTTGCAGCCAGCCCCCTCATGAGATCCAAGAAAACGGTGAACAACGTGAACAACGCGAAAACTTTTGCCCCGTCGCCGCGTTACAAACCGCCTCATTCTTCCCTCGGATTCAGAGCATCGCCCGTTCCATCCCTTGAAAAGTCGGCGCCAAAACCATCGCCCACACCGAGACCATCGCCCACGTTAAATTGCGTGGCCTCACGAGCTTCCATCCCAACCAGAAATTTGAATATTAAAATAGAAAACGTTGGATGTGCTCGACCTCGCCCGTCCCCAACTCTAAATTACAACGCATCGCCTGTCGCCAAAAAGCACCTCCCCCCGGCCGCCGGTGAGGTTCCAGAATTCGACCTGTCATATTCCAAACCGTCCTCTCATTCGGGTTTTAGAAGAGCGACAGAGAATGCGACGTCATCAAAATTGAATCGAGAATTGACTTCTCTAATAAGGAAGGCTGAAGAAGGCTTTGACATTGATGACGATGACATTGAAGTTGATTTGCCATACGAAGAATGCGACGATGAACATTACAGTCGAAATGAACTACAACGAAAACTGGATTTGTTAGTTGATTCGTCCGACGATGACGAACGCCACGGGGACGAACACCGCGGGGACGAACACCGCGGGGACGAACACCACGGGGACGAACACCACGGGGACGAACGTCGCGAAAACGAACGTCGCGAAAACGAACGTCGCGAAAACGAACATCGCGAAAACGAACATCGCGAAAACGAACGTCGCGAAAACGAACGCCGGGAGCGCGACGATGGTCGCTCAGAGACAACGAGGAACGTCAATATCGGATCGACTGAAACCAGAAGAAGTTCGATTGGAGATCCCTCGCCTGTGTCTTGCGCATCTGACCACCAAGACCGCCAAGATTTTGCGGATTCGCAGTCGGACGACGACGAAGGAAGCATTTCGGCCGCCAGTGAATTGTCGGTGGGCGAAGCTTCAAAATATGGCAGGGAAAGCAGATCGTCATTTCGACAGAACAATCCGCGCCAATCTTACCCGAAATCGCCAGGAGAATCACTTCGACTGGAAGAAGAAAAACGAGAATTGCTATTCAAGTTCTCTTTGTTAAAAAAAAGTTATCCTCTCGCAAACGTTGACTTTGATCGTTTTTCCATGCGCGACGATCTAGATGCAATCAAAACGGCTTACGAAATGAATGTTCGAAGGTTATCTCTCGATTCCACCGTCGAAAATTATAAGAGCTATTTGATTGGTGGTTTCATGGCAACTGAGTTCGTGTTTGGAAAGTTCCTAAAATTTGACATGCAAGGTTTCACTCAACAACAAATCCTTCAAATGAATTCTTACGAAAAGTTGTTGATTGAACTCGGCGAAAAGAGTTATATTCCCGAGGGTGAATCGTCGTGGCCCGTAGAAGTTCGATTGATGTTTTTGATTTTGATGAATGCTGGCATTTTCATTGCTTCCAAAATGATCATGAAAAGGACCGGTGCCGATTTGATGAACATGGTGAACATGATGAATGTCACACCCTCAATGCCGCCGCGGTCGCAACGAACTTCAATGCCACCGCCGACGGCCGCACCGAAAAGGCGAATGCGAGGCCCGCAGGTGACGGTGGATGATTTGTAAGCAATGTAAACGTCCGCTTTTTATAATTTGCGAAATAAAGAATGCCTCACGCTCAGTATTACAATCTCAACAATTCATCCAAAGGCCCGGCCAGCAATTTATTTCACATTCAGGGCGAGAAAATGTGTGCCGATCCCTATCTCAAACCGTATCCATGCATGGCACAAAAACCACCTCACATGCGTGCGGGCGAAAGATCCCAGACCAATCCGCCCCCAACGGGCAAACAACTCGTCGAATGTTCCAAATATTCGTTGGCCGATTTGGCAAAATTCAATTGCATGCGGCCGGGTTTCAACGGAAGACCTGTTCATTTTGAATATTCACGCGTATCTGACGATAATTGGTGCAATGAATGTTGCTCTGAATTAGACCACGTTTCAACGCGAGTCTTGTAAATTGCCCTCTCAAGTATTTTCATACGTTGTAAAGTATGAAAATGAATACGTTACGTTGTTACGTTGCTTGCAATTTCGATCAATTTTTCCATTGAGATCACCTCAATTCCAAATTTTCTGGCTTTTTGCGATTTCGACGTGGCCTTGGATCCCGGTTTCATCACCAAATAATCACATTTTTTCGTCACGGCATTTTGAAAAGCCACGCCCAATTTTTCCATGTCTTGTTGCGCCGATTTGTCACGAAAACCTGACAACACCACAGTCAATTTGGGGCCTTCGGTCACATTTCTTTTTGTGCCCACCGTTCCAATTGCAATGAGTTCACGAGCCATCGCAACGGCTCGCGGGATTGATTTAATCAGTTTGATTGAAGATTTTTTCGACCATCCAGGCAATCTTTCAATTTCTGTGATGTCCAAATCTTGATAACCTTGAATGTTCGGAAAAGCATCAAAGAAAGGTTTCATTTTTTTCATCCCAAATCCTTGACCAAAAGCGTCGCATGCGGCCACAACTTCCAACACCGAATGGTTTTCCAACGCCTTGTCTCGCGCGGTGATAATTTTTTTGGCCGATGTGGGTCCCAATCCATTGATCCCGCTCAACATGTCCCCGGTGGCGGTACAAAATTTGGGGATCGTATTTATCCCGGCTCGAACGAGTTTGGTCGATGTTCCAATTTTTAGACCGGCTATATTGAGTTTGGAAGCGAAAGATTCCAACTTTCTCGCTTTGACGTCTGGACTCTCCCCGATCAGCTCGATGTCTATTTCATCCTTCCATCTCCATTGTATCCCGTCCTCTCCCTCGGGGGTCGCCGGGGGAGAGTTTGCGACGTTTTCGAGAACGGAATGAATTTTTGGAATCACGTCGCCACTGCGAATAATTTGGACCTTGCTTCCAATTCCAATTCCGTTATTTTTTACCCATCGCGCGTTGTAAAGAGTCACCTTTGAAATCACAACACCGTCAATGACGACGGGAGATACCTTGGCCACCGGTTTCATCAAACCATATCGGCTCAAATTCCAGAAAACATTGGTCACAATCGTCTCGCGGATTTGGCTTTCCTGGTCCATTTTGAAGGCGATTGCATGCTTCGGATTGCCTTGTTTCGTCGGAGGATAATTTTTATTGTCGCAAATTACCAAACCGTCTATTGCAAAAGCAGATTCCATTTTACGTCTTGCCAATTCGTCGCCCAGTTTTTCAAATTCAATTTGTTCAACCTCGCAGTTCCACACGGTTTTAAAACCTGCGGTCCAGGCCAGCGCCAGTTGTTGCGACTTGGTGAGCTTTTCGCCTTGTCGTGTGACCGAAAAGACCACGAAGTCCAAGGCCTCAAGCATTTTGACAGTTTCATCGCTCACATTGGTCACATTGGCGATTTGATTTGCCAGTCCCGCGACAGCGTTTCTCGCGTTGGCATAACCGGGCTTCCATTTGCACAAGGAAGCCCATTTCTTTTTTGAAAATATTAATTCACCTCTGACGTAAGTCAATTTGTTTGGATTGTAAGTTTTTATTGCAAAACGTGCGATGTCGTTGACATTGCAGCCGATTGTCCCGTCTCCTCGGGTAAACACTCGTGGAAGTCCGCGAGGACGAAACTCCACCACGAGCGAAATCCCGTCAAGTTTGTCGCTCAAAACATAAGGTCCCTGGTGGTGCTTGGCCCAATTTTTCCATTGACGCAACGTTTTCACTTTGTTCAACGAACCGGTATGAATCGGCAAAACGACCTTTTTTTGGTTTGGTCGAGGGGCGTCACCAATCTTCGTGTAAGATTTGCCGGTCAAATTTTCCAAATAGTTCACCAACTTGTCGTACTTTTCGTCTTGTAGAAATGGCGTCCCTTGAGTGTAATGCATGTCGGCTTTGTGGAGGATATCGCGGATTTCGCCGCTGTGAAAACACGCGTCCTCGACGCATCGCACGGGATTTGTTTGGAGGTGCTTCAAATTCACGTTGATTGCTTTGCAGAACATAGAAATTGGATGAGGTGACATTGTTGACATTGTTTACGTAATTTAATTATATTTGCATCATTGTTTTAAAATCGTTTTTGGAATAAGGACAAGAAGGACATTAAAAATATGTCACATCAGTCATATCAGTCACATCAGTTACATCAGTTACATGAGGTCATGAATGTGGCAGAATCCCTTCACAGCGCACGCCACCGAAAATTGGAACATGAAATTTTGAAACTTGATATGACACCGGGATTAATTCTTGCGCGAGAGACTGCGGTCCTTGACATTGATCGCCTGCGTAAGATTTTGGATGACGTCGCGAAAAAACATGACTAAATAAAAGGTAAATAAAAGAAAGATGTATGGCTATGTGTATCAACCCAAATCAAAGAGATCTTTGTACGGAAGACTTGCTTATCCACCTCAAAGAGAATTTTTTGTCGGCAAACCCGGCGCTCAATCGACCGCAACGGCACAGAGACGAAGAAAGGGACCCGCTGCAACATGCACGCCAAAATCAACCGACGCCGGCGGAACCGGTGTGGGTCGTAATCGTTTCGGAATAAACCAGTGCGATTTTTTAACTGATTTACAAAACCAATCAAAAGCGGCGATAAAAAATAAAAAGGCCGATAAAAAGGCCGAGATCGACCAGCGAATTAAGAAGTTCGAACAAAACCCGGGCGGCTCGGACGCTGCTACCTGGTGTCAGGCGGAAAATGACTGTGTTTACACCTTGGCCAAGAAATCCATGGATGGCCAACTGTGCTGTTCAAACAAAGCAGGGACTACAAACCTGGAATGCGAAACCACCAATCCGGATTCGTGCAACACCGGGAGGGGGTGCAAACTCAAAAAAGTAAAAAGATGCCCTCCTGAGCCTGAAGATCCTTGCAAAACGAAAAATAAGGGGGCTTGTCTTCCGCCGTGCGCATGGGACAAGAATGAAAGAACGTGCGCTACATCCAACGCCCAACCAGCTGACGGGCGCCGGCCCGACGGGCGCCGTGTTAGTCCAGCACCAAACCAATGTCCTGGAATACCGTCGGTCTTTTGTGCCTTTGATGAAAATGCCAATGGCACTTATACCATATCGGAAGTTGGAAGTGACGTGCCGGGAAATTGTTACCGTCCTGAGGACCTCGTGGACCCGAATTGCGGCGCGTCGGGGAACGGGAACGAGTGCACGCCGCTGGACCGGGTGGATGGCGTGGCGCGTCCAAATTCGTCTGGAGGGTGCCCCGCGGGCACGAAATTTGCTGGTCCGCCAAACATTATAAAATGCAACAAAAGTGCAACAAACGGGATCTGCCAGCCAAGATTTAAAGAAACCGCGGCCTACACGGATTGCCCGTGTCCCGTGGATACTGATTCTGATACGGGGAGATGCACGCCTCAGGAAGTTGATCAGTTAAAGGAATTGAAGAATGAATTCATGAGCGAAGCGCAGAAACATTCCCAGGTGTTGGAAGGTGCGATTCGAAAAGTTCGAAGACAACCAGCCGGGTTCGGCGCAGGCGAACCATGGGAAGCGGCCAACGATCCAGGATTGCAACAAACATTTTGTTGCATGAATGATGAGAAAAATTGTTTGGAGATGTGCTCCCGCAACGGCTGCCCGTCCGATGTCGATCTTCGATCAAAGGCGGTGAACCTCCATAACGCCATTGCAAACGACAGTGGTGTTCAAGATACGACAAAAATCGAGAAAAATGCCATTGCATTTTACACCGCCCTTGAAACCAAAAGAGAAAAACAAGAAGGGTCAGATCCTGTGCCCTCACCAACGCCACAAGGACGGCCACAAGGACGGCCGACGCCACAAGGACGGTCGACGCCTGCCGCACCCGCCTCCCAGGCGCAAAAAGGTACCGGTCCGTCTTGGATTAAAGTTGTGGCCGTCCTTGTGGCCGTCCTTGTGACCGTCGTAATAATTGTTCTCGCAATTGACAGGTTCACGTCGCGGAAAAACACCCTGAAAGTCCAGTTACCGAGCCGTGCCGCCCTGCGACAACGACGTGTTGCACGACAGCAACGTGGACAGAAGGCTAAGGGGCAAGTCGCTGAAATTATGCAGAGGCACCTGTAAACAAACTGCCGAACAAACGGGTGACTTAAAACTTTTGAGATTTCTATTCAAAAATGGATCGGATAGAACGCATTTTCAGGAGCAGAGGATTTTCGTTGAAAAAACTTTATTCTTTTGAAAAAACAATCGTATTTTTCGATATTGGCTTCATGCTAATTTACGTTCCAAGTGACATAGTTGTGGCCGAACCGAACAATGATAGAAGAGTGGTTCAAATTTGCCCCCATGATAGCGACGAATCGCCCCACTTTCCACAATTCAAACAGTTGGAACGGATTCTCGATCGATGTCCCAGTCGTTCAACGACGACGCAAGCCGCAGCAGCTCGAGTGATTGATGTCACTCGAACCGAAGGTTGCTTGCTTTATTGTGTTGGACGAAAACGTCGTTGGAAAAGTGCCCATCGCCATCTTTCTTCGATCAAAATCGCGCTCGATTTGGATGCCTTCTTAAAATCAAAATGGACTAAATCCAAAGCGAAAGATTCGCTTCTGGAAATTCTATTCGGAATGGACGTGGTCGAGGCGCTTGAACCCAGAAAAAATGAATACGTGAATCTTTTAAAGGAAGTCATAGCAGAAAGCGATTGTCTCTCGCGCGACGCATCGAAATTGAGCGCGACGATTAAAGATTTGAGAGAACGTTGCAAACACAACAAAAGTTTTGTCTCAGTTGATGTTGACATTGTTCATCGCATGGCACAGAAAGAACGTGCCATGCTGGACTACAAAAAAAAACTAAAATTGGCCAAATCAATGTTCAAAACGGCGCTTTCCAATTTCGCAAAGTTTGCAATCAGAGCAGAACAATCGACACATGATTTGAACCTCGCCGAGAAAACAATGAAATCGGCAATGGATTCAATTGAATCGATGATTTAAACTGTTTACACTGTTTACACGTGTAAACCAACTAATTTTCATACTTTGCAAAATATGAAAATGATAATTTTATTGTGTTGCGCCGGCGCCCGGCACGAAAAAATCTCTTTTTTTTGGTATTCTTTTGCCGGTCTTCTGGGCCAAGTCGGTTTTCAATCTATTCAAATAATAAGGATTTCTAGGATTTCTTACTGCATCCGTTTGAATGTCGTCGAAAAAATTGCTCCACGCAGCGTCGTCTTGTGAATTGGGAATATCAAACAACGGCTCGTCTTCTTCGATTTCGATGTCTTCGGTTTCAAAGTCAAGTTTCCTTGGTGTCATGCCAAAAACAGGCGATTCAAAGAGCGCATCTGGATCGGCATCTCCCGGTGTTTGCAGCCAGTCTTGCCATGAATTTGCCCTGGATGATGATGGTGGACTGCGTCTTTTCTTCTTCGAGCTGGATTTCCTGGATGATGGCGGACTGCGTCTTTTCTTCTTCGAGCTGGATTTCCTGGATGATGGTGGACTGCGTCTTTTCTTCTTCGAACTGGATTTCCTGGATGATGGTGGACTGCGTCTTTTCTTCTTCCTATAACAACCTTTTTTATTTCGAGGCGGTGGTCGAGGATCGTGCGACGCCGGGGCCCATTTAAATTGCATCATGGCCGATCCATATCCACATCGAAGACATTCAAATCGGTCGCCAAATCTGTCGTAGCCGTGGGGAACGAAAACTTTTGTTCCGCAATAAATTCTATCCATATCTTTTACTTTATTCTACATCTTTAAAGGAAATTAAAGAAATGCAATTTCCAACTCATCCGCTTCGCTCTCTCATTCGTCCGCCCCGTCCGTTGTCTGTGAAAAGCGTGTGCACCACCACGCTGCTATTCCTTCCAATCCTGTTCGCTCTGCCAATAATTTGAGTTCGAATGGAATCAGGCATTTCGTTGAAAAGAATGATGTCCGTCGCTGCTTGAAGATTGACACCTGCCGTCGAATCGAGATTTGAAATGAAAATTGCTCGACAAGGCCCCGCTTGAAATTGTTTGATTTTTTTGTCCCTCGTGGCAACTGCACCTGCGATTACGCACCAAGGAATCTTCATTTCGTCCAACAATGCCTTGATTTTGGTGTATCCTCCGATATATTGAGAAGCAATGATAAACTTCGAATTCGCATCTTCGGTTGTGCGAATTTTGACAATTTTTTTGATGCATTGAAGTTTGGTCAGTGGTTTGTCGGCGTCTGGATTTTTTTTGTTTTTGTTTTTCGAGTCGTCTGTGACGTGAACCAGTGACGTGGCATCGAGCGTGCGCCGGCAATGAGGGCATGTGTTGTGCGCTGCAGCCCACGTTAAAAGACATTCAGCGCAAAAAAGTTGTCCACATTGGGGTTCAAGAAGTGGTTCGACAAGTTCGTCCATGCATATCGGACAATTGGATTCCAAATCTTCCTTGCACGAGTCGTCGAGTTTTTGAAGTTGAGATTGTAATTCTTCAAGACGTTGTCTCCAATGGGCCAATCGTCTCCCTCGTTCTGCCGATTCTCCAACGTTTTCCCATCTTTGCAGATGGAATCGGACATATTCAATGTCTCGTTGCTTCCGAGCCTTCAATATTTCCACGAGATTTATTTTGTTGGTCTGGCCGCCGCCTAGGGCATCAATGGCTCCTTGAATGTCGCCCGCCTGGACCATTCTATTGATGTGAGTTGGAACCAGACCGTTCAAATGGCGTGCCAGCGGTTGCCAGCAAATGTAATCTTTGAATACCGTTTCGGGCATATCGAACGATGTTTGGACAAACCGTGTTGGATTCCTCACTACGAAATTTTGTATCACGCCTCGGTTCCAACCAAAATCTCGAGCAAGTCGACCAACCCAACTGGTGCTCGATTGGTTTCGGGCAATGTAGCCGGGGGTGGCCGAAACCAACCATGTAAAACCCGTTACAATTTCTTTCATGGCTCGGACCTTCACTTGCGCCGGCTCGTCAAATATAAATCTCTTCCACGCAACATCTTGGGACAAAATTAATCTATTGTACATCGTTGGTGTCACAACCGCCACGTCCCACGCATCGCTTGGTTTGAAGCGTGCAATGTCTTTTTGGGATTTAATGGTGATGACTTTCAAGGCATCGCCGACATGACCCAAATCATCTAACCATTGGTTGAAACATGAATGCGACGTAAGAATCAGAGTCGTGTTAATTCTGACGAGACGAGTATCGTAGGAAACTTTGTAATAACGACAAGTCCATTGAGAATCCACGACATGGCTTTCGTTAAGATCCCAGGGCATTTTGTCCCGAGCAATAAGGGTGACCATGCTGAGCGTTTTTCCATATCCAACGGGATCGGCTTGAATTCCAACAAAACGCTGCATCGTCCGTGTCTGACCCTTCCACGCCATGGTCAATTCATTATAACAGGACAGGGTGCTAATGGGTCCCCGACCCACCATTTCAATACATTCACATTTTTCCATTTTTTCCATATCGTATACGGATTTCAGTTGATGTTTAAACAATTTTCGTTTGATTTCTGGTGGTTGTTCGCGCAGGGTTTCCGCATCCCATTCGCTCGGATCACTGTCTTCCGCCGCGGGAGGTCCAACGTAGTTGTCTCCGCTTGGATTGTAACCCAACGTGTATCTCAGTGTGTCGTCGGTCATTTTTGTTTGAAAGCAACACACAACAAAATCAAAATCGATTTCGCTTTTGATTTTCCTTTTCATCCAATCTTTCTCAGTGACGCAATGGCTGGTCGTGTCACAAACTCCTTGGACCCCGATAATATTGTAAAATTCTATTCCAAATCGGCCGACCGTGCCGTTCGCATTTTGTCAAACTTTTCCAACCATCCCGTCGTGGTGGACGGGGTCCAATACAAAACGGGAGAGCATGCGTTTCAATCTCTAAAATTTTGGCACGCGTTAATCGATTCGCCCAGCGCGATCCGAAGGAGAATTTTGGAAACTCATAGGAAAAAAATAATGGAGGCTGAGACGCCGCTTGACGCAAAAAAAAGAGGAGGCAAATCCAAAACGCACGGTTTAGCTCTCACAGAGAAGGAAGCAAAAAAATGGTCGGGCGGATTGGCCCTCATGATTCAGAGCCAAATTTGTTCATACAAATTTAAAACATACGAGGAGTGCCGAAAACTTTTATATCGCTACAAGAACCACTATTTGTTGCACCAAGAAAATAGGGGGAAATCTCCCGTTTGGGGTGGTCGCTTCAAGGATGGAAAACTGACAGGGTTGAATCTATTGGGCAAGGAGTGGATGAAACTCGCGCTCGATGCGGACCTCGTTGCCTTTAAAACATTTAAGGTTGCGGGCGTATCGTTTCTCAAGAAGAATGTCCTCCGCGTGATGAACAGTTCTGACGGTTCGGTTAGTCTCGTGCCCGAACCCGACAATATCCATGACTCCAACGCCGTGAAGGTCATGGTTGGTGAAATTCACATCGGCTATGTTCCGCGAGGCATGGCTCAAGACATCGATATCAACGCTAAATATGAACTTGAAAAAATCGGAACATTTCGCTGTGGCGTGTACGCTTGTGTGAAAATGATTGGTCCGTGATATAAAGAGCGGGGTCGAATTATTACACTATTACATTATTACATTATTACATTATTACATTATTACAATATTACACTATAATTTGAATCGAAATCGATTCAAATTGAAAGTTGAAATTGAAATCATAGAATCACACCAACATGGCATCGAAGGAAATTCGAGGAAAAAACCTTGGCAAGTCGATGGCTCGGATCAGCAGAGTCGTCGCAAAGTTCGACTCCCTCAATCGAACTGTTGGGAGCGAGTACCGCCGCAAGGGACAATGGGACAAGGTCCGCCTTGAAATTTGCCACGAGGCAGTGCGAGCAATCGAAAAAGTCAAGAAGATCGCGGCAGAATATCGCACCGGAGAAAAACGTTCCATCGGTGATATCGAAATCAACGTTTCGGTCGAACCAGCACTCAAAAAGAAGAAGGCGTCCAAGACAACTCAAACCAAGAAGGTCAAGAAAGTGCGATTCGGGCCCAAGAAGCCGCCCACGACGTACAATTTATTCGTCAAAGGCAACCGTTCCAAGGTGAAGGATGAAAATCCCAACGTGTCGGCTCGGTCCATCATCGGATTGGTTGCTCAGAAATGGCGTGAGGCGTCGGATGTCGAGAAGGAACCCTTTGTGGTCGAAGCCAAAAAAGCCAAGGTGGCGTACGCCATGGAAATTTCAAAGCGCGAGGCTGCAGCCGCCCTGATCCAAACCAAGTTGTTTTCTTTGATCAGCGTTTCCAACAGCATCTCCGTGTCCATAACCGACGATTCAAGTGACGACGATTCAAGTGACGATTCAAGCGACGATTCAAGTGACGATTCAAGCGACGACTCCGAGGACGATAAACCGTTGACGCAATTGTCCCCCAAAAACATCATTCAGGGAAAGCGGCTGCGCAAGGCGACCGATCGGTACCGAGATCCTGATATGGTCGGAATGTACCTCAATGACATTCCCGCCGAGGAGATGGCGGCGGCCATCGAAGACGAAGATTTAGACGATGTTGATCCGATCTCCGACGATGAGACGGCGGTGCCCGTCGACGATGAAGATTTTGTGAAATCAAGCGCTCAGGACGATGCGAGGGCCGCCACGCAGATGCAAGCTCTCGTCCGCGGTCGTGCCGGTCGGAACATCGCGGCCGCTGAACGCATGAAGAAGTGGGAAGCCGAGCCATACGGATTTTTGCCGGCCCACTTGTCGTGTTGAATGTGTCTCTGGTATTAATGGGATGGGGTAGGGAGGGCGGGGCAATCGATTAAAAGTTCATGAACTTTTAATATTTTCCTTATTTCCTTATTTTCCTTACTTCCTTATTTTCACAAATACATGTGATTGACTGAGGTCTTATCACCTCGATCGCTTTTTTTTGCAAGTGTGTTAAATTGGTCGACCGAGAGTGTCAGAGGAAATTTGGCCTGAATATTGTAATCAACCAACTGAGCGACCTTTTTGATAGACTTTTTGCCAATGATTTTCAACACATTCAATTTGTTTACCACGTCGCTCAAACACCGCCTTAATTCTCGAACGCCCTGCTCGTCGGTGCGAGTATCAATGATTCTTTTGATCACGTCATCGGGAATAGTCAAATCTTTTTGTTTAAATTTTACGGACGCCAATATTTCTGGAATCAAAAAATTCTTGGCAATCTTGATTTTTTCCGAAGTGTTGAAGCCATTCGTGCGAATGATTCGCAAGCGATCTTTCATGACGGGGTCCAATTTGGATTCATCATTGAAACTTAAAACCCAAACAATTTTTGACAAATCGATGTCTATTCCGCTGAAGTACCTATCTTGAAAATCACAGTTTTGCACGGGATCAAGCAAGTGGCACAATAGATTGGAAATTTCTTTTCCCGCCGGAGATTCACTCAATTTATCAACTTCATCGAAGAAAATTACAGGATTCATCGCACCGCAATCTCGAATGACTTCAATAATTCTACCCGGCTTGCTTCCTTCGAATGTGTAATCGTGTCCTTGGAGGAAGGCTGAATCTTTGGCACCGCCCAACGCAATAAGAGCGAACGGTCGGTTCAAAACCGCTGCCAAACCTTTTTTGACGAGGGTCGTTTTGCCGTTGCCGGGAGGGCCTTGCAACGCGAGCACTTGACCGGATCCATCCCGATTGGATATCCAGCCGGCGATTATTTGAATGATGTCATTTTTAACAGAGTCATGACCGTAGACAGCGGCATCCAACTTTTTCCTCGAATCGTACAGGAAGTTGTACACCATTGTCTTGGTTGTTTTTTTTGGCAAAGGAAACTCTGCAAATTTCCCCAATGGCAATTTACTAAAATTGGAAAACCATGAACGAAGTTTGTTGTATTCGTTGGCGTGGGGTTCCATGCTTTGGAATTGCTCCAATCGATTCAGAACGAAAGATTTAGACCCAAGGGATAGCGTTGAGTGCTGCAATATTCTAAATTTAAGGGGCACATCGTTTTTGTCGTGCTCGCGCATTGCGCGATATTCAACATCGAACCATTCGGCCTGTTTGTCGGTCAATGTAATAAAATATTTCTGTTCCTCTAACGTCAACGTACCCTCGAGATCTTCCTCCTCGTCTTCCCAATAATCTTCGTCGTCTTCGTCCTCATCAAATGCTTCCTGCGGCTCAGTTGTTGGATCATTAAGATCTTCGCTTTTTCGACGTCGGCGCCGACGTGGACGGCGTTGCATGTTTTCCACCTGCGAACACAGCTGGCTCAAAATCAGCATTTTTGTCAACGTTTGATCGGCCGATGTCATGCCCACTTCTGTCATTTCCAAATCCTGCAATGTTGAGTCGCGAGGGCGGGAGTTTCGCGAACCAGTTTTCCCGCGATCGCGCGAGTTGCGCTGTTTTTTCTTCTTTTTTTTTGTGACTTTTTTGCCCGCGTCGGCAGCCGGTTTCTTTGACTTAATCTTATTCTTCTTCTTTTTTTTCTTGGAATCGCCGTTTTGCTTGCTTCCGTTTTCCTTGCCTTTGGACGTTAATCTCAAAAAACTGACATTCGGGATTCGACCTTGATTTTCTTCCGGGTAATCGTAATCAATGAGACCCTTCACGTTTCCTCTTTCGTCCAGGTCATTTTCGTCATCGGACGACGAACTTTCGGACTGAGGTCGTTTTAATCTTTTTCTGGCACGGGGCATGTTTCTTTATTTCTTTATTTTATTCAATCCTTATTCTCCCTAAATCGATTTTGATAGTCATTTTCAGAACTTTCGTTGTAGTGAACTCGAATCGCACGTCGGTCGACGATCCTGCCGTCCGATTCTTTCAATGCCCTTTTCCACGCTTGAATTGCATGCGACGACGCAAATAACTTTGTTTGGTCAGAACTTTTGTCGTAGTGAACTCGAATCGCACGTCGGTCGACGATCCTGCCGTCCGATTCTTTCAATGCCCTTTTCCACGCTTGAATGGCACGCGACGACGCGAATAACTTTGTTTGGTTTGCGAACATTTTCTCGATTAACTTACTTACTTAATCAATCAAAGTTTTTACATTATTTACATTATTTACATTATTTACATTATTTTACATTGTTTTGGCGTCCATTGCAAAAGCATGTGAGTTAAAGATACTGAATTGACGTCATAAAAACAATGTCGTCAGTTAAAACATACAAGGTTACCCAAGTGGTGCAATTGATTGAATTAAATTCTCAAAATCCTCAGTTTGACATTGACTTTTTTGCTCGATCCACCGAAGATTTTTCCTTCCTCGTGATTGATCAAACCGCGCTGGATTCAGGTGGAGAACTTCAGTTCAGGAAATCGAGAGGCAATGAAATAAGTGGAAATATTAAAGGAGAAGATGGTTTGATGTATTACTTGGCGCTCAAATCCCTATCCAAAAATGTAATTGATGTGGAAGTATCAATTGTTCCGAGGCCCATCACGGTGGTTTCCTCATCCGCAACTTCGCCGTCCACCGAAAAGAAGGTGAGATTTCAGGATGTCCCCGAACCCCTCCCCGGCCCGCCACCAATCATTTCAACCGGGCATGAGTGGAATCTGACAACAAAAATACTCCTGGCCGTGGTGGTCATTGGCGGGGTGGTCGGATTGTATTTTTTCTGGAACGCATCCAAAAAGCGAAGCCAGACCGACACGAAAAATGACGCCGAAACACCCGATGCGAAAAATGCGCCGCCCGCGGCTCCTCCGCCGGCGGCCGAGGCCGACAAGGGGAAAAAAAAAGATAGTCTTCTCGAACGCCTGAAAGAACTTCCGGGCTCATCAAACAAGTCATCTAAAAAATAAATAAGAGACAACAAAAATGAAATCCTACGTAAATTACGCAACGTACGTGACAGCCGGATTGCTTTTGTTTGGAGCGGGTCTTTACTTGGCACCCACAATGTCTTCCTTCACGTCGATCGCATCATATGCCCACAAACCCAAGTCCCTCAAATTTTCCAAACTTGTTGTCGTTGTGACCGACGCGCCCGATGCGACATCAATGAAAAAATGCATTCAAATGTTGATCGATCAATCGATGCAGATTGACAACATTAAAACATATGGCGAAGATTATTCCGCGTGCCACTTTTGCAATAAATATTCGACAGGTCTTGGCGATCCGAAGAAAAAAGGTCCTCTCGCCGCCGCGTTCGATTGTGAATTGAATGCCGATACCGCGGTAATCGTGATGAAATGCGATACCAATTTACATGATCATTTCATTGAAAAGGTTGTGGATCGATGGACGATTGAGACGCCCGTCTCAACGACCGCCGTATCGTGTCATTTGGAGTCTCAACTGTAACCAATGTAACCAATGTAACCAATGTAACCAATGTAACCAATGTAACCAATGTAACCAATGTAACCAATGTAAATGTTTGCCTTTAATAAATGAGCAAACCTTATTTGACATCCAGGCAAGCCACATCGTCGTGCTGCGGCGAGGTTCCGGCAAACGCGTGTGTTTATTCGTGCGGAACAGCTGTATGTTGCAATCCGCAATCCAACGAAAACCCTAGAGAAAATTACGAAAACACGAATTGTTACCCTCCATTTCGAACAATCTTTGACCGAGACATGCAGAACAAACACTCGGATTGCTGTCTGCCGGGCAAGTTCGATCCATGTTTTCCTCAGACCACGGATCAAGAAACTGAAAAATTTGTATTACAAGGAGGTCCTGGTCGATTTATTCCGGGGAGAGTGGCACCGTCCATTACTCTTAAATTAATCCCTCACGAAAAGAACGTTCAAGACGGCGATTTAAATCTGCCTCGTGCCCTGCGATCGGCGCGAGAGCGCCGGGTAGATTCATTTAACGCTCAATTGGATTGTTTTGCCGGCTCAAATGACCCGCGATGTCGAGATGTTGAACATTTCGGGAGGAAGCGTCCCGACGGCGGAATCGACGGCCTAGGAAATCTCAGCAAAAGACGCAGCCTAAGCGACGCATACACGGGCCACAGTTTATGTTCCATCATGTGAATCGTGTGGACAACTTTTTAATACTTGGGGGCCAGATTTTAAGTATTAAAAAAACGCTTATCCTTAGTAAAGCGCCATGACATCGACAAGCAAATTTTTGATAGGAGCTGAAAATATGAAAATGGTTAATTTTTCTGGGCATCCGGCGGTGATTTGTATTCCATCGAGGACGAGAAAGGGCGTGTGGTTCCACCCCCACAAAGTCATAAAAAAATGTATTTTTGGGAACGTTCACGCGGGCAGCGAACTTGAGGAGACGGCGGCGGATGGTCAGACGATCCAAAAAAAGGTTGCCATAAAAATAGCAAAAAAACCAACGACAGACAAATCTCCTGAAAATCCCGTGACCGAGGCCGCCATTCACAAATTCATTTCAGCGAAGGCGAAATGTCCCCATATAAACAAATTAATTGAGGTGATTGAAGAGGGAAATTTTCTTTACATGGTCAGCGAATTTTGCGACGAGGAGTTGTTTGACGTGTTGAAAAATGATGGACCCCACCAAGAACCCCAAGCGCGTCGCATCTTCCGACAAATTGTGATGGCCGTTGAAGCAATGCATGCCGCCGGCGTAGCCCACAGAGATCTGAGTTTGGAAAACGTAATGCTTTCCGCTTGCGGCAACGTCCGTGTTATTGATTTTGGAATGGCCTGTTTAATTAAAGGCGATGGCAAAGTATTCGACACAAAAGGCAAAACTTACTACATGACCCCGGCCATGTTCTATCAAAAAAATGGGTATGACGCAAAAGAGGCTGACATTTGGGCCTTGGGGCCGATTCTTTGCATTTTAATCATAGGATTTCCGCCTTGGGAGGAAGCAAAGACGAGCGATGAAAGGTTTGTGCAAGCGGTGAATGGAAATATAAAAAAAATCTTGATCGGATGGGGTCATGATTCATTTTCGGAGGAACTTTACGATCTATTGCAAAAGTTGATTTGCTGGAATGGCACCGCCGACGGATTGAAATTGGGCACCGGAGGCCACGCGTTGAGCGCATCTGAAATATTAAAACATCCGTGGTTGGCGAAAGAAGAAAAGAGTTAAGGACGTGAACAATGCCATCAAAATAGAACATGATCATCAAACACACCAAAAGAATCAACGGTCTCGCCCTGTTTGCCGACGGCGACCACAAGGCGCACGACAAAATTTATAAACTTAGAGGGATTAAATATGAAAAACCTACCAAATATACAATACAAATCGACGTTGACAACCATATTCTCGACCCGTACGGAACTTTTATGAATCACAGTTTTTCACCAACTTGTAGAATCAAAGATGGCTGGTTAGTAGCGCTTCGAGATTTGGACGCCGGCGAAGAATTGACCTTCGATTACAATGTCAATGAGACCTGCTGCGCATTTCAATTCGTCGATGCCGACACCCAAAAAAAAGTGGTTGGAAGTAAATTTATAAATTGAATCGAAATCGATTGAAAACGGAAATTGAAACACTCTTCGCAAAATCATCCGACGATGCCCACGCATGGTTCAAAACGCACGTACGCAACAAAATCTTTTTCCGCTTTGCGCCAGGAACTCCTTGCCTCCGAAGTTGGTGAACGATGGACCGAGTTGTACGAAGCGCTGGAATTGTCGCTTCGGACTGACGCCGTCGCTCGAGAAAACGAGAGATTGAATCGCGTGGCTGAAACTCCCGAAGATGAGTTTGATCGGATGTGGGCCGCAACAACTAATTTGCAGGACGTGCAATAATAAATAAAATTGACATTTTCATATTTTGCAAAGTATGAAAATTAGTTGAGACTTTCCAAGTTTGGTGATTTGCCTCCGCAATCTCACGAATAGTAGGTTTTGATCACGTGGCACCCGCAACAAAGCAAATCACACTTTGCCATCTCCAAGGGGAATTGTTCGTTAAAATAATTCCAAGATTTGTTTATTAACTGACTCACCGCGATAGTTTTTTTTTCTTGATCACGGTGGTCGAGGTCGAATAGAAATTCTTTTCCTTCTACACATTCCCTGCCGCAGGTCAAACAACCACCGCGCTCGCATTTCTTTTCGTTGATTATCGCTAGTTTCTCAATCTTACTTTTTATGGTTTGGTCCAGTCTTTCTTCCTTCGTTTTGATTCGGTGGTGGAAGATGCACAGCGCCTGGCATTTCTTTGCTTCCTCTTCCATCGCTTCAACTGAGCCGTTGCAGGCCCACCAAAACCAATCCGATAAACGGTGACCGCTTTCACCCGTCCTTTTCTTTCGTTGTGCCTTTGGTTCCACGTGGTCGGCTTGAATCAGTCGCCAGTCGTGAGGGAACTCGCAACCACCCTCGTGTTCACATGGATTCATTTTTTTCCACTTAATCCAGTACGCTCGACACTTACCTGTCGTGG